>Ga0049083_10000016_pt1 | contig 38631 bp, 42 predicted proteins | sample GreLakmeMI27MSRF_FD_66719 | JGI IMG/M metagenome (GOLD analysis project Ga0049083, IMG submission 66719) | Freshwater lentic microbial communities from great Laurentian Lakes, MI, USA - Great Lakes metaG MI27MSRF | ecosystem: Environmental > Aquatic > Freshwater > Lake | place: Great Lakes...
AGGAAGTTCATAAAATTACCGCTAGCATCATAGATGGGTCTATTCTTTGTCAAGTCCGTCATACACGAGGCATGACCATATGTGATATCAAAGAGGACCTTCTTCTTAAACAACTGCTTATTAGAAGAGTTCTCATATACCCGCTTGAAGACATCGGCGAGATCACGTCCGCTGAAATCCTGGACAACGAGGTGTGCCTTCTGTATAAGAACAGATGCACAGAGCGCCTGAAGAAACCACTCGTCGTCAGCATCGCTTTCGTAGAACTTATTCTTATACTGCAGGTAGTTCTCCACAACAAGAACCTCCAAGCGGGGTGAGCTCCAGAGATGATAGAATTCATTTTTAGAATATGTGAGTTCAGGATATTTAGTCGCGAAATATGTTTTCACAAACTCAATAGAGTGGGAGAAGGTCGGGTCAAAGTGAATGATTCGTCTGGTTTTTGTGGCCTGATCTCTAACAAAGACTGGCACAAGCTGGTCCCAGACATCGTCAAACTCGTCGATGGACTTGGCGTGTGGGGCCGAACCGATACCGAGATATGTAAACTCCATAGGAGTTGTTATGTTCTGTAAAATGTTATCAAATGCCATTGTGATGTTACGACTAGTTAGGCTAATACCTCTTCAATTTTATATTGGCGGGATAACATATGCGTCATTAATATCAGCACCCGACGGATTAATAAGAGTGCCCGTCTCATCCGAGTAAACGAGGGCCTTATTGAAAGAACCATAGAGTGTCGTGTCAAAGGAAGCATATCCTGGAGGGAGTGAGTTGCTCCTGGCGCTATCTCGTAGGTATGAAGACGCATCCAAGATGGCGAGAGTAAAGGCAGTGACGCCTTCGCTTAGAAGAATCCGCGTATCCGTATGATAGTTGGCAAGAAGAGGATACTTGAATGTATACCATTTATCATTGAGCACATCAAACGAGTCAATCATTTTGGATGAGAGGCGGTCCCTATTTCCATGATTTACAAAGACGGCAGCATCCGTATTTGTATAGCATTTGATACCAACCACGAGGGGGCGCATATCCGTCCAACCATAGTGGGCGAATTTGCGGACAGTCTTTTCCAGATCACCCTCCATTCGGAACTCTAGGTCGTCGTAGTTATTGACTTTCGTTTTTACACAGAGATACTTTGTAATGTTGCGCTCCAGTGGCAGACATGTCTTAAGAATATCAAACTCGTTGAGAGGGGGCATTATACTTGGTTAGATGCCCTGGTGACGGGGCGTGGTTTCAATTTTTTAATATCGTGACTTAAACATATTTTTTCTAGAAAGCATAGATGTCGGCACTTAGCGCAGAGAAGGATCTCTACAAGGTTCTCGGCGTTGAGCGGGGTGTAGATAAGGAGGAGGTTCGTCGTGCTTACAAGCGTATGTCAATGAAGCATCATCCCGATAAGGGAGGTCAGGAGGACGACTTCAAGGCAATTTCTCGGGCCCACGACGTTCTTGCCGACGACAGGAAGCGGCAGGTCTATGACATGACAGGTAATGTGGAGGGAGAAGCGGGTGCTCAAGAAGGGGGTGGTCATCCATTTGGTGGCAACCCGTTTGGAGGTGGGGGTGGCGGTTTCCCATTTGACTTCGGAAGTATTTTCGGAATGTTCGGCCAAGGCGGTCCTGGTGGCGGGCGGCCCAATGGACCCCGTGTTCGGCGGGCGAAGGCGCCTCCGAAGGTTCACGAAATTCCTCTCATACTCAGTGACTTTTACAACGGTCGCATGATTCAGATTCAGTTTGAGCGTCAGAAGTTCTGCGATGGCTGCAAAGGGGACGGATGTAAGACGTTTGTTTCATGTGGTGCGTGCCAGGGCCGTGGATTTGTTGAGCATGTAATGATGATTGCCCCAGGAATGCAGGCGGTCCAGCATAGTCCGTGTGCGCCGTGTGCAGGAGAGGGGAAGCAGCCTGGTGTTGCGTGCGCCACGTGTAAGGGTCGTAAGTTCACTACGCATGAGAAGGTGTTGACGATACGGGTTGAGCCCGGAATGAAGGTGCGAGAGATGCTCATCTTTGAGAGGGAGTGCAGCGATAATCACGAGTTCGTGGAGGCGGGCGATGTTCATATTATTCTGACGGAGGCGGATGAAACGAGTGACCTCAAACGCGAGGGCACAACGCTTCATGTGGATTTCCAGCTGACGCTTGCGGAGTGCTTGCTCGGGTGCCAGAAGAAGGTCAATGGTCACCCTGGATATCCCGATGGCCTTGTCGTGGATCTGCCGCCTGGTCTGATGTCTGGGACGACTCATGTGGTGGATGGAAAGGGAATGCCGCGTCGCCCTGAGGGCGGACATGGTAATCTCTTATGTCATATTCGTGTTGTCGTAAATGATGTTGAGCGGGAGAAGCTTACGTCTCAGTCGGTGATGTTAAAGGCGATTTTTGGTTAAGTATTTAATATCCGGTGAGCTTCGGCGCAAAGGAGCTGGGATTCGCGGCGAGGGCCCACTCCCTGTTCATTGTGCTATTCGCAGCCGCCGCCTGGCTACCGGACAGCAGAGTGCCAGGCGCGCTCGTCTCCATGAAGCCGAGCGGGGCCATGCCGCCGCTCTGGCGGCGACTAGAGCGGCGATTGCGGCGCGTCGAGCGACGGCAGCTGCGGCGACTAGAACGGCGACTAGCCTTGCGCTTGCGCTTACCGCCGGACTGGTCCCTCATACCGACTACGGCCTGGTAGGAGGCATCAAGCGGCCCCATACGGGCGGAGGCGCGGAGAGAGGAATCCAGCATTCCAGTGTCACCAACAGGCGCGCCCATCAGGTCACCACCTCCATGCTGAGCCGCGTGCTTACCGAGAAAGTCAAGGCCCTGGGCACCCGACATCTTGCTGGCACTCAGCATGCTGGTGTCGGTGAGCTCCATCGGAGAGAGCGTGTGAGCGCCACCATACATGATGCGACGGTTAACACGGCGAGTTGAGCGGCGGCTTCCCTTACGACTAGCCTTACGATTCTTACGCATCACCATTTTTCTGATAGGAGATTCTATTTTTTCTTTCTGATAAGAAGAAATGGAACCGACTTGGATGAAGCCCGTAGCCAGCCGCACGGTGTGTGACTTTTTTTACATTCTGTTTTGGGCTCGCGTAATCGCTGCGGCACTAATCGTGGGTCTCATGCTCTTTACTCTGATGATGGCAAAGAAGGCTGGTTATGAACTGTATGCGGCACTCTTAACACAGGCCATGGTTCTCTCCATTGTCGTCGTGGATGCCATGTTTACGTATATTCTGTGCGAGCGTGCGTTAATTCCTGCGTCTAAGTAAAATGGGTCGCTCTCTTCTGTGGATTCTTGTTCTATTCGCGCTACTCGCTACCGTGATAACTTAAAAATAAAGAAGCTCAAAAGCTTCTTTATTTTTAAGTTTTATCACTCTTATAGTCGTAAGACATTAATTTTAAGGAAGCCATGGCTTCCTTAAAATTAAGTCACGACGTTACGGGCATCGGAGGTGCTATAGATCTAGTTGAAAACGGTAGACTCACAAAAGAGCATATGTGGAATGACGGCTTATTTATTATCTTATTGGCGATTTTCCTTGCTCTTGTAATACAGTAGAGTAGACATGTATATTACAAAGTAACCGCCAAGGAGTGCTACGCCCTTATCACCCTGTAGATATCCGTGTATTACAAGAAGAGCATTTCCGAGTATATTCAAGACTAAATTGAGCCAATTCAAATCACGTGTTTCACCTGTTTGAATTGTCTGTTGTAGCTGGGGGAGCGTTGATATGAAAAAAATGGCGAATGTTATGTATATCAAACTCATCTATTTAGAAGATAGTATATCCTTCTCTTCCTTTTGGTGGTTCAGCACCCGCCCCTCTTGGTCCATTATTCTTTGCAGTCTTGTTTTTATTGTTTCTAGGAGGGCTCTTCTTAGATGCAATGAGCCTCTCGGCCATTACCGTATTCGGCATGATTACAATTTTGTGGCCAATTCCTATGATAGAGACTTCCTCCTCCGTAAGACCTAGACCCGCAAGTTCCTCCTCTGTAAGACGATGCGGCGCTGTTGATGTCCATGCAGCAAAATGTGTAGACGTGATTGAATTACATCCACTCAGATTGCGATTCCGTTCACCGGGTCCATGAGGACCAGGTCTCCATTTGAGAGTCTTGTTATACTGAGCATTTCCATCAAAATGCTCGGCAGTGCATAGTTTGCTGAGAGCATGCGTCGCACACCATTCATCATATCTCTCCAGAGGAACAACCTCGCCCACGCGAAAAAGATAGGCGGCCTGAAAGTGCTTATTATTATTAGAGACTACCTTACTCTTTTTAAGAGTTTTCATAGCATTATTTGACTGTGCCATAAGAGCAAGCACATAGTCTCCATCTTTTGCAGACTTCCGAATTTTCGGTTTGCAGATGGTGAGCGTTAAATGCCCTTCAGAGATATGTGGGGCTGTGCCCAAATCTTTGACTATACGATAAACAAAAAGTCTTGGCATAAGCTTTCTATTTAACGTGTTTAAATCTCGCCACCGTTGCGCATCTGCGGCGACTTGATGCGGCGCTTCTGGATCTTGCCAGACACGACGTAGATGCTGTTCTCGGTGAGGATGATGAAGTCATCGCCGACCTTGTAGATCTTCTGGATGAGGCTGGTAAACTCATCACCGCTCTTCACGAGCATCTTCTCCTTGGCCTCGTCATCCTCGCCGAGGAAGGCCCTGTTGGTGGCAGTGTCGACGTAGTAATCCAGCTGGATGGCGCGGTCAAGCTGGATAGCGAGCTTGGCGGCCTGGACGAGCGTCTGCGGTGCAGGGAGCGGGGCGGCAGGAACAGCAGAGGCAGGAGCAGGAGCAGAAACAGAAGCAGAAGCAGAAGCAGGGGTAGCGGCAGCGGGTGCATTCGTAGAGGGAGCCGACATCTCAAAGTCTGACGTATTCCGGGGAAAACCTATTGGCTTTTTTCCGCGGGAGCCAGCTTCAAATTTAAGTCGCAGGCTGAGGTATTAGTGGTAACGGCTTCAGAACCTCCGCGGCGTGCTTCCGTAGAATCACATTGATGAACTCATACGCCTCGTCCAACTGCTGCTTGTTTCGGGCGCCCGTAATGATAATACTTCCCGTCTGAAACACAGAGATTGTTACCCGCTTGCAGTTCCCAATTGTCTTGCCATCGCCCTGACCTGTGCACGGCCTCGGGCACTGGCAAATTCCCCAAAGCTCCGTATCGAGCGGCGCCTCCTCGTTATAATAATACTTCGTATTGACACCCTGATAAATCGTCGTCTCAAGCGTGCTGAACAAGCGATACTTAGACGTGAGAAGACGATGGAGCTCATCCCGCTTCGCCAGTGTATTCATCTTGTAATCACTGTTGAGCAGCTGGATCGCGAACTTCGCAATGGTGAGCGGCTTGTCGGAAATAGGGGTAGGACACTGCTTCAGAAACTCAATGAGCCAAATTACCACGGAGCGGCTGAACTCCTCGCTCGTAACTCCTGTCATCTGAAATCCGCCGTTCTCAAACAGCTTCATGTTGACCTCCTTGAATCCAGGCGCATCATCCCGCTTCTTGCGAATCACGAGAGTGGACTGATTGAAGAAGGTCTTATCGCTGACGCGCCGCTTTGTGAGAACGTCGCGGGATGCGTATCCAATAACCCTGTCCTTACACTCCATCTTCAGAATTCCCTCTGCAGGATAGCCAATCGGAAGAAGAAGCTTGCATGGTCCCAGCTGCTCGAATAGCCCCTTGAGATTGATGGTCGTTCCCAAGTGTCCCGTCGTGACTAGCGTAGAGATGCGCAGAGGAGTAAACGTTAGCTTAGTCGGATCCATTTCTTTCTTTAACCTTGGCGAATTGGTTCGTCAAGTTTTAGGTGGAGGTTCATCTCAATCCAGTTTGCTAAGAGTTTTGTCCGCATCTCAGGAGGACAGAGGCGTAAGAAGTCTCCGTCTGTGATTCGTAACATTTCATAAAGGGCGGCGGGTGTCAAGAGTTGGAGCTCCTTCGTGATCACAAGGAAGAACATGGCGAGTTCTGGAAAAATCCAGGTTTGAAGAAGCCCGTCTATGTGTTTTGTCAGCTCATAAGAGGGCACTGTGAAAATAGAGGTCCAGAGCCTCGCACACTCGTCATGCTTTGTGGGATGAAGAAGGAAGTAGCGGATATCGCCGCGTCGGTAGAGGATGTCAATACCGGTGGTGGTCGTGCACGACAACTCTATCTTTTCCAGACGCTTCGTGAACTCGGTTGCGGAAGGAGCCTCCAGCTGGACTGTGAGGAACTTGTGAAGAATGGACGAATGAATTCGGGAGACCGAGTTACAGAGAAAGATGAGAAGAACATCCTGGGGGGGCGTATCTAAGAGGGGACGGAGGGCTATTTGGGCCTGGTCAGTGAGCGTCTCGGCCTCGTCAAAAATAATCACTTTGGGCGGCGTATAACCGAGGGTGCTCTTGCCACTCTGAAGAATAGAGTGCAGCGAAGACCGGACGAAAGGGAATACGCGACTTCTTACAGCCTCTAGACCGCGCTCGTCACTGCTATTCAAGAAAAGCGCGCGACCGAAGAAGGACGAGAAGCCGCCTTGACCGTGGAGCCGTTCGACGAAGGTTCGGGCAGATGTGGTCTTACCCGAGCCCGGGGGGCCTACTAGAATCATATGTGAGAGGGCATTTGGATTTTTCATCATGAGTTGGAAAAGTGTATGTATGCGTATTGGGAGACCTCCTGTTTCCACCATCTTGGTTGAAATAGGAGATTGTGTTTAGACGACTTTTAGAGTTACGAGTTTACGCAGAGCACTTCTTGGACTTGCACATCATCGGCGCAGTGCAGTCGGCATCCTTCTCGCACGCCATCACCGTGGCAGTGGCGCCGGCGGCCTCAAAACCCTCATACAGAGCGCGCCACACCATCTTGTGCGTGAGCTGGTAGACGGCGGCGAATACGAGCGCGTGGACCAGCGCCACCGTCATCTTCTTGCCACCAGGGGGCAGGGAGACGAGGACGCCCGGAGTTAAAACGAAAAAGAGCGCGGCAACATAGAGGGACATAAGCCACTGCATTTCTATATACTTTGTTTAGATAATATTCAAAGCACCTAAACTTTGGAACACGACCTGTCATCAGAACATGTCTGGACGTCGTGCCGCTAAAAATAAGATGGTTGCCCCCACAGAAACACCGGTTGTTGTTTCTGTCCCTGTCCCTGTCCCTGTCCCTGCACCTGTCCCTGCAGCTGCACCTGCACCTGCAGCTGCACCTGTTGTTCGCAAGAGCAAGAAGCCAGTAAAGATTGTCGCAGTTGTCACCTCAACTGGAATTGAAGGGAGCTTCTCTTCTGAGCCAAGACGTCCTCTGATTGCGCATCTCCAGATTCACAGTAACGACGTGCAATTCAGCGATATGCCGATCCAGTATAATCCCGCACCCCCTCTACAGCCCGAGCCATATGATGCCGGCGCCGATAATGTATTCTCTTCTCACCAAGAGCCCCTTGTCTTAAATGAGGAAGAGAAGGATGTGGAAGCAGTTGCTGTAGTCGCGGCCGCACCTATTGTTGTGGAGACTGCACCTATGCCTGCCTTTGTTCGCACGAATCTCATGGTCCAGTTTCGTGCCGATTCAGATGCGCACCAGCTACCCGCAAAATCGGATATTCACTGTTTCTGGTGTATTCACGCGTTTGAGAATCAGCCGTGTATCATTCCTGAGAGGGAGGATAAGGGCCTCTGGCGTGTGTATGGCAACTTCTGCTGTCCCGAGTGCGCGGTGAGTTATCTGCTGAATGAGACGATGGACCCCCACGTTCGCTGGGAACGTATGGCGCTTCTTCACCGCCTCTATGACCCCCAGGGTATTTCTCGCATCTTCCCTGCACCTGCGCGCGAGAGCCTGAAGGTTCTCGGAGGGCCTATGACAATTGAGAGCTTCCGCGCGACCGTCCGCGCTAAGAAGGTGCGCGTGGATATTCACATGCCGCCGATGGTGAGCATCCTCGGAAGCATTGACACGAAGCCGATTGATTTCTTTGATTCCAGCCTGAAGAACACGATGTTTTCGCCGAATGAGAAGACGACGGCGCGAGGCAACGGGGTCACAGGAGAAGAGGGACTCCGTCTTAAGAGAACGAAGCCTCTGAAGGACAGAGACAGTACGCTGGATGCTGTTATGAACATCCAAATCAAAACCAAGCGGTAAGGGAGCAAAAATTGATGATGGCGGTGGCCAATAGTCCGTCATTCAAAAAATGAGTGCCGAGCCTATGATCCGTGAGCTCTTTCGCACGCTTGAGACTACACTCCACGAGAGGCTGTCGCTTATTGAGCAGATTCTGGTGGCGGTTGAGAAGCCGAAGGTTCCCCTGTATGATAACGAGTTTGTCAAGCGCATTGAGCGTCTCGAGCGGCAGGTGCCGCAGATGCAGTCACAAGTACCCGATGTCTCCTATCTGGAGAGCCGCATCAGTGCTCTAGAGGAGCAGCTCGCCGCCACGCATGCGGAGGTAGAGGAGCTTCGGCTGGCGCGAGTTGTGGCAAAGGAGCCGAGCGTAATTCTACCCGATGAGGATGTGGAGGGAGAGGTGCTGGAGGATGAGCCCGAGGAGGAAGAGGAGGCTGCTCTTGAGCTTGAGCCGCTGGAGTATAAGGGTGTAACTTATTACAAGGATGCTGACAACAATGTCTATGGCACAGATGAGGAGGGCACTGTCATTCCTGAGCCCATTGCTCGCTGGAATGGGACTAAGCTAGTTCGCCTAACGTAAAATGATATTACGATATAGAATGGAGATTTCCTACCCTGGGTTAACAACAGCTGCATTATTTATGGCCTTAATAATACTAGATTTCGCAAAACAGCAATATAAGCTTCTTATTGGCCACTTTTTAGTTGGTATAATTGCGGTTCTCCTCATGGTCTATCTCTCCCAGAATGGTGCGGATCTGGTGGCGTGGGGTGTTTTTTCAATCCCGCTTGTCATGTTGGGTATAGGACTATCAATTGGTGCTCTTCGTGCACCACCCGGCACTGTCTCAGCGAGTGCCGCTGCAGCTATTGCTGCCACGGCACGTGTTCCTGACCCCGTTCCATGTGATGCGTCTGGCAACCCGCTTCCCGCTGTTACTGTAACCCCTGCCGCGACGGTTGCATGTGGACCTGGCACTGGTCAGACTCAGTGTATTGATACAAGCAAGCTGGCGAGTGCCTAAACCATCGCTGATGGGTCTAAAACATGAGCGCATAGAGCTTATAGAATGGAATCGTATTTCAACCCCCAGTATTACATGACACTTGTGGAGTCGTATTTCACGCCCCAGTTTTACGTGAGACTTTTCCGGATTTATCTGGTTGTGCGCAACTTTCTAGAGGGGCTCTACTCTGTGAGCGTGAAGACCGCGCAACGCGCTCTTTTGTTGGCGAGGCCGCAGGAGTATATTTTCTTCAGTGGCTATACGACTCCGTATCTTGCTGGATCGGTAAATAGCATGGGCCCCGGTGTCCCGAGTATAGCGTGGACCTACAATCTTGAGACGAATATTCTCTCCAATTGCGCGATTGAGCAGACGAAGTCTCTTCCTTGGCTTGCGGCAAGTATTCGTTATAACGGGCTCAGCTTATATTCACTCGATGACTTTGTTTGCGAGGTAAAGTATTCAAGTAACTCGGGCGCACCTTCTCCTGCCGTCGTCGTGGGGTCTTGGAGTGTTCGCACAGGCATCATTCTTGATAACCGTGTGAGCCTGGAGCTTTTCGTGATTACGGAAGATGGAGAGGAGAAGACGGTATCTCCTTGGTCTCTTGATCCGATTGTGTCTAGTCTTATGCTTGAGATGGATACAACTGCTGTTGCTCCTGCAGCAAGTGTTTTTGAGCCTATGAAGATTGAGCTAAATGGTGACACGCGATCGGTCAGTCTTGGCGAGGAAGAGGAACTAGATGCGCCCAACGAGGCCACATAAAAATTTGACACAAGGACATATAGGAAAATGAGTATGTCCGACCTTACGAAGAAAATCCCTTCGGGTGAGTGGACTTTATACTTCCACTCACTCAGGGAAAAGCGCTGGACTCTTGATACATTTCAAAAGATTGCCACAGTCTCTACAATTGGAGATGTGCTTTCAGTATTCAAGGAGTTAGGTGATAAAATAAAGACTGGTATGTTCTTCTGGATGCGCGATCCTCTCCCTCCTCTTTGGGAGAATTATCACAATATTCGCGGAGGAAGCTACAGCGTTCGTGGTGGGCATGATACTGGTATTGACATTTATAAGAAGTATGTGCTGGGCACCATGATGAACATGGCGGCTGTGAATGCGGCCGACACCTTTGTCGGTATCAGCATCAGCCCCAAGGTGCTCGGCGTGGGTCCTGCTCAGCGCATCGGCTTCTATGTAATCAAGGTATGGAATAAGGATGCTGAGGCCTTCAATAAGAACACGGGTATTATATGTCTTGATAAGGGTATTTCACACGCGGATATTCTCTACACGCCGCACGTGGAGAAGAAGATGTGATCACAAGATTAAATTTGACGCAACATTTTTGTATTTTTAAGACACAAAAATGTTCCGCCTTCAATATATTAGTGACATCCACTTGGAAAGGATGACGGGTCGTCTGATGTTCAATCGGATCGTCCGCCCTGTAACCGGCACTCTTGCTCTTGCAGGTAATATCGGACATCCCACGAAGACGCTCTATACCAAGTTCATCGAATACTGTAAGGAGAATTGGGATACTGTGATTATTGTCCCAGGAAATCAGGAGTTTGATGGGGAATATGACAAAAATCTAACGCTCATGCGGCAGATTTGCTCGCAGTGGGAGAACGTCCATTTCCTCAACAACGAGTCGGTGTATTTGAGGCATCTGCGCGTTAATTTCTGTGGAACCACATTATGGTCACGAAAGAATTATCGTCTTCACAAGGAAGCGGTATCATGGCTAGACTCAGCTCTCTATAATGCCACAATTCTTCACTCAAATACCATTGCTGTTACACACTATATGCCTACTAAGCTTGTATCGCATAGGGGATCTACGAATCTTGATATGAAGAATCTAGAGCACATGATTTGCTGGCCCGTTCGTGCATGGGTGTCAGGTCATTCGCATCATCATAAGGAAGTGAGACTTCAGCTTGATGATCCGCCTACAGATGAAGGTGAGATTGTTATGGGGGTGAATGCTTACCAGGGTGGTGGAAATCCTGAACAGACATTGGCATTCAAACTGATTGAGCCTAGACCACCTCACATGGTTCTTGCCTAATTTAATAAGATGTATGTATTCCATGTATATGTTTGCGCCGATTTATAAAATGGTTGATATTTTTCTATGTCCTCATTTCCCAGAAATGCATCACAATCAAAAAGCCCCTCCACCATTTCTATCTTCTTTGAGAAGATATTCGGAAATATAACATACTTCTCAATCCGTTTTGTAATTTCATTCGTATTACTTAGATCAATTTGTGGAAATGTATTGATTGAATATGGATATTGCGTTTCAATATCAAATACAAGACGTCTATCATTATTCAGTAAATGTTCTATACTAAAATGACTACCGCAATTCACAGGGTAGTTATCATTAAAAAAAACATGTTTAACGTTCTTATCAATACACTGTATCAATCGCTGTGCTTGATTTTGATGATCGTCGAAAAAACATAGAACACTGTTCATGTCGAAGGAGGATAAATCCAAATCTTTAAAATCCTTAAACTTATCTCCAATATAGTATGTTGTATTTTCGTCTATATATCCTTCAATAGGACGGGGATCTAGTGATATAATTTTTACATCCTCCAAAGTCTCTCGTATTAGTTTTGTCGACTGACCATTCCATACACCCGATTCAATTACAACGCTTGGTCTTAGCTTTTTTAACAAAAAATAGAGTGAAAACATATCAGGAACTTTCATCCCCCCATCGTTTGCATTGATTTCTTGAAAGTTAACACTCATAAGAAATTCATTCAAATCATCTCGCGTGTAGCTTAACTCCATATTCTTTATATATTGAGTTATTTATGCCTTGTTCTTCATCGGCGCCAGAACCAACTTAATCTCTCCCAGATTCGCAACTGTGTAACGCAGAATGAGAGGGAAATCATTTTTCAGGTAGAGCTCAATCGACGGGCACAGACTCGTGCACTTTGTGAAGAGGACAAGGTGCTTCAGCTGGAAGATGCCCTGCACAATCTCATTAATTGCGCCCGCAGCCTTGTGGACCTTCATGCTGCTGCTGTTCTCACTAATAATCGTCTCCTGCTCCGCAAAGTCGCCCATGCAGCGGAAGATGAGGTCCGTACCGCTGGACGTAATTTCCACATCCAGCTTCTCACCCAACGCATTCATATCGCGACAAATCTTCTGGAGGTCAATGGAAGGCATGTGGATAATACTGGTGAAGTTGAGAGACGGAATCTGGATATCCTCCACATCCGTGTCGAACAGCTTTAGAAAGTAGTTCGTGGTCGTTGACTTCTCGCTGTTCTCCATGCGAATGCCCAGCTTGTTGGGGTTGCTGGCGGGGAGGTAGAGCGTCAGGGAGTCGTTGTTGCCCATCGTCTTGATAAGCTTGAAGAGGTAGATCATGTTGACGCCGAGCACATGCTTGGCGGGGCAGAAGTAGTTCTCAAAGCGGTCGCTGTGAAGACGGAGATAGACCAGAACCGTATGGGTCTCGTCAACAGCCATAATCTTGATGCCCTGGCTATCAAACTCCAGATTCGCCTCCGTAAGAATCTCCTTCAGGGCCTCAATGAGGGTCCGGAAGGCGCCGCTCTGGACGGTCTTGATTTCAAAAAGATTGCCATTCTGATTGGCTCGGACAAGAGACATTTCCTATACTGGCTTCCCTTTCCAATCTTTAGGCTTTGCGCGTATTTTTTCGCCTGTTTAAGGTGCGTTTGGAACGGCGGGTTGACCGGTTCCGGCTGCGGCTCCGGCTCCTCATCCTCTCCGTGTTATTTCGGAGAAGACGGAATCCAGACGCTAATGCTGGTGTGAAGAGAATGGGTCCGTTACTAAGCACACCACCCATGATAGACGGGTAGAAGCCGCCACGAAGACGTTGTCCGCCTCTGCTTACATATTGTATGGGTTGGTAGTAACTTCCGCCACCACGCATCTTACTTGGGCTGTATATTTTACCACAGGTTTTACCACCTCCTGGCACAATGTCCCGAATGCCCTCCACCACAATAGTCCTCTTCCTTGAATCCTTCCTCCTGCTTACAGCAAAATGGATCATGATTATCCTTAGCGCTCGGTAGACGCTGCCCTGACTCGGGATCATAATACGGGCTACAATATTTCTTTCCACACGTCCAACACCATGTGCGGCCACAGCCTTTACCCGCGTGAAACTTACCAGTTGTCTCCAGGCCACATGCGAATACATATGCGCATGCAGCATCCTTCAAGCACCAGCGGGCACACCACGGACACTGCTTGGCATCATTTGACATTTACTTCATGTAAAGAACAAATTTAGACTTAAACGTCCGCTCCAAGAAATAACAGATGATTCCCATATTCTCTCTAGAATCCAGTCGCGCACTTACCGAACTGTGTGTTCTCGGAGCAGAATGCCAGACTGATAAGAGCCCGTTTAACCCGCGGGGCCATCGCCACCCCTATACGCCCTTTTATTCCATGTTTCTCGCCACATACAAGAATAAGCCCGTCCGTTTTGCCGAGATTGGTGTGGCCGGCGGGTCCAGTGTTCAGATGTGGGCCAACTATTTCAAGAAGGGTGAGCTCTTTTTCTTTGACCGCGATGATGATTTTCTTAAGAATGCCGCCAGCTTCGGATACACGAATACGAAGTTTGCGAACATGGATGTGCGCAGCGTCGAGAGTATTCGCGCGGCCCTCACTGCTACAGGTGGAAATCTAGATGTGATTCTAGACGACTCCTCCCACGACGTCTGGGATCAGAAAATACTTGTGCAGGCCGCGCTGCCGTTTCTGAAGCCTGGTGGCATCTTTCTGATTGAGGACGTATTCCGCAATGTGCCACACAAAGACTATATGGACGTTATTGAGCCTATCAAGGACCAACTGGCCTTTCACGGATTCGTTGAAATGGAACACAATAACAAATTCTCACCTGGATGGGACAATGATAAGATTTTTATGATGGTGAAGAACTAACTGTAGAGTCCGTCATACTCATCAACCGGTGCCTTTATTTTTATAAAGAGGGCCCCAGAATGTTCTATGTGAATCTGGCGAAGATTTTGAAGAAGGAACATTCCCTTTTCGGCAAACCATTCCTCATAGGGATATCTAGTCTGAGTTTTTGATAGAATAGCATTTTCGATGAGAATAGTAATAATCTCATCTATTGTGTTTTTGTTTGTTAGCCATATCTGATACATGCGATAGTCGCGGGAGGCCTGTTGATTAAGAACAGCACAGTTCATCATTTCCATCATATTTAACCATTGATACATATCAGGTCTATCCATCTCAATCTGTTTTGCAAGAAGATAACTGACCGTCTCTATACAACCGAGTAGTCTGCGACGCTTGAACTGGGTCGCATGTCTAGATGATGGAAGCGGGGTCTGTTGTAAACAATCGTGTATGAATAACATACATTTGTGACAGGGCATCGGGTGATGGTCTTCTGTTTAGGAGGGGGCATCAAATTTAAAGAGGGATGCGTCTTTTGAAGAGGGATGTGGAACATTTAGGAGCTCCAGTAGAAAAGGTGAAAAGGTGAATACGGCAATTACTGGTTCTAAGATTAAGAAGGTCAACCTTCGCTTCTCTCACAACTCTACAAAAATATTTCTAACACATTAATATATAGTATGAGAGGTGGAGGCTTAGGAAGTTTTGTTTCTGGACTTATGGGTAAGGAATTAACTGTCCATCAGAAAGCTAATGATCTTGCTTATGGCAAGCTTAAATCATTTTCAGAGTACGGCCCGTTTGACTTCAAATTCGGTGGTGCGCTCGGTAACGAGAAACCCGAATTAGTAGCCTTTGCAGGGTATATGATAAATGGATATTATGGATTAATCAATATTCAAACAGAAAACGATGTTATTGCACTTCGCCGTTTATTTATAAAATTTAAGAAAGGCGGCGCTCGCCTTCTCGGACTTCCTGGTATGGATAAAACTCCCTTGCAACAGGAGTGGATAGCAGCTGGTTCACCCGAGCCAATTTTTGGTGATATAATGAAAAATGCAAAGGGTATACTCGAGAACGCTAGTAATAAAGGACTTCTTAGAATCGCATTCAATCAACCGGTCGGCGGCCCTGAGGATACACCCGAAGCCAAGAATGCCGTTATGAGCCTTAATGAAGCCGATCAAGCAAGAAGCACAGCTAGTATGAGCGCCGCTGATTTCTCTGCCGCAATCGGTTCCATCACCTATGATGCCACTCCCTACACAAAGAGTCCTGAGAAGCAGTCTCTTCTTCCCAGCTTTTTAAGGAGCAAAGGCGGCCGGCGCAATAGAAAAAATAAGAAGACATACAAGAATAAGAATAAGAATAAGAGAAAGAATAACACGCGTAAGTATACTTAACGTGGTGACTTAATTAAGTAACGACGTTATTAGAGTGATAAAACTTTAAAATAAAGAGGCTGTTGAGCTTCTTTATTTTAAAGTTACCGTCGTGACTTAATTTTAAGGAAGCTCAAGGAGCTTCCTTAATTTTCAGTTCATATGGTATCACGGTATCAAATTTGAAGGGGCCATGACCCCCACCCTTGGTATAACAAAATGTCTACCGCCGATGCCTATAAGAAGCACACGCACAGGGAGCACATTCTGGAGCTGCCTGACACCTACATTGGGTCTGTAGAGACGCACGATGAGATGCGCTGGGTCTTTGATGCAGAGAAGGGGAAGATGGTCTATCGCCACTGCGCTTTCAACCCTGGCTTCTACAAGCTCTTTGATGAGATTGTCGTGAATGCTCGGGATGCTCTTGTTCGGAGTGGAGAGCCTGGTAAGACGCCCATCAAGCACATTGAGGTGAGTGCTTGCGTCACGGCATCCGGTCTCCTCATCTGCGTAGAGAATGATGGTGATGGTATTCCCATCGAACAGCACCCCACAGAGAAGGTCTTCGTTCCTGAGATGATCTTTGGGCACTTGCTTACCAGCGGGAACTACAACAAGGAGGAGGAGAAGATTGTCGGCGGCAAGAATGGCTATGGCGCCAAGCTGACGAACATCTTCTCTCACAGCTTCACTGTTGAGACGCGCTCTCCTAAGCACGGGCTGAAGTATTCGCAGACGTGGCGGGACCATATGCTCACCTGCGACAAGGCATCTGTGAAGAAGGATGCCGCGAAGACGGGCTTCGTCAAGATCACCTATCAGCCCGATCTGAGCCACTTTGTTGGACTGAACATGGAGGAGATGCTGCTCGTTCTTCGCACTCGCTGCCTGGAACTCGCCGCCCTCGCTGGTAAGGACGTCAAGGTCTCCTGGAATGGCGAGACAGTTGCGACCAACACGTTCGAGAAGTTCGTCCGCCTCTTCGTCAAGGATGGGGCTGTCCTCGCCTACGAGAAGTGCTCTGACCGCTGGGAGGTGGCTGCCGTCCTGACGCGGACTCTCTTTGATGACGAGGACAATGCTGCAGACGAGAAGCACGTCAGCTTCGTCAACGCTGTCAACACACGGAAGGGCGGTAAGCACGTGGACGCTGTCATGCGCACCGTTCTCGGCGACTTCTGTGAGCTTGCGACCAAGAAGAAGAAGCTGGACATCAAGGTCGCACAGCTCAAGGACGCGGTCATGTTCTTCGTGAATTCCACGATTGTGAATCCGTCCTTTGACTCCCAGACGAAGGAGTGCCTGACGACGCCTGCAGCGAAGTTCGGCAGTGTCTTCAAGACCGGCGGTAAGCTGGTGGAGGGTCTCGTGAAGATTGGTCTGATGGATGAGGCACAGAACATTCTGGATGCGAAGGCTGCCAAGGACGCCAAGAAGACGGACGGCAAGAAGCGGACCACCTTGCGTGGAATGCCGAAGCTGGTGGACGCTCTCTGGGCTGGCTCTGGCAAGTCATCCGACTGCACTCTCATTCTGACGGAGGGAGATTCGGCTGCCACAAGCGCTATCACGGGTCTCAAGGTGGTGGGAAGGGAGGCGTGGGGCGTCTTCCCTCTCAAGGGTAAGATGCTCAACGTCCGCGACGTCAGCGCCGACAAGTTCAGCAAGAACGAGGAGCTGACCGCCATCAAGAAGATTCTGGGTCTGGAGCAGGGCAAGGTCTACAAGGACCTCAAGTCTCTCCGCTATGGCCGTGTGATGGTGATGGCTGATCAGGATTTGGACGGGTCTCATATCAAGGGTCTCCTGATGAATCTGTTCCACACGGAGTGGCCTAGCCTCATGAAGGCCGGCTTCGTCTGCTCTCTCATGACTCCGCTCTTGAAGGCATCTCGGCGGGGCGACATCGTAAGCTTCTACTCTCAGGGCGAGTTTGATACCTGGAAGGCGGCTCATGATCCGAAGGGCTGGACTCTAAAGTATTACAAGGGATTGGGCACCAGCACGCCTGAGGAGGCCCAAGAGTGGTTCCGCGCTCTCCACGAGATCAAGTATCAGTGGGATGTTGCCACGGACGAGAGCCTCTCGCTCGCCTTCAGCAAGAAGCGTGCAGATGACCGCAAGAAGTGGCTGGCAGGCTACGACCCGCAGCGCCTTCTGACAGTGGGTGCTGGTGGTGCGGTTCCTTACAGTAACTTCATCAATGACGAGCTCATCCACTTCAGCAATGCGGACAATATTCGCTCTCTGCCGCATCTGATTGACGGTCTCAAGCCGTCTCAGCGCAAGATTCTGTTCGGCTGTTTGAAGCGCGGCCTGACATCCGAGATTCGCGTGGCACAGCTGGCGGGCTATGTCTCGGAGCACGCGGCCTATCACCACGGTGAGGCGTCTCTTACGGGCGCTATCACAAGCATGGCACAGACGTTCGTCGGCGCGAACAATATCAATCTGCTTGCCCCTATTGGGCAGTTTGGTTCGCGCCTCATGGGTGGTAAGGACGCGGCTTCTCCGCGTTATATCCACACGCATCTGGAACCGATTGTTGGGACCATCTTCCGCAAGGAGGATAACGGTGTTCTCAAGTATCTAGATGATGATGGTCTAGCTGTTGAGCCCGAGTGCTATTGGCCCGTTCTGCCTATGTTGCTCGTCAACGGCTCTGTTGGCATCGGCACGGGCTTCAGCACGGACATTCCTCCGTTCAACCCGAACGACATGATTGCGCTTCTGCGCGACAGGCTTGATGGGCGGCGAGAGAGTCTGGCGAATCTGGCTCTACAGCCTTGGTGGCTGGGATTCCGTGGCCGCATGACGATGCCGTCTGACGGTGTCTGGCAGACGCGCGGTCTCTATGCATTTGACGATGAGAAGAAGATTGTTAGTATCACAGAGCTTCCTGTGGGCACGTGGACGAACGACTACAAGGCCTTCTTGGATGAGATGTGCACCAACAAGGACATGGAGGCGGGGAAGCTGGAGGATGGCAAGCCTGCTCTTCTCAACTATGATGACCTCTACAACCACGTAGACGTGCGCTTTGACCTCTATCTGGATCCTTACTATTACGAGGAGGCGAAGAGGAATGTAAGCGAGTTTGAGAAGCGGTTCCGACTGATCACCACGTGGCGCACGAGCAACATGGTCTGCTTTGACACGAACACGAAGATTGTGCGGTATTCGTGTGTGGGCGACATTCTGGAGGCGTTCTTCGGACCTCGTCTGGCAAAGTATGAGGAGCGGCGGCAGAGCGAGATGGACCGTCTGCGCGCTGAGGCGATGGAGGCGGATGCAAAGGCGCGGTTCATTCGAGGGGTTCTAGAGGGAACTATTGAGCTGCGGCGTGCGAGCGACGAGGCTATTGTGGCAGCGATGAAGGCGCATGCGCTGCCTCCTCTGTCGGGAAAGAAGGACAATGTCGGTAGCGTAGAGGACATAGACAGTTACGAGTATCTGCTCCGTCTGCGCATGGACCGTGTGAAGGCTGCGGCGGTTGCGGAGGCAGAGGCTCTTGTGGAGAAGGCCCGCGCGGCAGTAGAGGCTCTGGAGGCCACGAGCGCTTCCAAGATGTGGTTGCTGGATCTGGCGGACTTTGAGAAGGTGTGGCTCAAGGTGAGGGAGGAGCGTGAGTTTGCGCTGCTGAATGGTGGGGCTCCACCTGCGAAGAAGCGGAAGATTAAGGTTGTTGCGAAGGCGTGAGTCGTTGATACCGTCGTGACTAAAAACTAAGGAAGCTATAGCTTCCTTAAAATTAATGTCCTACGACGATAGAATTATTTACAATCATTTATTAGATGAAACTATATATCATTTGTTTATTGATAATTATAGCATGTCTCTTCATTCAATTAAAAAGAGCAGAGGGGTTTGAGACTCAAGAGCCGACATTTCATATTTTTATTGCTACAGGAGGGCGGCCATCTTTAAAGAATATGCTCGATAGTCTAAAAGATGAGTTAAAACCAAATGATGCGATTACAGTTGTATTTGATGGCCCAGGTAGTACGGCAAAATCGGGCTTAGATGATTCGTGGTTAGAAGGTCATTTGTCAAAGATTACTACGATTGAACAAAATCCCAATCTTGGATTTTGGGGGCATGGCATTCGTAACAAGTATCAAGGGATTCTTACACCAAAGACCACCTATATAATGAACGCAGATGATGATGATTTATATATAAAAGGATCATTTGATAAACTGCGCAACTCATGTACCGACAGCAATATGATGTATATTGCAAAAATGAAGTATGAAAAAAAGCCTAACGTAATAATTCCGAATCAAACACAGGAACTAAAAGTAGGCAATATTGGAACACCGAACGGTATTATTCCTACGGATTTAGCTGCTAAATCTGAATGGGGATATGTTTATGGTGGGGATTTTATGTATTATGATGGTCTTATTAAAGCGGGTGTTCCATACACACACTTAGACCATGTTATTTACAACGTTTTTTAGAAAACTAAGGATTAGTCTCATAAAAAAAGTTAGTCACCGCTTGCGGGGCTCGAACCCGCGGCTATGGGCTTACAACCTTTGTTAAAAGGCCCATGCTCTACCAACTGAGCTAAAACGGTTAAAGTTACTCCTCCACCAGGTTCTTTTTACAGAAGAACCAAACTGTTTACGCAAAGCGGAAATCGAATCCACGTCAACGGAATGGAAACCCGTTATTCTACCACTGAACTATTTGCGTTGTTCTCTTGCAGATTACCAGCAAGATAAGCAGGCTTCATGATTAATTGGCTATTATATGAATTGCTGTGCGAAGCCTTAGAGTCGTGCGATCACCAGGTGCTTTTTAAAGAAGAACCAAACTTAATTCCGATACCGGGAGTCGAACCCGGGCCGAGGCTGTGAAAGAGCCCTATCCTAACCGCTAGACCATATCGGAGAGCAACGAAGTTGCGAGCCTTGCTTCGGAGAAGCTCGGAGAAGTGAAGGTTTTGAGAGAACCAAACAAACTCTTTACGAGGAGTGGGGGTCGAACCCACGAGGCTTGCGCCAACAGATCTTAAGCCTGTCTCCTTAACCACTCGGACATCCTCGTAATCCCCCATCGAAGATGGGGAGGGGGTTCCAGGATGCAAAGTATTATTAAACATAATATTTTGTTGCTGTAAGCATCCTTATCCCCATCAATCTATGTGGGCGGCCGCGCATCAATTTTTGGCCAACGAGTCAAATTTCATATTTTGTATCAGACCAAACGTTGGTCTCATAAAAAATATGCTCACAATCGGAATTGAACCGATGACTAACGCCTCACTATGCATGCCGTATTATTGACATAAGAGCGCTGCTCTACCAACTGAGCTATGCGAGCTATGTGAAGGTTTTTAAAGATACCTACAAACTTTTGTGCCGACACTGAGGATTGAACTCAAGACCTACCGCTTACAAAGCGGGTGCTCTACCACTGAGCTATGACGGCAAAGATGGATTTTTGAAGAATCCTAACTTTTACCCCTGGTGGGGGTCGAACCCACGGTCTTCCGCTGACACTAATATAGAGTAGAAGGCGGACGCGTTATCCACTGCGCTACAGGGGTATTCCATACCCCGCTTGGCTTGGCCAACAGGGGTATTGTAGGTCCATCTCGGGATCGAACCGAGGTTAAGAGGTTTCTACTTTGGATTCAAAGCCTCCTGTCCTGACCACTAGACTAATGGACCATTTGTGCCGCCGCACACACACTCCCCCCGCGGGTGGCGCGTCAATTTTGGGTCGACGCTTCGACCCCCTACTTTCAGAAAGTGACACTGCTTTATACCAGTCTATCGTCGTTAAAGCCCTCTATGTAAATACGATTGCTGGGTGGGTTGAAGATAGCCTGCCAACTCCTCTCCACATAGTGCCCTACCTCTGGATTGGATCCAACCGACAATTCATCAAGAAACTGCTGATAATAAGAGACAGGGTGTTTTAGTATATCTTCTTTCGCCACCGCAAAGATTCCAGCATATACTATATAGTTTGTTAGAAGCGAGCCGAATTTGTTTTCATACCATTTACCAAAGGGTCTTATCTGTGCGGGAATTAAGATTGATTCACCGTTCTGCTTTTTATTGCGAGAGTCGCTTGTTATCCACTTATCTAATATGAAATTATATAGCATACTCTTAACGTCAAAATTCTTAGCGCCTATCATAACCGTCGTGTTATATTTAGCCACGTTATCAAATACTTTTAAAGCTTTTATATACTTAGCACTACTTGTATCAATAGAGCCAGGTAGAAAAATAGTAACATCTGCTAATTTATTGTAGTTATTTACTATATGATGAAAATAGGTGTGATCGCATTTTCCTAGATTTTTCAGACTAATAACCTTCTTAACCTGATCTGTCATAGCAAATTCGGTGTTATTGCCTTTGTTATAAAGAATGATAGGGTATCGATTGAAAGGTTCCTGTTTAATCCAGTCAAGAGACTCATTATACCGCGCAATCACCATTTCTACTTTGTTTTCAGCCTGAAAACCCTCTGCTACCGGATTCGCCGTAATACAATATAGTAGTATACCTATGAAAAGAAGTAATATAAGTCTTTTCATATATTCCCTATTTATTGCCTATATTTTACATATAAGGGTTCAGCGGCAAACTCTTCGTTCCAGCTGATGACATGCTCTGCGGCGACTGCATCGGTATCGGCATATGACTGATATCATTCAGATAGTAATAGTAATGGTCAACGGCCGACAGGATATGCGGCACAGACCAATCTACCACCTTCTTGTTGAGGTCCGCTACCTGTTCAGCAATACCCTGCGGAATATTCCGGGCATACTGGTAATACATCGCGCGCATAATAATCTTCAACTCATCGGCGCTCTGCTCGTCAATCACATACCCTTTCGGCTTACTCTGGTTAAAGACCTCCTTCCGAATCGTATTCTGAACCGTCTTGATGTTCTCCACAGAGAAGAAGCTCTTGCTGAGACTATTCGCCTCCCAGTTACCCCGTAACATGTCATCCTGGAAGTTCGTCTCTACCGCCGTTTGGTGCGTATATGCTGGAAAGGAATCAATCGGGCCGTTTACATCCGGCGCCCCAAGATTCAGATTGATGCGTCCATTTTGACCACCGGCAGCGCCACTTGTAAATGGAAGTGTTATCGGACTACTCATTCTATCTAAGTATCAAATTTATTTCTAAGTCCGGGATATAGAATGTCTGCTGGTGCCTCTCAACGCGTTGTTTCAATGGATAACGAATACTACATGCCCATCGCTGATTGCTCTGCGAAGATCTTTGCTCTGAACACCACGACGACTGCGTTAACTGTAGCGACATGGGCGTCTGGTGCGTATGCTACCAGCGTGAATGCGTCGGGTGCCGGCCTACTGAGGGACGTTGGCAAGACCTACGTATCCGGTGGGCGCACGTTCCGCAAGGTCCAGCTTGTCGTGCCGCAGGGAACGAAGCTCACGTCTACCTTCGGCGTGCAGGGTGCTTCGGGCACGACGCCCCTCTCGGACTTCCTTACGGGCTACATTGAGGTTGGCTTCGATACCGCGGCTGGCACCACGCCGACACCGGTTGTCAAGTGGGGCCGGTAAACGACCTAACGAGGCCGGTAAACGATAAGCTGATTTTTAAAGAAAATGAAACACCGGCTACTTATGTTTTAATAAAACCTCTTTCTGAAGTTTTATCAAAATTCCGCGTAATTTTTTTCTACGGCATAAATATAGAAATGACGTCTGTAGGTTCAGTTGGTCGCTCCCAGCGTGTCGTGTCTCTGGACAACGAGTTTTACATCCCTGTCGGCAATCTGACGGGCCTCATCTTGAGCCTTAACACCACGACGAACCAGCTCGCGTCCACCTCGTGGGCCTACTTCGGCTCGCGTTACCTGTCCTCCGTGAACGCCTCGGGCGCCGGTCTCCTCAGGGACCACGGCAAGACGTACCTGTCTGGCGGCCGCACGTTCCGCAAGGTGCAGCTCGTCGTCCCGCAGTCCACGGGCACGCAGTCCACGTTCGGCGTCGGCGGTGCCACCGGCACGACCCCGAACCAGGACTTCCTGACGGGCTACATTGAGGTTGGCTTCGATGCGGCCTCTGGCACGGTGCCGACACCGGTTGCCAAGTGGGGTCGGTAAACGACCTAACGAGGCCGGTAAACGTAAAAGTAAGCTGTTGCCTACTCTATTTTTTAAACATCAAAATCAGTTATTTGTAGTAACTGATTTTCCTCTATCACATTAGAATGGACTACGTGTTCTTATTTTACATCTTCTTATCCTTCGTGATCGCATCAGGCGGCGCCTTTGTTCTCTTCTCCAGTGGGCGCACAATCGCGGCCATCATGTTTCTCGTGGGGGCCGTTGTAATAGAGGCCTTTTTTGGCACGCGCTGGTTCCAGGCCAGTGGCAAGACAACTGCTGCCGTCGGCCCCTGGCCCCCATCAATCAATGTGTGCCCCGACTTCCTCTCTATCTACAAGGGGGTAGCCGACAGTAGCGGAAATAGAGTTACATACTGCGTAGACAATACGGGTGTAGCGGGTAACATGCCGAGGTGGACGTCTTCCTCAGTGCCGAGTCAGACTGGAAACAATGTATTCAATCTATCGGCCAACCTCACGGGTGCGGCCCGCACAAAAGCCCTGTGCACTGAGGCGGCGGCCAAAAAGGTGACATGGGAGGGTGTATGGGACGGAACGGTGTGCCTCGGCGGTGTGCCGCCTGCTCCTTAACGTCGTGACTTAACGTCATACGACTATAAGGAGCTTAAGCGGTAAGTTACGTAGTAAGAAAGATGTTAGAGAAAACTCACTGTCTTTATCCAGACTTAGAAAGACAAATTACAGACTGGATAAATACACGCACAACGGCTCGCGCCGTCCTTCTCCTCGGCTCCCCAGGAGTTGGAAAGACCACCCTCGCTCACAGAGTTTTTGAAGCCACCGGCCTCAAGGTCCTAGAATTCAATGCCAGTCACACACGCAGTGGAACCTCCTTCCGCAAAGTGATTGTGCCTCTACTGAAAGAGGGCGGCATCATGCGCATGGTGGAGACAGGTAAGAAGGGAGGTATCGGCATCCTCCTAGACGAGATTGACGGACTCAGTAACGGAGAGCGAGGAGGTCTCCAGGAGCTTCTTACCTATCTGAAGTCTCCCGAGTCTGTGGATGGACGCCCTCTCATTCTCATCAGCAACACACTGGATACTCGCGCCCTCCAGCAAATCGCCAAGCACTGCCTTACCCTCCGCATTGAAGGCGCCACTCAGTCCATCCTGGAGGAGTGGCTGGGTCGGAAAATTCCAGCTGGAATGACAACGGATCTCCGCTCCCTCCAGCGCCAGCTTTCAGGATATGAGCGAGCTGAAGAGGAAATCATGGTCCCAGAAGGTGTTGTTCCGGTTGCATGGTGGTCCCTCTGGCAGGACTCCGATCCAGCCCTGGAGCTGGACATTGAAAACAATGAGGGGAATCTCGCCAGCCTGATTTCACTGGAGAATCTCCCAGAGAGAATTGAAGCCCACTTCGGCTCTACCCCAGAGGCATGGGAACTCTATCTTTCGCTCTTTGAGGCATATCGCACATCTGACCAGGGAGATTTCTGGGCATTCTTCTACCAGTGCTGGAACATCCTGCCGCTCAGTCTTAAGCTCAAACTCAAGCATATCAGCATGCGTTTGACCGAGGAGGCTCCTACGACGAAGGAGCCGATTGAAATAGATAAGATGCGTTATACACCGGTGCTCACAAAGCAGTCGGCCATGTTCAATGCGTGGAAGTTGCTATGTGAGATCTCGGATACGCATAAAGTGCCTGTGCGCATGTCACCGATGTATGCAAATACGGAGCTGGTGCGCGGCGGAATAAAACCGGACCGAGTTCGGCGCTTGGAGGCAATTTCTATTCAGAAACTGTGTCGGAGTTTGGGTTAGACAGCAACATCCATCTCGTCCTGGTGAACCAGCTTATACACATTCAGAGGCTCTTTCCGTCCAAGACGGTAAGCGCGTCCGAGAATCTGCTTCTCCTCCTCAATGTTCATGGCGTGAAGAAGAATTATATGGGTGGCCGCCGTAATCGTTAAGCCAGCACCAGCATGAAGACTATTCAGAAGAAGGCATCGCAGAGTTCCCTTCTGGAAGGAATTGAGTGTCGCCTGGATCACGTCCTTCGTGCCCTTCACCTCTCGGATTCCATTAATACCTAACGCCTCCAGCTCACTGGTAATCTGCAAGAAGGGGTTGTCATAGCGGCTGAAGACGAGAAATTTCCCCGTCGGGTTCTCCTTAAAAAGTCGGATGAGAGCATCCTTCTTCAGAAGCGGCTGTCCTGCAGCAGGAGCCGGCGCAACAACCATCGTATTCGTGTCACCATCCGCAGTAATCCGTTTGAGGTCCGACGGATTTGTAGTCTTGCGGCAGAGGGGGCAATCCAACTTTCGCGCCAGACTCTGGAGAATACAGGCGGCGCAGAAAACCCGCTGGCAGCATTTGGTAAGAAGAGCGTCCTGGGGCTCATCGAAGCAGATGGGGCAAATCTCCTTCTGAAAGTTCTCAATCCGCTCTCGTATGCTCTTAATCTGCTCCTCCAGCCGGTCTATCTTCGCCTTCTGGAGGGCCAGTGCATCCTCTTTCGCCTGGGGTGTTCTATATTCATTGCTGGCCTTGAACTCATATTCGCGCTTCAGCCTCGCCAGCTCCTTCTTCCGATTATCAGTGACGGCATCCACCAGATTTGTAGACTGCTCGGCGCTAACTCCCAGTTGCTGGAGGGCCGACTGGACATCTCCAGCGTGGAGGAACGCCTGGACATCCGCTGAAATTATGCCAGCCACCAGCTGGTGGGAAATCGGCGCCCTGCAAAGAACCGTGTGGCGATAGATAGGCGGAAGAGAAATGGACTCGGCGATGAAGCCCGTGCTACAGCGAAGAACAAGATGGCCTCTGAGAGGATGATTCGGTAAGAGGATGCGCCGCAGAAGAGTGAGTGATACAACGTGGTATCGGTAGGTATGATAGGGCTGTCTTGAGAGATAATTTGGCCTGAACTGCTCTACAAAATCGGGATGAAACGTTGAATTCGGCGAGAATACGCAGTTATGTAACATATTGTAACCTACCCAGAGATTGACACTGGGATAGAGAAGATTCGGCCATGATGCTGAAATAAACCACATGAACTTGGTATGTGGGAGCGGAACCGACCCAGAGATATGAATTGAATCCACTTCGTCTATATAGACGCGATTAAAGCGGATATCAATTACTTTCAAAATAAACTCCTTATAAAGCGTATTTGAAATCAGAACAACATCTGCGTCGTTAAGACTCTTCCAGAAGGCTCCTTCCAGGCTCCGCTTCGTCGTCACATAGAACGTGTTCAGATTCGTCTGGTCTTTTATATATGTGGACCACTGGCGAAAAAGAGTATGAGGGACAATAATAAGAGAGGCGGCACACTCTGATAAATCTGTTGTAGTATTCTCCATGCTATATAAATAATGACTTGATGGTATCGACAGTTTCGGCATCTTGGGGGAAAAAGCAGTCGCTGCCTTGAGCTGCGCAATGTGTGAGAGAACGGTGAGGCTTTTTCCCACTCCTACACCGTCGCCTAGAATGGCCCACGAACTGAAGAGGGTTTGTCCAGAAATATCCCAGCCCGTTGAAAGCCGCTTCTCATGATCCAGCATTGCCTGTGTCGCCGCAGCCTGGTGAGCACGGAGCGGGACTTTCAGATGGGGGCTCGTGAGGTTAACCCGCGGCGAATCCGATGTTAATTCGTTAACATACGCCTGGTTAAGTATTTTTAATGCAACAGTGCTCTGTTCTGTAACAAACAAAGAACTCATCTAAGATGGGTTCTTTGTTTATCGTTTAGACTGGCCAAGGTGTTCGCTTAGGCACACCTTACGCGCTCGCAAAAAAGGTCCGCAGCTCTCCATCGCGTATAAAATCCTTCAGCTTCATACTCGTCTTCTTGACGAAAGGATTCGGTTCATCGCGCATCTTCTTCTTATCAAATGTATTCTCCGTATGGCTCATTACAAGCATAACCTTCTTAGGGTCTAGTTGTAACATCGGGTGTTTATAATTGTCCAAGTATGAACGTTCCTCTGCATGCGTGACCTCCTCATCATAGAGGTGGGTGGATGCATACGAGCGGCGCCATGCCATTGTTCCATTCGTGGCGTGATTCGGGTGATACGGCCCCAGCTTGTAAATTTCCTTGATATCAGAATAATACATATAGATTTCCGAGCTGCCTGCAAGTTCATATTTGGGATTCTTCTTGAATGCTTGAACTACTGCATGGACGCGCTCTGGAAAATAGAAATCGTCATCGTCCATCGCCACAATAATCTCTCCCTTTGACTCTCGGTTCAGACGATTCCTCTTTGCACCAATATTCTTCTTTTCATCCTCATACAGATACCGAAAATTTGTGAGTTTATCTTTAGCTTCGGAGAAAATGTCCTCAACCCTGTCCGAACCATCGTCAAGAACAATCCATTCCATCCGATCTTTTGGATAGATCTGTGAAAGAAAGCACTGAATAAGTGATGGTATAAACCGTCTCCTATTGTATGTCGGTGTAATGACCGATACAAAAGGAAATTCAACATCGCGCTGCGTGGAGGGCGGCATTGTCTATATATTATACGCCACTTCCGATTAAGCCCACCTTCGCCGCCGCTGCGGCCATAGGCATACCCATAGGCATAGGCATAGGAGGCATACTCATATGCATAGGCATAGGAGGCATACTCATAGGCATAGGCATAGCAGCATATGCTGCAGGAACGGTCGCAGCATATGCAGGAACGGTCGCAGCAAGAGCATTCTGCTGCGCCTTTGCCATAATAGCAGCTTCAGGCAACGCAGTCGCACCAGTCACCGTCGAAACGGGAAGAGGCGTAACGAGGGTGCTTGCACCAGTGTATACAAAAGGATACAAGAGACCCGCCATCACCGGATTTAGAACAGGTCCTTCAATAAGAGGTGCTAACACCGCGTGATAAGCACCTCCGCTTCCACCTGTATATCTCATAAGCGCAAAGATGAAAGCGATTGGAAAAAGGAGAGTTCCATAGACAAAATAATAGAATCGCATATAGACCGGTGTAGATATCATAGCATTACTTGACATGGACCCACCCCATAGTGCCAGAATCGCAATGATAAGATATAAGAAATACATCTTAAATTGGGTCCAAATACGTCCAGCAAGTCTGATCACCGAGAATTTTTGATTTGCAACCTTCTCTTTTACAGCAGCAGTCTTCTCCTCGGCCACCGCAACCTTTTTTTCCTTCGCCTCCGTCTGCGCCTTCTTGACAATATTCTGTATCTTCGTATCCACTTCATCCTTTTTGGCAGCAATTGTATTCGGCGTCGAACCAGCTGCACTTGCCGCAAATCCCTTTGCCTCTGCAAGAAGACTATTAAGCGACGCTTTTGTGTCAGCACTGACTCCGGGAATCTTGCTTAAAATATCTTGTGTTTGATTCCCCTTCGTAACAGTGTCGGTTAGACTTCCTAGACTACTTGCCGCTCGGGCACGAAAGTCGGCGGCCAACTTATCTGCGTTTGGATCATACATGGACGCAAACATTTTGTTTCCAAGTAAACTCGTAACCGTGTCCATCTGATGACGACGGATATTTTAACGACGATGTTAAAACTTAAGAAAGGGCAAAGCCCTTTCTTAAACGTTAGACCTATCGTCTAATAGGTCGTTGGACATTAAGTCACGACGTTACAGCGCATACTTGAGACCACCCATTCCAGATGCGATCTCAAAGAAGTTGATATTTTCCACATAGATTGTTAAATCATATGTGTAGGTCGTGCCAGACGGAAGCGGGTAGACATCGACCTCAATCTGGAAATTGCGAACACGACTTGAGTTAATACTTCCAGAGGGCTGCGCACTTGGGCTCGTCAAAGAAAAAGTATAGACAGGGACAATCGTCCTCGGAAAACCCGTAATATATTTCCAAGGCACAATCTTTGTAAAATAATCTATCGGCTTCTCCTCCTGTATTTCATTACCATCACAAAGGACACGAAGTGCGCGAATAATACCCATTTGCCCCTGCGGCACAAAGATGCCCGAGGCATATGCGCTCGTATTTATCGGTGTTTGACCAGGTGTGGGACTGTAAGGAGGATACGGGAAATTCCACCAGTTTGTAAGATTTGCGAAGTCATTACGCGCCACCACGTCCGATCGCCGATTCACAATCAGAAGGCGCGTAATTGGATTGTGTGTTTCTAAATCTAAAAGCTGACGATTATAAATACCTTCAAATGAATAGGGTGTGACTTGATACATTATATAAGAGAGTGGTGCTGTGGCAAATATTCGTTGTTCATCCGTCGGTAGATAAATATAAGTAGACTGGATACGGGGATTTAAGAACCACGTATTTATTGCAGGAGGCGTTACACCCCAGTCGGTTAGAAAGTTGCGAATCTGACCACTGAGATCAGTGACTTGGCCATATCCAGGGATATTCATACGAATATCCTTCGTGCCAGCATCCATACGATAATCGGGGGCAACGCGGAACCCAGATACATCCAGATAGGTATAGAGTCGCCGTATCGGATTCAGCGTGAGCTGGACCTCGCACTCATGAAATTGTAGACCAACAAGTGGAAGTGCCTGCGTCGTCGAATCTGTAAACCAGAAGGTGAGAGGAACATGAATATCCTGTCCAAAGATGGAGGGCCGATTCACCTGGGTCGTTGCTGACGCGGTCGGGTCACGGAATACGCTCGGATAGCCGGTGGCACTCGTGCCGCCCGCATAAATTCCCTTTGACGGGTCTGATATTTCGTTAGTATCGCCGATCAGATCGCGCCACTTCTCAAACATGTCTAGGTCATAATCGGCGAGGGCCTTCGTCATAAGATAGGTCCCGTCAAACTCCTGAATCTTCTGGCCACCTACGAAAAAGGCCGCGTTCTTAATGATCGCGGCACCGAGATATCTGACCCACTGGAACTGAAACTGCGATGTCCTCGCGGGCGAAGATGTAATATTTTTACTATAAATATCAGGCACCCTGAAGCTGAAATACATGTCGGACAGGAGATCTCCGCTCCGCTGAATCTTTGCCCGTAGTTTGATTTCATTGTCGAACGACAGCTCATTCGGCCCCTCAAGCGCCGTTGTGACACTCTCCATGGAGAAGTGACTGTAACGACGAAATGTCTTGTAAAAGTATGTCATTTGCGGATTTCCAGAGAGGAGTATGTTTTGAGCTCCATAAGCCACTAAACTGATGAGTCCTCCGCCCGTCATTCTCCCTTCTTGTTAGAACATCATTCTTAAGCGGTGGGGTCGCTTAAGAATAGTGTTTTTCGGTATGAATTATTATGAGTTATACGATGACGTCCACCACGTATCGGCTAAGTAGGGAGGGAGCTCCTGCGCCGACGTCTTTATCTGCTTAGACGGGCCTGCATGGTAGAGGGTCTGAATCTCCGTAAAGGATATCGCATACCGGGTATAGATGAACTCGCTCATCATTCCCTTGAATGCCCCGCTCACCTGAAGTGCTTTTCCATTAAGGGCGGGTGTCTGCGAGTTGAGAGTAAAGTTCGCGCCTGAAAAGAGGATAATATCCTGGTAATTGATGTAGGGTAGCGTGTTCTCAAAGCGAAGCTTATTGACAAGATTTCCATTGATGTGGACCTCAAGACCGCCCTGGCGACAATTTAGAACCACGTGGAACCACTTGCGAATAGGAATATTCGCCACGTCCACGAAAGCATAAGGATTCTCATATGTATTCATCACGACGCGCATGGTATTTGTAGACCCCTTGATAAAAACACCGGGACCCATGAGAGGCCATACACATCCATATCCCTTGTGCCATACATGGTGAAGGACGTCAGAGCCTTTGTCAAAGGTCGTTGAGTTCACATAGAGATAGAAGGAGTATGCAAATTCAGAGCCACTCGGCTCGTTATTAGAGGGAAGAATTTGCTTTGCATCAGCATACTTAGAGGAATCCTGGTGAATAACCAGCGCCTTTTCGTCGGCGTTTGCCGTATAATTCATTAAATGCTGGAAGCGGGTCGACATTGTCTTTGATGCCGTGTAAATACCTTCGCTCGTAAAGAAGAGTGTGACCGTTATAAGGATTAAAAGAGTCCCAAGCAGAATCTCGCCAACCGGCGTTTTTCCTGAAACAGTATCTACTAAACCCGGACTTGCTTGCGGATACGAGGCCATCTACCACATACAATCATTTTTGTGAAAAATAATTATAAGTGGTTGTTTTATAATATTAACTCATGATATTACTGCTGAGTCTTAAAAAGCCCACTAAAATAGGCCCAAGGATCCAGCGACGCACCTGTGGGGCCCGCCTGATACATTCCATAGACCGCGCTAGGATTCAGCGAATAATTGTATGTAGAAACCCGGCTCACATACCCATCAAACCCACCCCTGTCAACAAGTGTGACTGATTGACCGGTTGGGTCAACCTTGTAGAAGCTCGGGAGAACACATGACCGCGCCAATTTTCCGTCCATATATACATCGCATGTGCGTCCATTGATACAGACTGTTACCTGAATCCAGCGCTGCATGTCAATCTCATCAATGTCGCACATGGGTTGAACAGTCAGCGCCCCATCAGACTGGAGAGGCTTGAAGAACAGCTCCTTGTCGGCATTCGTGAGGCCAATGCCGTTAACCGATGAACCGGACGCATCCCTGGTATCAACGCGCACCGATAAGGAATTCTTCGTGGATCCGAGCGCGACGAGGAGGGTGGCAAAGTTGGTGCCGCCAACCTCAAGAACGTGCTTGCGGGTTCCCTGTTTGTAAGTCCAGCCAGAGACATATACCCAGAAGTTAACACTATACTCTCCGCCCTCATAGATCTGGGCCGGTTTCGCATACTTTTTTACACCCTGATTTGCAGAGATCTTTCCGCTCTCAACTGTCACACCATTGCTGGTGCTTGTGCCATAGAAAAACCCAAAACTGTAGTAAACTATGACGAGCGCAATAACAACCACAAGCAGATTTATGAAGCCGGTAAGGATGTCCATCTACTATTATTAGGCATAAGAAGTTTCCCAATCAAGCCATGGTTGCGCGGGACGAACAGTAGGCCCTGGAAAACATCCACCCGTAGGACATAGAGAGGGTAGAGCAACACCTCCAGTGACCAGCGCCTTAGCATCCGCAGGCAGAGTCACATACGGTGCGCCACGAGTATCACTGCGCTTATTATATGTGGCAGAGACCTCGGACCCCGAGGTAGCATTTCCTTTAAAGTCAAAGCCAGCGCCATATCCACTAAAGGCGGAATTTCCTGCTATAATTCCCGTTGTATCTGCGGTCGTCGCAATATTGAAAAGAGTCTTCTGGGATAAAACAAGGGCGTCATTATAATAGACGTCAAATCTGCGACCTTCGCGAGAGATTGTAATCATTACCCACTTCTGCGTTGGAATCGGCGGGAGAGTGAGAAACTCAAACACAGACTGAAAGTTCGCCCTTGAACCGGATGCATCAATTGTAAGAGGATTTCCACTCGCATCCACTGTGGTCTTCGTGCGAACCGCGAGTTGTGTCATCGCCTTACCCTGGCGCCCCGCGTCTGGAGCCGGAAGAACCTCGAGAAAACACGTATCACCAACGGTCATAAGAGGTGCGTATCCATTTCGCTGGCATCTGTCACAGTTGTTTCCAACACCACAGTAGCAAGTGTGAAATCGCCCATCCTCACATGAGGGATTGCCAGGTGTATTACATGTGATTGCTGTGGGTGTCCGCTGGAGAGGTGTGACATAGAAGAAGCCCTGGAATGTGGCGGATCCTGTCTGTTCGAATGTTTTTACTTGGTTAGCGTCAAATACTTCCGTCTTCTTTGATAAATTATAGGGGCCCAGATTTGACGCATTCATCTTAGCCGCCGGCATAAAATACAGTACTGAGAGTATTACAACTGTCAGTATTGCTAAAACGTATACCCACCAGACCATTCTACACTGTCTTCTTAAAGAAATCCGCCGATGTAGAAACGAGTGACTGGAGTTCAGACGCCATAAGCGCTCTCGGCCAATAGTAAAACTTTCCAACCTGCACAGCACTCGCAACCGAGGCCGGTGGGGGCCAGAATTGAGTCTCAGTGCTGACTGGTGTTCCCCTTAGAACCGTTGTGGCATTGAGTTTTCCGTCAATATAGACTTCAACATAGTTGGGCATGAAGGCAATAGAGAGGCGGAATGGTGTTCCCTGCGGAATATTCTTAATCGGCGGAAGCGACTCGCTTGTAAACACAGATGCTGTCGCGTCGCTAGTGGTCATCGCATATATATTCAAATCGTTCGTTGAGCTATCAATATAGGCGAGGATATTTGTAGTGGGGAATATAGACTTAAGATCTGACTTATTTGCAGAGGCTAGCATCGTAACCTCCGCGGCCGATCTATAGAAAACGACACGTGGAGCCGTAATTGGCTGATAGGTAGCCGGCACCAATACATCAAATGATATAGTATAGTCGCATGATTTAGGATTTACAATTGCTGTCTTCATTGTGTTGGTTGCAGGTGCATCTGTCCACGCGGTCTCCTTATCTTGTGATGTGGATATTCCTATAATACCTTTATCATAGGGGGATAGACTGAAGACAGGAGTTATCGTAAAATGGACAAAGACTAGCAAAAGGAAGATAAAAAAGACGGCGGCACTCAGATAGAAAAGATATGTTATCGCCGTTCCTATGAGTTGGCCACTTGGCAATGTCGGCATTTTAGGGAGTGCAATTGAAGGAAGAGCAAGAACAGGGCCGGCTTGTTTTGGAGGTGGAGGTGGAGGTGGGGCGCCCTGCCGTCTAGTAAAAAGCTTTGATGCCGCGTCCATTCTTGTATCCTCTTAGATTTTCTCTCCTCTGGTTACAAACCAAAGAACAGAACCAACGACAAGAGTTGCGGTGGCTCCTGCGAATAATCCCTGAATTCGTGCCCGCATATCCGCCTCCGCGAAATCTGCCGTGCTCCAGAGCGGAGTCCGTGCGCGGGCACCAATTCGTTTATAATACTGAATGACCTCTGCTTCCGAGAAGATAGGCTTCTGTAAAGATGAATTGACCTCGTTGTGTAAATCAATTGTCCACTTTAGAAGGTCCTGTCTTCTATCGAGATACTGTGTGACGGGTTTTATTGCTGTATGCTGGACATAGTGCTTTCTACAAATATCACATGGTATCAAAAATGCAAGCGATTCAAAAAACTCTTTCGCAGCCTTTTTCTGCGCATAACTCGGGTTTTCGGGGTATCCAAGTGCAACGATGTGAATCGTATGCCAGAAGAGGGGGCCCCATACCTCGGGGGGCATTTTGACTTTCATCTCTATTAACGGGTATTCTTTGTAATCGCTGTGTTTAACCGTAACGTCGTGACTTAATTCTAAGAAAGCAATGGCTTTCTTAGAATTAATGTCAAACGACCATTAGAGTGATAAAACTTTAAAATAAAGAAGCTCCTGAGCTTCTTTATTTTAAAGTTATCACGGTAACGTCATAACAACCTTGTAGGAACAGGTCTAAACAAATAATCACTGATTTTATCAGTGGTGTTAGGGCATGTATGCCAAAAAACAATTATGTACTAACTGTGGTCAAATTGGTCATGCGTTTCGCAGTTGTCTCGCACCTGTCACAAGTTACGGAATGATACTCTTTCGCGTAAAGGGCGCGTGGAATCAAGCACAGCTCCTTCTTCAAAATGCAACTAGTCTTAATGGACTTGATACGTATCAGCCCAACATTGAGTATCTTCTCATCCAGAGGAGAGACAGTCTCGGATTTGTTGACCTTATGAGAGGAAAATACAAGCTTCAGGAGGTGGATTATATCTGTAAGCAGCTTTTGGGGACAACAAAGGAAGAGCGCAGGCGTCTCTTAACCGTGCCATTTGACGAGCTCTGGTGTGAACTCTGGGGAATTACGACCGACCAACAAGGGCAGAGTTACAAGTCTGAGAAGGAATTTTCGCGTGTGAAGATGGAGACTCTCCGCACTGGATATCTACATGAGGCGACGGGGGAGACGGTGACATTGGAGTCTTTGATTGAGAAAACCCCGTGTATGTGGGAAACACCAGAGTGGGGATTTCCGAAGGGGCGACGGGATTTCCGCGAGTCGGATTTTCAATGCGCACTTCGCGAAGTGAAGGAGGAAACTGGACTGACAGAGGTCGATATCTGCCCCATTCGCAACTTACATCCGATCCAGGAGTCTTTTTTTGGCAGCAATAATATTCACTATTGTCACAAGTATTTCGTCGCATATGTGCCGTCTCAAGGTGATATCATCATGGACCGCTCAAACGAGCACATGTCTAGAGAGGTCGGAAATATCGGGTGGTTTTCGCTGGATGGCGCTCTAAGTATGATACGCCCTGAGAATGTAGAGAAGAGAGAGATTCTCTTGAAGGCGAGCAGTTTACTCCGCAACTATTGCCCTCTCCGTCTTTCTATCGCATCTTAAAATGAATCTTCATTGTAGATGTCTTCACTCTGGGACAGGTGGGATACAGAAACAGATCCGCAGAAGAGGGCAGCACTCTATGACACTCTTACACTTCGTCACGACCCCCCGCTATTTCCTCGCTTTTCCAGCATCGGGTCGTCGGTGTGGGCTTATAATGATGCAGCCATACAACGTGGTGGTCACGTAGGGGGAGCAGGTGCAAATGAAAAGGAGGCGTTAGATTCAACGGACGGCGCTGCGTTTTCAGACTACGTAGAGGGACAGTTCGGCTTATATCCTGACCTTGACGACCCTCGGTTTCACGAGAAACTCTTCCACAAGCTTGAGTTTGCAGAGAATAAGCAGCTGTCTCTTGCGCAGCTCAAGGAGAAGGCTGACACGATTTGTAACCCGAACGCCGAGTTTGAGCTAAGTCCTGTTCAGCGGTTCGTGAGCCGCTATTTATCGGCCCAGTGCCCCTACCAATCGGCTTTACTATATCACGGAGTAGGTGTTGGTAAAACGTGTGCCGCCATCTCTATTGCCGAGTCGTATTTACACATTTTTCCGAATAAGAAGGTGATTATTGTGGCCCCGCCGAATATTCAGCCCAACTTCCGCAGAACGATTTTTGATATTGACGCGGTCAAGATCTCGGAGGATGAGAATACGCCCAATACACTGAAGGGATGCACCGCCGATTATTACCTCCGCCGCACTGGAACAGAGTTTGAGAAGGAGAAGAGCGTGATTACGAGCCGTGTTCGCGATTTTATTAATGCGCGCTACGAATTCATGGGCTACATCCAATTCCAGCGTTATATCGAGCGCGTGAAGGCGTCGGATAGATCAGACAGTGCGGCCGCCCTGCGTCTAGAATTTGAGGGCCGTCTTGTTATTATTGACGAGGCCCATAATCTTCGCGATGTTCCCGGTGAATCCAGCGATGATAATATAGATTCGGCCGGAGGCGACGACGAGGTTGCGGATGCGGCTGCCGGCAAGAAGCTGTCACCGACGCTCACGGAGCTTCTGGAGATTGTTCATGGAATGAAGCTTGTGCTGATGACGGCCACACCTATGTACAATAATTACAAAGAGATTATCTTTCTCCTGAATCTGCTACTGAAGAATGATAAGCGCATTGAGCTGACCGAGTCCGATATTTTCAAACCGAATAGCGACTTTCAAGTTGGCGGCGAAGAGAAGCTGGGAAATGCGGCGGCGGCCTATATCAGTTTTATGCGCGGCGAGAATCCGCTTTCCTTCCCTGTCCGTCTTTTTCCAGAGACGCTGAAGGGTGGTCGGCCCGTTCCCAAGATGGCTGCCTGGCCCGAGTTCAATCCTAAGGGCGACCCCACTGGAAATACGAGCTATGTCATGAAGCTGCCGCTCGTCCCTGTGAGCTACGAGGGAGCCTCTTTAGAAGCCTATGCCTCTATCTCTAACCTGGCGAATCTGTCAGTTAGCAGCATTGATACCATGGTGCAGAGTGGAAACTGGCTGTATCCTGTTGAGGGAGTGGCACCTGAGGCCCGCATTCGCGACGCCGGCTTTGATGCCTGTTTCCGCCAGAGCTCGGGTGGTTCTATTCAGTTTACCGCCACGAATGAGGATCTTGGATGGATGACGAAGGACGGTCTTGGCGCGGTCTCGCCCAAGGCGAAGTTCATTTTAGATGCGCTGCAGGGTGCAAAGGGCGTCTCATTCGTCTATAGCCGCTTTATCAAGTCAGGTGCACTCCCTCTCGTCCTTGTGCTTGAGGCGAACGGCTATACACCCTATGGCCGTGACACACCGATGCTGCGAAATGGGCCCCAAGCACCAGGTGGTCGCCAGTGTGCCAAGTGCAGTCGCAAAGAGCAGGAGCACAAGGGTGCTGGACACGTCTTCAGGCCTGCCAAATATATACTCTTAACGGGTCGCAATACCCTCTCCCCTAATAATGCGGCGATGGTGGCGGCCGCGCGCAGTGATGCGAACAAGGACGGAGCTCTCATAAAAGTCATTGTTGGTTCTCAGGTGGCCAGCGAAGGTATTGACTTGCGGTTCGTGCGCGAAATCTATGTCTTTGACAGCTGGTTTCACTTGAATAAGATGGAACAGGTGCTGGGTCGCGGTGTGCGCACCTGTAGCCATTCACTCTTGGACAAGAAGGAGCGGAATACTACGATTTATTTGCTCGTGAATGTGCTGCCCGAAGAGGATGCCGAGACTGCCGATTTATATATGTATCGTGTGGCGATGAACAAGGCGATTCAGATGGGTAAAGTCTCACGTGTTCTTAAGCGGTATGCGCTTGACTGTAATCTGAACATTGACGCAATTCTTATCCCTGCTGGTTCGCTGGACCCGCAGACACAAGAGGATGCGCAAGGAGCTCCGCGCCAGGTGGAGTTCAATGATACCGAATTTACCGCGATCTGTGACTGGATTGATACTTGCACATATGAATGTGCCAAGAAGATGGAGAAGCCGATTAACATTGCGACTGCCGACCGCTCAACCTATGATGAATTCAGCGCGAAGTGGCACGAGGCCGAGCTGCGCGACGCGGTTCGCGCCATCTTCCAGGAGAATGAGCAGCCTGCGTTTCGGTTTGAAGAGATA
>Ga0049083_10000018_pt1 | contig 37517 bp, 28 predicted proteins | sample GreLakmeMI27MSRF_FD_66719 | JGI IMG/M metagenome (GOLD analysis project Ga0049083, IMG submission 66719) | Freshwater lentic microbial communities from great Laurentian Lakes, MI, USA - Great Lakes metaG MI27MSRF | ecosystem: Environmental > Aquatic > Freshwater > Lake | place: Great Lakes...
CCCGGCGCAGCGCTCCCGGTCGCAGGCGGCCAGCGCGGAGAGCGCCTGCTGGGGGGCGTCCGCCTCGCGCCAAAACGCGTGCTCCGCCGGTGGCAGCGCCAGCCCCGCGCGCAGCGAACCGCCCTCGCCCACCAGTCGACGCAGCACGGCGTCACCGTCGCCGCCGCGCGCAGTGCCACGTGGGGAAGCGGCCCCGAAGGAGGCGCCCAGGGGACGACCAGACGCGTCAAACGCCTGCAGCCTCCCCTCCGCCTCTTCCGCCTCCTCCTCGCTGGCAAAGCGCAGCTGCGCAGCTTCCGCGGGCGCCGGCGGGCCAACCGCGACGCCAGGCAGGGCCACGCCGCTCGCGCTGCGTCTCAAAAAGCTTAGCATGCTTTCGCTCCAACGTCCACGCCTGACGCGTCACAGCCGCGCAGCAAGGTGCGTGTGTGTGGTTGGCGCTGGTTGGCTCCACACGCGGCCATTTCAAACCCAGGGGGCGGAACTCTCTCACGTGTGGCGTTCGCGGACATCGTCGATCGCTCGGCAGGCAGGAGGCAGGAAGGCCCACCACGATATTCAAAGTGACAGACGAAGAATATTTTAGTTTTTCAGCCGGAGCGTCCAACAAAGCGCGTGCATAGCATCAACTTCCTCCATTCCCCTTCTCCTCCCCAGCCCCTGCAGGTGGCTGTCGTAGCCCCCGCTCCCCCCCCCCGGTATAGACGCACGCGCGCAAGCCGAAAAGGGCCAAAGGCGGCTCGCAGCGCGGCAGTGTGGTGTACCCAGCGCGGTATAGCGATCAACTGGTATGCGCCGCCCGACAATGTGTCGAGCGGCTGTCGTTAGTGTTAGGCCCCTCCCCCGGCACCCGGTCCTCGATCAATACATATACTTATTCCCCAGCTGGGAATGCATGCGCGTCAGACGGCTTTCTGTGATTGCGATGGCGCAACGGCACATGGCACGCACCGAAGGCGCGCTTGACGGGCAGCAGTGGGCGTGCGAGCGCTGTGGCTGCAGCTGCGCGCGGCAGCAGGGAGCGGCGGCGCATCGCCGGGGCTGCTGCGGCTGCTGTGAGCGGCGCTGGTGCGTTGGGGAGCTCCTCGTCGGAGGCAGCGTCCAAATCCAGCTCCTGGAAGAGGCACCCCGCCAGCGTGGATGTGGGGCTCTCCCGGTCCTCCCACAGCCCCTTGCGATGCGCCGCAGCCTGCATCGCAGCATGCGCGCCAGCCTGGGCGTGCAGCGCAGCGGCGCGCTTGGCCGGAGCTGGGAGAGGGGCGCCTGGGTCGCTCCAAGCGGGTCCCAGGCGCACGCCCAACGCCCCCAGGCACGCGTGCACGCCCTCAGTCAGCAGCAGCCCCCCGGGCGCACCGCTGCTGGTGCTGAATGCGCGCAGGGAGGGCGCGGCGGCGCGCAGCGCGTGGTGCAGGCTGGCCAGGGCCAAGTTGCTGGGCGAGTGTGCCAGGAAAGCCGCGTGAGGCAGCGTGCGCCGGATGACCTGCCGCGCGTGCGCGCGCAGGCTGCGTCGGGCGCGCGGGCGCAGGCGCAGGCGGCGCAGCCAGTGCTCCAGGAAGGTGACGCTGGTGGAGGTAGCCACACGCCACCCGAGTGTGCTCAGCACCAGCAGCTCCATCTTCATGATGTACTTGGCCTCGAACCGGGTCTCGCACATCACCTGGGGGCGCGCGCGGAGAGTCAGGGTGGCTGGAAAGGCGCGCGCACGCGCAGACGGGAGACGGGCAGTCAACCCATCGCGTGTCGCAACGCACCTGCAGGTCAGCCAGCAGCGGAACGGTGCTTTCCTCCTGCTTGGCTGCCACGCAGAGGCAGGCCGTGGCAGAGAGCTGCACCAGCCAGCGGAGGGAGGGCTGCGAGCGGCAGGCAGTTGTTAGCAGAGAGTCCGGGAGTCCGAGAGTCCGAGAGGGCCCTGGCCGCGCAGCGCCCCGGGCGCCGCGACGCGCCTGGATCACGTAGCGCGACAGAAAGCGGTCCAACAGCGAGACGGCAGCCACCGCGGTGCGGAAGGAGAAGCGGTGGCGGCGTGAGGCCTGTGGAGATGGACACAGCAGATAAGCATATACTGGTACCTGAGCACCCCGCCCACTCCTGCGCGCGTACAAGCCTCGCGCACGCACCGCCAAGATCCAGGCCACCAGCGCCTCGCGCGTCGCCGCGTCAACAGCGGGCTGCAGGCCGCCCGGGTAGCTGGGATCCGGCAGCAACTCCGCCTCGCAGCGCAGCGCAGCCTCCAGGTGCGCGAAGTCGTCGCCCTCCTCCTGCTCGTCCTCTGACAGGCAGTCCTCGCCCTCGCTGTCGTCCTCGTCCGCCGGACCCGGGGCCGGTGAGCGGGCAGCAACTCGCCCTGCTGCAGGACTCCCCAGCGCAGCCTCCCAGTCCACCGCCGGCTCCTCGCAGCTCAACAACTCCCCGGGCGCCATAGCAGAGGCGGGGGGCGCAGCGTGGACAAACGCAGCCTGTTTTGCCGCCGCCACCACGCATGTTTGTCCAACCCTGGCCACCTCTGAACAGTGGAGCTCGCCGTTTCATTTCCGGAACGCGAACAGACAGGTATCGAATGGACCGTGCGGGACCTGTGGTCCACCCGTAGGTACGGATATGTGTCCGTAGGTGGACCCAGGACCAGACCCGGTCCACCAAAGTCCTCCAAAAGGTACACGTGAACACACAGTAAAGTCCGGATATCGGTTCAGCGTGGATATTCTGTTGCGCAGAAGCTGCGGATACGAACTGCAGAACGTATCAACGTAATCGATGTGGCACACGCCTGGCACCTGCACGGGAGAGAAGGAGTTCTACACGCGCGCTCTACACCTGCGCTTTCCCATCCAACGTCTTTTCGCGCGAAGCAGCGGACCGCCACGGCTGGGGAACTAGGAGAAGGGAGATACATCCCAGAATCTATGGTTGGAGTCGTAACCGCCCGAACGAGATGAGTCTTCATCTTACACGCGCGCGCGTGGCAACGCTCACGCGCCAAAGCTGAATGTGAATGCGCGCGCCTGCTCATCCTCGGCGTAGGTGGACTTTGCGCGCAGCAGCTCGAGCGCTCGGTCAAGCGTTTGGGGCTTGTTCTCCCGCAGCGCGGCCAGAAAGCGGCCGTGCAGCTGCGCGCGCTGCTGCGGCGCGCAGCCGGAGACGAGGTCGGGGCTGCAGGATGCCAGGTGTGCGAGCACCTTGTGCAGATTGGCGTCGGACACCAGGTTGTGCGTCACCGCCAAGGTGACTGGCACCTCCTCCAAGTTCATGGCCAGGTGCCACCAGCCGGAGGGCACAAAGAGCAGCTCGCCCGCCGCGCACACGCACTCCAGGGGCGCCCCGCAGGCGCCCCAGTTGCCGTGAAAGTTCAAGAACCAGTCCACCAGCGACGTGGGGGTGCTCACGTGCGCCCCGTCCGCGCTGGCGGCCACGCCGGGGGGGGTGACGGAGGGGGGGAAGAGCACCCACTTTTTGGAGCCGCACAGCACCCCGTTCCAGGCGGACGTTGCGTTGGGGTCCTTGTGGAAGGAGCTGCCGCTCCTGGGCGGCCCCGCGATGAGCCAGGCGTGGTCGGGCCGCTCCGCGCCCAGCAGGCTGAAGTGGTCGCGGTCGGCGGTGAAGTACGGCGGCGGCGCGTACTCCTCGCACAGGCTGGTGCGCTGCAGCACCTCCCGGTCGAACAGGTACAGCGGCGAGTCGTCCGCCTTGACAGCCTCCGCGTAGCTGAGGTAGTCACGCAGCGCAAACGCGTAGCCCCCCGCGTGCACTCGCTCGCCCCCGTGCGCCTCGCGCAGGTGCGCCGCGCTCCAAACACCCCAGGCGGGCCAGGTGGGCACCACGTCCGTGAGGAGCACAGGCAGGTTGGGCCTGCGCGCGGGGTGGAGGCGCCGTCAGCGAGAGAGCGGCGAGCGAGCCAGCCAACCAGCGCAGGGCGGCGTTGGACGCGTGTGAACGCACGTTTCGTAGCGGGCCACAAAGTCCGCCAGCGACAGGTTGGCCTCGCGGGGCACGTTGTCGCGGGAGAGCCACTCCGGGCGCAGCGGCGTGGAGGCGCAGCGGTGCGCCGCAAACAACAGGTCGCTGTACACGCCCGAGGCGTCCACACGAGCGGGCGCCGAGGGTGGCTGCTCTGGCGCGTCCCGGCCGCGCAGGCGGCGGCTGCGTGGGGGCGCCTGGGTGAGGCCGCGCGAGAGAGAGCAGGGCAGGTGGCGGCTGGGTTTCACGTGGCTCCAGCGGCTCGAACCTGTACGCGCTCTGTCGCTGGGAGAGTCGCTGCCCTCGCACCTGTACGTCTCTCGCCAGCTGCGCCTGAACAGCAGGTCCCCGCCGAACGCCCCCAGCGCCGCAGCGCGCCACAGCTCCTCGTGCGCAGCGAAGGCGTAGCAGGCGCGCGAGCAACAGCCCAGCACGGCCAGCCAGCGAGGCTCCAGCAGCTCCAGCAGCGCCAGCAGCAACTCGTCAGGCAGGCAGGCAAGCAAACCCAGCCCCTCCGCGCGGCAGCATGCAGCGCCCCCGCCCAGCAACCGGTTGCCGCACGGCTGCACGCGCAGCGGGTGCGCCTGCATGGCCCGCAACCTCGGCTCTGTTTCAACACAATAGGAAGCGCCAGGCGAGGTTCGAAACAGTTTCGTACGACCACCAAGCACCAACGCACCAAGCTTAGTTTTGCGTCCTCCGCTCGCTCCATCCCCGTGAAGCTCTCTCAAGAGCCGAGGGTATTCCGCATACGCACGCAGTGAGCCCAGGGTGAAGAATGAGCGAGCCCAACCCGAAGGCATGTTGCTGCGGTGCATGCGCCCACAGTGCACTGACGCGCCTCCCCAGGCCTACCCGCTGGCTGATGCTGCTCTGAGCATCACCATCCTGGACCTGGTGACGCAGGCCAACAACTACAAGCAGCTGAAGAAAGGCGCCAACGAGGCTACGAAGACGCTGAACCGCGGCATCAGCGAGTTTGTCGTCATGGCCGCCGACACGGAGCCGCTCGAGATTCTGCTGCACCTGCCGCTGCTGGCGGAGGACAAGAACGTGCCGTACGTGTTCGTGCCGTCCAAGCAGGCGCGCCCACGGCGGCGCCACTGCGCGGCGGCTGCTCATGCTAGGGTTGGCGTCTGCTCTCACCCACGCACCCCACGCACCGCATTCCGCCCCCTCGCCCTCGCCTTGCACGCGGCACGGCTGCGGCTGCGCGGGGGTGGAGGAGCGGGACGCCGGCGCAGTGGCCTGGCTGTGTGACGCCCAATTCTTATACTGACGCACGCACTCCCGCTCCCTCTCCGCCAGGCGCTTGGCCGCGCGTGCGGCGTGTCCCGCCCCGTCATCGCAGCGTCGGTGACCACCAACGAGGGCAGTCAGCTGAAGAGCCAGATCACGACGCTGAAGGACGCTATCGAGAAGCTGCTCATCTAAGCACTCGTCGCAGAGACCGCAAGCGACGCGTGAAATGCAGCTCGTGGGTTGCGTGCGTGTGTGTGTGTGCACTATTGCAGAATGCCTCGTCCAAAGTGCTCCGCAACGACAGCAAAGCCGTCGTCGCTGTTTTCGAGCGCTTGGAAGAAGCGGTCCTGGTCCTGCGCAGCCGCCGCCAGCGCACGCTTCACCTCCAGCACCGCCCGGTTCTCGGGGGCGCACACGGGGCACTCGCGGTCGTTCTCGCCCAGGCAGCGCGTGTGGAAGCTGTGCATGCAGAGGAAGTGCGCGGCTGGCAGGTCCAGCGTCTGCGTGCATAGCGCGCAGCGGTTGTTCTGGAACACGCGGGCGCAAGTGCGCAGGTCGGCCGCCTCGGCGCGCATGCGCAGCGTCTCCTGCTCGTAGCGCAGCGCAGCTGCCCTGTCCTCCGCCACCGCCTGCGCCTCCTCCGCCAGCGCCCGCCGCACATACTCCCTCACCAGCGACAGCGGCAGCGCGCCGTTGCGGCTCAGCGTCTGCAGCACCGTGAGAGGGGGCAGCAGGCGGCCCCTCTCCACGTGCGACAGCGCCTCCGTCACAGCCGCAGCCGCCTCGTCGCTGCCGCTGCTGGCGCCGCCGAAGTGCTCCAGCACCTCTCTCCACAGCGCCGGCTCGCGGCCGCCCAGCCGCGCAGCCGCGTCCAGCAGGCCGCGCGCGTCCCCAGCAGCCATGTACGCCCGCAGCAGCTCTGGGTACATGCGCAGGCGTTCGTAGAGGAAGAGCAGCCCCTGGTCGTGCCCCCGCGTCTGGCAGAGCACCAGGGCATGAGAAGCATCGTAGCGGGCGGCGCCGCCAGCTGGCCAGGCGTCCCGCAGGAAGCGCAAAGCTGCGTCGGTGCGAGCGTCTGCGTCAGCATCCGCGTCGGCGTGCGCATCTGCCGGCGGCGCATGGACATGGGCGCCGTGGCGTGACGTGGGCGGCGGGGGCGGCGCCAGGCGTTCGGCCAGGAGCAGCTCCAGCAGTGTGTTGTGCACCGCCGCCACCGCTGGGGCGGCGGCGGGGGGCGCGTCGTCGCCGGAGCCGCACGCGTCCAACACAGCCTGCAGGAAGCGCTGCCGCGGGAGGGGAGAGTGTCAGCTCAGCGCGCGGAATGGGCAGCGCGCGCACGCGTGAGCCGTGCGCACCAGCAGCTGCCGCGGCTGCTCAGAAAACAGGTGCGCCTGCTGCGCCGCGCGCGCCAGCCCCTGCGCGCCCCGAGCGCGCCCGCAGCCGCGAAGCAGCAGCGCCACCGTCGCCTCCGGCCGAGCAGCCAGCAGCCTGCGCCCGTACTTCTGGAGCGCCTCGTCAGCCTCGGGCGGGGCCAGGGTCTCCAGCAGCGCAAGCGCCTCGTCGAACTGGGCCAGGTCGTCCAGCATGATGGCCAGACGCTGAGCCCCGCACTCCGCGCGCGCAGCCACGCCCAGCGCAGCCGCCGGGTACCCGGCCGAGCGACACACGCGCAGCACCGTGTCCACGTCGAAGCGCTGGCGGTAGGCTTCCGCGCCGCCGGGGGGCGCGGCTGCCAGGAAGGCGTCCAGCTTGCTGGCGTCCCGTGCAGCCCCGTAGCAGTGCAGCAGCAGCGTGGTGTGCTCCGGCGCCGCCGCGCCGGCGCCATGCAGCGCCTCCAGGTAGGTGGTGACTGCGCCCAGGCGGCGCGCCTCCAGGAAGAGGCGGATGACAGAGGAGGGGGGCACAGAGCCGATTGTGGCGATGTATTGCGCCAGTGCACCATCGAAGTCCCGCTTGCCGTACAGATGGTCACCGTACAAGCGACGCACGTCCGCGGCGGCTGCGGATGCGGATGCCGCCGCGGGCGCGTCGGGCGCGGCTGCCAGCTCGGCGGCGAGGAGTGCCAGGGCGGTTGGAAAGAGGCCGCGCTTGACGAGGAGGTCCACCTTGGAGGAGGTGTCCCGCTCGCGGAGGGCAAAGGCGGTGCCGTCCTGCAGGAAGGCTGTGACTGTGTGCGCGCTGGCCAGCAGGTGCGTAAACTCAGCCAGCGGTGCCTGGTAGGCCAACAGCTTGCTGCGCAGGTCGTACAGGCTCAGCTGCTGCGCGCCGCCGCCGCCGGCTGAGGTGGGCCCGCCTGGGGGGGAGGAGCCGCCCAAAACTGAAGCGGCTGGAGAGGCGGAGACCAGCAACAGCAAGCCGGCGGAGATGCACACCAGGCGCTTGTCGCCCGGCAGCGCCAGGCATCCTGCGCGACCGTCCTGTGTGTAGAAGTAGAGCGCCTCTGGGCGGGCAACCACCAGCTCACCTCTCTCGGACAGCGCGCAGCATGCTGGCCCTCCACACCCCTGGGCATCCAATTGTGCCATGCGTGGCGACGGGGCGCCCAGGTCGCAGCAGGCGACACATGATCGTGTGACGGCGTAGACCAGCAGGCTCTGACGGGCGTCGGGTGCCCTGCCGCCGGGGTGTGCGCACACGCACGCGCACCCAACCACCGCGCCGCAGTCGGCGGACACCAACAGCCGAGTGCGCGTGCTGCGCTCGCGAGCTGCGCGAGAGAGGGGCGCGCGTGAGTGTGCCGACTGGGCGGAGGGTGAGAGCACAGGGGGCGTGCCAAGGTCTGCGCGCAGGAGGTAGACCTGCCCGGACGCCAGGCCGGCCACGAACGCCAGCTGGGAGGAACCGTCCTCGACGGCGGTGAAGCAGTGCACCTGCGTGGTCGGACTCGGCGTGAGAGGAGCACAGGCAGCGGGAGTGAAGAAGAGCACGCGCCGGCGACTCTGCAAACTTGGGCGCAAACAGCTTGAAGCTGCGCAGCAGCGGCGGCGCAGCGCCAGCCTCGCGCTCGTCCAGCGTCAGCCGCTGTACGTCCCACACCTGCAAAGGCGGAGAAGAAGCGTGAGCCCCGCGCGCTGGGTGCGCACACTTCCCCGGCGTGCATGCCGCCAGGCGAGCCCGCGCGTCTGCGCGCCTTGATGCTGGTGGAGGCCAGCGGTGCGGCGGGGTCCTCCTCGCCCAGCGAGACCAGCAGGTTACGCAGCTGCGTGCGCGTCGCGTCAGAAGCAAGCGCAGCTCCCTGACTTCCTCACCACAGCCGCACCTTGCTGCAGTGCACCAGGTGCGTGATGCGCGACTCGTGGGCGCGCCAGCCGGCCACGGGCTTCAGGCGCACGCCGTCCAGAGCTGCAATCCCGCCCTCGCTCCCGCCAAAGTACACCACCGCCGACCCGACTGCACCGCCCGTGCCGCAGGTGGAACACAGCCAGTTGAGCTTCAGCACCTCCCGAGGGGGCTCCACCGCGTGGCGCTCCCAAAAGTTGAAGCGACGCCACATGCCAGCCATGGCTGCGGCTGTGGGCCGCCGCGATGCGGGGCTCACAGCGACACCAGCCAGGGGCGCAAGGCGAAGACAGTCCAACTCTCCAAGACATTTTGAGCTTACTTGTTGTACGACGTGGCGTAAGTGGCGTAAGTGCCCAACAAGTTTTGCTGGAACGTCAGCGCAGACACCCCTCGGCGTCTATTATTCACAGCAGTTCTTCACCTTCTACCGAGACCTAGCATGCCGGGCACACAGCAGCCGCATGGGTGCGTGGCACTGCAGTGCTGGAAGATGCGGCGCTCACTCGACTTGCCTGCGCAGGCAGCAAGCCGACGGCGGTGGGCTCTGCGGCCTTTCCTCCTGCGCTCCGGTGGTAAACAGACACAAGATTGCGCGTGTGGACAGCCTGGTTTTGGCTCACAGGCGGCTTGACCCGGTGGCGCTGGCGGCTGCGCTGGCGGCGCTGGAGGACGGCGACTCTTCGCCGCGGGCGGTGCCCACTTCAACGGGTGTGGACTCCAGCGCAGGCTTCTTGGAGGCGCAGGAGCGACCACGAGACAGCTGTCAGCTGGCGCCCAACCTGGAGTGAAGAGCTGGAGACACGCAACGCAACGAACGACTGACCAATAAGCTGTGAGCTTCCCATTGTGCAAGCCACGCCGAGCTGCGCAAGTCGCAGCACTCTGCTTGCATGCGTTGAGCTGGTGCCCACGCCCTTCTGCACTCTCCTGCCCACCCAGCCCACAACAGAGCCGCCGCGCGAGTGTTGTTCTATGCTGCCCCGTTCCTGAGACTGGTTAAAGAGGTGAATGGGAGCGATAGAAGAGCTCCCTGCTGAGTGCGGTGGATCGGCTGGTGGCATTGACACGTTGCGTGCGCTCTCACTCAGCCTTGAGCAGCGCCGCCTCCGCCTGGCGCGCGGTGCGTCGCTTCATGGCTGCGCTGACGCTGCGCTTGGCGCTGGTGCCGCCCAGGAAGAGCCCAAACGCTGCGCTCAGCAGCGCGGCGTTGCGCCACGCCTCGCGGGTGCGCAGGAAGCCCAGGGAGGCATAGGTGCCCCACATCACAGCCTTGTCCGCCAGCGCGGAGGTACGGGAGATCACCTGCACCTGCACTCCCGTGGAAGCGACCGTCTGCCGAGCCTCGGCGTCCACAGAGGCGCGGTACGTGGCGCTGGCCGGCATGCCGAGCACGTAGCCGGGCGCCTTGGGGATCAGCGAGTAGATGTGGGTCACATTGCCACCCGCGGGCACGGCTGCAAACTTGCCGTGCGCAGCCGCAGGCGGTGTTGCCACCAGGTACTGTGCACCCACCCCCTGCCACGCCACGTCATGCACCTCCACAGCCAGCGCGTCGCTGAGCGGGTGGGAGTCAGCAGCCAGACGGGGCAGAGGCGTGAGGGACAGGATGAGGGTTGAGGCGGAGCCCCGTCCTGTGTGCACAGCGCCAGCCCCGTGCGTGCGCCGCGCTGCTGCGAGGCGTCTGTAGCACACCGGGCGTGCGCGCGGGCTCTAGGTTTGGGCCAGGACTGCTGATGTTCCTTTGCTCGCACCTGTTGCCCGCATTGAAGATCTCCAGCTTCACTTCGAACGGGGAGCCAACCACCGGCACCGTGGGCAACACGGTCTTGCGGATCACCAAGTGGGCGCTCTTGGCAACCTCCGGCTCCTCTGCGTCTGCAGCGTCAAGCTCCACATCCTCCTGCGCCAACCCTGCGCTGGCCAGCAGCAGCAGCAGCAGGAACCGGAGAGGCGCCATCGACAGCGCAGGCGAGGGTCTGCGAGTAATAGTGGGCCGCGCCGCGCGCCCCGCGCGGCCGCCGCCGCCTTCCAACGACCGACGAACCGCCTGGCACCAGCATTGGCAGCCGAAATGTCGTACAAGAGCGCAGTGGGATCAACTTCAGTCGCTCCGTCGGAAGAGTGTCGGTGAAGAGTATCGGAGCGTGTGTTGGGCTGCCACGAGTTCTGGGTTGCGGCTGCACAAGTTCTTAGCGTCACTGCATGGCGCGCCACACTGCCTTGCGCCTGGCAGTGGGCGCAACTCTCGCGGGCGTGGGCGTGTACAGCCTGCGCCGCGCTGCGGTGCACTACCGCACGCACGCTGCCAGCACGGCGCGCGCGCTGTGCACCAAGCCCGCTGCAGATGCCACGCTCAGTGTGTCGCCGTCCAGCTACCCCGCTGCCCGGCGTGGCGACACAGTGGACCTGTACCACGGCACGAGCGTGGCAGATCCCTATCGGTGGCTGGAGGAGCCGGACGCAGCTGAGACAAAGGCCTTTGTAGACGCTCAGAACGCGTTGACAGCCTCTGTGCTGGCCCAGTGTGACAGCCGCGACGCGTTCCGCGCCCGCATGCGCGCCATGTACGACTTCGAGAAGCACGGCACGCCCAGCCGCGAGGGGCAGCGCTATGTCTGGTCGCACAACAGCGGCCTGCAGGCACAGAGCGTGCTCTACAGCGCCGCGTCGCTGGACGATGCGCCGGTGGTGCTTTTGAATCCGAACACGCTGAGCGCGGACGGCACCGTGTCCCTGAGCAGCACCTCGTTCAGCCACGACGGTACGCTCTGTGCGTACGGCGTCTCAGCCTCCGGCAGCGACTGGGTGACGGGCAAGGCGCTGCGCGTGGCGGCGGACGGCACGGTGACATGTCTAGAGGACGTGATTGAGCACGCCAAGTTCACGGGCTTCAGCTGGACGCACGACAACGCAGGCTTCTTCTACGCGCGATACAAGCCCGCGGGCGTGGACGACCTGGGCACGGAAGTTGAGAGCAACACGAATCACCAGGTGTGGTTTCACCGGCTGGGCACGCCCCAGGCGGAGGATGTCTTTGTGTACGCAACCCCGGAAGAACCCAACAACATCCTGGGAGCTTCAGTCTCCGACGACGGGCGCTACCTCTGGATCACCGCCAGCGAGGGCTGCGACCCCAGAAACAAGCTGTACTACGTGGACCTGGATGCCCTGGCAGCGGCGGGGACGCCCATCGGCGCGGACATGCCCGTGGTAAAGCTGGTGGACAATTTCGAGGCCGCCTGGGGCTGCGTGGTCAACGACGGCGCGCTGGTGACGCTGCAGACCAACCTGGATGCGCCGCGCTACAAGCTGGTGCGCCTGGACCTGGACTCTGCCGTCGCGCAGCAGCCGCCGCGCGAATGGCCAGAGCTGGTGCCGCAGACGGAGGCTGTGCTGGAGTGGGCGTCGGCCGCCAAGGGTGACGCCCTGCTGCTGTGCTACTTGGTGGATGCCAAGCACCGCCTGCAGCTTCACAGCCTCGCATCTGGTGCGTTGCGCTGCGCGGTGCCCATCCCCATCGGCAGCGTGCGGGGCGCCTCGATGAGGCGCGAGCACTCGGAGGTATTCATCTCCTTCGCTTCATTCCTGGATCCGGGCGCAATCTACCGGCTGGACAGCGCTGCGGAGACATTGGCGCCGCTCATCGTGCGCCGCTCAACCGTGCAGGGCTTTGATCCGGACGAGTACACCACGGAGCAGGTTTTCGTAGCCTCAAAGGACGGCACCAAGGTGCCCATGTTCATCGTCACGCACCGTGACTTCGTTCGCGACGGTACCAGCCCCGCGCTGCTGTACGGCTACGGCGGCTTCTCCATCTCCATCACGCCCAGCTTCTCCACGAGCAAGATGTGCGCCGTGCGCTCCTACGGCGCCTGCTACGCAGTTGCGAACCTGCGCGGCGGCGGCGAGTACGGCGAGACGTGGCACAAGGCTGGCTCGCTGGGCTCCAAGCAAAACGTGTTTGACGACTTCATCGCCTGCGCAGAGTACCTTGTGGCGCAAGGATACACCAAACCAAGCAAGCTGGCCATCGAGGGCGGCTCCAACGGCGGACTGCTGGTCGCAGCCTGCGTGGAACAGCGCCCGGAGCTGTTCGGAGCCGCCATCGCCCACGTGGGCGTCATGGACATGCTGCGCTTCCACCGCTTCACCATCGGCCACGCCTGGGTGACCGACTACGGCTGCGCTGACGCGGACGAGGCGCAGTTCCACACGCTGCTGGCCTACAGCCCGCTGCACAACGTGGTGACGCCGGTAGACCCGGGGGTGCAGTACCCCTCCATGCTGCTCCTCACCGGCGACCACGACGACCGGGTGGTGCCTCTCCACAGCCTCAAGCTGGTCGCCACGCTGCAGCACGCGCTGTGCGGCCCCGCCTCAAGGCAGCGCAACCCGCTGCTCATCCGGGTGGACACCAAGAGCGGACACGGTGGGGGTAAGCCCACGCAGAAGGTGATTGACGAGGTGGCAGACGTGTACTCCTTCATGGCCAAGGCGCTGGGCGTGGTGTGGCGGGACTGACGGCACTCTGTGAGCACGCACATTCAGAAGTGTCAAAGGTGAGTCCGCTTGCTCCTTTCAGCGCGCCTGCGAGCGCTGCGCAGCGAGCTGGGCAGCCTCCAGCACGGCCACTGGCAGGGTGTCGTCGGAGGCAACCCAGTAGCCCTTTGATCGCTTCTGAGCCTCCGTCTTTTTCAGCACCGCGCTGGCGTCGCCGTAGCTGCTGAACCAGTCCTTTGTACCTGGCCAGCCGGCGCGAGCCATTCCCTTGCTTCCCTTGCGGCCCCACCGCGCGCCGTAGAGGTACCCCCTGCCGGGCTCGTACGTGATGGTCTGTTCGTAGAATTTGTGCGACTTCTCATCCTCAAGCTCCAAACGCTGGTGACGCAGCGCAGCGGGCTGGCGGCTCGCCGTCGCCACCATCTCCGGCGCCTCAGCCACCAGCTCTGGCGGCACGCCCTCCCGCGCCCATGACGCCGCGGCGCGGTTGACCACGGCGCGCAGCACATCCCCGCGTGTGACGATGCCCACAACTTTGGAGGGCAGCTCGGCGCATGTGACGGGCAGCACGTGATATCCTTTGGCGAGCATCACCCGGCTCGCCTCTGCCACGGGCAGATTGGAGGCGATTGTGGTGACCGGCGCAGACATTGCATCGGCGGCAACAGAGTGTTGAAGCGAAAGGGGCGCGGAGTCGCGCAGCTCCCCGTTGCGGTACTGCAGCCGTGCCAGGTCAGGCTGTGCGGCGGGCTCAGGAGCTGCGAGCGACAGAAGGTCGGTGGAGCTCAGAACGCCGACAAGTCCACCATCGGCGCTCACCACAGGCGCTGCGTGCACGCCGCTCGCCAGCATCCTCAGCGCCGCGAGGTGCAGAGGCGTGTCTTCGCGCAGCGACACGAGCTGCGTGCGCATGATGTCGCTGACTGCGTCCCAGGAGTGTTCTGGTTCTTCACAGCAGCTCGCGCGAGCGGGCGGGCGGGCGCGCAGGCGCGTGCGACGCACTGTCGCGCGATGCACGGTCGCACCGAAACATAGCGCGTGGCTGATCTGCATGGCGCAGTTGCGAGCGGGGCGACGCCAAGAGTGTGATGCCGTGAGTGATGCATTTTGGCTGTTTCTTGGCTGGCTTCTTGGACACCATATTCCCTGCCGCTCCGCTGAGCGTATCTAGCGTCATCCTTTGGACTGGTGCCTAAGGGCAGCGCCTGCGAGCGGCGACGTGCATGGTCGTCTGCAGTGCGGCGCCGCAGTGGCTGCAGCAGCGAGGCGCACTGAGGAGGGCCCCGGCGGCCACACATTTCGCCCCCGCTGGCCGACTCGCGCCGCGCCTGCGCTCCCGTGCGCGGCGCCTGGGCCTGATGGCGAGCAGCACGAGCGACGAGGCGGGCGCGCACGCTGCGCAAGCGCCAGAGTTCGCGTACGTGGACCCGCCGCCCCACGACTTCGCTGCGCCGCCGCCGCGGCCGGCGAGCCTCCAGGGCATCCCTCGCGAGGATGTGCTGGAGGTGGACACTCATCTGCGTTTGCAGAATGCGCACTGGGAGCGTGGGAACCCATGGACGGACGGATTGCCGTACGTGCCCGACGGCGACCTGGTGGCGCTACGAGTGATTCACCACGGTCAGCGTTCTAAGGGCGAGCGCGGGTGGGCGTCGCAAGGCGGTTGCCGCTACACAAACTTAGATGGCGAGTGCACCCTCGAGGACGAGGACGCTGCGTACCGGGGCACCGCCAGCTCTTTCGCGCCGCCGCTGCCAGCCTCCTGGGTGGTGCGCGCGGGTCCGCGCGCCCGCATCTACTTCGATCCTGCGCAGGTGAATGCTGCAATCGTCACCATGGGCGGCCTGTGCCCTGGCCTGAACGATATCATCCGCGCGCTGGTGCACGCGCTGGAATCCGGCTACCACGTGCCCACGGGCAACGTGCTGGGCATCCGTTACGGCCTGCGCGGCTTCTACGAGGAGGACCACCCGCCGGTGGTGCTGACGTGCGAGAGCGTGGAGAGCATTCACCTGACTGGCGGGACCGTGCTGGGCACTTCGCGCGGCGGCAGCGACATCGGCCGCATTGTGGACAGCATCCAAAAAATGGGCCTCAACATGTGCTTCTTCATCGGCGGCAACGGTGGTAACGCAGCCGCGGATGCGGTGCACCGGGAGTGCATCAAACGCGGCTACCCCTGCGCAATCGTGGGTCTGCCGAAGAGCATCGACAACGACATCTTGCTCATCGACGCCTGTTTCGGGTTCGACACGGCAACCGCGGAGGCACAGCGCGCCATCCTGGCCGCCACCATCGAGGCGCGCAGCACGTACCACGGCCTGGGCCTGGTCAAGCTAATGGGGCGCAGTTCGGGGTTCATCGCTGCGCAGGCGTCCGTGGCTGCGGGCAGCGTGGACGCGTGCATCATCCCCGAGGTGCCCATTGAGATGCCCAAACTCATGAGGTACCTGTTCGAGCGCATGGACCAGCGGGGACACGTCACTGTTGTGGTGGCGGAGGGCGCCTGCCAGGACATCATGCGTGCGGAGGTGGCGGCGACGGACGGCGCCACAATGCCCGACGCCGTGGACGCTTCGGGCAACGCGGTGCTGCTGGATGTGGGACGCTGGATGCGCGAGCAGATCCAGCTCTACGCCAAGCAGTACAACCACGTCGTCCCGGACATCAAATACATCAGCCCGGCGTACATGATTCGCAGCGTGGCGGCCAGCACCGTGGACAAGGTTGCCTGCCAGCAGCTTGCACACTCAGCGGTGCACGGCGCGTTTGCGGGCTTCTCAGGCTTCACGAGTGCCGTGTGCAGCCGCCACCACTCCTACCTGCCCAGCGCGGAGGTGGTGCGCACCACCCGGCGGCTGGACCCCCGGGGGCGGCTGTACCGCATGATGCGAGCGGCGCTTGGGCAGCCGGAGTTCGACGGCGTCGTGGAGAAGCCCGATCCTGAGCGCCCTTTGACGCCGCCTACGGACCCAGACGACTTCTGAGCAGGCGCAGAGACGCAGAGAGACCTGCGCCTCAAGACGACATCACCAGTTTTAGCTCAAATTCGCGTGTTGTGTGCCTCTGCGCGGCCGCCTGCGCCCCTCACTCCTTGTCAGAGCAGAAACAGGCGCCGGCTTGGCTTTTCTCCTGTGCTCTCGCCGCCAGCTGTCGCGCCAGCGCCTCGCTCTCGGCACGCGCCTCCGCCAGGGCTCGCTCAGAGGCCGCCTCAGTGGCGTCCGCCCTCGCCAGCGCAGCTTGGCGCTCACGCTGGCAGTCGGAGGCGCGCAGATCGGCGGCGTCCGCGCGCGCAGTAGCCGCAGCGGCGGCAGCCTGTGCCCTCTGCAGCGCAGCGGCCAGCTCCATGGCCCGTCCGCGCTCCGAGGCTGCCGCGTCCCGTGCCGTCTGTCGCTCAATGTCAGCGCTCTCCGAAACGGCGGTGGCACTGCGCAGCAGCTCCAGCGCGCTCGCAGTCTCGTCCTGCGCCCGCAGCAGCTCCGCCCGAAGCTCCGCGGTCTCTGCGCGCTGCGCCTCCGCTGCGCGCTTGTGCGCAGCCTCCTGGGAGAGTCGCTCGGAAGCAGCGGAGGCGGCGCCGCTGCGCTCAGCGCGGTGCCGCGACTCGGCGTCCGCCCGCTCCGCCGCGGCCAGCTCCAGCTGCTTGCGTGTTGCGGCAAGCTGCTCCTCCAGCGACCCGCGTCGCGCGTCCAGCTGGCGCTGCTCGGCGAGGTCTGCGGACAGACTCGCGCTGGTTGCCTGCTCACGCGCCAGCGCCTCGCGAGCCTCGCGCAGCTCCACCGTCACAGACGCAACCTCCGCCGCTGCTGCCGCCCGCTGGCGCGACTCGGCCTGGCTGCGTCTCGCCGCGCGCCTCGCCAGCTCCAGCTCCAGCTCGTCGGCGGCGTCATTGAGGCGCGTAAACGCCTGCTGCATGTTGCAAGCCGCCAAAATGGCTTAACTGCGGGTCAGCCGGGCGTGCAGATGTGCCACTGCGTGTCGTACGTTTTTTTTGGCAGCATCACTCGCTGCGCGCTACCTACGCAAGCCTATCGTCACAGCAGCTTCAGGGCGCCCGAGTGAGGCCAGCGAGGCTTACCGGCCCTGGCAGGCCTGATGCTTGCTCGCTTTCACACATTTCGTCTCTGGCTCAGGCCTCGGCGCTCTTCTGCTCCAGCTCCGCGGGCGTGAGCAGGCGCCGTGTCGCCTCTGCCGCCAGCCAGTAGACGGCGCAGGAGGGCACGCGCTCCAGCAGCCTGAGCAAAGAAACAGTTAGCACAGCACCACAGCGACACGGGCAAGCACCGCACCTGCTGGATGTGCCCGCGAAGAATCCTCTCGGTCCCGATACGGCCCAGATCTGCTTCGCTACGCCCACCACGCTGGCGCCCCGCGGCCCACAGTTGATGTGCGTCTTCACGCAATCTAGGGGCATAGTGAGGAAGGCTGACACGCCACCCGCGATGCCCCCAAGCATCATATCCGCCAGCGCCTCGGTGAGGGGCTCGTCGCTGGAGGCGCTGGCATCCGCCGCTAGGTGGCGCTCTCGAATGCTCTGAAGCGCTTCGTAGACGCAGAACTGAAGCGCGTCCATGGGAATGGTGCGCAACAGGAAGGGTGCAAATCCAGCGTACAGCACGCGCGGTCCCGCCGCGGCTGAAGCGCGCATCAGAGACGCCATGCTGCCTTGCGCTACGCCGGCTTGGAGCCGCTGGCGCGCGCTGTCTAGCGGCACTTCCACCACGGCGGTGGCGCAGTTGGCCAACATAGCGCTGACCGCCGCCACGCCGCTCAAAGCGACCAGCGACGGCCCAGCGCTGCCGTCCTCCATCGAGGTGTCGCCCTCTGCTCCCAGGAGTCTCAGGTTGCGGCGGTAGATGGCCTTATAGCTCAGCATGTACAGCCCACCGAACAGCGTCGCGCCCAGCGCGGCAGGCGCGCAGCCGGCGTAGAGGGCGCGCAGCAGGGCGCGCGGCCCCCCTGCAGCCAGGAGCGCCTTCATTTCGCCCACCGGGTGACGCCTGGACAGCTGGCAGCGGACCTTGATTGTGTCCAGGGGGTACAGAGCAGCCAGCTGAGCCGCCTCCGCTGCAGCGCCGCACAGCAGGTCGACGGCAGTCTCGCTGAGACGTGGCGCAGCAGCCGCAGGCGGTGCAGGTGGCACTGCAGCTGGCGGCTCCTCCGCGGCTCGCGCTTCCCGTTGTCGCTCCCGCTTCGTCTTGGTGGTGCGCAACGGGGGCTGGTGGTAGTGACTGGCGTCCGGCCTCTGGTTCTGTGTGGCGCGGCGAATGGAGTCTCGTCTGTGGTTGTGGGCGCCTGAGCCTCCATGAACCAGCCAATCCAGCACCACCGTCGCGCCGCACCTCTGGCCCGACTCCTCGAGTCGCGCAGCAGCGAGAACTGCGAGCGACTCTCGACGTTTGTGCAGCCAGCGGGACGTCTGCAACGCAATGCCCGCCGCGCTGCCAATCGTGAGAAGCGCTGGCGCTGCGTGCCTCAGCCGGTGCACCACCCTCGCGTGACGCAGCTCGGCGGCGGGTGACAGTGGTGGCGGCGGAGAGACGGGCGGAAGCGACCAGCCGCCAGGAGGCGGCGGCTGGGGCGGCATGTGAGCCCAGCCAGTCGAGCCAGCAGCACGCACGCAGGAGCAAGCAGGGGTGTTGTGACACAGGCCAGGGCACAAGCGCGGCGGCGTGGATGTTGCCAAACAATGAAACAAATTCTGACTTTTTGACACAAGATCAAAGCGTAGAAGTGTGTGACAAAAAGGTGTTCACGTACAAACCACTGCGCCTCCGCCTCCACCGTTCTGGCACCGCTTGGGATCTAGACGACCCATCTCCTGCGACCCATCTCCTGCTCCTCCTTGAACGCTCGTTACACATACGGCTTCCTCGAGTCTAGCGATCTATCGGGTGTCCTGCCGAGCGTCCCTTGCCTTCACGGCTTCTGGCGCCAAGTGCCCGGCTTGGCGAGGTCGTAGGCGCTGGGCGTGCGCTCCAGCGAGGTGAGGTCGGCGCTGGATGGGAAGTGCGCAGTCTGCTCGCCGACGCTGAGCACCGAGATGCTGATGTCGTCGCGCAGCTTGTGCGACAGCGCCACCACATCTCCGTGGCGGACCAGCCCGCTGCTCTCGGCGAATGCCAGCGCGCTGGCCAGCATCGCATCCTCAGAGAGCCCGTCTTTGGGATCTGCTAGCATTGGAATGACGTCACGCAGCAGCATTGCGCGCCGCGCCTCCGCGCGCCCGCCGATGGCCCAGCGCACCCCGTCCTGCGCGCGCAGCGTGGGCGGGAAGAGGGCGAGGATGGGCACGCCAGGGCGCCAGACGGCCACCTCGGCTGCGTGTCGGCCGCTCTTGGTGAAGACGATGAGCAGCTTCGCCGCAGTTTTGTCGGCCACGCGCACCAGCGTGGATGCCATGCTGGCGCGCAGGCCCAGACCTGGGTGCGACTCATCTGGATGAGCAAACGCCTCCAAAGCGTCCATGCGCGCGTAGAAGAAGCGAGCGTGGTCGAACACGCGCTCCGCCTCACAGCAGATCTTGCAAACCTGAGTGACCACCTCCACCGGGAACTGGCCGCGCACCGTCTCCGCCCCCAGCATGAACGCATCCACGCCGTCCAGCACCGCATTTGCAACATCCGTAGCCTCTGCGCGCGTTGGACGAGGCGCGTCCGTCATGCTGTCCAGGATCCTGGTGACGACGCAGGGCTTGCCCGCCAGGTTGGAGCGCCAGATCATCTCCTTCTGCAGGCGCGCAACCTTCTCGATGGGCACCGCCCACCCGAGGTTGCCTCGCGAGATGATGATGCCGTCCGCAGCCGCCAGCACAGCCTCGAAGTTCTGCAGTCCTGCGCGCGTCTCAACCTTGGCCAGAATTGCGGTGTCGCTCATGCCGTGCGAATCGAGCAGCGCCCGCGCTTCCGCCACCTGCTCCGCACTCTCCGTGTAACTGAGCGCAAGGAAGTCCACCTGCTTGCCCGCAAAGGCTGCCATGGTCTCCCGGTCCTCAGAGCAGAGGCAGGAGGGCAGCGAGTCGGAGCACGGCGCGCAGGCGTGCGGCGAGGGCGCGTCGCCGGGCGCATCTTCCACGTGGCTTGCACGCGCCACGGTGATGAGGCCTTCCAGCACGGCTGGTGTGAGCGCGCGACACACCGCCGTCTGCGGCTCCAGCGACAGCACCTCCAGGAAGAGCGACGAGCGCTCCATGCCGCTGCTCAGGTAGCGGGCCACATGCACCAGGTCGCCTACCGCCAGAACGTCCAGGAAGCAGGGGTCAGAGAGGGGAAGCACGTCGGGCGTCTCCGGGCTCCAACTCACCCCCAGGTCGCCAGACAAGATCACGGTTTGCTCAGCAGAGATGACCAGCGCGCCTTGGTCCTCCACGCTGCCCGCACGCGGCGTGGCAGCCGGGCGGCGCACAGTCACTTCCAGGGGCCCCTTGGTGTCAAGCACCACCGCACACAGACGCCGCGAGCGACACAGGGCATCTTGCAGCAGGTCGTAGCTCTCCAGAAGCCACGGGATGGGTCGCGCGCTGCTGACGTCCAGGCGGAAACAGGACACGCCAGCTGCCAGCAGTGCGTCTAACGTCGCCGGTGAGCGAGAGCCCGGGCCGATGGTCGCAATCACCTTGGTTCCTGGCAGATGCTCAACCTCGTCCGCAAGGGACTCGGAGGCGCTTGTCTCAGTGGCGCAGGTCAGCGGGCTCTCCACGGGCGGCGCAGAAGACGTGATGTCTCGCGCGCGAGACAGCACCGCCGAGTGCGACGCAAAGGCCATATGGGCTGTTGCAGGCGGCGGTGTGAGCGGCGTAGGAGAAGCAGAGTGGTGTAGGAGCGCCCAGAAACTGGTCACGAGGAAACTGTCAACCACGCACTAGCCCGCTGTGACTCAGCACCGGCATTTCTCAGGGCTGTCAGGGCTGTCAGGACTGTCAGGGCCTTTAAAAGAGCCGTCAAACAGCTGTGCAAGTGCAGAGGCTCAGGCTGGGGTGCTCATGAGCGTCCGTGTATCAATAATGGAGCAAGTGAAGCTCACTGCGGCCGAGGCTCTGCAAAGCCTCCACATTCGGGTTGGCCAGCACGAGGGGCTGCACAGCCCTGGGCGCTCGCTGCTTCCAGCGAAGCAGCCCGCAGGGAGCAGCGCGCAGTGCATCAGGGCGGATGTATCGTGCCACTGTATCCATGGAAGTGACTGTGACAGCTGATCCCATGCAGGCAGGCAGTTGATAGGCAAGCGTAGGGTGTCGAAGAGGGGCGTGCGGAGGCCGAAGGGCACCGCGCCGGTCGTCCCGTGTCGGCGGGCAGGCAGGGGGTCGTCGGTCCCTCTCGCGAGCAGACACTCCTCGCTCCCGTCGCGTACGCGTATCGGCTCTTTGCCTGCTGCAGCGCCGCGACCATGCACGCGCTGCACTTTGCGCCTGTGCACTTGCGGCATGCGCTGCCCTGTCGCACTGTACTGCGCGCTACGCTGTCTCGGCCGCGCTGCCCTGCAGAGCCGCTGCGCGCGGTCCCCCTCTCGCGCTCGCTGCACGTCGCGCGGGCGAGCTGGGGAGACGCTGCAGCCAGCGAAGACGGCAGCCAGCCGCAGCCGCCGGCATGGCTGCGTGAGCTGATTCCCCACGGCGATTGGGCAGTCATGCTTCGGCGAGACCCCAAGTGCGTGCCAGCACTGCCAGCACGCGCAGCGCCCGCGGGAGGCGCCACAGGCTGACGCTTGCGCCGCCTGCAGGCTCTCCGCCGCCGACCCTGCCGCTGTGGCTGCCAAGCTGGCCGCGCTGCGCGTGCTGGTTCCCGGACGCGACGTCACCAAGGTGCGCGCGTAGAGGCCTTTTCGCCTGGGTGGTTCGCGCGCTGACGCTCATATCAAAGATGGTGGTCCTCGCGCCCGAGCTGCTGCGTCAGGAGTCGGCCGAGTGCGTGCCCGCTCCGCCTGCGCACCCTGCGGTTCTCTGACATGGCGCTTGCGCGCAGCACTCGCGCGCTGTTCGAACGCCTCCAGAAGCACTTCCGTAGCTCCGACGTCGCGCAGATGGTGTTCAACCGCCCTCAGCTGCTGCTCACGCGCACCTCCGCCGCCATGCTGGCCGAGTGGGCGAAACGCGAGCGCGCCACCAGCAAGCGCAAGAAGCCCGCCGCAGCCGCCGCCGCCGCCGCCGCTGCCTCGCCCGCGGGCGCGCCCGACGCGCAGGCTGCAGACTTGCCGGCCAAGAGCGAGAACGAGGAGGCTGCTGCGGCTGCGCGCAGGGCGATCGAGGAGATCGTGGCCTCGGGTAGGCCCGCCCCGAGAGGGTTTGGCAGGCCCCCCCCCTTGGAGGCTCCCACTCCTGCGTCGGCGACCCCGCAGGAGTCTGCCGCCGACGACGACGAGGATGCGGAGGAGGTTGATGCGGTGCTGAGCGACAGCGATGTGGCTGAGTTCGAAGCTGCGCTTGCGTCTGCAACCGCCAAAGCGCAGGCGACTCGGGGCCAGGCTGAGGCGCGCAACACCGTGGTGCAGCAGATAGAGGCGCGATGGGCGGCGCGCAAGCTCAAGGCTGCGGGCAAGCCGCAGCCGCTCAGAAAGGCCAAGGGGGCGCACAGCGACGCGCGACGGGAGCGGGTCAAGGCCATGCAGCCCTGGCTGGCGGCGCCATGGGCCAGACGGGACGCGCAGCGCCAAAAGTCAACGCGGGCCGCGGATGAGGCTCAAGGCGCAGAAGAAGAAGAAGAGGAGGAGTGATGCCCATTAAAAGCAGTACTGGAGGATCGTGCCTTCCCGGTAATCCACCTTCTCCATGTCTTCACCATCACAGTGAGCGTCGCATCCGCTCAGTTCCAACGTCGCAACTGGGGTAGCCAGCAGCGGAGCGAGGTTGAAAGGCGCTATGCGGGTCACGTGCGCATTTTGTTGGTGGGAGAGTTTTCTTCTTCGACGGTCGCAGCACTCTGCGCGCCTCGGGTGGCGCGTATCGCGCTTGCAGCGCAGCGGAGTCTGCCAACTGCGCGTGGGGAAGGAGGTGGGCAGTCGCCCTCGTTGTGCTTACGAATGGCGCCCTCGCGCGTGCGCGCTGCGCTGCTGCTGGCCTGCGTCGCCTCGTGGCTCGTGTCGGCGCTCGCGTGGCACGGCCTGCAGCAGAACCTGGGCGGCGGAGGACACCATTTTCCAGACTTGCACGGCGACGCTGCGAGCGCCACCAAGATCCCCTGCTCCTGGACGGTGCGCAGTGCACGCGTGCGCAGCGACAGGCGCTGCAGGCGGGGCGGGCCTGCGCCCCTGGGACGTGAAGAAAGGACTTGCCCCTCACTCCGCCCTCTTGCTCTTGCCACGACAGGATCCCGTCAGTGGACACTCTTGGGACCTCACTTCGTTGATGCTGCCCGGCAGCTCGTACCTGTTTCGAGACACGATGGTGCGTCGCAGTAGAGGCGAGTGGCTTCGCCGTGCGAGAACATCCTTTCCAGGCGTGCTCACGCCGCGCGCTGGCAGACGGACGAGGAGCACGACTCGGTGCACGCGCACCACGATCCTCCGGCTGCACCCCTGGGGCGGCCCAGCGGACGGATGCTGGACCAGAAGAAGACGACGGGCAGCGCAGCAGCCGAGGAGAAGTCGCCGAAGGAGCGGGTTCGTCACTTCGCCAGCAACGACGAGTACGACTTCTGGGTGAACGTGTGCACGCCCAGCGTGGGCATGCCGGCGGTGTGCGACAACAAGGAACCCTCTGCTGGCTACCAAGTGGTTGTCCCCAAGGAGCTGGACGAGCCCGACGAGGAGGACCAGGACTACCAGGAGCGCACCGCGGCGCGCGAGCGGCGCGAGCTGTTGGGCGAGCACGAGCGTGACAGTGCCGAGGACACTGCCGCTCGTGAGGCCCAGAGGAAAGCCTCCATCGAAACCAGCAGCGGCTTCCCAAAGTCGCTGCACCGCCACGCGCGCGCTGCGCCGGTGCCCACGGAGTGTCACAGTCTGGGCACGCTGAAGAACGCCAGCTGGTCGGTCATCACGACGCGCGACCTTTCACACGGCGTCTCGCTGCGCTACTCCGGCGGAGACAGCTGCCTGAAGCGCGTGACGAGCAAGCCGCCGCCTCCGTCGCCCAAGGGTAAGAAGGGCGTCCCCGGGCTGAGCACAGCAGACAGCTTCAGCCCCAGCGTTTCCTGGGTGCCCGTGCCGCGCAGCCTGACGCTGCACATCCGCTGCGACGAGAGCGACCCGGGGGCGCACGACTTCGCCAGCTTCATGCAGCTCAGCCGCCGAGTGCGTGTGGTGGAGACGGAGATGTGCGAGTACGTCGTCGAGTGGCCCAGCAAGCTGGGATGCAGCAAGCCCCCTCGCGCGGCGGCCCTGCGCGTGGCGGGCGCGCTTGTGCACCCCCGCCGCGCGCCGTGGTGGATCCTGCTCGCCGCGCTGGCGGCGCTGGGCGTGCAGATGAAGCGCCAGTGGCCCGCGGTGCGGCTGCTGCTGCCGGCGCTCAACGCCGGCGACAGGGCCGCCTGGCGACGCCTACGCCACCTCCTCCTCTCAAAGGTGAGCCACCGCTCGCGCACGTGCGGCGCGCTCTCGCGGATCTGACTCGCGCCGGGGCTTTTCGCTTGTAACTGACACAGGAGGAGCACATCCGGCGGGCTCGACCGGCCTATGCAAAGGCAGGCCACGAGGTCTAGGTTACGGGAGGGGTGGGGGGGACGGGGGGGCATCGGGGGCGCGCTATGGACACCTGACCCTGGGGAATGGATTGTCCGTTCGCGTGACTGAGAGCATCGAAATGGGCATCGGCTTTGCTTCTTGAAGCGGACGCTCATCTGACTTCCGCGCGCTGCGCAGCTCCACCCTGCAGGAGCTGAACGGTGGGCTGGTGGTGTTGTGAGTCACCAAGGCAAGCCAAGGCCAAGGTTTCCGAGTTCCCAGCCTGGGACCTCCCACTGCGACGCGCCCGTCGCTCCTCGCAGGTTCTTCAAGAAGTCACGCCTCGCCGCGCGCAGGAGCCCGCCCGCCCTGCTCGCCGTGCGCAGGAGGCGATGTCGGAGGAGATCAAGCCAGCGACGCTCTCAAAGGCCTTTGTCACCGGCGGCAGCGGCTTCCTGGGCCGCCACCTCATCCGGCGCCTGCGCAGCGACGGCATCAAATGCGTGGCGATTGCGCGCAGCGTGCGCGCGGGCCAACTGGTCGAGACGGAGGGCGCCGAGGCGGTGATGGGCGACGTGCTGGATGCGGAGGCGCTGGCAAGAGGCATGGCCGGCTGCGACGTCGTCTTCCACTGCGCCTGGCAGGGGCTGGACATGCGCCAGCCGCTGGAGGCCATCTGGCCTGTCAACGTGGGTGGCACGCAGGAGGTTGCGCGCGCCGCGGCGAAGGTGCGGCGCGACTGGAGCATGCGCCTCATCGCAGCGCACTCACGCTTTGCGTATAGGCTGGCGTGCGGCGCCTGGTCTTCGTGAGCACAGAGGCTGTCTTCTTTGGCCACCCCATTGTGATGCTAGATGAGAGCGTGCCGCTGCCCGATGATGACGCTCCGGCGCCCTTCTCGGGCGGCAACAACTCCTACACGCTTACCAAGCGCGCTGCAGAGCGATGGCTGCTGGGCTCTGATGCGCCGTCGGGGCTAGAGGTTGTAATCGTGCGCCCGCGGTTGATCTGGGGGGACGACGATCCAAACACGGGCAAACAGCTGGTCACCTTTGGCCGCAACGGCATGCTGGCGCTGCTTGGGTGGAACGACCCGCTGAGCAGCACCGCTCACGTGGAGAACGTGTGCGAGGGGCTGCTGTGCGCAGCGCTGGGCGGGCCGAGCCGCGAGATCTATTACATCACCGACGGCGAGCCGCAGCGCTTCAAAGCGTTCGTCACCGCGCTGGTCACCGCCACGTCAGGCAAGGCGCCGCTGCTGGGCGTTGGCCGTGTGCCGCTGTGTGTGGTCAGCCCGATGGCGGACGCTTGCGCGTGGCTGGAGAAGGTCAGCGGCGGCAAGCTGCGGCTGCCTCTGGCTCCCATGATGCTGGTCTCCTTTGGGCGCGAGGTGAGCGTGCGCGACGCAAAGGCGCGCCGCGTGCTGGGCTACAAGAATGCCATAAGCGTGCGCGCGGGGCTGGTCGGCGTCGCCGCGCGCCGCATGCACGCGGAGCAGCGGCGGGCGCAGGAGATACGGGAGCAGGCGGGGGAAGAAAGCAAAGAGGAGTGAAGATGAGGGTCACGCGCGAGGCAAGACGGAGCCGCAGAGCACTCAGGACGGCGAATCGTGTGGAAATTCACAGGCAACGCATGCAGCACTGCCTATCCGCTCTGCGTCTCGGGCCACTTGGATGGTGTTTCTGCCATGCCAAAGATCGACGCGCAGGCGGGACCACCCGGGCTGGCCGCTCTCTGTGCCACCCCTCGCCGGCGCTATGGTGAAGTATAGCAAGGCGTCCGAGTCGGCCACGAGCTGCAAGGCTCGCGGCTGCGACCTGCGCGTGCACTTCAAGGTGTGTAGGGTTGGCCGCACGCGCTCCCTGCCCACGCCGCGCTGACGCCTGCTTTGCTCACGCCTACAGAACACGCGCGAGACGGCGGCGGCTGTGAAGGGCAAGAGCCTGAAGGAGGCCAAGAAGTACCTGGAGGCTGTGATGAACCGCGAGCGCTGCATCCCCTTCCGCCGCTTCTGCGGGGGCGTTGGCCGCACCGCCCAGGCCAAGAACGAGAACAGCAGCACGGGCCAGGGCCGGTGGCCTGTGAAGAGCGTGGAGTTCATCCAGGGGCTGCTCCGCAACGCAGAGAGCAACGCGGAGGCGCGTGCACAACCTTCATCTCGCCTTTTGGCCTGCCCGCGACGCCGCCGCCTGCCACGCGGCCGCCGGAACCGTTCCACCATTCGCGAGCCCACGCGCCGGCCTTGCGGAGCGGCGGCGATGCAAACCCTAACCCTGTTTCCCTCGCCACTCACGCCGTTTCGCCCCGTAGGTGAAGGGCCTGGACACGGACACGCTGATGGTGAAGCACATCCAGGTCAACCAGGCGATGAAGCAGCGCCGGCGCACCTACCGCGCGCACGGCCGCGTCAACCGTGCGTGCTTCCTCCAAGTTCCTCTCGGCTGCCGTCTGATGCCCCGCCCGCGCAGCCTACATGTCTAGCCCGTGCCACGTGGAGATCATCCTGGCGGCCAAGGAGGCGCCCGTGGTGAAGGAGGCGAAGGCTGACAACCTGACGGGGAAGCAGCAGGCGCAGAAGAGCCGCCGCAACATCCGCAGCGGCAGCAAGAGCGCGTAAGCGCCGGCGGCTGGCACACGTGACGGCGCTGTGTTAGCACACAGCGACGTGACGCGCATCTCTTTCTCTGGTGCTCTTCTCTTGATCTAATTGATCTTTGCTGACGGCTCACCTCGCGAGGTGTTTCACTAACACTCTGCTGGCTCTGGCAGTCCGGCTGCAAGGCAGACCAGCTGCGCTCTGACCTTGAGCGCGGCGGCCACCTTGAGAAGGCGAGCGCGCTGCGTTGGGCTCAGCGCGAGGGCCTTTGTGGCCGCGCTGGAGGGCAGCGCGGCGCCCTCGCGCAGCATGAGGCCGTAGAGGGACAGCGCGCGGCCGTAGCTGCGCGCAGCCGCGGCGGGGCTACCCAGCAGCTCCTCAGCAGCGCCCCGTCTCCCCAGAAGCCTGGCCGCCGCATGCGCCAGCGGCCAGGCGTCAGGCACCATCAGCGCGTCGGCGGAGCCGCCCGCGTCGGCGCGCAGGTCGGCGCCCAGCGACAGCGCGCGGCCCAAGAGTGCGTCCCCTCCGCGCGCCAGCCGACCGCCGTCCGGCCCCGCCGCCGCGCCTGCCAGCTGAGACGCGGCCGCCGCCGCGCGCACGCACGCCAGGGCCAGCAGGTAGAGCGAGAGCGCTTCGCAGGGCGAGGCGTCAACCGCACGTTCGCAGGCGAGCGCGTCTAAGATGCCCGCGCAGCGCTGCAGCGCGCTGGCACGAACGGCGTGCGCGCCCGGCGAGCAGGCTGCGATGCTGCAGGCCGCTGCTGTGGCCAGCGCGGAGCGTGAGGGGGATGCGGAGAGCGCCGCAGCCGCAGCCGTGAGGGGCGAGCCTGCGGGCGCGCTGCTTCGGCGCTCGAGCCCGCCCTGCGGCGGCGTGCGGAGGCTGGGCGGCGAGCATGCCGACCCGCCGCCGCCGCCCCCTGGTGACCAAGGCTGCGAGGTTGGTGAACCATACAGCGCAGTGCCGGCGCCAGACAGGCGCCGAGACAGCCCGCCCAGCGCGCCGCCGCCGGGCGGCCGCGGCGGAGGCCCGCCGCCGCCGCTGCGCGCCATGGCGGTTAATCGGGTGCCAGGGGATGCCGCCTGCCCGCCCGCCCCCCCGCCCGCAGAGGAAGGTGGGGATTGGACCAGCACAAAGCCCCCCTCCTCGTCGCCGCCCTCCTCTTCGCTGGCTGAGCCGCCTTGGCGGCGCGAAGGGGGCGGGGGGGAGGCGATGGGGGGGTTATGAGGGGAGGAGGAGAAGGGGTGACTCAAGGGTGACTCCTGCACCCGCCGCCCTACCAGCTCCTCCACACCACCGCTGCTTCTGTTCAGCACCTGCGGGGATGGCGGGTGCTCCTCCAACGCAAAAGGAGGCTGCTCCGCGGCATCGAGCGCAGCGGCGCTCCCAGCAGGCACCTGCTGTTGCCGCTGCTGCTGTGAACCTCCCGGCGCCGCCAGAAAGGGGTGTCTGAAGAACTCTTCGAAGGATAGCCGCTCCACTGGGTTACGCCGCAGTAGCGACCGCACCAGGTGCCGGCATGCGTCGCTGGCACCCACAACCTCCCCGGGCAGCTCTGCGCCCTCGCCCTTCTCCATGTTCCGCAGCAGCTGCACATGGTTGGCCCCGCCAAACGGAGGGCGTCCCGCAAGCAGCTCAAACAAGATTGCGCCCACGCTCCACAGGTCAGCCTTGGCGTCGTAGCGCTGATAGGAGAGCACTTCGGGCGCCATGTAGAGCGGCGAGCCGCACAGCGTGTCGGCGAGGGCGGCCTCGGTTGCGAGCGCTCTTGCAAAGCCGAAATCTGCAATCTTCAGCGTCGGCAGCGGGCTGCCCTGCGCGGCGAGGAGCAGCAGGTTCTGGGGCTTGAGGTCGCGGTGGACGACGTTGAGCCTGCGCAGGGCGCGCAGTCCCGCCGCCAGGTGGCAAAGGAAGTGAGCGGCTGTGGGCTCAGGGGCGGCCCCGTGGCCCCGTATCCAGGTGGCCAGGTCGCCGGCGTCGCAGAACTCGAGGACGAGGAAGAGGCGCGCGGGCGACTGGGGAGGGAGAGGAGGACCCTGTCAGAAGGTCCAGGTGACAAGGACAACTGCGCTTCTCCGCTGCTGGCGCCTCTCGCCACGGCCAGCGCCCAGCAGAGAGCCGCACCTGGAGCGTGTCTAAAAGCCGCACGATGTTCGGGTGCACAGCCTTGCGCAAACAGCTCACTTCGCTTTCCAAGCTTTCCCTCAGCTTCGTGCCCAACTTGCTGGTGTTGATTTCCTTCACCGCCGCCACGCGACCGTCCGTGACGTGCGTTGCACGGTGCACGGTGGCGAAGCTGCCGGCGCCTATCAACTCCGCGATGCGCCACTCGCCCACGGCACGCGGCTCGGTGGCCATTGGGCCACGCAGACGACCAAATCGGCGCGAGTTAGCAGACAAACCGCTAAGGAATGTGCGGGGGCGCCGAGGGGTGAAGCGTCGAGGGTCGAGCCGCAATTTCTCTCTTACTTCTAACAACTCGCAGCGTTGTACGACCACCTACCAAGTTCAGCAGCGTAGCGGGTACGGCTGGCCGAACGTCTCATCACTCTTCTAACAACTCGTCGCCTCCGCTGCCTCGCGGTCGGCCTGCCTCTGCCATGACTGCGCCAGGGAACCCGCAGGCGGTGCCCACGACGGCACTCCTGAGCTCACTCGCCACGCCGCAGCCAGGGCTGGCTAGCACACCAGTGGGTGCCGGACTCCCGCTCAGCGACAGCGTCGCCGCGGTACTGACCGAAGGTGCGTGCCACGCTGCAGTTCACATGCAAGGCTCTCCCTCACACACCACGCACGCACCAGCTCCGCCCAGCGCGGTCGCCACCGCTCAGGCCAACCTGATGAGCGCGCTGCAGGTGCTCAGCAGCCACGCCTCCGGCGAGTCTCCGTCGCTACCGCCAACTCTCATGGCCAGCCTTGCGACTGCCTCGCAGCAGGGGGAAGGCATGCCCGCGCTGCAGCAGGCGATCCTCCTCCAGCTCCTGCAACGCGTGCTTGCCTCCGGGGCGGACAGCAGTGGAGCCGTAGCGCCCTCTGTGGCCCTTGAAGCACTGCCAGAAGCACCGCCGCTGCAGCTCGTGCTGCCTTTGCCGCCACAGTCGCACGCCGTGGGCGCGGGCCCGGGCCGCTGGGGCGGCATCAACCTATGGCGCAGCGTGGAGAGCATCCTACAGCCTCACGGCGCGGCTGGACAGAGCATCAAGGAGATCACAGAACAGCTTCAGGAGCACTTCTACGCTCCTGGCGTCACTGTGAACGTGGGCAGTTTGCGCAACACTCTGTGTCAGCATAAGAACGTGTTCTCGCGTGTGGGGCCGGGACAATGGAGTCTGGTGAGCATTGTGGGTGGTGGTGGAGCTGAGCGCACGCCGCGCGGTGCCGCAAAAGCAGCAGGCTCCAGCCGCAAGCCTCGGTCCAAGAAGGCGCGCACGGCTGTGGGCGCGCCGGAGGGGGCAGTCTCGGTGAACGAGTACGGAGTCAGCGGCGGAGTGGAAGCGGTGGAGCCAGCGGGAGATGTGGGGGAAGAACCCGAGGCGCGCTTTGGGGCTGATGCTGGCGACACAGAGGCGCCCCAGTTGTGAGCGTCGCGCGGTGAGCGGCGCTGCAGCAGAGCAACCATCGAGCTTCTCGTTCTGTTTTAGCCTGCGAAACGGGACACGGATTGACGCCCTTAGAGATGAGACGCAGTAGAGACGCAGTGTAAGTGGACACACTCAGAGCTCCTGGTTGGCCTGAGGCGGTGCCGCCGCGCCCTGCCCCCGCGCCTCCTGCGCCTCCTGCGCCGCCAGCAGCCTCACCGCGGCCACGAAATCCTGCTTCTCCACGCACAGCGCGCACGCGACGCCCCTGGAGGCGAGCAGCGTGCGCAGCTGGGCAACCTTGAGCGCTCCGTAGTCGCTGCCCACGTCCAGGCGGGGCCTCTCGCGGGCGGTGACTCCGGCGCACGCCTCCCGCAGGGAGGCCACCCACTCCTCCGTGGCCGCCCGGGTGAGCCCCTTCGGGGCTGCCAGCGTGCGCGCCCGGTCGCCGCCGCACAGCGCAACCGCCACGGGCAGCTCAGACACGCCCAGGCTGGCCGCCAGCGCCTCCACGCCGTGCCCCTTGGCCTCGCCCATGGGCACCCGGCCCCGCTGGGCAAAGGAGAGCGCCTTGAGCCAGGCTGGCGTGGCGGGCTCGCGGTGGAAGGCCACCACGCAGGCACCCGCACCCTCGCCGCCCTGCTCAGCGCCTGCGGCGACGCCGGCGGCGCACGCGCCCGCGATCCACGCGTCCAGCGTCTCCGGCCGGCGGGGCGACAGCGGCGCCAGCTGCGAGGTGGGCAGGTTGTCCAGCACCCAGCGCCTGAGCGCCTCAGGGCTGCGCTCCGCGGCGCCGTCCAACGCCAGGCTGGAGGCGCCCCGGAACAGCTTGATGAGCGGGAAGGAGGTTGCGCCGTACATGGCGCACAGGGCCTTCTCCTGCTCGCAGTTGACGGCGCCCACCCGAAACAGGCCCTCCGCCTGCCCAGCCAGAGCCTCCCACACCGACGCCAGCTGCTTGCAGTGGGCGCACCAGGGCGCGTAGAACTCGACGGCCCACACGGAGCGTGCGGTGTGGCCGGGGAACTTGCCCTGGCGCAGGTTGGACACGGACGACTCGGGGTCGTACAGGTTCTCTCGCGCACGGGGTGCCTGCTGCTGCTGCCCGCCGCCGCCGAACGGGTGGCCCGCGCCCCCCCCGCCGCCGAAGCCGCCAGCTTGCCTGCAGGAAGGAGAGGGAGGGTGTTGGTTGTCGGTGCGTGAGGTTCCCTCTACTCAAAATAACCACAGGGTGCGCTGCGCCCTGCCGCCACGCACGCGCCTGAACATCTCGAAGGGGTCACCGCCCTGAAAGTGGAACTGGAAGCCGCCCGGCTGCCCTCCGCCGGGAAAGCCCCCGCCCCCGAAGCCGCCCCCTCCGCCCCCGCCACCCTGCTGCTGCTTCAGCCCCTCCTCTCCGTACTGGTCGTACGTGCGCCGCTTGTCCGGGTCGGAGAGCACCTCGTAGGCGGCGGAGACCTGGGGAGGACCAGCGGAGTGCGCAGGCTGTGTGAAGCGCTGCAAGGAAGGGGACGGAAAAGGAGAGGCACCCAGCTTCTCTGTGGGCGCCACAGCGAAGGGCCGCACCTCTCTGAACTTGCGCTCCGCAGCCTCCGCGTTGCCCGGGTTCTTGTCCTGTGAAGCGCGCGCGTGAGCTCAGGCGCCCAGCATGTCCTCGTGCACTGCCAGCGCCCCCCGCGCTCCCCAGCTCGCCACAGCCGCCGTACAACCGGGTGCCACGTACCGGGTGCCACTTCCTGCGCGGTGCGCGCGGTGCGCTGGGCGTCAGCGCACGCAGGGTGGGGAGAGGATGGGCGCGTTCCACGCACTTTGCGAGTGTCCTGTATGCGCGTTTGATGCTCGCCTCATCGGCGCCCTTGTCCAACGTCAACACCTTGTAGTAGTCCGCGCCTGCCGCAGCAACGGTGACCAGCAGCGCCCAGATCGCCAGGCGCAGACGCGACATCGTCGCAGCGGGGAGCGACGCGTCTGATGCCGTACAGCCGTACCACGTACGACCGGCGGGACAGTCCAAGGCCCGTCGCGTGTGCTATGAGGGCCGCGAACAACTCGATGTTGGGCGCACCAGCTGCAGGCTTGAGGATCTGCTCTCGTGGCTGCGTTGCCCCCCGCAGGCGAGTTGCCCCGCGCTGCGCCGCTGCAGGAGGGCGGCCTGAGCGTGCGCAGCGCCGCGACTTTCCTGAAGTTGCAGAGGCTTTCGTGAGCGCCTTTTTCCTGGAGGGCCGCGACAGCGAGTTGGACGGCTCGTCGCGAAGGCGCTTGACCAGTGCGGCGCTGAGGGACCTGGAGGGGCGCTACGGAGGAAACCGCGCCACAGAGCAGCGCGCGCTGTTGACGGTGAGGGACGGCGCCGGCGAGGTGGTCGCCTGCGCGGGCGTCGAGCCGCAGCCGTTTCTAGGCGCTCGCATCCTCCGAGGCGCTCAGCGTGCTTCGCCGCCACCAGAGGCGCTGCTGCGCCCCGTGGTCTCAAACCTGGCGGTGGCTGCGCGCGCCCGGCGCAAAGGCCTGGCAGCGCGGCTGATGAGCTCCTGCGAGGAGCTGAGCTTGTCTTGGGGTTTCGACGAGTGCCTGCTGCTGGTGGAGTCGGACAACAGCCGCGCTATGAGGCTGTACGGCAAGCTAGGGTACAAGACTGTACGCGGGGGTGACGAGGTTGACGCGCCCACGCTCAAGGTTGTAGACGGCGTTGTGGCTGACGTGCGCGTCCGCAACGTGGCGATGCGCAAGTCGCTCAAGCCGTGGCCGCTGGGCGCGGTGGAGAACGCGGGACCGGGACAGGCGCTGGCGGTGATTGGAGCCGGCGCTATTGGAGCGGCGCTTCTGTCTGAGAGCCTTCGCTACCAGCTGCTCCAGCAGGCGCTGGACGCGGTCGAGGCGGCAGGCATTGCGTGGCCTGTGTGATGAGACATGGTATGAATGGTCTGGTTTAGTATTAGCCCCGTTTGGGCGCACGGCTCGATTTGGAGCCACCACTTCTGGAAGAGCCCTTCTTGGACCCGGACAGCGACCGTGCTTCCGTGGTAGCAGCGGCGGGGCCGTAGATGGGCTCCAGCCCCTCGCGAGGCAGCATAGCCGCGCCTGCCAGCGCAGCAGCCTTGGACGCAGCGGTCGCAGCCCCCGCGCCCCTGGACAGCCGGAGCGCAGCCAGCTCCGGCGGCGTGCCCCCGCCCCCCTCTTCCTCGTGCGCCGCCGCCGCCGCCGCCGCCTGGAGCTGCTCACGCGCCTTTTTGCGCGCCCTGTTGAGGCAGACGCAGCCGCACACGCCTGCAAAGAGGCCGAAGATGATCAACCCGAAAATGAAGGGCACAAAGCTGCCCTCGTCGCCTTGCTTGAGCTTGTCCAGGAAGGACGGCGTAGGCGCAGGAGGGGCTGGCGGCGCGTCCGGCCCAGGCGGCGGCGACGGGCTCGGCGGCGGCGGCGGCGGCGGCGCGGGCGGCGGCGGCGGGCGGGGCGGTGGACTGGGCGGCGGCGGCGGCGGCGGGGGCGCGAACAGCTGGATGAGGGGCGCGGCGAGGAGGGAGGCTACCGGCTGGCCAAGCCCTCCCGGCAGCGCCGTCGCCAACAGCGCATCGAACCCGCCGCTGCTCAGGCTGCTGGCCAGCTGAGACGCCACCAGCGCGGCGCGCTGGTCGGCGGCGAGCGGCGCCGAGGCAGGCACAGCGACCAAGAGCGTGGGCGCAGTGGCAACCTCAGGATGGGCACCTGGCAGGAAGCTGAGGCTGCTGAGCGTGCCCAGGGCGCCCCCGGTGGCGCGCAGGGCGGCGAGGAGCGCCTGCGGGGCTGCCAGCTGCGCTGCGAGCGCGGACGAGAGGGTGGCCGGAAAGAGAGCATCAGAGGCGAACACGTCCAGGCGCAGCAGCGCGGCGAGGCCGCCGCCGTCCGCCGTGGCCGAGGGCGGGTAAGCCAGCGCTATGGCGGCGGGCGGCAGCGCCCCCGGGGTGGGCGACAGAGTCGCCGCCAGCACGGAGCTCAGCGAGGCGCCCTCTCCTGACGCTGCGGAGCTGTTCCAGACGCCGCCCGACACGCCGCCCAGGCGCAGACCGAACAGCACCGGAAAGCTGGTGCCCTGCAGCGCCACCAGCGAGGCGTCCAGGCCCAGAGCTCGCGCGGAGGCCCACACCAGCGCAGCCTGCGCGTCCGGCGTGCCCGCAAAGGCGCCCGCAAGCGCGGGGCTCTTCAGTTGGAAGCGTGCCGTGAGCAGCGCAAACGTGCCCAACGGGCCCACTACCGGGTAGGAGCGCACTACCGGCAGCACCACCGCCTGCTGTAGAGCTCGCCCTCCAAAGCCGGGTGTTGACACCACTGCGCACAGCTGGCACCACGCAAACACCAGTGCCAAGCTGCAACCGCTGCCGCCTCTGCGGCGAGTGAGCATCGCAGTGTGTGGCGGGCTTAGATGTCGGAGTCACCAAACATCAGGACGCGTCGCGGCAGGCTCCGTTCCCAGGGCGCATCAGCAGCCCCGCCTAGGTGCGGCGACGGTCATGCTGCAGCTTGGGCGGCACAACTGGGCGGTGAGCAAGGAGCGCTGGGAGCAGGGAGAGTGACTTCTGCACAGTGAGTGCTCTGCCGCTTTGCCTGCGCACGATACCGTACTGTAGACAGCAAAGCACACGCACAGGGAAGCGGATTGGATCGTAGAATGCCACGTCATCGCCCGATCACAAGATGCGCCTCGCTCTCGGTTTCCGCGTGTCAGCGCCACCGCGTGTATCGCTCTCGCGCAGCGCCTTACGCATCAGACCACGCGCTATGGCCGCCACCGCGCCTGCCTCCGACTACGCCGCCCTCTGCGAGCGGCTGCGCGAGCTCTCTGCGCTGAACGGCGTGTCCGGCCTCCTTGGCTGGGACGAACAGGTTATGATGCCCGACGGCGCGGCAGAGCTGCGCGCTCGCCATGGCGCCGCGCTGGCAGGGGTGGTGTACGAGAAAGAGACGGCCGTCGAACTGGGCCAGCTTCTGGGCCGTCTGGAGGCCTCGCCCCCCGCGGACGCCTGGGAGGCTGCGGTTGTGCGTGACGCAGCGCGCAACTATAAGCGCCGCGTGGCGCTGAGCAAGTCCATTGCGCAGCGCGAGGCGCGCCTCAGCAGCGAGGGGTACCAAGCCTGGGTTGTGGCCCGCAAAGCGAGCGACTTTGGAGCCTTTGCGCCAGTGCTGCGCGAGTGGCTGGAGCTCACGCGCGAGAAGTGCGCCGCCATCGACCCCACCCGCTCTCTGTATGACGTCTCTCTGGACGGCTTTGAGCGAGGCATGAGCAGCGCGCGAGTGGACGAGGTGTTCAGCGCCGTGCGGCAGGGCTTGGTGCCGCTGCTGGCGGAGGTGCGTGAGAAGGGAACGCCGCCGGACGACAGCTGGCTGGCCGGTGCGTACGACGTGGAGATGCAGGCTGCGCTGTGCAAGGAGATAGCCGTCCAGCTCGGCTTCGACTTGAGCCGTGGCCGGCTTGACGTGAGCGTGCACCCCTTCACGGGCGGCGCCGGCCCCAGCGACGTGAGAATGACAACCCGATTCAAGCCCAACGACCTGTTGGAGGGTCTCACGGGCGCCATCCACGAGACGGGGCATGCGCTCTACGAGCAGGGCCGCCCGGACGCCTACGACGGCTTGCCTGTGTCCGAGGCATTGTCCATGGGCGTGCACGAGTCGCAGAGCCTGTTGTGGGAGCGCTGCGTGGCGCTGAGCAAGCCGTTTGCAGCCTACCTGCTGCCCAAGCTGCGCGCAGCCTTTCCAGGCCAGATCCCGGCCGACAAGACACCTGAAGATCTGTACCGGGCGCTCAACAAGGTGAGCACCAAGTCCTACATCCGCGTAGAGAGCGATGAGCTATCCTATCCTCTCCACATCATCCTGCGCTACGAGCTGGAGAGCGCGCTGCTGCGGGGCGACATTGCTATCGACGACCTCCCAAAATTGTGGAACCAGAAGATGCAGAGCTACCTTGGAGTCACTCCGGAGAATGACGCGCAGGGCGTGCTGCAGGACGTTCACTGGAGCGCGGGCGCAATTGGCTACTTTCCAACCTATTCGCTGGGCGCCATGATGGCAGTCCAGCTGTTCCAGAAAGCCCAGGAGGACATGCCGGGGCTTGACGCGGACATAGAGGCTGGCCGATTCGCAGGCCTGCGCGAGTGGCTGCGCGTCAAGGTACACTCCAAGGGGAGCTTGTACCCCACTGCGGATGAGCTGATGATCGCTGCGACGGGCGAGCCGCTCAAGCCGGAGGTTTTCCTTGCTTTCCTGCGCTCCAAGTACAGTGAGATCTACAAGCTCTGAAAAAGAGAAGAGTGAGCGGGACGAGACCGCTCCGAAGGAGGAGGCGAGCGAGGAGGACATTGAGGTGCGCCCACAGCTTGCTGATTCAGAGCGGCCAAGGTACTGGCCGCGCACGAGCCGTACGTGTACACAATCGACATGGAGAAGAACCTCAAGGCTACCGAGAACCTCCTGGGCATCAAGCTTTCCAAGCGCGACACCTCCGCTCCCAAGCAGCCGCGCACGGTGCTGGCGCACGGAGGCGCCCGCCCTCTCAAGCTGGGCGAGATCATCAACGGTCCCAAAGCCGCGCGCGCCGCGCTGGAGGGCCCGGAGCACGCCGCCGCACGTGCGCTGGCGCTGGAGACTTACCGCGCAGGGTGCGCGCCACGGGCATGTCAGATGCAGAGGTCGAGAAGGCAACAGCACCGTGCGCGGCTGCTTGGGAGCGGAGGTGTCGCGCTTGGAAAGCTTGATGCCCAGGAGGTTCTCGGTAGCCTTGAGGTTCTTCTCCATGTCGATTGTGT
>Ga0049083_10000019_pt1 | contig 37150 bp, 25 predicted proteins | sample GreLakmeMI27MSRF_FD_66719 | JGI IMG/M metagenome (GOLD analysis project Ga0049083, IMG submission 66719) | Freshwater lentic microbial communities from great Laurentian Lakes, MI, USA - Great Lakes metaG MI27MSRF | ecosystem: Environmental > Aquatic > Freshwater > Lake | place: Great Lakes...
CTGGCCACACAAAAGCGCGCACACAAACCGCACCGTCCATGTCGCAGATGACGCCGCGCAAAAGCGGCTTGGCGGCGGCGACGGAGGACATGGAGTGCGATGCGCGGGAGGGCTTTGGGCAGCGGGAGCGCACGACGCGCGAGAGCAAGCTGCAGGAGGGCGAGAACATAGGTATGCGAACGCGCCGAGCGAGGGGCGCTCTAAACAGGTGTCAGCGTGGCACCGAAACGTACGACAAAATGATGAGTGCCGTTGGTGTTGTGGAGTTGTGCCGACTAGAGCTGCTCTGTGCTCTCGCCTCCGTCTCGCCTGTCCCGTGCCATAGCAATGGAGCGTCGTGCCACGCGCGCCACCAGCCTAGCGGCGCAGGTGGAGGGTGCGCCTGCAGAGGCTGCGGCCGCCTCTGACCTGCACGCAGAGGTTGCTTCGCCTGCTCCGGTGCCTGCTCAGCGGCACGCAGAGCGCGGCATCAACGCCTCTCAGAGCCACAGACATGTGGTGCTGTCTTTGCGCTATCCCCGCCCGGTGTCTGGCAAAACGGTGGCCAGCATAGAGCTTTGGCTCGCTGCTGACGCGAGCCCTGGGGAGGTCCGCCTGGCGCTGAATGCGGCGCTGAGCGCACAGCTGCGTCTCCCGCCAGACGCTGCCTACAAGCTGCTGCGTTGGGGGGTGCCGTGCGCGTTGAGTGCTGGGGCGCTTCTTGCGGACGACGTGTCGTCGCTGCGCTTGGATGCGGGACCTCCGCCAGCACAGCCCTCTTGGTGGAAGGCGCACGCGGCGGATTGCGCCTTCCTGCTGTTCGGCCTACTCTTTGCGCTCAGCCCAGCGCTGCTGTACATCCCGGCGCTCGCTCTCTCGGCCGCCGCAGCCGCGCCAGGCCGCCCTGGCGCCCTATCGCTGCTGCTCCGCGCGGCGCCCACTGCAGCGTGCTGGCTTGTGGCGCTTTGCTGCCACAGCATGGACGAGGCGCTGGTGCCTGCGGCTCTGGCAAACAGTCTTCTCGGCGCAGCAACCGCCGCAGCACTTTTCAGCTCACGCATCGTCACGCTCTCCGCTGCACTCATGCTGGCTAGGGCGCTGGTGGCCAGGGCGGCGGCCACGGAGGCGCGTTGGAAGAAGGCGCACTGATGAGACTTTTTGGGAGCGAGGCATCGCCGCTATTCTGCTCATTTATGTCCACACTGCAAACGATACACGAATACGCGATCCTGCCAGGGCACCCGGCTGACACCATCACCCACACACCCAGCAGGAGCCTGCTCGTCGCTCGCTCCTCCGTCGATTCCGTCCGTCTCCATCGTCGACGACGAACAGCAGATTCGAACAGGTAGACACAGGTGGTGACGTACGCGCTCTCTGTTTTAAAGACCCTCCGGTATCGATATCGTCTCTCGCTGTTCGTGCTCTTGCCAGGCTGGTGCAGCGCCTGGCGTCTGCTGGCGCTTAAGCTCAAACATCGTGCAGCCCAGTGACCGCACGCTTGTGCGGCCGGCATGAGCGTCTCGTGCAGCGTGTGCTCCGAGCGGTGGAGCGGCGAGCTGAGCTTTGTGGTGCGTGGCGCGCGTTGGCGGTCTGCAGCGCTAGGGCTGTGCATTCATGTTGCCCGCTCGCTCGCAGGCTCTGCCGTGCGGCCACGTCTTCTGCAATGAGTGCGTGGTGAGTTGGTGGTTTAAGTCCAAGCGGCGCAATGAGCGTGAGGCGCGCGAGGAGGCGCGCTGCCCCCAGTGCAGGTGCGAAAGCTTTCATCTGCTCTGCTCTCCCCCAACACTCTCCCGGCGCAGCCTCACTCCTCCCTGCTCCCCCCACAGGCAGGCCTTCCACCGCAGCGAGGTGTTGGCGCTGTTCTACTCTGGAGGTGGTGGGCAGGGCGAGACGCAGGCGACGCAAGCGCAGCTGGTGCCCGACTCCCCCTCCCCGGGCCGTCAGCCCCGCGACGAGAAGGGGGCGCAGGAGGAGCTGCGCTTTCGCTGCAGCGGGCTGACCACGTCTCTGCGAGACGCTGAGGCGCGCTGCGCTGCTGCGTGTGCAGAGTCCGCGGCTCGCCTGGCGCAGCTGGACAGGCTGGCGTCTACGTCCGCGACAGAGCTTGAGCGCGCGCGGGAGCGCTCCGAGCGGGCCCTGGCTGCTGAGCGGGAGCGGCGGACAGCGGCGGAGAAGCGCTGCCACGCTGCGCAGGAGAGGCTTGCGGCGGCCCAGGCGGGCCTGCGCCTGGAGGAGGCTGCCAAATCCGGCGCGATGGGGGGGGACCTGGAGCGTGAGGCGCTGGAGTTGCTGCGCAGCACGGCACCGGAGGAGGTGGTGCGCCTCCTCTGCAACGCGGCGCGCAAAAAGCAGGACCAGGTCGACAAAAACAAGGAGTTCCACGTCAAGGCGCTCCAGGAGCAGGCCTACGTGGCCATGGAGGCCCGGCGCGCGATGGAGGGGGCGCAGCGGCTCGCGAGAACCGCAGAGCGAGACCTTGCCCAAGCGCTCAACCAGCTCGCCCAAGCGACATGCGCGCGATATCCGCGCGCTGCTGAGCAGCAGCAGCAGCAGCCATCCGATGCGAAAGATGCGCCGCCTCTGCAGTCACATGCCTCGCAGCAGCAGCCACCGCGACCTGCGCTGGCATCTCCGAACCTCCACGTGGTGCACGCGGGATCGCTGAGCGGCGGGGTGGGCGCCCGGGGCAGCTTCATGACCGGTCCAGCGCGCCAGTGGGGGGACGGGTCGGACGGCGGGCGGTTCATACGACAGGGGGCAGATGGGCGTGGGGGGCAGCGCAAGGTGCTGGTGGCACTGGAGAATGCGCCGCCGCCGCGCGTTGCGCCACTGCCGCCTCCGCAGCAGCCACAGGCGAAGAAGGCGAAGCGGGCGGGAGGAGGGGCCACTGGATTAGAGCACTTCTTCGGAAAACCTTGCTGAGGAACGAAAGCACGTCGCGGAGCGACGGGACAACATACGCGTAATTGCATGCACGAAGCGCATATTCCGAGCACATATTTCCGAGCGCATATTCCGAGTGCTCATCTGTTCAATCTGTGCGTCTTGGCGGCCTGCCAGCATTCGGCGGCTCACATTATTTTCCTTTCATTCTCCACTCCTCCGTCACGCCTGCACAGCCGTCACCTGCTGCGGCGCGTCGTCGTCGTCGTCGCTCCAGTCGGCGAGCGCGCGTGCGGTGCCCTTCCCACCGCCCGCTTCCTCCCCTGCTTTTGCCTCCTCCTCCGCTTGCGCCTCGTCAGCCTCAAGCTGCTCCAGCGCCTCCGCCAGCGCGGCGGCCGCATCTTCCTGCGGGTGCACGTAGACGAAGGTGACGGCGCCGCCGTCGACGGCTTCGCGCAGTGGCTCGTCCTCCACTTCGCCCGATGCGTCCCGCCACCGCTGCACCAACGCCGCCGGCGCGCCGGCCTTGCCTGCGCGCAGCAGGTCCGCGGTGTCGCAGGAGGTGTCGTCGCCGCGGTAGGTGAACAGCGCCTTCATCTCTTCGGCGCTGAAGTGACGACTGGAGGCGCCGCCGGCGCAGCCGCCTGCGCTGCCGTCCACCAAGGCGGCCACCTCGCCCTTGAGGATCTGGCGCTGGAAGATCTTCTCCTCCAGGGTGCCCGTGGTGAGCAGGCGATAGATGAAGCAGGGCTTGTGCTGGCCGTCGCGCCTGCGGTGCCAGCGCGTCAGGGGTTGGCCGGCGCTGCGCAGACCCCAGGAGCGCGCGGAAGCGCGAGGCGTGAAACGCGTGCGCACCAGATGCGACCCATGGCCTGCTGGTCGTGCGCCGGGTTCCAGGACGTGTCGTACAGCACCAGACGGTTTGCGCCAACCAGGTTCAGCCCCACGCCGCCAGCCAGGAGCGAGAGCAGGAAGACGGAGCCGCCGCCGCCGCCGTTGAAGCGTCGCACTATGTCGTGGCGCAAGTCGGCGCTGGTGGCACCATCCAAGCGGGATGTGCCCATTCCCATGGAGTCGCACAGAGCGCCGATCATGCTCAGGGTGGCGGTCCAGCCTGACACGATCACAACCCGGTTGCCAGGCACGGCTGCCACGCGCGTGAGGATGGATGCCAGCACGCAGAGCTTGCCGGCTTGCGTGTGGTCCAGCAAGCCGTCGTCGCAGGGCGGGCAGAGCGGGCGCAGCTGCGCGAGAACCTTCTGCGCCACGCAGCCCGTCACAGCCGCCTCGGCGTCGTCGGCGGCGGAGGAGTCCGCAAAGAGGGCGGAAGGGGCGTTGCAGAGGCGGCGAATCAGGGTCAAGGCTGGCAGCGTCTCCAGTGAGCCAGCCAGCTGGCGGCCCCGCACAGTGCTCGCCATCTCCGGCAACTTCAGCATCGCCTTGTACAGCTTGTCCTGCAGCGCCGATGGGCGGCAGAAGACCACGTAGTCGGTGCGAGGCGGAAGATACTGCGCGTTGACCGACGCGGTGCGGCGCAGCAGGAACGGCTCGATCATCCGCCCCAGCATCGCCTGCCGTTCCGCACCCAATCGCTTCGCGTCCGCGCTGGCACTGCGGTCGCGGCTGGCGGCCACGGGCAGCTCGAAGAGGCGTCGGAACTCGGCGACGCCGCCCAGCAAGCCCGGACAAACAAACTCAACCATCGCGTACAGCTCTCCCAAATTATTCTGCACGGGCGTGCCCGTCAGGATGACCCGCTTGGACGCGCCAAGGCCACGCAGCGCCTGCAGCGTCTTGCTGCCTCCGGAGTTCTTCAGGCGGTGGCCCTCATCGCAGATGACGATGCCGGGCTTGGCGGCAGTCACTTGTTCGGCGATGGTGCGCAGCGTTTCGTAGCTGGTGATGAGTAGGGGCCACTTGCACTGGGCGGGGTTGGCCCACTCAGCCGCCTGCTCTTTGACCGCTGCGCCGCCGGCGCGCAGAGCAAGGCAGCCCAGGCGCTCAGAGCCCAGCCACTTTGTCGCCTCAGCCTTCCAGTTGTCCACCAGCGAGGCCGGGCACACCACCAGGGCGCGGCGCAGCGCCGGCCCGCCGCCCGGCGACTGTCGCAGCAGCGTCCACAGCAGCGCGAGAACCTGCACCGTCTTTCCAAGTCCCATTGCGTCGCACAGCAGAGCGCCAGTGTGCGCGCCACGCATGCCCATCACGCACTCGAAGAGAAAGCGCACCCCGATGCGCTGATGCTCGCGCAAGCGGCCGGCGATGTAGGGGTCCACAACCACCGCCACTCGGGCAGAGGGCAGCTTGGGGTCGCCCGCCACGCACAACACCAGCGCATCGGGCGCCCCCGGGTCATGCAGCGGCGCGGGTGGTGGGCGAGGCGCAGCTGCCGCGGAGCCCACGGTGCGGAATGGCGCGGCGTTTAACGGCGCCAGCGGGCGCGGGGCTGCGGAGGCGGCTGCGGCTGCGGGTGCCAGAAACGCGGCACCCGACAGGAAGCGGCTCTCCTCGATGCGCTCCGCCACCTCCACGTCCCACTTGCCCAGGGCCAGCTCGGCGCCGTCGGGCATGCCCGCGGCATCCTTGACAGCGGAGGAGGTCACCTTCTTGCCGTCTGAGTTGTACAGAGTGCACAAGGCGCCGCGCACTTGGAGCACTCCGTCCATGAACACCTTGTTCTTTCGTTTCTTCACCTTGTTCACGGCGCAGTAGCCGACGGAGTAGTATTCAGTGTCAACGGGGGCGCTGGAGGCGCCGCCCCGTGCCGCCGACGAGCCGGCGGTGCCCGGCGTGACCGTACGCGCCGCAGGAGGCACGTAGGCGGGGCGCTGCGCGAGAGCCGGGCGCTGCGCGAAGGGCTGTGCAACCGGGCGCGTTGCTGGAGCCACGCTGGGCACAGACCCGTCCACAGTGTCCAGGATGGACGCAACCTCCAGCGCCGGCGTCGACACGCAGCCGGGTGGCTTGAAGCGCTGCGGCGCGAGCGAGTGCGGAGCGGCGAAGGAGCGTGGCAGTACTCCAACCGCGCTCCCGCCTATGCCGCCCGCCGTCGCTGCAGCGCCGCCGCCAGCCTCGCCCAGGCCCGCCGGCGTCAGCGTGGTCAGCGGCTTGCGGCCTGGCGGCACGAAGGGCTTGTTTGGCACGCCTGGCTGCATCCTGGGGCACAGCTGTCAGGGACCTACGCCCTGGAGCGACCGCCAGCTGGCGCCCGTACAGGGCTCACACGAGGCGCTCAGCTGCAGCGTGAGAGACTAGTGAGCAGTTAAATCAGCGCGGAGTCGCGTAGAAAGGCGGAGGAGGAGCAGTGGTCGCCCCATTCGATGCGAGCGACGTACGACGAGCGACAACGCGACTCGAACAAGAGAAAACGCGACTCGAACTGTCGAACAAGCGCTGAGCTCGTCTCCCTGGCCCTCCTGCTCACGTGTATCCCTCAAGCCCTCATAGCGAGCGTGGCGCCCCTCAGATGTTGAACGTGGGCGCCTACGCTGCCGCGGCTGCGGCAGAGAGCGAGCGAGCGCGCAACGCAGAGGCGCTGAAGCAAACCAAGCTGGAGGCGGCCGTGGTGGCCGCGCTGGAAGCTGCGCGCCGCTCTCTGGCGGTGGAGCATCAACCGAACGCGGACGAGAAAGAGATGAATCAGAGAGCTCAGGACGCGGCTTCCCAGTCGCTTGAGGGCGCGTTGGCTCGCCATGCGTTGACGTCAACCACGGCGGGCGCCTCCGCCGGCGATTCTTTCCGCAGCGCTTTTGCGGTGGCTGGCGCTCGGGCGCGCGTGCAGCGTGAGACTGAGGCGCTGGTGCGAGCCCGCCTGGCGAGTCAGAGCGCTCAAGCCGTCGATCGCGCCGCCAGGCGTGCGGAGGTTGACGCTCTGGCGCGCGTGGGCGTGCGCGGAGAGCACAGCGACGCGCTGGCTGCGGCGCAGGCGGTGGCGCAGCGTCGGTGGCACGGGGAGGCGACCTTTCTAAGGAGCTCTCACGCCGCCACTTCCGCTGCAGCCGGCGAGCCGCCGGCGCTGCCGCTGCCGCAGCCCGGCGACGACAGCCTGCTGGCAGCGCTGGACGCGGCGCTGGCGGTGACCAGGTGCGACCGGCGCCTCCTGCAGTCTGCTCTGGAGCTGCTCTTGGGCTTCACCACGCTGTTGCCCTGCGGCGAGCTGGACGTGCTGGAGCGCGCGCTGCGCGACAGCTCCGCGGGCGCTTCCGCCGCGCCCAGCCGCGACGCCGAGGCGCGACAGCTGGCGCGGCGCTACGCCAGCGAGCTGGACGCGGACGCAACCCTGCGGCCTGCAGAGAGGGTCTGCCTGCGCCGCCTGCTGCACGCGCTGGCCAGCGCCTGGGCTGCAGCGGACGCGCGCGGCGAGGCTGCACTGGCGCTGCACGCGGGTCGCCCGCACCCCTCGCCCAGGGACACGTGTGCGGGCGTGCGGGACGCCAAGATGCGCGCCATGTTCCCCTCGGCGCCCTGGCGCCGTCAGGGCGCCGCGTCATCGGCGGCAGATGGCCACGCCGACGGCGCGCTCACAGGGGCGGCGGCGCTGCGCGAGCACCTGGCGCACGCAGCCTTGGTGGAGCGCCTGGCGCGCTTCGGGCTGCCGCTCAGCGCGGAGGAGCGGGGCGCCGTCGCGCCGGCAGCTCTGCCTCCTCGCGCCACGCAGCAGCCGGGCGGGCAAGCGCCCGCCTGGCTGCACCCCTCGCTGGCTCAGCACGGCGGCGCCGTTCGAAAGCAGCAGCCGCCCACCTGGCGCGAGCAGTGGCCGGACGGATGGGCCGCCGCCAGCCATGAGGCTTCATGGCGGCCGCAAGGCTGGCCTGAGGCGCCGCGTGCGTCGCATGCGCCTCACAGGTCGCACGCGGCGCCGGATGCGGGTAGTCGCGCGGCGGCTCCTTCGTATGGCCGCGCGGGGATGGAGGGCTGGGACGGGGTTGGACAGCAAGGGGACTGGGAGGGGGAAGGGGGGGGGCGATTCCACCCCCACGCGCATGCATTCCTCCCGCCGCCGCCGCCGCCGCCGCCGCCGCCGCGCGAGTGGTGGGCGGCGCCAGTAGCGGGCACTTCCGACGCGCGCTTCAGGGCGCAGGCGGCGCACGCGGGATGGCAGGGCGCACCTGGGAGCGCGGGCAGTGACGCGCAGATGCGCGGGCAGCAGCAGGTGTCCATGCCGGTCCATGTGCCTGTGCCGCGTGGCGGGGTGCCCGAGTGGCTACGGCCGCAGACGGGCCCGCCTGTGCGTGCCGTGACCGGGGATGAAGAGGGAGAACGTGATGGGGGCAGCTCGCAGGGTGGCTCGCGCCGCCCTCCCCAGGCGCACCAGCAACCGCCGCCGCCGCCGCCGCTGCGCCGCCCGCTGACGGCGCCCGTGCGCCCGCGGCCGCTGCAGGCGTCCGGCGCCGCCCCTCGGCGCTCTCGGCAGCCGCAGGAGGAGGACGTTTCCGGCAGATCTTCTTCGGATGAGGAGGCTCCACAGCCGCAGCGTGCAGACGGCACCCCTCAGGAACTGCCACCTGTGCACGCGGGCGGGGCACGCCACGGCTCCTGGCGCCCTCGTGGCGCCGCTGCGCCGTCGAGCGTGTTTGACCCGCGGGAGGAGTTCCGCGCCGCCAGAGAAGAGGCCGACAACAACGGATTCGGCCCGCAGCGTCAGCGTTCGCGAGCGCCTGAGCGCTGGGATGACGGGTTCGGCATGGACCTGCAGCCACGACGCAGGTGACAGTTTGTGCAGCCCGCCGGGGCCGGAGGCCCGCAACTGGCCCACCTGCCGTGCCCATGCCATCGGACATTGCCCCCTCACCTTACTGTACTCGCCGCCAGACCGCCTCAAAAACGGGCGGGGAAGGTGATGCGGGCCTATATGCGTGTCATATGCACGAGCGCGTCTCTCAATCTGTCCAGCGGCTCGTGGGGCAAACGCTCAAAGCCGTTTCAGCGACTTCTTTCGATCCAGCTTCTTCAGCGGCGGTCCCCCCGCATCGGAGCTCGCCTTCTTGCCCTCGCCCTCGCCGTGCGCGCCCTCCTCGTCGCCAAGCAGGTTGGTGGCGTTGGCCATGGGCGCCACGCGCTTGTCGTTGCGCGCGTGGATGCCCGTCAACATGCGCGCGCGCTTGAAGTACTCCTCGTACTCTTCCAGCAGCATCTTGGCAGCCTCCTCGTTGAGCGCAGACTCGGGGAAGGGGGCTATGAGCAGGCAGCGCACTACCATCAGAATGTGGCGCAAGCCGTGCGAAGGCTGCCAGTCTTTCTTCAGCGTGTTGACACAGATCTCGCCCGTGCTGTGCCGGATGTTTGGGTGGAAGATCTTGGTCACAAAGAAGCCTGGAGGGCGAGGGGGTTAGAGCAGGGCGTGTCAGGGCAGCAGAGCTGCGGCACGCGCCTTTCGGAGGGCTGGCTGGGAAGTCGGAGGGCAGGACGAGCTTCATCTTGAAGAGACCGCCCTCGTAGGGCGTGCCAGCTGAGAAAAGCAAGCGGAAAGTCACGTGCGTGAGAAGTGGGAAGCAACGCTGGCACCAGCTCGCGCGCCAAGCACCTGGGCCCTCCAGCTCAGCGCTAATGTCAGCCAGGTTGTCCTCGTTGAAGAACACCTGCGCAGAGGGAGGACGTGAGGGAGCGTCAGCGGCGGACGCGGTTGCAGTCCTTGCAGGCCTGGCGCCAAGGCGAGCTTGCCGGGGCGTGTGCGCAAGTGCGCGGTCTGGTGCGCGGCCGGCGGCGGGCGCGGTGGGGCTCGCGGGCGGTTCCGGAGGGCAGAGGCTCTCGGAAGAGCCTCCTTCGCCGCCCGTCCGCGCACCGTGATGCCTTCAGAAGGCTTCTCCGCAAGGTCTTTCATCTCCTGCATCAGACGCGACACCACGCTCGGACACAAGGGCGCTTCCGCGGCCTGAGGGAAGGCATCACGAGTGAGTCCAGTCGGCACGGGAGCCTCTAGGAGACGCCAGAGGCCGTCGCGCGCGTGCAGGTGCATGGTGGCGGCTGCACTGGTGCGCAGCGGAGAGGAGATTACCATTCAGGCTGGCTGTAGAGCTCTGGCGGCACTGTGCGCGAGTAAGCTCCGCGCCGGTTGGAGCTGTTGGAGCTGGCACACGGAGGAGGCGAGGGAGCTCCTGTGGCTGTATCGTCAGACTGTCGCACTACTGTTGTGGCGGCGGCGCAACTCCCACACCAGGCAGCTCCAAAGGTAGTGCAAGAAGAAGTCGTGCCATTCGCCCGACCGACTCCCTAGTCAACGGTCCAATTCGACAGCTGCGTTGCCATCGCTACCCTACTTCCCCGTTTGAGGCGACTGCGTGGCTCTTTACTGTGTCCAGGCAGCCATGGAGGCGAGCCGGCAAGCTGCGCTCGCGGCTGAGCGCGCGGAGGTTTCCCAAAACATCTCGGTGGTCGTGCGCGTGCGTCCGCCCAACGAGCGAGAGCTGGCCAACGTGCGTGCGCTGCGCTCTCGTTGTCTGCGTTCTGCGCTGGCGTTGAGGCGTGCGCGTGGGCACAACGGCAGGGCTACGCTCAGTGCCTGGAGTCGGCCTCCGACTCCGGCACGCTCTCCTGCGCGGGCAAGGCCTTCGCCTTCGACGCCGTCTGCGACGAGAAGTCCTCCCAGGCGCGTGCGTCGCGCGACGGCTCCCGGGGCGCACGGGGCGAGCGAGAGACGGCCTCCACTTTCGCACGGCTCCACCTCCCTTCCGCCACCCTCGCAGCCGTGGCGCTGACGGTCGCAGTGCAGGAGCAAATCTTCACACTGGTTGGCAAAAACGCCGTGGACGGACTGCTGGGCGGCTACGCGGGCTGCATCTTGGCCTACGGACAGGCGCGTGCCCATCATGTTCGCGCTTCTTCTGTACATATCCGTGGCTCACCTGCGCTTGCGACTGGCAGACTGGCGCAGGCAAGACGTTCACGATGCACGGCCCTGACGGCGAGAGCGAGCCTGGCTGTGCGAAGGCTGGGCGCGAGCAGCGTGGCCTGATTCCGCGCACCATGGACTATCTGTTCGCTTCGCTGGAGTGCGAGCGCGCGCAGGTGTGCGGCGCCGGCGGCGAGTTCAGCGCCAGCGTGGTGTGCAGCTACCTGGAGATATACAACGAGGCGGTGTCTGACCTGCTGGCGGCGCAAGGCGGCCCTGTGGAGGGGGTGAGCGTGCGTGAGGACCAGAAGGGGCGGGTGTTCGTGGAAGGGGCACTGCAGTGCCCGGTGGACAGCGCCGGCGCCACCTGTGCTCTGTTTGCACGCGGCAACACGGCGCGTCGCACGGGCGCCACGGCGGCCAACCGCGAGTCCTCCCGCTCCCACGCGCTCTTCACCATCACCCTGGAGACCCGGCGGCGCGCAGCCGGCGCGGACGCGGGCGCGCGGCGACGCGCCTGCCTGCACCTGGTGGACCTGGCGGGCAGCGAGCGGCAGCGCAGCAGCGAGGCGAGCGGACAGCGACTGCGTGAGGCGTCCGCCATCAACAAGAGCCTGTCGGCCCTGGGCAACGTGGTCAAGGCGCTGGTGGATGTGGCGGCTGGCAAGGAGCGTCATGTACCGTACCGGGACTCGAAGCTCACGTTTCTGCTCAAAGACGCGGTTGGGGGGCGCTCCAGATGCACGCTGCTGGCGTGCCTGTCGCCAGCCTTTGGCTGCTGCGAGGAGACGCGGTCCACCCTGGAGTTTGCGGCGCGCGCAAAGTGCGTGCGCACCAGCGCCGCGCAGCACGAGGAGGCGCAGGGCAGCGCGGAGGAGCTCGCCGCGGAGGTGGGCCGCCTGCGGGCGGAGCTGGCGGCTGCGGCCCTCACGGGCGGCACCGCAGCGGCGGCTCGCGTGGCTGGCGCGGAAGCGCTGCTGGTCGCCTCCTCTCGCGCCGCCGCCGCCGCGGAGGCGCGCGCCCTGGAGGAGGTGGCCCGCGCCACGCAGCACGCGGCCCAGGTGGAGGAGCAGAACCGCGCGCTGGAGACGACCCTGCAGAGCACCCGCATGGTGCTGCGCCTGCGCGAAGAGGCGCTCAAGCGGGGCGCGGGCGGCTCATCATCAGACGCGCCCATGTGCGCCGCCGCTGCCGAAGCCTCCCACAACGCGGAGCTGGCCGCGTTGCGTGCAATGGTGGAGTGCCACCCGGATGTGGTGAACGCGCACATGCAGCTCCGCGCTCTGCAGCAGCAGCTGTCCAACGGGGAGGCTGGGCGCGCGTCCGCCGCCATCGCAGATGCGCAGCGCCGCGCGGTTGCGGCGGAACAGCTGCGTTGTGCGGAGGCGCAGGCACTTGCCGCAGCGTTGGAGGACAAGGCGTGCGCAGTGTCTGAGGCTGAAGATCTGCGTCTGCGAGTGGACCTGTACGCCGCGCAGCGCACCACCGCGCAGCAGGCGGCGCAGCAGGCGGCCTTGGCCGAGGCCAACGCGCGACGCGAGGCTGCGGCGGCGCACGCGCACGCGCAGCAGACCGCGTCGCTGTCTGCTGGCGCCGACGCGCGCGCGCGCGAGGCTGAGCGCTGTGCGCGCGAGGCGCAGCAGCGCTGCGACCGGGCGGACGGGGCTCGCGCTCAGCTCCAGGCGGCCCTGAGTGAGCAGGCGAGCCTGCAGGAGGCGCTCTTCGGGGAGCTGGCCGGCACCGTGGCTGCGCGCGAGGCAGCCGACGCAGCGCTGGCTGGCGCGCAGGCTGCTGCTGCGCAAGCCCGCGCCGCCGTCCAGGAGGCTGGCGCCCGCGCCGCGCTGGCGCAGGCGCAGCTGGACGCGGCCCGCGGGGAGCACACCGCCGCGCTGGCGCAGCGAGAGCAGGAGCTCTTCGACTTTGCAGAGGCTGCGGCTGCGGAGGCCGCCTCTGCCGCCGCCGCGCAGGACCGTGCGCGCCAGCAGCTGGCCGAGGCGCGGGCGGAGGCAGAGGCGCGCCTGGGCGCCGCCCAGGCGGCGTCGGCGTCGGCTCTGTCGGCGGCGGAGGCGGAGGCTCAAGAGCGGCTCGCCGCCGCCGCGCTGGAGCTGCAGACCTGCCGCCTGGAGGCGCAGGAGGCGCTGTGCGTCGCCAGCCGGGACGCTCAGGCTGCTCTGGAGGCGAAACAGGCGCAGCTGGACGCCTTCCTGGGCGACGCGGCGGCCCGCCTGGAGGCGCAGCGCGGCGACTACGAGGCGAGCCTCGCCTCTGCTCGCGCAGCGCAGGCGGCGGTGCTCGCATCCGTCAGCAGCTCGCTCCAGGAGCAGCTGGAGCAGGCGCAGGCGCAGGCTGAGCGCGCTCGCGCGGCCCGGTGCGAGGTTGAGGGCGCGCTGCAAGAGGCGCGAGCGCGCGCGGCACAGGCGATGGAGGCGCTGCAGTGCCAGCTGGCATCCCGCGAGGCGAGCTTTCAGGGGGAGGTGAGCGCCCGGGCGGCTGATCACGCGCGGGAGCTGGAGGGCGCGCGAGCGGCCGCCGCCGCAGAGCTCGACGCCGCCCTGGCTCGCGCTCGCGAACAGTTGGGCGATGCTCTGGCCGCCGTCGCGCACGCCGAGGCCGCGCGCGACCGCGCGACGGCGTGGGTGGAGGAGCTTGCGGCGCAGCTGGAGCAGGTGCAGTCTGCGGCGGTGGCTGAGCGGGCGCGCCTGCAGGATGAGCTGGCGCGCTGCGTCGCGGATGGCGCGGCGGCGCTGGAGGCACAGGCGGCGCAGATGGCCGCCCAGCTCGCCGCAGCAGAGCTGCTGCTTCAGGACGCCCGGCAGGACGCGGCGCTGCAGCTCGACGCCGCGCGGCAGCAGGCGGCTGCCGCGCTTCACGCGGCCGAGGCGCACGCGCAGCTGGCGGCGGAGGCGCAGCGCCGGAGCTTTGCTGCGGAGATGCAGGCGGCGGCGGAGGTGCACGCACAACACGTCACCTCGCAACAAGCGCAGGCGGCCCAGGCCGGCGCCGCCGATCTGCACGCGCTGCGAAGCGAGCTCGCAGGCCGCCTGGCTGAGCTGCAAGCTGCTGCAGACTCGGCTGACGCGCGCGCGGCGGCCGCACTGGAGGCGCTGTCAGCTGCGGTGGAGGGTGCAGAGGAGCGTCTCAAGGCGGTGCAGGACGCGGCGTGCGAGCACGAGCAGGCGCTGCGCTCGCAGGCTGCGGACGCGCTGGCCGCTGCGCAGGCGGCTCACGCGGTGGCGCTGGCCGAGCAGGAGGCTGCCCTTTTGGGGGCTGCCTGCGAGGCTGCCACGCAAGCCACGGCGACGCTGCGCGAGCATCTTGCGGCGGCCACCTCCGAGGCGCAGGCTGCGCGCGGGGAGGCTGCCGATGCGGCCGCGCGTGCGCACCAGGCGGAGCTGGCGCGCGCGCAGGCGCAGGCTGAGGCGACGGCGGCGCAGGCTCACGCCCAGGCTGAGCGCAGCGCAGCGCAGGCGGCCACCGAGGCGGCGCAGGCGGCGGAGAGCGACAAGGCTGCCGCGCTGATGGCGCTGCGGCGGGAGGCGCAGGGCGCGCTGGAGGCGGCCTTGGCTGATGCGCGCGCAGAGGCTCAGGCGGCGCTGGACGCGGCCCTGGACGCCGCCCGCCAGGACGCCGTCGCCGCCGCCGCCAGCCTCCAGGCGCAGCTGCGCCACGCGGCTTCCGCGCTGGCTGCGGGGCGCGCCCAAGCAACGTCTGCACAGGAGGTGTGCCACGTCGCCCTGGCCGACCGGGAGGCGATGCAGGCGTCCGCGGCTGTCGCGGCTGCTGCGGCCGATGCTGAGATGCAGGCTGCGTCTGCGCGCGCCGAGGCGGCGTGCCAGGCGATGCGGGAGCAGGCGGCGGCTGAGCTGCAGGCTGCGCAGGGCGCGCACGCACAGGCGATCGCGGGCTTGGAGTTGCGCTTCGCAGAGGAGGCTGCCTACGCGGAGCGCCACGCCGCGCTCGCCGCGCTCGCCGCGCAGGAGGCGGCGGAGGGAGTTGTGCTGGTCCTGCGCGCTAGCCGGGAGGCGTCGCTGGCGGACGCGCAGGCGCAGCTGGTGGCCGCGGAAGCGCAGGCGCAGGCGCACGCCGCCGCCGCCGCGCAGGCCACGCAGCGGGCTGCAGAGGCTGAGACGCGTGCCAGCGCTGCTGAGGCGGACGCCCTCCAGCTCGCGCAACGCCTGCAGCAGGCTGAGGCGGCGCACGCGGACGCGCTGGCCGGTGCGATGCGCGAGGCTGCCGCCGCCGCCGCCGCCGCCGCCGCCACGCGCGAAGCTGAGCTTGCGTCGGTGCCGACTGCAGAGCCCACCCCGGCTGTGGACGATACCCCGGCGGCCTCCCCTGCGCGCGAGGCAGCAAACGCCTTCTCGGATGTGATCATCGCGCCGGCAATCACGGGCGTGCGCGTGACGCGCGCAATGGCTGGCCGCCGGTTTGGCGCTGAGCTGCAGCCTGTGGCTGAGAGCGCCTCGGTTGCCTTGACCCCAAAGCCTTCGGCGCGCAAGGCTGCGCCCGGCGGCGGGCGCCTGGGCGGTGCGAAGCGCGTGAAGCTGGACGAGACGCCGGTGGTGGTCTAGACAGAGGGGCTGCGAGAGACCACTCACAACGCTGCATCTACAGAATTCATTTTTTGGTTCCCGCGCGCACTCACTTGCTCACCGTCATGGGGTCTGCGCTCCCGATGCGCTGGCTGCCAAACCGGCTCGCGTTGCTGCCCCCGTCCTTGGGGTCGTCGCCCCAGGACACGTAAGCTGCGCGCGTCTTGAGGAAGTCCTTGGGATCGCCCGCAACCACCATGCCCGCGTCATCGCCGCCGATGATGGTGTCGATGATCCCGTACGCCTTTGCCTCCAAGGGGGACATGTAGCGGTCGCGGTCCGTGTCCTCGTCAATCTTCTCCACGCTCTGGCCGGTGTGGTACGCCATGATGCGGTTGAGGTTCCCCTTGTGATACATGATCTCCTTGGCCTGGATCTCTATGTCTACAGCCTGCCCGCTCGCCCCGCCCAGAGGCTGGTGGATCATGATGCGTGCGTTGGGCATGCTCAGGCGCTTGCCCTTAGCGCCGGCTGTGAGGAGGAAAGCGCCCATGGAGGCTGCAAGTCCAAAGCAGACAGTGCCTACGTCACAGCGGCACATCTGCATCGCGTCGTAGATGCCCATGCCTGCAGTCACACTCCCGCCGGGGCTGTTGATGAAGAGCTTGATGTCCTGTGGGCGCAGGCGCTGTGAGCCTGGTTGCCACGCATGCGATCCTAGCGCCAGCAAAGCGCGCCTTGCTCGGGTCCTGAGCGTCCAGGTACAACAGCTGGCTCACCACAGCGTCCGCAGTGAAGTCGTCCACCTGAGTGCGGCGGGGGCAGGTGGCGTGAGCGGGCCAACGGCTGGAGCCGCTCCGAGGAGTAGGGTTACTGCGCAGCACGCGCCTGCGTGCCCAAGAAGACGATGCGCTGGCGCATGAGCAGCGCCATGGGGTCTGTGGGTCCGGCGGCGTCCATGAAGCGGGGAGTCATGGGCGGCGGGCCCTCCGCTCGCACGTCCATCGCAGAGGACCACGGCAACAGCAGCTCAGCCTGTGACTGCGGCCTCAGCCCTGCGCGCGTGCTGCAGGCGGCGCGTGACCGCCGCGTGGCGACGGCGCGCAGCCGCGCGGGCGGCGCCAGCCGCAGCGAAGAAAGGCAAGTCATGGCGTGTGGAAGTGGTGGGTCCCGCCTGCTGGCCTGCACCGCCACGTCACACAAGCGCCCCCGCGTATCGGTGTACGTCGTCGCACATGGCGCTCCGCAGCTGCGCGGGAGCTAGCAGCAGCGGCCGCGTGGGTTGCCAGGAGGCCAGAGCGGTGTGCATGTGCTTGTCCCACACGCGCACACCGCCTGACGCGCTGCGCCTGCTCTCGCTCGCGCAGGCGCCGCGCGGCGTCGAGGACGGCCAGAGGGCGCGGCGGTTGTGCGCTGCGAGGGCGGGCGGGGCGCGTGCGGGCGCTTGGAGCTTGCCCGGGGACCGCGAGGGAGTTGTTGCCGCCCGCACGAACGCACGCTGCTCCGCCTCGCGGGGACTCACCGGCGGCGCTGTGTGTGGAGGAGCGCCGTGTGCGGAGGAGCCGCTCAGCGTGGAGTGGGTTGAGTGGCGGATCTTCGGGCGGCACACGTCATATGGAAACGGAACCCCCCGCACCCTGGCCAGGGGCTGGGTGCATGTGTTGGCCCTGGCGCTGCTGGAGCTCATGCTGCTGGCCTGCGCGGGCAGGTGGGGTGCCCTGACGCCGCTGCCTGCGCGTGCGCTGGCGCTTGCCCGCTGGACAACCGTCGGCTTCTACGGCTCCGTGCTGTTCCACCTGGTCCCTTGGTCGCGCACGCAGAGCTACAACGCGGCACTGTGTCTGGACTTTATGGCCATCACGTGCGTGCGCCGCGCAGGAGCCAGCTGGCGCAAGGAGCTGACGCGAGCGCCCTCACACCACAGCGTCGGCTTCACAGGCCAAGTGGCCGCTTGGGTGGGCCTCCTCTCTCCACCGGGGGTGCTCTCGCTGGCGCTGACGGGCGCCACGCTGGCTCTGTGCGTTGGGTGCGTAACTTGCAGCCGCACCCCTCTGTTGCGCCCCCTCACGCGTCGTTCCTCGCCTGCGCAGTGGGCTGGTGCAGCAGGCACAGCCTGTATGGGAGTATCAGCGGTTGACTCGGCGCAACATCGTGTTGGCTCAGTTTGCGCTCACCTCCATGGTTGAGGCCGTCTGCATCCCTAACAAGTGGCTTGTGGCGCTCATCTGGGTCACTAAATGGGTCGCCTTCCTCTGGTATATCACCTTTGGGAGGCACGACGCGCAGAGGGGCAGTGGTCTCACCATCCGCAACGTCTGGGGCGACCACGACAACTTCCACGCCTTGACCTGCGTCACCGCAGCGCTGCAGATCGCGGCGGCCGTGGCCATGGGGTGAGCGGCCGGGTGGAAGGGAGAAGGGTGTGGCGGCGGAGGCTTGTCTTGCGTGTCATCTACAGCAAGGCAACTTGCTACTAACCTAACAACAGCCTTTTTACAGAGTATACCCCGAGCAGGCAGGGCCACCTTCGAAAAGCCCTCTACTGCTCTAGCAGCTCGCTGGCGGCCTGCTCGTAGAGTTCACCGTGCACGCGTTCAGACACGTCTGCCACTCGCGCCACTCGCGCCGCAAGCTCAGCCAAGTCATCCTGCAGCACCGCGGCGCCCGCGCGCGCCAGGGCGGCCGCAGCGCGCGTTGGCGAGCCGAGCAGCAGGTGCGCGTGAAGAGCGCGGACAAGCGCCTTGCTGAGCGCATCGCGCGCGGGGCCGGGGGCGGTCATGCGCTCCAGCAGCCTCTCCGCCTGCGCCGCGTCGGCGTGCGCGATGCGCGCCAGCTCAGCGGCGGCATGCGCGGAGCGGGCGGCGCCGGTGTCGTACGCCAGGAGAGCCTTGAAGCGCAGCCGCAGCGCCGCCTGCTCCGCCGCGGTCACGACGCCGCCGTGCGGCGAGGCGGCGCGCAGCTGGGGCAGCAGCAGCAGCGCGGCGGCGGTGAGGAGGCAGCGGGAAAAGTCTTCAGAGCACGAGCGCAGACGGGCGCCGTCGTACTCCAGCGTCTCCGCCGTCGCCGCATCCTCGCCGTTCGAGGAAACGGCAGCCACCAGGCCGATGCGCAGCAGCGCGGGCGCGGAGCGCAGCGACGCTACGACGGCGGGAGGAGGGGCGGCGGCGCAGGCGGCGCCACTGCTCGGTGGCGGCGCCGCCGCGGATGCGCGCCGCCCGGTGTGCATTGCTGGCGCCACCGGCGACGCGGCCGATGCGCCGCCGTCGCGCTGCTGCTGGTGCTGCGCCTCCAGCGCCTCCGCCAGCTCCCTCTCCAGCGAGGGCAGCGCAGCAGCCGCCGCCGCAAAGAAGGCGCGGGTGCGGGGCATCGCCGGCAGCGCCCCTCCGACGGGCAGCGCGTGTCGCGCCGCGAACTTGTCGCGAGCGGCGCGCGCGCCGACGTCGCTGCTGGTGAGCGGGATGAGGAGCGAGAGCTGGGCGTTTGCCACGTCACGCTTCAGCAGCCGCATCTGCTTGAACAGCGCACGCAGCGCGCACGCCGCCACGGCGCCCAGCTGCCGCTGCGTGGCGTCGCTCTGCAGGAGCTGCTGCTCGGCTGCGTGAAGCTCGCCCAGCGCAGCCTCCAGCGCCGCGCGGCGCGCGGGGGCGCACAGCATGCGGATCACGTCCGCGAAGCAGCGAATGGCAATGCCCAGGCTGGCAGCCCCGGGCGAGCTCTCCAGCGCGTCCAGCGCCGCGCCAGTGGAGGTGGCCACAGCCTCCCGGATGCTCGCCGGCGTGAGATCCAGCAGCTCGGAGCGCAGCTCGCGCAGCATGGCGGCGCTGGACTCCATCGGCGCCCTGGAGGATGCGAGCGCGTCCCAGAAGGCCTGGGCCACAGTGGCCCGAACACCCGCCAGGAGGCGCTTGCCGTCGTCCTCCCCATCCACGTCGTCCTCGTCCGAGCGTGGCAGACGCCACGACGGGTCATGCATGAGCTCGTAGAGGATGCGCTCGTTGCTGAGCGCCGGTGGCGCCTCCGCAGCTGCGGATGCGCCCGCCGCCCCCGCCGCCTGCGCCGCCGCCACCCGCGCCGCCGCGTTGGCCTCCTCCTCCTCCGCCACCTGCGCGGCGACGGCCGCCAGCCGCGCCCGCAGGCGCCCCACTCCGCTGACGCCCGTCAGCCCGGCGACACGCGCCTCTATCAGCCCGACGTCGTCGCGCACGCCCTCCACCATTGCGCGGCGGTCATGCGACAGCGCCGCCGGCGCAGCCACAGCCTGGACGCCAATCTTGCGCAGAAGGGACGCCTGCAGGGCAGCCGCCATGGCCACCAACTCAGTTTCCAGGCCCTCCGCGTCGGCGCTCTTCCACACCGCGAACTGATCCAGGTAGCGCTCCCATGCGCCGTCGAAGCGCATCAGCAGCTGCGAGAGGTGCGCGGGGGTGTGCGGGGAGGCTGCGCCACCCCCCGCCGGCTCGCACAGGTGTGTCAGCAAAGCCTCGATGGACTCCACGCACGCGCTTGCGCTGGCACGCAGCGCAGCCTCACGCTCGCCGCGCTGACGGAGAACAACCTCAGGGTGCAGCGTCACCATCCAAGCGCACAGCAACACCCGGGCTGGGTAGCGGTCTGGCAGCGTGGGCGTGGGCGTGGTGGCATTTGTGCCATGCGATGCCGCGTTGGCGGATGACTTTCGTGAAGAGGGGAACAGGCGCCGAAGCAGGTGGTCCGTCCCGCTGCGGGGCTTGCCCAGCCGAGTAAGCAGCGCGTCCAGGCGGGTCATCAGCGCGCGGGTGGCGCGCAGCGTGGCAGGGGCCGTCAGGGCCGTAGCGAATGCGTCGAAGTCTGCGGAACCGCGACGGGAGACGCCGCAGGACGTGAACGCCTCTGCCAAGGCGCGCCCCGTACGCTGGCTGCGCACCCACGCGCGCCAGGCGCGCTGCACGCGGCGCGTGCTGGCAGCCGCGGCGGCGGCGGCCGCCAGTTTGGGCGTGTCGGGCTGGGCCGAGGCGGCCGCTGGGTGCCGACCTGAGCCGAGCCGAGCCTTCCGCCTGCCGGCGAGCCACGCGCTGCGACGCTCCGCGGCGGCCTGCAGGCGCGCCTCAAGGCGCGCCAAGCGTGAGTCGGTGCGCGTCGGAGTGTTGCCTGGACGAGTTGTTGCGTCAGTCACTGTCAACTCCACTCTCCACTGGTCAAACCTGGCCTCTCCACCCTGCCTGCCCCGCCCGCCGTGCACTCCCCGCTTCCGCCACGCACCATCATCGTCACTGTCCGCGCTGAGGTCCTGCACCGGTCTCGATTTCCTGGGCGGTGAGGCCAGGAAGACCAGTGCAGTGGCACTGCCATGCTTCCGCTTGACCTTGCGCACGCGCGATGTGACTGTCGCCCGTCGCATCACCCAGGCACGAAACTGCTCTCGCCGGGAGTCTGCAGCCGCGAGTCGCGCAGCCAACGACGTCGCAAGCGCGGTGGGCGTGGAGCAGGCGTTGGCGGACTCACCTGCGCTGAGGCGCCTCACCCACTTCTCGCGCACCGCCGGGTTCAGAGGCGACACCGCGGCGGCTATGCACTCGACGCTGGAGGGCAGCTGGTCGTCGCTCGCATCGCCGTCAAGAGGCAGCGTCAGAGCAGGCGGGCGCCGCGCCAGGCCCACAGGCTCCCTAGGACTGTCACCCATCCTCGTTGATAGAGTCCCGAGGAGGCGGAGCGCGGCGCGATGCAAATTTCTTTGCTCGCTCGGCGCGTTTTAATCTTGAAGAGACTTGTCACCGAGCCCCCGTCGGTCTCGCAATGTGGTTGCAGAGGCGCTCCCGGCGTACAGCTGCTGGTGTCAGCAGAGCATTTTGAGTCGGAAGGAGCGTGGTTGATTTGACAGCGGCCAGAGCGTCAGCCGTCTCTGCTGTTTCCTGCCTGCTGTTCTCTGTGGGAATCGGGCGACTGTGTACTGGGCGGCGCCGCGCTCAGAGAGGACAACAGACTGGGCTTGAACGGCGCCAACGTGTTCCACGGCGCCGCGGCCGCCGCTGCTGCCGGCCCCTGGGAGCTAGAGTCTTGCGTCATTGTTTTGACCTCGAACCACGCGTTCAAAACATGACACTTGACTCTAGCTCCCAGGGGCAGGCAGCAGCGGCGGCGGCGGAAGGCATGCCTCGTCGCTGGTGCACGGGTCCTGCTCGTCGGGGCGCCAGCAGCGAACGCAAGTCAGATGTCCTTTGGCGCCCGGCTGCGTCAGCGGTAGTTACTACCAAGGGTCCTGAGGCGCGAAAGCTCCCCAAGGCGAGGCGGTAACCAAGGAGCCCAAACGACGGCGCGCCACCGCTGGAATGGCGCTCTCCGCGGTGCGCACTCCCACCGGCGTGGGCCTGGCGTCGCGCGCGCGGCTGGGTGGCGCCAACTCGCCCTGGTTGCGCCGTCATGGCGGCATCTCCCCAGCTCGCGCCTCCTCGCCTGGCCGACGCGTCTGCATGGCCGGCCCTCTCACCACGCGCGACAAGGAGCGCTCGCCCCAGGCGCGTCACCCAGTTGGTCGCTTTGCGGCGCCATGGACTGATGCCGGCACAGAGGGCCCTCTCATGGCTGCTTTCTCGCAAGCTGTCGCCCTTCGCGCCAGCCTTCTTCAAGAGCCTCGGCGACGGCATCACGGTTGCCCTGTCTTTCGAGGCGGTCCACGCGTTCGGCGTGGTGCGTAAGTGGAACCACAATCGCGCCTCGCGTGCATCTCACGCACATCCGCGCAGCTGTCTAGCCTGGGTGGGCGCATCGGCTTCGCCAAGGTGCTGTCTGAGCTGATGTCCGGCCGCGTGGGCTACCAGCCCATGCTGGTGACCGACCACCTGGTTGGCGCCGCGGGATGGTTCACAAGCTACCTGATTCTGGTGACGATGGCGCAAAAGCTGGAGCGCAGCGCGGCGCGGGGCCAGGACGAGGAGAAGAACGCGAGCGCGCTGGCGTTCGTGGGCTCGCCGTCGGTGCTTCAGTTCGAGGAGGGCGCTGTGAAGTCGCCCGAGAGCCCACCTGCCAAGCAGGCGCCGCCGCGGGTGCTGGGCGGCGGGCGCCCCGCCTTATTGCCGGCGCCGCCGCCGGGCTCTGACGTGTCGCTGAGCAGCGAGGCGCGCGGCAAGGCCCTGCGCGACCGCCAGGCGTACCTGAAAAACTTCTGGTACGCCTGTGCGCTCTCAGACAAGGTCCGCGACCAGCCCGTGGCGGCGCAGCTGCTGGGCCTGAAGCTGGTGCTGTTCCGCGACGAGCACGGCGCGGTGCGCTGCCTGCAGGACGCGTGCCCGCACCGGGGGGCACCCCTCTCCACAGGCTGGGTGTCCCGCCCCACCGACGGGCGCCCCGCCGCGGTGGTGTGTGGCTACCACGGCTGGGCGTTCGACGGCCGCGGCGTGCTGCGCGAGGTGCCCGCCAACAGCGCTGGCGAGACGCTGCCCCAGCGCCCGCTCCTCGAGTCCTTCCACGTCACCGAGCAGGCCGGCTTCGTCTGGCTCTTCTACGGCGACGAGAACCTGCCCCCGGACGCGCGGCCCCCCCTGCCCCTTATCCCCGAGTTTGCCAGCCCCGACTGGCACCCCGTGTACGGCGAGTTCCAGTTTGACGCCCCCCACGGCGCCGTCTTCGAGAACGCCATCGACTTTGCGCACATCCACTACCTCCACAACAGCAGCTTCGGCAACCAGAAGGCGCCGCAGGTGCGCGACATGCAGGCCAGCAGCGGCCCGTTTGGCGTGGACACCTCCTTCCGCATCCAAAACAAGCCCGTCAACGCGCTCTGGGAGTGGAGCCGCGTGCCGGAGGTGCTGGTGCATGCCAAGGCGCTGCTGCCCAGCACCAGCGTGGTGGGATTCACGCTGTCGCACGGTGCGTGGTGGCGCGCGCGGCGGCACGGCAGCTGCAGCGCTGACGCGCAGCGCCTTAGGCGTATCGATGATCACATTCGTAAACACGGTTCCCGTTGGGCCCAACAAGTCCGTCAACCGCTTCGCGCTGCTGCGCAACTTCGCCACGCGCGTGGGCCCGCTGCAGCCGCTGGCGGACGGCTACGCGCGCAACGCCATGTTCGGCATCATGGCGGAGGACAAGGCCATGGTGGAGACGCTGCGCCCGGAGCTTGTGGCGCAGGAGTTCAACGTGCGCGCGGACCTGGCGCAGCTCGAGTACCGCAAGCTGCGCCAGTCGTGGATCGACATGGGCTATGGCATTGCGCCGCCAGAGGAGTGCGAGGCGGACTTCAAGGCTGCGAGGGCGGCTTGCAACCTCGGTTGCCTGCTGCCTGAGGAGTCTGACTGAGCGGTGAGCGGTCCTAGCTCGGGGAGGGAGGGAGGCTCGGGGAGGGATAGAGTGGTGGGAGCGCGGTGGTGAGGCTCACTCACCAGGGGTGAGTGAGGTGGCACCAGCGGTGCTGAGAGACGCCTAAGAGACGCAGCAAATGCTGACAAAGAAACGCGATTGTGTAGAGCCCCAGCGTGCGCACTGCACTCACAGCGCAGTCAGCCGGGTGTGTGTCCCAGGCGCCTAGAGGGACTTGAAGAACTCCTTGCTGCCCTCGGGCGTGGGGTTCATGGTCTTTTCCCCGGGCTTCCAGCCGGCGGGGCACACCTCGTCGGGGTTGGCCTGCACGTGCTGCAGCGCAGCCAGCGTGCGCAGCGTCTCGTCCACGGAGCGACCGAACGCCAGGTTGTTGATGGTGGAGTGCTGGATGACGCCCTCCTTGTCGATGATGAAGAGGCCGCGCAGAGCGATGCCGTCGTCAGTGAGCACGCGGTATGCAGCGCTGATCTCCTTCTTCAAGTCCGCAACCAGAGGGTACTTGAGGTCGCCCAGGCCGCCGGACTTGCGGTCGGACTGGATCCAAGCCAGGTGAGAGAACTGGGAGTCCACGGAGACGCCCAGCACCTCGGTGTTCATCTTCTTGAACTCGTCGAAGCGGTCGCTGAACGCCGTGATCTCCGTGGGGCACACAAACGTGAAGTCCAGGGGGTAGAAGAACAGCACCACGTACCTACAAGGGCGTCAGCACTGCACTGCGCCGAGGATGCGTGCAAGGCAAGAGCACGCACTTCCCGCGGTGCTTGCTCAGGGTCACGTTGATGAACTCCTGGTCGAACACAGCCTCCGCGCTGAAGTCCGGCGCCTGGTTGCCCACCAGCGGCTTCACGATGGCCTGGAGGGAGCGCAGCGGCCGCGGGCATCAGGGACCAGGGTTGTGGCGCCAGCGCATAGGGCGTCACAACGCGGGCCGATGGAGCCAGCACCCGGCTCGACACCGCGGCTGTGCGGGCTGCCGGCGGCACAGCTGCCGTGGCTGTCTAGGTGCGAGGCCGGTGCAGCGGTGTGGACAGCAGCCAGGGGCCAGGCCGTTGCGCCGCGCACCGAAGCGGAGACGGACAGGCCGCGCACGGAGGAGCGCGCAGCAGGGCGGCTGGTGGAGGCAACGCGGGCGAGTCAGCGCGCAGGGCGGAAGCGAGCTGTCGGCGATGTCTGTACCGTGCTGAGAACGTCTTGCTCGCCGGCCGAGGCGCGGACAGACGTGCCGCTGACACGGCGTGCATTGCGTTCATTGCGAGAGCCTGCATTGCGAAGGCGGGCGAGCGAGAAGGAACGCTTGGCCGGCGCCCGGCGGCCCGGCGCCCGGCGGTGCCGCAGGCACCCGACCGCCCGACCGCCCGACCAGCAGAGCGGCGCTCGCTCGCTCCTCCTCCGACGCAGGAGTCCCGCCACGGCGTCAGTGAGCACCGCCCGGCGATGCTGTGACACCCATCACGTCGTGCCTTGCGGCACAGAGAGCTGTGAGCAGCGAGCATGGCCGCGGGGCCGCTGGACTCTGCTCTGGCGCGCGACCTCCACGCGCTAGCCGACAGCGACCGCTTTCTGCGCAAGCGCGCCCTGGAGGCTTTCAGTGAGCGGTGCGTGGGCGCCCTGGGTCCGTGCGTGTGCAGTGAAGCTCACGATCTGGCGACTCCGCCCTCCCAGGCTGCTGCAGGACGGGCCCGACAGTCTTCGAGGAGATGCGCTGCAGGTGCGGCGCGCGCGCGCCCGTGGTGTGCGGTGTGAGTGCGCCTCTCTGTAAGTCAAGCCGTCGCGCCCTTGACCTAACCCTGGGCTTCTCTTGGTCACAGCCTGTGCTCGACGCGCTGGCGCCACACCTGGCCCGCCTGCTGTGCGACCCGGCGGAGAAGTGCCGCGAGCTGGCTGCGGGGCTGCTGCGGTGCGCGGTGGCGCGCTGCGTGGACGGCTCCACCGTGCTGGCTGCGGCTGCCCCCTCGCTGGCCCAGCGCGCCCGAGCAGCCGCGGAGGCTGTGGAGGAGCTGCGCCTGGCTCACGTGGCGGTGGTGGGCGCCGCCGCCTGCTCGCCCGGCTGTCGCCCCTCTTTGGCAGCGCACGCGGCTGACCTCGCCGCCGTGCTGTGCCCCGCGCTGCGAGAGCAGTTCGCCGACCTGGTCAGGGCCGCAGCAGCAGCCTCTGCCGCCCTGGCCGCCGCGCTGCCTGGGGAGGCGCTGGCGGGCTGCGCCCCGGCGCTGCTCCAGTCCCTCCTGGTTGCCGTGCAGCACCGCCACTCCGCCGTGCGCCTCGCCGCTCTGGCCGCGCTGCACAGCCTGGCGCTGTCGGGCGCCCTCGCCCGCGACGCGGTGCTGCTCACGCTGCTGCCGGGCGCCCGCCCGCTCGCCTTTGACGCCGCACCAGCCGTGCGCTTGGCCCTCTACGACGCAGCCGCCGGCTGGCTGGCCGAGCCGCGCGTCATCGCAGCGGGTGATGTGGCCCACCTGCTGCCGCTGCTGCTCCTGGGCGCCACGGACGAGGCGCCCGGGGCCGCTGAGGCCGCGCTGGGCGCGCTGGAGCGTGCCTGCGCCGCCGCGCTGCCGGGTGCCGCAGCAGGCGCCCCCGCCACGGAGGAGCGTCACGGGGAGCACGCGCAGGCTGCCGCTCCGCTGTGGCTGCCCGCGCCGATGGCGCGACGTCCCCGCGCGAGCGCCCGCCAGTTGGTGATCGCCTCCCTGCCCGCGCTCCTGCGCCCCGCCCTGGCCGACCTGAAAGCCTGGACGCCCGGCGTGCGCGCGGCCGCAGCCAGGCTGCTGCTTGCGCTGTGCTGTTGCTGCGAGGGCGAGGCGGCAGGGTCGCTCGACGTGCTGGTGCCTGCGCTGTGCGCAGCCATGGGTGACGATGACGCGTCCCAGGCGGCCCGCATCCTCTCGGTGGCCCACATCCTGGGCAGGCACACGGCTGTGCGGGTGTGGCTGCCGCTGGTGCTGGAATGCGCGGTGGGCGAGCGGTCAGGCGGCTGCGGCGCCACTGCTGGTCCCACAGCAGCACCAGCCGCCCCTGGCCCCACCCAGCGCGCCTGCGCCCTCGTCATCCTGGCCGCGCTGCTGCGCACCTGCGCGCAGCTGGGCGCCCGCGACGCCTGCGCCGTGGCTGACGCGCTGGCGGCGCCCCAGCTGGCGGAGGCGTGCGCGGAGCCCGGTCCGCTGCGCGCCCAGGCGGCCCTCGCTGCCGCCAGCCTGGTGGCGGCCGCCTCGCGCACCGCGGGCGCCCACGCGGGAGGGGTGCTGCTTCCGGCGGCGCCGCAGCTGTTCCGCACGCTGCTGGCGCTGCGCACCGCCGGCGGCGAGGCTGGCTGCGACGACGCCCCGCACGGCGGCGGCGGCGCCCACCCCACAGCCTCCCCCTCCTCGCCCGCCAGCGTGGCGCTGACCAGCCTGGACGAGGCCACGGGGGGCACGCTGTACGCGGAGCACGCCGGGGCGCTGCTGCGCGCGCTGTGCAGCGAGTGCGGCTCCTGGGCCAGCCCCTCGGCGCCAGGCTTCGCGGCCCTTCGGGCGCTGCTGCGCGTCGCGCCGCCGGACGCGCTGCGGCCCCACGCGCAGCTGGTGGCGTCGGCGCTGGGCGGGTGCTGTCGTGCGGAGGCGGAGGGGGGCGGCGCGGGGCTGGCGCTCGCTGCCCTGCGTGCCCTGGACGCCGTCCTGGAAGAGCCGCCACAGGCAGCCGCCCTGGCGCCCGCAGCGCCCGCCCTGATGCGCCAGCTCTTGGCGCCCCTGCTCGTGTGGCGAGCAGGCAGGACGGCGGCGGCTGTGCGCTACGCCGCCCTCGTGGCGCTCTGCACCTTCCTGCGCACCGCCGCGCAGCACCTCTCACCGGATGCGCTTGCCGCATGCGCCAGCGGCGCGCAGCTGGTGGGCAGCCTGGGCGGGTGCCTGGAGGAGGATTACTACGCCGACATGCGGCTGGCGGCTGCCCACGCTCTCCACCTGCTGCTCACAGCCTGCGGCGCAGCGCTGCTGTCGCCAGACCAGCGACAGCGGCTGCAGGGCGAGCTGGTGAGGCGGCTGGAGGACAGCCGGGACGAGGTGCGAGCCGCAGCCGCAACCGTGTTGCTGGCCCTCCTGCATGCCCGGCCGCCGCCGGACGGTCCGGCGGCCGACCAGGCTGACGGCGCGCCACTGCTTGCTGCGCTAATGCTGCACCTGGACGACCCGGCTGAGCTGGTGCGCCGGGCTGTGGGCTGCGCAGCCGTGGAGGCTGCCCGCGTGCACCCCGCCGCCGCGCGAGAGGCGGCCACAGCCGCCCGCGCCGTGGCGCAGCACAAGGAGTGCTACGATGCGGTGCTCGCCGTCGCTGCGTCGCAGCTGTAGAGGTGCGTTCAGACTCCCAAGCCCCGCTCGGTCAGTCAGTCTCTGCTGCGGCGCGAGCGCCGCCCTGGGAGGATTAGAGACCACAACCATATAGACCTGACTGACGAGTCGACTCGTCGACCCTGAGGATCAAACGTGCACCACCAGAATACCGGAGGCGGCGGCTCTCAGCTCCGTGCGGGCAGTATGCCAGGAGGCGCGCATCCCCAGTGGGGCGTCAACACAACTTCAACTGCCTAGATCACTCGCGCCCGCCGCCCTCACCGGCGGCGGGTAACCGGCCAGACAACCGGCATGGGGCCCCCTATCCACGGGCGCGGCCGGCTGTTCACCCCGGCCGCGCCCACTACTGACGGGGTCACAGCTTCTCTCTGCACCCTGATGGCTTGTGCTGACCCCCCTCTCGCTTGTCTGCAGGTGCTTTCTGAGCGCAGTCCTGAGCTAGTAGAAGTTCGCTGAATAAGGTGCGCGGGTGCAAGCACTGCCCGCGATCGCCGATGACGAACAATTCATATTTGCTACTAATCAGACCGCAAGGTCGATGCTTACACCCATGACACACCAAGATCTCTAAGGCACCGCACTCAGAGCGCACTCAAAGCCTCTCTGACGCTGCGCTGACCGCTGACGCGTCGCGTTCTCCTCCACAGATACATAAATAGCTCGCGGCACACGCCGCGAATCATACAGACACACTATGCGAAAGCACTTGCGTATCTCTAGAAGAGCAGAGCAAGCGCGCACGGTCTGCACCTCCGCAGTCGACATGCTGCACAAGCAACGAAGAAGCGGAGTGAGTGAGTGTGACAAGTGTGAGCCCCTCCCCAAAGAGCCCTCGAGTGCCACAGCAGCTCGCTGGCCAGCGGCCGTTCTGTCCCAGCTCCGGCGCAAAGCACGCCTCGCAGCGCCCCTGCATGCACGCCAAACCCCGCAGGCAAATGTAGTCCTGCAGTCTTGCTGCCAACCTCTCATGCCAGCCCACTCGTAGCGTACAGCGTTGGCTTTGCCGCTCAGGCTTTGCCCTTCTCAAAGCCATAGTCGCTGTCCCTGACCAGGAGGCCCACTCGGGCAGCCGTGTGCTTCACGCGGTCGCGCGTGTCCGCCTCCTTGTCCAGGCTGATGCCATACGATATCAACAGGTTCTGCGCGCACCCATGCACCCAGTCAGACGAGTCAGAGAGCCGCGCGCGACAGGCGACACGCGGAAGGTGCTCGGCCACAACACCAACCCTCCAACGCGCCTTGTGGTCGTTCACCGAGTTCACCAAGTACGCCAGGTCTTCTGCTCTGCGCACGCCCGCAGCCACCACGGAGGCGTCGCGCTCCGCCTGCGCCGCGCGGAAGTGCGCCTGCACCGCTTCCCTCCACGCCGCGTTGCCGCCCACGGCCGTGATGTGACGCTCCACCGCGCGCAGCAACGAACGGTATGCGGCGCGACCGCGCGCAGGCGTGCTCATCGGCGCAAAGAGAGCGATAGCTCACGAGACAGGCGGGGGCGCGTGATGAGCGAGGTACTGCACCACGCACTCGCAGTAGAAGTGCCGCACACACATTCACACGCGCGTGAAAAAAAACTCTCTGTCGTTTTCTTCACGTTGGTTCGTTACACGCGTACGGAAAAGCGTTCGATCCGTGGCCGAGGTGCGGCTAGAGCGTCTGCGCAGGCTTTGAGAGCTGCAGGCGCGAGCGTTTTTGCGGCGGTTGCGCATCGCCGTCTGCGCCGGCATTTGCAGGCGGCGCCGTCGGAGCATCAACCGCAGCAGCAGGCTCCTCAGCAACAGGCACCTCCTCTTCTGAGGGACGCTTGTTGGACTGCAGTTCTGCTGTCTCCTCAGGCGCCGCTGCCGCCACAGCCGATGCCACAGCCACAGCGTCTGCGCCCGCAGCCTGCAGCGTGGAGCAGGCGTGCTGCCGCGTGCTGCGGCGCGCCTTCTCGTCAAACAACTCTCGCGAGTGCTTGAATTCTCGCGTCTGCGAAGGCCACCGCGTCAGCTGCTGCGCCAAGGCGCGCGCACAGCACGCACGATGTCAGCCATGAGGCCGTCGTCCGGGTTGGGGCACTCCATCAACAGGCGGACCGACAGCAGCACTAGATATGCTCAGGTCAGCTACGCGTCACAGCGCAGCGCAGCCCCACGCGCCTGTGCGCACGCTGAGCGAGGGCGCCCACGAGTTCTAAGGGCGTATGGCGTGAGAGAGCACAAGGGCGGGGCACGCGAGCGCACGCGCCTCTCCAGCAGACTTTGGCTTCAAGTTCAGAATGTCCAGGCAGATGCGGCCGCCAGAATCGATGTTGGGGTGGTAGATTGAGGTGACGAAGCGCACGTGCGGCGGCTCGAAGGGGTAGCTGTGCGGAGCAGTCGTGAGTCCAGAGGATGGTCTAGACTACTGCGCAACAAGCGGCTGCTGAGCTCACCGGTCTGGAATGTTCACCTCCAAGTGGAACACGCCGCCCTCATAGACGGTGCCCGGCGGGCCGGCCACCTCAGCCATGAGACGCTGCAGGGAAGTGCCACCGTCAGCGGGAAAGCACGCGATCCCTGGCGACGGCGCGCTGGCCAGCTCGGCAACCTCCTTTTGGATGCGCACGGTGGAAATCATGTCGGGTGCCACACAGGATATGCGAGGGGTGATAGTGTGCAAACTGCGTTGGTCGTGCGACGAATAGGAAGCGCGCCCGAGAGCTGCAAACGCATAACGGTTACCAGGCTTTCCTGCACAGTAGTGGTGCCTGTCTTGAAAGCGAGTATGTTACCCATCCCTGTCCTTGTCCTCCCTGAGTGCATGGCATCTACGCCTTTTTAGCGTCGCTGGGCCCAGCCAGCATGTCCAGGCCCAGGTCCAGGCCCATCACATGTTTGACGTAGTTGCTCTGAGCGTTTTTGACTGTGGTGTTGTCCATGTTGTGGTCGACATCACCATCGTCGTACAGCACCCGCCATCGTGTCTCAGTCGGGTCTTTGCCCACCCCGGCTACGACGCCAGGGTACCAGGAGGAAGTTGACTTGCCCGGCAGGGAGGTATTGCGGAACTTGGAGGCGACTCGAGTTCCCAGCAGCACGATAGCAGCGCAGATTCGCGCAGCCTCTGGCGCGCTCTTGGCTTTCCCAAAGTGCAGCGCGTGCGCTGCGCTGCCCTCGCGCAGGGCGGCCTCGCTCCACGTCTGCTCCGTGCCGCCGGGGTAGCTCACACGGTAGCGAACCTTGCGCGCGCGACCGCTGGGCTTTTGGTGGCGGACTACCACGCCCGCCGTCCACACCGGGGTGCCGTCCTCGCCCTTGAAGAGCGCAGCGACGGGCGTGCCGACGGCGAACTGCGCAGGGAACTCGTCGGTTGCACCGCCTGCCTGCGGGGCGAAGCGTCGCTCAGAGCGGGTCTCGTGTAGCGCTCGCGCCGCTGCACATCCCGCGCTGCTGCAGAGCGGGCAAGGGTTCGTGCCTGGGCGCCAGAGGACATGACAGCACGCGGCGATGTCACGAGCGCAAAATCTTTTTTTGTTAGCCAAAGGCACTCGCCCACAGCTCCAGCCACGCGCAGTCACGCTAGGAAGCGGCGTGAGTTAGCGGGGGCGCGCGGGTTAGTCGCTCGAACAGTGGGAACTGTTCGACAGGTTCGACGCGACTTGCCAGCGTTCTAACTCTTTTGCACACCACGAGCGCCCTACGCTTCTCCGTCTCCGATACTCGCAGCTGCTGCTGACAGGGCCTATAGCTGAGGCCGCGACCTTGTCAAGCAAGACGGCGGAGTACAAGCGCCTCGTGCGGCTGGTGGGTCGCGCCTTCTATGGCGACCACGTGCCGCCGCTGCAGCCGGGCGAGAAGGTGCCCAAGGCGCGTGAGACGCGGCAGTGACGGGAGTGTCCGCGCTGTGTGGCGCTCGACAGAGGCTGAGGCTGAGACGTGTGCGGGCCGCCCAGATCCCGCTGCGGGGCGTCGCCTGCGTGCTTCTGGACGCGCTGACGCGGCGCCGCTGGGTGAAGGCGCGTGTGGCCAGCCTCTGGCCTGCGCCCTTGACTCACCCACGCTGTGTGCGACTGCCCAGGAGGAGGAGCTGGCCAGCGACCTGCAGCTCCAGGGCAAGCTGGTGCGCCGCACGCTGCGGTATCTGGAGGAGGACCAGCTGCTGCTGCGGGGCGCGGTGAAGGAGAAGCCTCGGGATGTGGCGCAGGTTGCCGCCGCAGCTGGGAGGTTCGTGGACGCTGACGCGCCTGACGGCGCACGTGCTCGCATCTGCGAGGTATGCCCCACCTCCACGCACGCGAGCACCGGCCTGCTGCAGCCACGAACGCTGGTGGGTTTGCTGTACGCATCGCCCTAACTCCCCTTTCCGCCGCCTTCCCTCACGGCCAGTATGTCTGCATCGACTACCCGCGCCTCCTGGACGTGGTGCGTCTGCGCATCCACGCCATCCGGGGGGCCCTGAAGCTGGAGAGCGAGGACGAGAAGCTGTTGCAGGAGTTTTTGTGCGCAACCCCGTCCTGTCAAGGCCGCAGGTACACCAGCTTGGACGCGGCGCAGATCATCCACCCGGAAACCGGACAGTTCCACTGCGAGCACTGCGGCTCCGCGCTGGCGCTGGACGTGGGCGGCGGTGAAGCGGGCGACGACGCGGAGCGACTGCGTCGCCGGGCGGAGAGCCGCGAGTTGCTGTGTCGCTTCGATGTGGAGATCCGACCCATCGAGGAGGCTCTGTCGCGCGCCAAAGCTTCGGGGGTGGACCCTCCTGAATACGGCTCCCTCAGCGACTGGGTGGCCACTCGCGCGGCGGTTGCGCGCGACGAGGCGAAGCGCGCCAAGCCTGGCTTTACGGGGCGAGGCGGCGCGCTGCGTCGCGACGGCACGTTCGATTTCCTGGAGGACACGCAGTTCGAGCTGCAGCTGGAGGGTGCGCCCGGCGACGGGGCTGCTGCTCCCTCCGGCCCACACTCCGGCGAGGGGGCTGCCAGCGCGCCCGGGTCGCGCAAGCGCAAGGTAGTGCCCCCCTGGCTGGTGCGCCAGGGCATGGCGGCCAGGGCTGCAGAGCAAGAGCAGGCGCAGCCGCAGCGCACCGCGGACGATGAGTACGCGGCAGAATACGTGCGCCAGTACTCTGCGTACCTGCAGGCCATGGCGGCGGCGGGAGGGGCGGCGGCGGCGCCTGCTGGCGCCCCTGAACAAACGCCAGCCGCTCTGCCCATGCTGCCGCCGCCCAGCGTGCCCATGGCCACCGGCGAGTCGGAGGATGAGGAGGACTGGGAAGACGTGTGAGCACACAGTTCGCACGCCAGGGGTGTCGTACGTTTCGCGCCTCGCAACTTCGTTCGCGCTATTCGGGTGTCAGTCACCTGCCCTCCGCGGCTCTGTGACATTCCGTGCAGATGTCGCTGCACGCTGCGTTGCCTGCGCAGCAGCTGTGCGTGCGCAGGGTCTGCCGGCGTGGAGGGCAGCGTTGTAAGCCATCCATCTGCCGAGCGTCGCCGCAAGAGGCTGCTGAGCCCTCACGTCGCACCACGCTCGCCGGCCTCTCGCTGGCCGCCGTTGCCACGCTGGGCGCGCCTGCCCTGGGCGCTGCTGCCCTCTCCGTGGTGGAGCTGACGCCGTCCAACTTTGACGAGGTGCTGCGCTCCAACAAGCGCGTCTTTCTGGAGGCGTACGCGCCCTGGTGCCCCTACTGCAAGGCCCTAGAGCCCGCCTACACCCAGCTGCCCACGCAGTTGCTCGCAACGCCCGGCGCGCCCGCCACCACAGTCGCCCGCATGGACGTGGACGCGTACACAGACTATGCCACACGCTTCGGCGTGCGCGCTTTCCCCACCTTCGTGCTCTTTGTGGACGGCAGGGCGGTTGGGCAACACGTGGGCAGCACGGACGCGGATGGGCTGCTGCGCTATGCGAGCGCACTGTCCGGCGGCGCGCCTGCTGGAGCGCCCACTGCTCCAGTGGTGCAGGAGGCTGGGCTGGACCTGGTGCTGACGGAGCGCGCCCAGAGAGGGCTGCTGGACGAAATCAAGGCTCTGCGAGATGAGCTGGGCGCAGGAGCGAGTTCTAGCGCTCTGGGGCACCTCGACACGATCACCGGGATCGTCACAGCCTCCACGAGGCTCCTTTAATAGTATGACATGTATGGGCCAACACCACTGAGTCTCATACAGCGGCGCTGGGTGTCGCTGCATGCACCAGAAGAGGCGCTGCGGGAAGCGCGACCACCTCGGCCGTTGCCGTGCGGGTGCACGCTGCCGCGCGTGCCTGCAACAGCGCCTGCGCGCCCGGCAGCACGGCCACCTGGAGGGCAATTGCGGCCAGAGCGAGCGTCACAGCCAGGTCGGCAATGTGAGGCGCGACAGAGGACGCGAATGCGGTCAGACTCTGGCTCTCCAGAGCAACCAGCATCGCGGCGCCAACGCCCAGAGCGAGTGGCACGGAAGGGACGGTCAAGGGCAGAAACGCCTTGTGCGCCACCACAGCCATCGCGAGCGGCGCCTGCAGCGAAAGAAGCCACGCCAGCACCGCGATCGCAGCAGTGCCGAGCAGCACCTTGGTGGCGCTCTTGCTCAGCAGCGAGAGCAGTGCGTCCCTCTCCAGCACAGCCAGGGAGGAGACCAAGACCAACGTGGCGAGCTGAACGCTCGGCTGCAACGCAGCAGAGACTGCCGTGGCGAGTGGCGCGCCTCCCGCTAGGCACACGTCCAGCGCGCTGGACGCTGTGAGAAGAGCCACGGGCATGAGTGCGAGGCCCAGCACGCCATCCGTCTGCTGTTGAGTCCAGCTGGCGCGTGCAGCGCTGCGCAAGACTGCACGCTGCGGAAGCGCGCGGCGCCTGGCGACACCGGCGTGGCGCAGCTGGCCACGAGTCAAGGGCACAGAGCACACAAGGGTGGACATGGCGAAAAAGAAAGTGCATGCGCGTATGCGCGAGAGGCCGAGAGCGCGACCTTCTTTGTTGGAACCGTAACCGCAACCGTGATCCGTCGCTCGTTCGTTCTAGTCGAAATGTAGAATAGCGATACAAAAGCGTCCATCAAGGGAGGCAGAGAGATGCCCGCAGGAGGACGTGCACGTTGCTGAGGCGCTCCCCGGTTTCCCTGGGCAGCGAGGACAACGGCTTGAGGTGCAGCAGCATGCTTGCAGCAACTCCAGGCGAGAGCTGTGAGGCGGGCAGGGCCACCGTGGCAAGCGGCTCCAACGCTGGCCCAGGGGTCATCCGGCCACGCAGCTGCAGGAGGGTCACCTCAGGGGCCTCCCGCTCCCCGACCAACTCCACGGCGTCATTCAGATGCTGCGTGGACGCGCCGCCAAAGTCCCGCGTGCGCTGCGAAGCTCTCCAGTGGCCCGGGCGGCCAACCGCAAGCGCGTAGGCACCGTGCGGGGGCAGTCCACGCACCTCCGCAAACGCCACGTGGATGAGCTGAGAGGCGCCCACAGCACGCGCCTGCGCGCTCTGAACAGCCTTGCTGAAGCCTCCCAGGAGCGGGCCTGCGGAGCTGGCCGCGCTGCCCAGGTAGCGCCAGTCCATCTCCAGGCGAAGCCGCACGGCCGCCTGGGGCTGGTTGTCCAGCGGCACCCAGGCGTCCATCACGCCGGGCGCCCCGCCGAAGGTGACGCCGGGCGCGTCGACGCGGCCGGGCAGCAGGTGCTGATACTTTTGGGTGAAGGCCTGCTTGTGGGCGCCAAACAGCAGCGCGGGCAGGGCGCTGTAGGCGTCCTGCTTCGCGCTGGCGAACGAAAAGAGCGTCTCGTCGCTGCTCAACGCGGTGAGCTTCACTTGCGCGGCGCCCAAGGGGCCGTAGCCCGGCGCGTGCAGGGTGATGGTGACGTACTCGATGCCGATGGGGGAGAAGACGTCACAGAGGAAAGAGGCGCCGGCGGAGGGATCGGAGGGGTCGGCCCAGGAGGCGTGCCCGGCCTCGTCCAGCGGCTTTGAGGCGGGCCCGCATTTGTGGCGGTTGACCTCTAGACCCCAAGTGAGCTGCGCATGCGGCACAACCGGCCGCGCGGCCTTGTCGCCTGTGGGCTGGCTCAGCCCGCGCACCTCGAAGAGCGTGACGCGCAGCTGCGAGTGCGGCGCGCGCTCGCCCGCGCAGGGTAGGCTCAGCAGCACGGGCGGCACCAGGTCGAACGCAAAGAAGCGCGGCCAGGCTGCGTACTCGAGCACCTCCGTCTGCACCAGCTTCTCCAGAAAAGTGGACACGCCTGGCAGTGCGGTGACTGGCACAGAGCGTTCCCAACCGCCCAGCTTGGAATGATAGGCGACGCTGAGCCCTAGCGAGATGGAAGGCACTCCCGTAAAGCCCAAGCATGCCACCCGTGCCCCGGGCGAGATGCGCAGCCGAGTGGTGCCCACAAAACGCACGTCCAGCACTCGGATGGCGATGTAGGACTCCTCCTCTGGGAATAAGTTCAACGCCTTGAGCAGCGGGGCGATGCCGTCGTTGAGCTGGGCGTGGATGCGAATGTCCATGTCCGCGGCCAGAACCTCAACCTCCAGGTCCATCACAAAGTCGCCATTCTGAGCCACGCCAGGCGTGGCGCAGTGTACTGCGCGGATGCCGAACGGGCAGTGTTTGCCCAGGTCGAAGGAGACGATCTTCATGCCGGTGATCCACTCTGGAATAGGTACCACGTCGCGTGCGTCCAGGTAAGCGTTGAGCACCTCCTGCGCTATCTGGGGGCCAACCGTGGACACCAGACCGGACAGCATGTCTGGCCACAGCGAGTTCAGAAGCACGTCCAACCTGCGGCAGAGCTGAGCATTGTCTCCAAGGGGGTGCAGCCGAGGGACTCACCAGGCAGCGCCCTGGGGACTACCCCAATGTGCAGAGTCGTCGTGTGCGCCTTGCTCGGAGCGCGTGCTGGTCAACAGCAGGTCCACCCGGTTTGCGCTGTCGGTGGCCACCTCTTGGCGGAACTGGGGCCGGCGGGCGTGAGCAGTGGAGCGAGCGCGGGTACCAAGGTAGATGAAGTACAGTGTGATGTTACACAACGAGGAAGAGCGCAGCGCGCCTAGCGCGCATGTGTGTGTGCGCCGTGCGCATCAGATGTAGTGGGGCTAAGGCGAACGTACCCGCTTCTCCTCTGCGTCCAGGCGGTGCTCCTCTCGGGAGCGCAGCCACTCCTGCAACGAAAACGTCGCCGCGAAACCTCCCGCCGCGAGGCCAAAGCTCAGCCAGGACGGCAGTTGGCCACTTCTTTCAGCAGGGCCCGCAGGCGCGCTTCCCCGTCTGCCCATTGCGTATATGCGTATCAGACACTCAAGGACGACAAGAGAGTGCCGATCCGGTACACCGGTACACCACCCGTACAAGTGAACAACACAGGAGCAGCGCGTCGCCGTACAAC
>Ga0049083_10000020_pt1 | contig 36875 bp, 52 predicted proteins | sample GreLakmeMI27MSRF_FD_66719 | JGI IMG/M metagenome (GOLD analysis project Ga0049083, IMG submission 66719) | Freshwater lentic microbial communities from great Laurentian Lakes, MI, USA - Great Lakes metaG MI27MSRF | ecosystem: Environmental > Aquatic > Freshwater > Lake | place: Great Lakes...
CTGCGACGTCTTGCTCCCGCTCGTCGAGCGACCATCGAGCAGCGAGGCACTCTAGACACTTGCCTGCGAGGAGTGCGCGTTGAAGGTGGCGTGAGGCCGTTTCGTGATTGAGGGTGGAGCCGACTACCGTCGTGCGCGCGTGACTGACAGTCTCTCAGTCGGTGTCAGTGTTCGACTTCGAACATAATCGTCCGCGTCGACTTTAACACCTTGCTCGCTGTACACCTTCCTGTGAAGAACGTGAAGTAGAGCGGAGACCGCCGCTGCCAGGCTGCCACGTGCCATCCTAGCGCCTTGAGAGGACCGCCGTGACCTTGGGGTCACTCACGAGCGCTCGACTCCTGTCTGCAGGCGCAGTCCAGTCACGCAGCTTGGCTTGGAAGACTGAAGTGCAGCCTTGCAGACGCTGCTCCTGGCCAGGCGAGGGAGCAGCGGTCTCGCCCCTGCTCTCGCGTGTTGTGAGCGCTCAGTGCTCAGCTCGCTTGGAGAACGTGGACCTGCTTCGCGCTGCGTTGAGCGCGACCGGAGCTGGCCGTTGCTGCAGCAGCCTGTGTGAACCGGCAGCTGTTGGTTCGTTTCAGCCCTCCTCGATGTCGCGCGGCCGCGTTCTCGTGAGAGTGGCCCTTCTGGTCGTAACTCCCGCTCTCCTGGTACTACTAGTCATTATGGGCAGGCCGGTGCGTTGCGCTGTTTCTGTGGAGGCTTGGTCTTGCTTGCTTTGCCCGAACGCCCTGCACCCGCTCCTCACTCGCTCCCCTCTCGCAGGTGTACTGGTCACTGGCATCGCAGCGCTTGTTCCTAGCCGGAACCTCGCAGCGCAGTACAGGTGCGCAGCGCAGTTGCATCCACTTGCTCGGGTGGCCGGCAACTCGTCTCACCTCTTCTCCATCCTCAGGCGTTGTTGTCACGCCGCCGCCTGCAGTCGTTGTCGTCAAGAACGCAACGTCCACAAATCCGGCGGACCACCGCCTGTCCGCGGAGCTGGTGCAGGTGCGTCGGGCACACAGTGCGCCAAAATCCTGTTCTGATGCTATGCACCCGCGCCCGCGTCGTGCCTCGCTTTCTGCGCGTCGCCTCTGCTCACGCGTCGCCAGCGCTATGCCATCGACAACATCATCATGGTGACGTGGGCCAACGATCACTACTTCGATTTTGTCATGAACTGGGTGACGAACCTGCGGCGAATCAACGTCACCAACTTCATGGTTGGGGCCATGGATGACGACCTCCTCCAGCGCCTGCTGGCTGAGGATGTGCCCACCTGGGCCATGCAGAGCGGGCTCACTACCAACGACTTTGGCTGGGGCTCGCCAACTTTCCACAAGATGGGGCGCAGCAAAATCCAGCTCATCTTCGACTTTGTCAGCATGGTACGCAATCAGGGGCGCGTCGCGCTAGCTCTGTCTCTCATTGCTGCGTTCTCGCAGGGGTTTGACGTGTTTGTGTCCGACGTGGACACGGTGTGGATGCGCGATCCCCGCCCCTTCGTCCTGCGCTACCCCGGCGCGGACCTGCTCACCTCATGCGACCACTTGGCGAATACTGTCACGGTGCGTATTCACACTCAGGTCCTGCAGCGCCGCCTGCCTGCTCTGACTTCGCGTAGGATGACGGGCTGGAGCGCTTCCATCTGGGCATGGGCGCCGCAAACATCGGCATCATGTTCGTACGTAAGGCGGCGCTGCCCCTGGTGGAAGAGTGGAATGCGGTGCTGGACAAGGACGAGAAGATTTGGGACCAGAACGCCTTCAACGATCTGTTCCGGAGGGGCGCGGGAAGGGAGCTGCCCGACCGCTTATTCATGGCCTACAACGTGCGTGCGCGCACTGCGCGTTGGCGCGCCTCTCTGACTGCCTTGTGCTGTGTCCAAAGGGCAAGCTGAAGTTGGGCATCCTGCCCGTCGCCACATTCGCGAGCGGGCACACGTTCTTCGTGCAGCGCATGTACGAGAAGCTGGAGCAGCAGGCCTACGTGGTGCACGCCACGTTCCAGTTCTCGGGCACGCACGGGAAGCGGCACCGCTTGCGTGAGGCGTTGCTCTGGGACGTGGACCCACCGGAGTACTACGATCCGCCGGGGGGGCTACTAGTGTTCAAAGCAGATGTTCCGCAGGCGCTGCTGGACGCGTCCAACTCGAAGGAGGGGCATTTTGCGCTGGTTAACCACCAGATCAGGCAGGTGCGGGATGCGCTGGCGCTGGCGCAGGCGCTCGGGCGGACTCTGGTGATGCCCTCCCTCTACTGCGGCTGGGACCGGTGGTGGGCGCCACACACGGGAAAGATCCCAAACTCCAACCTCGATCTGCCGTACCTCTGCCCGATGGTGCGCCGTGCTCTCCACCCGCGCTACATCCATGTTGCTAATGTGTGCCACAGGATCACGTCTTTGACCCGGAGGTGTGGGCTAGGCCGCTGCCGCTGGCCGAGGCGGGGCCGGACATCGAGTTCCGGGAGTACAGCCTGCTGGACAACCCCCGCATGCCCAAGGCGCGCATCGACAGGCGCACGCGCTTTGCGCACGATACTAACGGTTGCTGGCTGCCGCTCCGCAGAGCGTGCTCGAGTCGAGGGTATTGGTCAACGTTTGTACGGACGGGCAACCCTGCCCAGGTGGTGCAGGTGCAGCGCCGCAGCTGAACATCACGGTGCCGCTCACCGATGCGGGCGCCAGGGCCGTGTTCGCGTCGCTGGAAAGCGTGAAGATCCTGGAGTTTGGCAGCATGCTGCACCTCTTTGCTGGCTTTTCCCGAGACGTGGACAAGACGCGCTTCTACCGCCGCGTGCGGGAGTACGCCGGTATTTGGTGCTGCATCCACGCTCACCCGGTGCGTCCTGGCGCAGCGCTGGGTGTCGTGAGCTGAACGCTGCACGCTCGCAGGGCCACATCTGGTACGACCTGCTCTTCGATGTTCCGCACACGGACAGACACAACCGCGTGTTCAACGGCACGTTTCCGCTGCTCACCGGACCATAGCCTGGGCGTGATATTTTACAGGCCAACCCGCATAAGCGTCTTCTTCCGGGTGCACTCTGCCCCGCAGCGAGGGCACCGCGCCTTCGCGTTGATCACTTTCAGCCAACAGCACCAGCAGCAGACGTGGCTGCAGGCAGCCTGATAGGGCGCGACTGCGGACCTGCCGCAATAGACGCACACAATGGCGGCACTCACAGACTGCGAGGGTGGAGGCAGCCGAGCAGCTGGTTCGGCAACGTGTTGTGCGCCTGCGAGAGGGTCAGAGACGGCGCGGTTTAAAGTCGCCGTAAAGAGCCGCCGCACCTCGCGCAAACCGCCCCTGGCCCAGGCTCTCCTGCTGCTGTCCCGCCGCATCCGCCTGGTTTGCCTCCGCAAATGCGCGCTTCAAGCCCGGCAGCTCGCGACTGCTCAAGTCCGAAGGCGCGACGGGCGCGCGTGCATGCTGCTGCTGGTAAAACAAGAGCCGCTCTCGGAAGTGGGACTGTGCATCGTCTCGTCAGCAAGCGTGAACACTGCTCTCCCGGGATAGGCGCCCTCGCACCTGTTGGTGCGCAGGCACAAAGGCACCAAATGCGGCGAACAGCGCAGGGACGGTTGCAGCTCGGAGTAGGGTGGCGACGTCTGCCACGAGCCCCGTGTCAAGTGAGCACGGGTTTGCCGCAACTGCGCGCTTCGCACCCTCCGCGAGCACCTCGAACGTGATGGCGTTTGATTTGAACGCTTGGAGCAGCTCCTGAAACTGGACATAGGGAGAAAGAAACAGGGTGAGCAAGCAGGCACAAGACAGGACAGGGAGCAAGTAAGAACTCCCCCGCCCATCCGCGCACACCCGAATGTACTCCCGCTTGCTCAGCGCGGCCTTGGCCTGCTGCAGGAAACCAGGCGCCGCGGCGACAGGTGCGGCGACAGGCGCAGCGGGGGCCACCACTGCGTGCCGCTCGGAGAGAAGGACCCCAGAGCGCGGCGGCGCAGCGGGAGGCTCTTCAACCGCGGCGGCGTGCGCCGTCCGCAGCGCCGACAGAAGGCCCGGCCGCGCATGCTGCTCCTCTCCCTCCCGTGCGAGGCCTCCTTGCAGCAGCCCTGGCAATGCCAACAGTGTTAGTTTGCCCGCTCGCTCTGAATGCGTAGCACGCAGGGTGCGCGTGCCTGAGACGCCCGCAATGCCGTCGAGTCCCAGCTGCTGCGGCAGGGTAGCGCCATTGCGGGCAGGTGGCCGCACGGGCGCAACAGCGGGAGCGATGATGCGAGGAGCAGTGCACAAACGGCCGCAGTCGTCGCTTCTGGCCTTGAAGAACTGTGACAGGCTGGCATCCACTTCAATGCATGCGCATGTGCTAGCGCCTCAGCAACGCGCCTGCCAATGCATTTGCAAAATGTCTCGTGGTCGTGGATGTGCGGCCGGAGCCACAGGGAGAGCTGCGACTTGATGCCTGCGCCGAGGAAGCGCTCGTCCGCAAGCAGTACCGCGCCGTAGTCATTGCGGTGCCGAATGACGCGCCCCAGGGCCTGGTTGACGGCCCGCATCGCGCTCTGGGTGTACCTGGCAAGCCGCGACTCAGTACCATGCCCTCGAATCGCAATGTGCGTTCCCCGCCCAAGTCCCGCACCACTGGTCCCCCGTCAGACCCGACGTCTTGCGTGCGTTGTCGTCAAGGAAGGCGCGTTTCAGCGTGAGCTGCGCGGATGCAAAGTCAGACGGGCGACACCATGCTCCCGCAACTGAAAGGCGCGCCTTGGGATCCGTCCGCATCGCAAACGGGATTCCTGCACCGTGCGGGCGAGTTGGTGCGCGCACGAAGGGCGCGGTGATGCCTGTACCAGCGCACCAGTGATAATGACCGCCCGCCCCGCCTTGTCTGCGAAGTTGAGGCCCTCGCTAACCTTGCCGCGGCAGACGGCGAAGAACATGGCTCCGCGCAGCGCGGGGTCTGGAGGCACGCGCACTCGGTGAGGAGTTTTGCGCGAGGCATTGCGTGTTGCGACACGCACCCTCGAGCTTCTCAGAGAAGTCCTGGCAAGCAGCGGAGAATAGGCTAGACTCGCGCGGCTCCACCACCAGATGCTTCAGAAGCGCAAGCCGCTGCCTTCGCGACCACCGCGTCAGCGGCGGCCGACATTGCGCATCCCGCATTGACGCACCACACCGTGGGCGAGCTTCCTGTCTGCCAGGAGTCTACGCACGCTGCTAGCGCCGCATAGGACGCGAAAAAGACGAGCACTCCGTCAGGAACCACCCGCACGCAATTGATAATGGCCTCCCCCAGCTCGCTCTTGTACTCCGGGGTATCGCGCGTGCGGTAGGAGGAGTTCAACGCGCGCCCGGTGGGGCCCCTGTTGAGCGTGCCAATCCACACCTGCAGATGGCGTGAGCTGTCTTGTTCGGTCGGGTGGCAGCGCATACGACGACGCGCCTGCGCCGGTGAAATGACGTGCGGGTTCTCCAGGCGGATGGGGAAGGGCAAGAACTGAGTCGGAGTGCGTCAGTCAGGCACGCGGAGGGAGCGTCAAAACAAGAACGGGCTCTCACCAACTCGTGGGCGAATGACTCCATGGGCGACAGCGTGCCACTAGTCAGCACGATGCTACGAACACCCGTTCGCTGCAGCTCCTGCATGCAGGTGCCGGGCACCATGCACCAATAGCTCAGGCATGGCCCCGCCTTCTTTGACGCATCCTCGTGCAGGTGCACCCGGTACGACGCCGTGGTGCCGTCCTCCAGGCTCCTGCAGGCGCAAGCCCCGGATGTCATGCGTCTTGCGGATGGCGAGGGGCGCGCGAACGCACCTAAATGCGACGCGCAGCGCATTGCCGAAGGCGTGGAGTCGGTGCTGGGAAGAGCGCGCTTTCTGCGTGGGGATGTGCTCGCATTCAGCGCTCTAGACGTGGCGCCACGCGCGAGAGGCTGCACGCGCCGACTTTCGGCCTTCCACGGCGGCGACTGACGCTAGCCGGTCTGCCGCATCCTCAATCACAGCCTGCGCCCAGGTCAGCATTGGGGCGGTGCAGCACGCACACGCGCGTCACGCACCGTCAGCAGCGGGGCGGATTCGGCGGTGATGTCCAGCGACGCCAGCATTTCAAACAGGAAGGCTGCATCACGCGTTAGCCCCGCACCAGTCTGCGCAGGTCACGCGTTAGCGATGGCGATAGCAGTGCGACGCGGACGCTGCGGCGCTTGAGAAAACGCGTGCGCACCTTGGGAGTGTCCTGCGCAATGCGTTGCTCCAGCATGCGCAGAATGACCTTCAACTTGCGGAAGTCGTCCGCAGGGCGCTCGCTGTGCCCGGGCATGCGTGCGGATGAGGCGAGCGCGAACTTGGGCTCAGCCGCATCCGGAAGACCGCCCGACTCTTCCTCGGATACCGCAGACTCCCAGGCCTCGTTCGCCTGCACTACGCGGTCAGCGGCGCATGGGTACAAGGGATGTGCGCTCAACACGCCTCCTGGATGCAGGCCGCGAGATGCGCCGCGGGCAAGTCGAACGAGGCAGCGTCGGCACACACGCTCTCCTGTGGCCACATGGGTGCTCAGAGCTCGGGTCAGGCACGCGCTGTCACATGCGCGCTGTGAGGCACAGCGCACCAGGTTGTGCGCCTCGTCGAACAGCAGCACGGCCGAGGACCTGCGCAAATGCATTCCCCGTCAGTGAGGCTGCAGCAGGTGCAAGTTCACTAGACGCGCCAGTCAATGGAACCCAGGCTTTGGCGCATAGCAGGGTCGACGAGGTAGTTGTAGGGGAGGAACGTCAACTCGGAAGACTGCGTCACCACGGCGCGCGTCAATTTGCAGCCAGCGCTGGTAGCTGTGCGGCTCCCGGCTCGCCGCACACCTTTGCCATCTCGCGGGAGAGGAAGTAAGGGCACGGCCCACAGCCGCCGCCCTTGCCGCCGCTGCCCTTGCCCAACTGCACCAGGTCCTCGATGTCCACGGGCTCTGTGCCGATGGCAGGGTCCTCGCGCAGGTAGGTCTCCACCTGCCGGTAGTGTTGGCAGGAGCGCGAGGCAACTGCTGTGCGGCAGGCCAAGTTCTGCGCCACCCCAGTCATCTGCGATATGTCCTTGTGCACGCACATCTGCTGACGGGAGCCCAGCACGGTCATCCTGGGGCGGTAACTAGTCGTTTTGAGTTCGCCGATGACTTGTGCGAGCTTTAGGGGAAGGTCAGAGCGGGAACAACGAGGGGTGAGAAAGTCACAGCCCACCTGGCCGTGTGTTCGGGAGCAGTAGATGATGAGTGGGCCCTTGTGCGCTGGGAGAAAGTTGAAATTCTTAGTCCAAGTGAGCAGCGAAGAGTCGACCATCGCACCTCGCCCAGAGGACCAAGCAGCGCTCGGCTCAGCGGGGCCTGGCCGCGGCGCGGCTATTGGTGCGGCGAGGTGCGTGAGTCACAACCCGTGTGCTGCTTTGCTTGTTGTGCTGAGGCACGGACCATGCGCTTGCTGCCAGGCGAGCGTGGCGCATAGCAGGCACAGAGTCTTGCCCGTCCCTGTCGGCGACTCCAGCAGCGCGTTCTTGCCCTCTACTACCGCCTCCAGCACGCGCTGGATGTAGACCAGCTGGCAGGGGTACGCCTCGAACGGGAAGTCGACGTCGAGCGTGCCGCCGTGGCCGAGCGACAGGGAGTAGAGGGGCATGCGCCAAATAGCCCGAGCTCACGCAGGCGCAGTGTACCAGAGCGCCATTAGAGACGTCGCAAAAGTACAAGATGGTCCCGCAGGCGTGCTGCTCACCACCCGCGAAGACGCAGCAGTGCTCGCTCGTTCACTCAAGCTTCAGCTCAGCCTCCTTTTCGACGGCAAGGCTCGCGGCAGCCAGTATGGTCTCGGCGGAGCACAGGCGCTACAGATAAGCCACGCACGCAGCGAGGAGCGAGTTGTTGTCAGTCGCAGGCGGGACTGGCAGTCCGCCCCTCCTCCTCCTCCGGCTCCAGGGCTCCTGCTCCTCACTCTGCTGGGCGCCTAGTCACACGCGTGCACCACTGCACCTTTTGCAGAGACAGCGCGCTCACGGGCTGACGATTCTACGCGTATAGAGTGATTGATGTCTGAGACTGCTTCAGTCCCTGTTGTCCCCAAGCCCAAGCTATTCAAGAAGCGTGTGTTGAAGAAAGGCAAAGAAGACAAACCACGGGCGCGTGACCCATGGTGATGCGCTGCCATCCTCAGCAAAAATACTCCAGCCCTCATTCACTCACGACTGCTGCGCCGCGCACGAGCGCAGAAGGGCTCAACGTGCAAGCTAACCTATGCCGGACGCGTAGAGGGAGCAGAGGAGGACTTCGACAGCACGTTCGACAAGGTGCGTCTGATGTATGCGCAGGCTCGGGCGCGCGGCATCAGCTCAACGGTGTTCTTTACAGAATAAGAAGGCCCAGAGCCCTCTGGTGGTGAAGGTGGGGCTTGGAAAGCTCATTGACGGGGTGCGGACGTGCGGTTGGCCCGCCGGTCAGCACGCAAGTCGCTCACGGTTGCACTTTCCACGTTGCACAGCTCGACGCTGCGCTGCTGGAGATGAGCGTCGGCGAACAGGCGGTCATCACCGTGCCGCCAGAGTTTGCATACGGAGCAAAAGGAGAGTGCCTGAGCGCTCTCGTTTCGCTTCTGCTCTGCACTGACCTCCTCGTGCAGGAAAGCCTCCCCACATTCCGCCCAATTCCACGCTAGTCTTCACGGTGGATCTGCTGAACATCATGGACTGAGTGCTAGCCAGCCGTGAAATCAAGCGAAGTCAGCGAGAGTGCCTTTGAGCTAAGGTTTGGCTCAGCCTCCAGCAGTCTCTGCACCTCCTCAAGCACGCGCTCCGGCGCGCTCAGTCCCACCGCGCCCACCAGTGCCGACTTGAGCACCAGCTCGTCGCGGTGCATGCGCGCCAGGTCCTGGAGAGCCTTTCAGAAGGTCAGCTCACGCCGCGGCGCTGCCACAGCAATGCCACACCTCCACGCCGCTCGGCTCCGCAGCTGAAAAGCGCCGCGTCTCCTGCGAGAAGGCCGCCTGTGCGTCGCCGGCCAGCTTTTCCAGGCTCTGAACCACCAGTGCCAGCGAGACCAGCTAATTCCAGAGGCTCAAAGGCTCAGCGACAGCAGCTGCGACGTGGCAACAAGCGCATTCGCACCTCTTCGGTCGCCCCCTGCAGCGCGGCGTCCAGCGCCTCAACCTGCCGCAGTTTTGCCTGTTCCCGCAACAGTGCGTCCTCGCACAGCGTGGCGTCCTGCAGGAGCGGCAGGCCGCGCAGCGCCTCGCACGCGCCGTCCACGTGCGCGCGCAGGGACGCTTCCAGCGCCGTCCACCTCGTCAGAGCCTGTTGAGCTCGGTGGCCGATCCGCTTCAGCGCAGAAACCTGCATCCTCTTGCCAGGAGCATGGAGCGCTACGGAAACGCGCGTGCTACAGCGGAGGCCAATACGATGCTGGGATGCTGGGATGTTCGCGTGTGTTCGATCGAGGAGAAGAGTGTAGTTCGACTTTGTCGTCGAACGCACTGACCTGCGAACGCTGACTCGCTCTTTCTTGTTGACACGCATGCAGCCGCACGCTGCACACACCCAGGCGCCTCCCATGCGTATGCCCAGCCCCGCTTCAGCGTCTGCTGGCCTCGTTGAAGGTCTTCTTATCAAGAGTCTTGCCCTTGGCTTTGGCGCGCGCCTTGGCCTCCGCCTCGGCGAGCGCAGTGGCGGCGCCGCTGCTCTTGGGCTTCGCCTTGGCCTTTGCGATGCGCTTCCCCTGCTCGTCTGCGGGCGCATCCACAGGCGTATCGCCCACCAGGATGCCCAGCTCCGCCAACACCGCGTCCATGTCCTCCAGCTCCTTCTTCTTAAGCTCCTTCTTGGATAGCTGACGCTCAGGCTCTGCGGGCTTGACAACGTTGATAGCCGCCACCGGCTCCTCCGGCTCCTCCTCCAGCTCCTCCTCCGGCGGAGCCTCTGCCTCAGCCTCCTCGTCGCTCTCAGCAGCCGCCTTGGCAGCAGCGGTGTCGTCTGGAGCCGGCTGGCGTCAGCGGGGCAGGAGCGCACAACAGGTGCAGGAGCAACGCACGGCCGCGTGCGTGCCTGCGGTAGCAGCGGGAGGCGCGTCGTCGTCCTCGTCGTCGCAGTCGGCCCACGAGGCTATGGGCGTGATCTGCGCGGCAGACCACAGCTTTTCGTCGAGCTCTGTGCTGCTCTTCTTGCTGCTCTTCTTGCTAGCCTTCTCTCCAGCCTCCTGAGGCGCGCGTGAGGCGGCAGGTGAGAGATCGGTGAACAGCGGTGAGCCAACCGATAAAGTGTGAGCGTGAAGCAGGGTGCGCACGCAGCGAGCGACGGCTGTGAGGTCCTGAGACAGAGCCCACAAGATCGACTCGGGCTTACACGGGGCGCACCTTCTTGCTCTTCTTCTTGCCGCTGTCCAGCAGCGCAAAGCCGTTGCCCAGCTGCAGGTTCAACGTTCCTCGCTCGGCCATTTTTTGCCCCTAGGCGATGCAACGGTGCTCGCGTCCACTCAGCTGGTCTACGTTCTGGAGAGACAGGCGCAAATAGGCCAGACTAGGGCGTGGAAGACTTTGAAAGGGGGGGGTACGGGGCTTGCTGGGCGGTTTGCAGGACGCAGCGTCGCAGCCTCTAGAAGGGGGGGGCTTGCATGCGGCTCCACCTGAGACTTTACCCCCAGAGTACCCCTCGCTCCGTCGCCTCTCCTGACGCGTGCGTGCTGCGTGCGTGCGCGCTGTGCTTCTTCAAGAGCAGCACGCCAGCTCCTCGGCGCTGCAGCCACTCGCGACTGCCCGGTCTCATTTCACCTTTCTCACGCTGAGGCTGATTCTGCAATGAAGACTCGTAGCGCGGCGGCACGCCTGGAGGGCACGCCGACGTACCACCTGGCTTCCTTCACCGTCCCTGTTCCTCACGAAGGCCAGCAGTCGCACGCCACGGACTTGCCCCATGTACGCCAGTCCTTCAACTGGGACTGCGGCCTTGCCTGCGTGCTCATGATACTGCGCGGTATGGGCGCCACGCGCTGCGACCTGCCAGCCATGCGCCTGCTGTGCCCTACCACCAGCATCTGGACGGTGGACCTCGCACACCTCCTCTGCCGCTTCGGCCTGGACGTCACCTTCTGCACGGTGACACTGGGCGCCAACCCGGACTTTGTCAGCGAGGCGCGTCGAGCCACGCGCACTCACGCCGTCTGAGCTGACGCGTCGACGGGCAGTTGTTCTACGTTGACAACATGGAGGAGGACGGGCTGCGCGTGGAGCGGCTGTTCAGGGACGCAGAGGCGCTGGGCATCTCAATACAGGCTCGAACGCTCTAAACGGGATACTGGCTGCACACTGACCTCACACTTCTCGCAGCGGAGGTCGGTGAGCCTGGATGAGATGCGCTGCTGCGTGCTGTCTGGGCTCTACATCGCTATCGTGCTGGTCGACAAGCGCAAGGTGAGCGCGCTGCGCCCATCTTTGTGAGGTGAGCTCAAGATGCTGACCACCCCTCTCAGCTTACCCCTCCGCGCTCCACGCGCGTCGAAGAGGCGTGCCAGTCCAGCGGCAGCGGGTACACGGGGCATTATGTGCTTGTTTGTGGCTACGATGGCCGTCAGCAGTGCTTTCTGGTTCGTGACCCGGCAAGCAGCAGGCCCACGCTGCAGGTCTCGCATGCGGTGCTGGAGGAGGCACGCAAGTCGTTTGGTACGGACGAGGACCTATTGCTCATCGGCGTGAGGCAGCTGGCGCAGGGGGCGGAGGCAGGCGTGATGGCAGCGCTTGATTGAAACTGAAATGCACGCCTGAGTGCTTGCGGACAGCGACGAATATAGTGCACTATGCACATTGCAGCGGTCACGCCGGCTCGCTGGACACCCGCCTGCCCCGCACTAGGCGCAGCGGTAGGCGTACGCTGGCAGTTGCGAAGCCGCCCGGCCCCTCCACCACCGCCGAGACGGCCAGTTCGAACTCGACGCCCCAGGTCTCCGTGTTTGCGCTGGGACAGGTGTAGAGGCGCGGCAGGACGAGGTGGATGGGGAGCTCCACGCCACGAGCAACGTCACCATCTGCTACCTGCGTGCACTGAATGTCCGTAGCCTCGCGCGCCACGCTGTTGCTATGGTCGCCCACCGTGCACCACTCTACACGCCCGAGCGTCAGCTCGATGCTCTTTAGTGGCAGCTCGCAGTGCTCCACCTGGGGGGTACGTCAGCGGCCCAGTCGGCAGCCAGTAGCCACATGTGCGCACCCTCATTGTGCCCGACACAGGCCGCTGAATGGACACCGTGCCGTGGTCCAGGCGTCCCGTTATTCTCAGCGCAGTGGAGCTCAACCTGGCACCCTCGTATTGCTGCGACTGTGTGAAGCGTGAGATGGCACGGCCCTTGCGGTCACTGCCGCGCGCACCTCCTCGTCGGGCAGCAACGAGAACTCGATGGGCTTGGAGGCTGAGCAGGCCTGGTCCTCTCGCGCGCCACCCCTTTCCTCGATGATGAACTCGATGAGCCCCTGCGCATGCGTCAGCCACCTGCGCACCAGGGCGCCATATAATGCGCACCGTCGACAGCTTGCCGCCGCGTACGAGGGAGCGCTCCAGCTCAGCCGCGACGCCGTACTGGTGCGAGTTGTCAGCACGGCGCTCACATTGAAGCGTGGCACGCGCCTGCACGTTGACGTTGATGCCGTGGTAGGTCTCGAACAGAGGCGTGGCGGGATTTTCGGGATGCGGTCTGAGCGGCAGCGAAAACGGGAAGCGTGTGACACCCTCCGGGCACACCCCTGGCGCCACCACCTGCACAGGGCACACAGGGCAGGCGACTCAGGTGCTGGTGGGTCAGGCACGGCCTGCAGGTGTGTAGACGGCTCACGACACACACCTCTAGCGTCTCGCTCAGCAGAGGCACTGGCCGCACGTTCAGGAAGAAGGCTTCGAAAACGCCCACCGCTCGCTCGCTGACGCGCATCTGCACGCTGCCAGAGGCTGTTACGCGCAGGCCGTTGTGGTGCACAGGGCCGGAGCTGGAGGTGAGCACCACTTCACCGACCAGCGCTTCCCCAGCGTGGAACACGCGGTCGGAGCGAGCCAGCTTGATGTCGACGGTCACCCCACCGAGAGAGAGTGGATTCATGCGCAAACAGCCGCCGAGGGCGCCAGATGATGCGATTGTCATTGCGGAATCTGTGCGTCGTGTTGCGTGTGGGCCTGCGTCGTCGGTCGATGCCTTGTCATGCCTGTCGTACGTCCATTCCGGCTCACCCGCCATTCGCTAAGGTGCTAAGAAGACAATGGCAAAAAGCTGCAGATGACCAGACGACGCGCATCTGCTCGCGACCTTGAGACAGTGCGCATCGTCAATGTCGCGCTCAGCAAGGACCCGGTGGACGCAACCACCCTGCGCAAGGTGGCCGCTGTGCGTGGCCTCGTGTCGGACACCGTGCGTGCGCGCGTGTGGCCGACGCTGCTGGGAGTGCAGGGCACGGACAAGGTCGACTGGGCGCTGCACGTGGCGCAGCGACACAAGGACTCGGCCACGGTCGCCTGCGACGTCGAGCGCTCGCTCTGGTGCGTCGCGGACGCGGGTGAGCGGGCTGTGAGGCGTGCGGCATTGGCGCGCATCCTGAACGGGGTGGTCTCTTGCCACACGGACGTGCACTACTATCAAGGGATGCATGATGTTGCCGCCGTGCTGCTGCTGGTGGCTGGCGAGGCTTCCGCGTGCCGCATGCTTTTGCAGCTGGCGCGGAGTCACCTCCGCGACTGCACACGGGAGACTCTAGAGCCCGTGACACAGCTCCTGGACCTCCTCTTCCCCCTTCTGGAGGCGGCGGACCCGGAGCTGCATGCCTTCCTGCAGCGCAGCGGCGTGAGGCCGTTCTTCGCGTTGAGCTGGGTGCTCACCTGGCACGCGCACGTGGCTGACTTTTCCTCTGCGGTGCGACTCTTTGACCTCTTTCTCTCCAGCTCGCCGCTTATGCCCCTGTACGTGGGTGTAGCCGCGCTGCTGGCGGAGCGGGCGCGCGTGCTTGCGCTACCCTGCGACGGCGCAGAGTTGCACCGCCATCTGACAAGCCTGGACGTGCTGGGCGTCCTCTCCGCAGACCAGTTGGCTGCAAAGGCTTTACACATGCACCGAGCGCACCCGCCCGCGGCGCTGTGCAGACGAGCATCCGTGCGTCTGCCCCCGGACGGCTCGGTGTTAAGCTGGCCATTCACTTTCGTCACTGCGCCGCAGCGCCCGGCCCGCATGCTCCCTCGAGGGCTGCCCGCGCCGCAAGTGGAGGCGCGCCCAAGGAAGCGCAGGCCACGAGCCAGCGCGCTGGCGGTGGCGGTGGGTGTGGCGGCACTGGTCTTGAGCCCACTGCTCGGAGGTGGCCTTGTGCTGCGCACGCTCACAGCCGCGGATTGAGGAGGACGCAAACGAACCTCATAAAACCGGCTATGCTCAAAACTCAGCATAGCGCCACGCGCCTCACTGCCGCGTCGCCGTCCAGGCGCACCGCGTCGGCCGCACTGGTCGCCCCAAAGGTACCCGCCCGCTGTTCCCCGCCCAGCAGGATGCGCTGCAGCAGCGAGGCGCTCACCTCGTACCCCGCCAGGTCCGCCTCGTCCAGGCAGCGCAGCGCAGAGGTGCGGTCGTCGCAAGCCACGCACGCCTCTGCGGCGAGCACGTACAGCTGCACGCACGCCCCGCCCGGCGCGGCGGCGGCGGAGCGCAGCAGGCGCAGCGCGGAGGGGGCATCCGCCGCCGCAGGCGCCTCCCTGGCGATGCAGATGAGGTCCGCCTGGGTTGGTGCAGCGCCGAGTCGCTGCAGCACCTCGCAGAGGGCCACGCCCAGCGCCAGCGCGCCCGCAGCCGGCAGCAGCGCGTCGCGCCAGGCTGAGCGGGCCTGCAGCGGGGTGCTGGAGGAGCTGAAGCGCGCGGCACCTGGCGTGCGCACAGGGCCAACCTCCCCACCCCCCCGCACCGACTCCACCAGCTCGCCGTCCTCCATCGCAACCTCCACCGTGCTGCCCACGCGCCGCGCCTGCGGCTGCTCCGGCTCGGCCTCGAACAGCTTGCTGGCGGCGGCCAACAGCTCCGCCGAGGCGGTGCCGTCCTTCACCTCCTGGCGCGCCAGGCGCACGCGCTCGTACAGCTCCTTGCGCGCGCCGCTGTCGGAGAGGCCCAGCTGGGCAGCCTCGGTGCGCAGGTCGCCGATCTTCATCTTGGAGAGCGAGGGGAAAATAAAGCGGGGCCCCCCTCGCCACACGCGCTCCTCCCGCGCCTCCCGAGACGCAGCCGTACGCGCCGAGCGGTCATCCCGCTCCTTGCGCATGTTGATCATGCCCAAGTCCAGCGACAGGCCGCGCTCCACGGCCAGCCAGCGGCTGGCCAGGGTGCGGCCGTTGACGTCCATGTCCGCCAGCGGGGTTGGCAGGGGCAGCCCGTCCGCGTGCAGGGCGTGCAGCACGGCCAACAGCTGTTCGCCGCGACCCTGGCTTGCGAGGCGGGTGAGGAGCACGGCCACCTGGGCGGCGGAGAGGAGAGAGGCGCCGGAAGAACCAGCAGCCTCCGGCGTCTCCGCCAGGCGGCAGAAGTGGTGCATGGCCAGCTCCATCTCGCCCATCTTGGAGGCAACGTCCACGGCAAGCACATGCGTCAGCGCGTCCGGACTGCACCCCTGCTTCGCCAGGTTCGCCTCCATAAAGCGGAGCAAGCCGGAGGGGTTCCAGGCCTCCCCGGTGTCGCCCAGCTGAGTGGGGTGGTCGCGCATCGCCGCCAGTGACTGGTTCACACCAGCCGTGTCCATGTCAGGGAAGGCGGCGCCCAGGATCTGCATCTGCAGCGTGTCGCGCTTGCCAAATGTGTAGGTCATGGCATCCATGAACGCGTTGTGATGCTCCCGCGTCAGATTCAGGCCCCAGGTCTGAAACTGCTCCCACAGCTTTGTGGCCTCGGGCTGCAGCCCCAGCTCGCCCACAAAGCGCAGCATGTGCAGCGCGGTGTCCTCGCCGGGCACCAGTCCACGCGCCTTGCCCTGGTCCACCGCCTGGAAGGCCTCAACGGCGGCGCGGGCGGCAAAGAGGCAATTGCAGAGCAGCCGCCAGCTATCGTAGTCGTCGTAGCCGGCGCGCCTTGCAGCTGCGCGGGCGAATGTGAGGTGGGGCAGGGCGTGATGCAGCAGTGCGGCGCGTACCGTCCTGGGCCTCAATTGCCAGCGACGGCTGGGCAACTCCTGCGCTCGCCCGGATGAGCGCCTTGTACCTGTGCGGCCCGCAGTTAGCAGCTACGGCGGTGTGTGCGCCACCGCGACGCACGTTTCAAGGAGCGCCCGCCCGCCGCGTGCTTGCTGCTCGTGCATCACCGCCAGCACGTTATCAACCTCCCCGACCAGCGCGTAGGCAGCCACCACGCAGTGGTACTCGCGCGGCCCCGGCGGGCAGTTGGCGTCGGACATCTCGGCCAGCAAGGCGCGGGCGGACTCAGCATTGCGCGCCTTGGCTGCCAGCGTCAGCTTCAGCTGCCATGCCTGTCGCTCCTGCGTCTCCGCGTGGCTGCCGCCCGCGGCAGAGAGGCGGGAGCGCCAGGGCACGCGCGCGTCCACGCGGCTGGAGCTCTGTTCGTCGCCTGCGCACACACGAGGGGGCGGCGGCTGAGTCGCGCGCGTGCTGGGAACACGCGAGCGCGGGGCGCACCAAGGCCACCCAAGGGCTGCTCGCTCAGCTGCTTCTTGCGGAAGCGCGCCGCCTGCATCAGCCGGTCCAGTCCGCGAGCAGGGGGGTGCGAGGCATCGAGGGATGCTGCTGACGCAGGCAAGGCCCTTGACGTCAGGAGCAGCGCCACGAAAGTCGCGCGCCCGCACACACCTCCCGCCTCCTCCGCCGCAGACGCGCGGCCCGCGGGCGACTCCAGCTTGTCTGTGTACAAAGCGCCGTCAGACCTGGTTGCCAAAGCGCCACACGCACACACGCGCCGCTCAAGTCTCGAAGCCGGTTGAGCCGCCGGAAGTCGGTGGGTGGCAGGCGCGACGTTTCGTCCAGCGGCGACGCGTCAGCTGCGGCTGCAAGGGGCCGCTCGCGGCGCGGTCGACGCGTCCGCCTGCTCAGAGGGCAGCCCAGGCTGCACGTGGCGAGCATGGTAGCAATGGTAATACGCGCAGGGAAGCGCAAATGTCCATGTTCAACTAGTTCAACATATATGTATGATCGAGTGAACGCAGGCAACTGAGGGTCGCTCCGCCACCTTTATCTCGCACCATCACCATGGCGTCTCTGGCGCTGTCCTGCCCAGCCCGCCTGTTCGCCCAAACTCCTCGCCGCGCGGCGCCGCACCGGTCGGTGGCTGTGCGAGCGAGTGGGGGCCGTGAGCGCGAGGCCGCTGTCATTGGCACAGCCACGCTCCTTTTCGCGCAGCCCGCCTTCGCCAGCTCGTCGGAGGAAGTAGCCGCCACGGTGCAGCGCACGCTGGACACCGCCTCGGGACTGGCCTCTCAGGCGCGCACTGCTGCGCTGTGCTGGTGGCAATTAGAGCGGCAGTATCGGTTGGACCGCTCCTAACCCGCTCCTCCTGCAGGCTGCTGGCGTGGCTGACGAGGTGGTAGGCGGCGCGCGCGTGGCCGCCGAGTTCATCAAGCCGTACGTGGATGCCGCCACGCCAGTGGTCGCATCTGCGGCCAAGGAAAGCGTGCGAATTGCCACGCCGCTTGTGGAGGGCGGCCTCCGCAGCGCGGCCAAGCAGCTCCAGGGCTCCGGGGTGGACGTGGACGGCGCCCTGAAGAGCGCCGCGGCGGCGGCTAAGGCTACGGCGCCGGTGGCGCAGGAGGCTGCGAGCGCCGTGAGCGGGGCGGTTAGTTCACTCCTTCAGGGCGACCCGGCCACGCTGTCCAGCGCCGTGGGCGCCGCCGCGCTGGCGCTGCTCCTCACGCCGCTGCTCGTGCCGCTTCTGGCGGGGCTGCTGCGCGGCTACGCGGCTGATCTGACACCGGCGCAAACGCTGGACCTGCTGTCCCAGGGCGACGCGCTGCTGGTGGACATCCGCAAGACGTCGGAGCTGGAGGCCAAGGGCGTGCCCGTGCTGCCCAGGGGGCAGGCCGGCAAGCTGGCGCGCGTGGAGTTCGACAGCATCTCTGACCGCGCGCTGCGCTCAGCCATGAGCGACCCGCAGGCTGTGGAGGCTGACTCCACGGCGCGCATCATCGCGGACCTGAAAAAGGCGAGCAAGGGCAAGCCCCTCATCCTGATGGACGCCAGCGCCAGCCTGGCCAAGCTGGTTGCACGCAAGCTTGCAGCGCTGGGCTTCCGCAAGGTGTACGTCATTGAAGGCGGGTTCGAGGGCCGGGGCGGTTGGGTATCAGCCGGCCTGGCGTCGCAGGCCGTTGCCAGCGTCGCAGCGCGCCCCGCCAGCTCCTTCTCCATCCCCGGCACCACATCTATGCGCAAGCAGTAGACTAGACTAGATTCTAGAGCATGGTAGAGTCAGTAGAGCCTCTCTACCGGTAAAAAATTGCAATCTAACGGCTCGCCGCGAGCTCCGCCTTCAGCAGGCTCTGACTGCGTGTGATCCAGTGCGCCAGTACGTCACCAGCTTTGCCGCTGCGCTGTGCCTCCTGCGCCATGGCCACACCCTCGGCGGGCGTGCTCGCAACGCCCGCCGCCGCCAGGGCGACGCCCGCGTTGAGGCAGAGCGCGTCGGCCACGGGGCCCTGCCGTCCGCCAAAAGCGTCGCGCAGGATCTGTGCGTTCAGGGCTGCGTCCCCGCCCTTTAAATCCTCCAGCGTGCACGCTTTCAGCCCCAACTGAGAGGGATGCAGCGTGTAGCGCCGCAGGCTCTGTTGGGTCACCTCCACAATCTCCGCGGGGGCACAGGGCGTGAGCTCATCGATGCCCATGCTGTTCACCACCAGCGCGCGCTGCATGCCCAGCTTCTGCAGCGACTCGGCCATGAGCATCAGCAGGTCGGGGGAGTAGACCCCCACCAGTGCGCGCGACGCATTCTGCGCGGCGCGGCATGTTAGTTAGCGAGGCGCGAGCAAGCGAGTGACGGGGCACGCACCGCCGGGTTGAGCATCGGCCCCAGGATGTTGAACGCCGTGCGCACGCCCAGCGCCTTGCGCACGGGCGCCACGTGCTTCATGGCGGGGTGGTAGCGGGGTGCAAACATGAAGCCAACGCCAACCTCCTTGACGCAGGCGGCCACGCCCTCCGGACCCAGCTCAATCGCGATGCCCAGCTTCTCCACGACGTCGCCGCTGCCACACATGCTGGACACGGAGCGGTTGCCGTGCTTCGCAACTTTGGCGCCAGCTGCTGCGGCCACAACGCAGGCGCCTGTCGAGATGTTCACCGTGCCGGCGCTGTGGGCGAGTGTCAGCTTGGCGTAGCTGCGCAGACTGCGGTGTTAGACACGCGCCTGTCGCCGCCCGTGCCCACAATGTCCAGGACGTCTGGCCCGGCATCAACGGGGATCCCGCTGCTGCGCATGGCACGCGCCAGGCCCGCGATTTCGCCGGGAGTCTCCCCCTTGGCGCGCAGGAGCACCAGGAAGGCAGCCGTCTGCGCCGCGTCAGCGGTGCGCAGGAGCGCCTGGGGGGCGTGCGTGAGCGACTGCATGCTGCAAACACACTCTCACCCTCTCCCAGTACTCACCCCCAGAGCCTGCTCAGCCTGCAGATCAGACAAGTCCTTGCGTGCCATCAGCGTCTCGATCACCTGCGTGCGCGCGCCGAGGCTCTGTAAATGGCACGTCAGACGCAGATGTTGAGCAGCCTGGCGGACCTCTCGCATGCTTATGCCGGACGCTGCTGCTGCCAGTACCACGGGCGCGGAACGCCGGCTGGCGCTGTGCAGGTGCGGCGGCTGTGGCGAACACACACTGGAGTCAGGCTCGCGGCGGAACACAGGAGGCGCGAGGGCGCCACACACCCGCACGCCGCGTCTGCTGCCGCTGGCGTGGCGACCCGCTGAAAAGCAGCAGCTCTGGGGTCGGTGCAGCTGCATGCTGCGCGCGCTCATCAACATTATTGTGGCGCGAGGCTTGCAACCGATAGCGCGCCGAACAGGACACACGCAACCTGGACGGCGCGAGCAATGGCGAGTGCGCGAGTCTGCCGGTCTCCCGGTCAATGACAACGTACGAACTCCAGAAAGCTGTTCGGGAGTACGGGAAAGTCGAACGTACGTAACGAACGAACGCTGCTCCACCCCTCAGCCCACACCCCGTCCACTTCGCTGGTGGGCTCGTGTCGAAGCGGCTGACATGAGCGCGCTCACGTTCAAGGGCTGGTCCTGCTCCACGTGCGGCAAGGTGTGCGTCGCTTGCTCGTGCTTGCTCTAAGCTCTGACAAGTGAGCTTGCGGCAGCTGCACTCCCGCGTAGATGCGGCGGCGCAGAGCAAGGCTGAAGCTTCGGCCAGACAAGAGCCGCCGCCTCGCGGGCTCATAGTGTTTGCAGAGCGCGTTTGCGAGGCGCTGGAGCTGGACAAAGGAGGGGTGCGGCCACGTGTGGCTCTGTCCACCGCTGGCTCCAACCGCTGACGCGCTCGTGCAGCGGCTCTTTGACAGCGTGCACGCCGCCGCCCGTGACGGCAGCTGCGGCTTCGTGGCTCTGCGCGAGGACGCGGCAGCGGCAGGTGAGGAGGAGACGTCTGCTAGGCACGTTTCGCAGCTCCTGGGCGCTGTCGCAGACGCCTCGCCCGTCGCGCTGCGCTTCCAGGGCATGCGGTGCGTGCCCGGCCGAGCCTCGCTTGCGCGCGTGCTGAGCCAGAGAGCGCAGGGTGGTGGTGCTGTCTGACACAGTGGCTGTGCGGAGAGTCGCGGAGCAGGCTGGCGCGACCGCCACTGCGCTCGCGGCGCCGGCGGAGCTGGCAGCACATGTGTGCGGACTGCTGGGCCTGCCGGGCGCAGCAGGGGTAGAGCCGGGGAGTGCAGACCTTGCGCTGGTACACTTGAGCGGAAGACCGCAGGCGACGGCGGAGCAGCTGCAAGCGCTGCTGAAGCAGCTGGATGCGCATCCCGATGTGGCGCCGCAGCTCTATCTGCTGCTGCTGCTGGGCAGAGCCGACCCCGGCCGGGCCGCCTGCTGCGAGACGCCAGGGCTGCCGCCGCCCCTGACGCACCTGAGGCCCAGGCAGAGCTTTGAGCTTGCGGGCGAGGCAGTGCGGCAGCGGGCGCTGCTCTGCATCCACCGACTGGGGGCTGTTGTTCGCCGCGACGACGCCAGGCGCGCATGTGCCGCCGAATTCGAGGCGCTCGGCGCACGGGGAAGCATCCTCGCGGACGATGTGCTTGCCGAGGTGGCCTACAAGCTGGGGAGGGCGCCCAAATTCGGGGCGTGACAGCTGGCTGTCGCGCGGCAGCACAATGCTGTCTCCGTGAGACACGCTCACGATGCTGCTATGCAGCGAGCGCACAATAAATAGATGCTCTTTTCTCACCCTGCCTGCTACCTCGCTCCTGGTTCACCTGCTTTGCGTAAAATTTCTCCCTCCGCAGGCTTGATGGAGGCGAGCAGCTCTCTGGCGCAGTTGGAGAGCTTGCGGTGCGCGCTGGGGAACGGGTTGCCTCTGCGTTGCCAACGTTGCGCTCACACCCTCGCAGGTGGCGCGTGGACGTGGTACTCTCCACCAACAGTGTCTCGCGTGTGCTCCGCCCCTGCCTCCTGTTGCGGACGCGGTTGACGGACGGTCGCGTGCACACCTTCGAGGTCAGCGTCGCACGCTTCCACGAACTGCGACACGCAGTCGCGGAGGCACTGCACACGGCTGACGCTGCGAGTGAGCGCCTCCAGCCCGCTGCGAAGGGCCAACGGCCACGGTGACACCGAGCTCTCCTGCCACAAGCAACACTACACGCTGACCTCCTCCACGGAACCCAGCTCTGCGCTCTCTGCATGCGCTGGACGGCGCTGCTTCGGCTGACCTCGGGTCCGCCTCTTGCCGCTCGAGGCGACCGGATAATGTATACCCGCGCAGCGCAACGGCGGTGTGCACGTTGTGTGGGTCGTCTGCTGAGCTGCTGACAAAGCAGAAAGGTGACAGTGTGACAAGGGACGACACCATGACTCCATCTCTCCATGAGTTGTGAAACTTGCAACGCTCGCCTACCGTGTGTGTCGTGTCCCTCCTGTCGCCTGCAGGACCGCAAACTTACGCGCATTGCCGGCGGGGCATGGGCGACGCAGCCGCGAAGAAGAAGGGCAGCAAGAAGGCGACAGCAAAGGTGTGGATAGGTGGCCTCTCTCGCTGCTCCACTGATACTTGTCGCTGCAGCTGACGCCGGACGAGGTGCACGCCCTGTTCGTGTCGCTCTCGGGCGGTGCCTTGCGCATCGACGTTCACGCGCTGTCTAGCTCGTGCCTCAGCCTGGGCCTGAACGACATCACACGAGAACAGCTCGCCGAGATGCTCATGCTCTTCAGTAGTACCTCGCGTGGGAACAGTCTGACGGAGGAAGACTTCATGAAGCTCGTCGCTGAAGCCAAGCTCTAGAAGAGCCAGTCGCAGACAGCTCCTGCGATGCCACTCCAGAGGGCTCAACCGTCGACGCCTCGCGGGGCTAGACCGGACAGACAGACTCTGCCGTTGACAACACGAGAACACGTCGCAAGCTAGCGCACATGAGCTATCCCCGAAAAACGGCTCAACCTTGCTGCACGGGCGCGGGCGCTGGCGGCGCCTGGTACGTTTCCTTGAGACGCACAGCGTCGGGTGTGTCGTTGGGCCCGTCTGTGAAGAGCACGCGTGAGAGCGTGGACTACAGCCTTGCGCACACCACGCACCCGTCACCGGGCGAGCCCACTTGCGCTCCGTCAGCAGCGCGGGCCGCTCCACGACCGAGCCGGAGGCAAGCTTGCCTCGTGTTACTCGCACCTAGGTGAGCGAGTGTCAGTTGTGCACGGCAAAGCTCGTCTGTGCAGGCTGCCTTTGCGGAGGCAGCGGCGTCTCTCGCGCGCTTCGCCTTTGAAAGCCTGTTGGTGTCTATTCTGCGTTCCGTGCGGGGCAGCAGCGCGGGAGGTGGGCGCGCTGCTGCTCTCCAAGGCGGACGGAATGCATGAAGCAGCGCCGGCTGCTCTGTGGGGCGCGCGCCTTCGTGCCATCCTCCAGGAAGCGGAAGGCTGCGCGCACAGCGCCCCTGCAGATGGGCGCAGCGCGCGCTCGTCAGGGGTGGTAGTGAGAAGAGCAGGTCGGCGACGCTGCGCACCCAGTCACGGGGTCGACGAGCTGCACATTGGACACGTGCAGCGGCGCCTCGATGGAGACTATGCCGCCCTCCTGCTCCTTGCTGCGCTTTATGTGCTTCTTCACCTGATCCGCCGTACTCAGCCATACGCGCCTGTGCTGGCGAGCGCCAGCGCGCACCAGGTTGTAGCCCTCAACCACCACTCTGTTCTGGTCGCGTAGCACGCGCGCAATGGTGCCCACCTGGCCCTTGTCCTTGCCCGTCGTGATTTTCACCTGCGTGCACGTTCAGCGCCCGGGACGGCCTAACACACCGGGTGAGCGCTCCTTATCACCGCGCAGGATCTTCCAGGACTTGAAGAGCTCGCCAAAACGCCGAGTCGCCATAAGCAAGACCTCCTGGGCGAGCGCACCCCGCCCTGGCGGCTGCGGGCTGCAGCCTCGCGCAAGGGTGCAGTGCAGTACAGGCGTGTCTGTGAGACTCAGAGCCACGAGACACACCACGAGACGCGCGGGAGGAGCAGTTTCCCGGCCAGGTTCGCACGTTCGCAGGTGGCCCGCTGCTGGCCTCCTGTGCGGTCGTACGACTCGTTCTCTCGTTGAACGCGCGCCTCGTCTTCTCTGTGCCATCCTAAGGCTTGGCGTGAGGTTTGTCGCACCAGCTTGTAGCTGGCTTGTGCAGGCTTTGTCGCCAATTCCTGTGCTCTGCGCACACTCTGCTCACGCTTGCAGCGCGCTGGGCGACAGCATGTACGCGTCACCGCAACGGCCGGCGTCGCACGCGACGCCGCTCTTCTACCTGCGCCGCGTGACGAAGGTGTGCTCCTGCTGTCGCTATTCGCACACGCGCGGACTGGACACGCACGCCTAACGCGCCTGGTTATCAATGGCCGCTCAGTGGCGACAAATGGACCTGGAGTTGACGCTGTGGCAGATGCTGTACCTGTGTTTCGCGCCCAGTATTGTGTGCGTGAGCGCGTGAGTTGTTCGTGCTGCACAGTGCGCTGACAGCTCTCGCACCACTGGCCTGCGCAGGTATAGGCACACGACTTACCATAAACGTGCGCTCGCCGCCCCTCCATTTCCCCCCCGGCAGCTGAATCTCAGTGCATCGCAGAGACGAAGAACCAGTGGGCTCGCGACGACCCTGCCTTCGTGGTCGTCACCTGCGTGCTCGTCGCAGTAGCAGCCTGCGCTTATTGCGCCACGTGCGTGCGGCACGCGTGCTCTGTGCGTGTGTGCACGCTCACGCGTCGCCAGGTTTGCGAACTCGCTTGGCCACGCCTTTCTGACCATCCTTTCCGCCGTCTTCGTGGACTACCTGATGCTCGGAGTCGTGCTTGCCACGTCTGGCTGGTGCGCCAGACCTGTGCCAGACCTGCGTGTGTGCTCACTGAGACGCATCAGGCTGCTCTCCAACCGGTACTTGCGAACTCTGGGGACGCTGAGCCATGCGGTTGAACAGCGAGTTGAATGGTGCGCCGCATGCGCGGCATGCGCAGGGCATGCTTGGCTCACGGTGTCGTTTGCCCAGGATGTACGCTTTTGACGTCCACTGCAACTCCTATTTTCCGCTCTTCATCGCGCTCTACGTGCTCCAGTTCCTGCTCAGCCCGCTGCTGCTGGCGCCCGGCTTCCTGCCCTGCGCGCTGTCGAACTGCCTGTATGCGGCGTCCCTCTCGTACTACCACTACCTCCAGTTCCTGGGCTACAACGCGCTCCCCTTCCTCGAGCGGACGGAGCTGTTCCTGTACCCGGTGGGCGGCATTGCGATCATGACGCCGCTAGCTATCATCGCGGGATTCAACCCCACGCGAGCCGTTCTGGGCTTGTATTTCGGTGGTGTGTAGATCCTTAACGCTAATACTCAGAATGCGCGGTCCCAGCTGCCGAACAGCTCCTCCTCCGACAGCGCCGCGTCTCTGGGCGCTTGGTCGTCGTCGTCATTCTCACGCGTGTCGTTCATGGCCACCGCGTTGTCCGGGAAGCTGTCGAAGTTGCGCGTGTCCAGCGCCCCCGACAGCTGCGGTAGGATGGGCGGGGGCAGCTGGCGCTGCTCCAGCGCCTCCCAATCCAGCTCGCCAAACCAGGGGTGCTCTTTCACAGCCCCCCACCCCTGCGCGCCCACGCGCCCGTCCGGCTCAGCCACCAGCAGCGCGTCCACCAAGGCGCTGAAGTACGCGGAGGCAGAGGGCACGCGTGGCAAAGGCGCGTGCGCCAGCACGGCAGCGTAGATTGCAGTGGGTGCGGCGCCCCGCTCCCCAAAAGGCGGTCGCCCAGCCACCAGCTCGTAGATGAGCACCCCGAGGCTCCACACATCCGCCATGCGCCCGTGGCCGGTGCCGCGGATGACCTCGGGCGCCATGAAGTCAGGCGTGCCGCAGACGGTGTGCGAGGCGCCGCCGGGGCCCACCCGCTTGGCGAAGCCAAAGTCGCAGAGCTTCAGGTACCCCTGGCCATCCAGCAGGCAGTTCTCGGGTTTCACGTCCCGGTACAACACCCCGTGTGCGTGTAGGTGCTCCAGCGCCAGCGCGACACATGAGGCGAAGAAGCGGGCATGCGCTTCGGGCAGTCCCTCCCCCTGGGCGCGCGGCAGGTAGCGCAGCAGCTCCCCCCCCGGGCACCACTCTAGGAGGAGGTATACGGCGTGTGCATCCTTGAACGATCCCACCAGCCTCGCACAGAAGGGGTGCGATACCACCGCCATCACCGCCCGCTCGCGCGCCACGGCGCGCTGCTGCCCGTGGGTCACCACCAGGCGGCGGTTGAGGCACTTGAGCGCAAACGGCGTGCCCGAGGAGGAGTGGCGCACCAGCATAACTTTCCCGTAGCTGCCCAGCCCCACCGTGCGCCCGCGCTCCAGCTGCTCGAACGCGACCCCGGCGCCGATGCCCGTGCGCAGGCGCTCCAGCTCGGCCGAGTAGTCGGAGTTGCGGGGGTTAGCGGCCGTGGCGCGCCTCGCAGAGGCTGCGGGTGCGGGGGCGCCAGCCTCGGCGGCGCCATCGGAGGAGAGAAAGCGCGGCGCATGCTGGGGGCGGGGCGAGGACACGCCGCCGTCGCGCAGCACGCCAGACAGAAGGACTGACGCCTGGGCCACCCACTGCTTGGGCAGGGCGCCGCCAAGCAGCAGCGCCAGGCTGCCAGCAACAAAGAAGAGCGCGGGCATGGTGGTGAAGGCCACGAGGGCGACTGCAGGCAAAACCGCCCACGCCAGCGCAACCGGCTCCGCCGCACCAGCCCCACAAACGCGCTCCCCTCGCAGCGGATGCAGCCCCGTCTGCCAGAGCACCAACGTCGCGCAGCCGGCGGCGAGCAGCCACCAGCGCAGCGAGGGGTGGCCTGCCGCCCCCGCTGCCCACGCTGCGGTCGCACTACACCAGCCCAACAGCGTCAGGGCGCGCGCATGCCGCAGCTGTGTGCGGCCCCCCAAGTAGCGGACCAGGGCATCTATGCTGGGGTGCGCCACAAACAAAGTGTGGGCTGCAAACGAGGGTGGGGCGAGGCCGCGTTAGTGGCTCCACTCCAACTCCTGCGCCGCTACGCGCGTGCTTGCCTGGCAGCTCGATACGGCCCAGCTTGGACAGCTCCGCCAGCAGCTCTTCCGCGCCCAGCGAGTCCAGGCCCGCAGCCATCAAGATTGCGTCGTGCGCCACACTCGCTCCCAGCACCCGCTCCACGGCCTGCTGCACCAACTCATGCAGCGCCGCCTGTGAGGGTGCCATGCGGGCGTGCAGGCACAAGCACGCCCTAGAGCTTGTTTCGTCTGCACGGGACAGAAGGCTCAGGCAGCACAAGGACCTGAGTAGTCACGGCAGATCAGTTGCCTGGCCATAGGATAGCGAACGGTAGGGCGGTGCAGTAAAACACATTGACCCCGTGACCCGGATTGACCGACCGACGCAACGAGAAGGCGAGACCGCGCTGTCCGTCGACGTCAGCGCGTCAGTGGTAAGACGAAACGCCGTCAAGCCGCCTTAAGGATTGCTTGGATTCGAAGTTTCGAACGAACAACGTACGGTGTGTCGCAGGAAATACTCGCTCCCTTCGCGTGCAGAATCTTTGTGCTGCGGTGCTCAGCGCTGCGCACTCTCCAGCAGTGCCATCATGTTGCAGCTAAGGCCGCCTCGCGCCTCCCTGCGCGTGCCTGGCTTGCGCCGCGCAGGCGGTCGCTCCGGCTCTGCGGTTGTGCATGCTGAGACGAAGCTCTTCGTGGCGCGCAGCTTCGCTGTGGACGTGGGCGTGGACGGCCCAAAGGGACGCACCCTGCGCGACTATGTCCGCCTGCCCGCCGAGCGCTACAACGTACTCGACAGCAGAGCTGTCACCCGCGTGCCCGGCGAGGAGGGCACGTTCCGCGTGAGCACTGGCTTGCAGCGCATGGTGATGTTCGAAGCCGAGCCGGTGGGATACGTCCAGATAGAGGTGTTGCCGAACGGGGTGGAGCAGCGGCTCACGCGAGCGGAGCTGGTCCCCGCCGCCGGCAAGGCCTCCAAGGTAGTGGACGAGATCAACGCGACACTTGGCAACGTCCGCCTCACAAATACCGTGACTGCGCGTGCGGGCCCGGGTGGCACAGTGCAGCTCTGCTGTCAGCTTATCCTTTCCGGCGCCTTCACCCGCGGCGTACTGGCCAGCGTGCCCGAAGAGCGCCTCAATGGGCTGATGAGCTGGGCTTTGGGCGTCGCCATGCCCTGGTTTCTTACCAAGCTGCGCACTGACTACAGACAGTGGGAGCGGGGTGAGGAACGACGCGCGTCGCTGGGAGCGGGCGAGATGGCGGCGCTGGCAAAATCACTCATGTCGTCACGGGGGCCGCTGCCGGAGGGCGTGACTGAGCTGGAGGTGGAGGGCAAGGCCCTGCGAGTGGCACCGCAGACACCCACCGCTGAAGAGTCGGGTGCGCAGGGCGCCGAGGCCGTCAAACGAGAGTCCACTGCCGGCAAGGGGTTTGGACGACCTAAGTGATGGTTTACGCTCTAGCAGCTCTATTGAGGGCCTTGTGTGCGGCTGTGTCACGCCTTGTTAGCGAACGCGATGCCCTTCTCGATGCTAGCCTTGAGCTCCGGGAGCATCTTTGCCATGGCTGCCCGCTCAAACGGGCTCAGCGGACCCAGCGGCAGCACGCCCTCTGTGCCGTTGCGACCCAGGAGCACCTTTGAAGCAAAGTAAGGCAGGTCTGTGAGGCTGGAGGAGACGTAGGCGCAGACGAAAACGCCTGGCTCGCCCAGCAGGCCGCGCAGGCACGCCTCTGCAAACTCGGCAGCCGCCGCCGCCATGCTAAGCGTGGCGCTGCCGGCGCCCGCCTTGGCCTCCACCACTTCCGTGCCCGCGTTTTGGATGCGGGTGGTCAGCGCCGCTACTTCGGAGGCTGTGAATGCAAACGGTGGCGTCGCCTGGCTGAGCAGCGGCAGGATGGTCTCCCCCGCGTGCCCGCCAATGACGGGCACGTCCACGCCGTGCGGATCCAACGCCATGACCTCCGCCACGAACGTGCGCGCGCGCATAACATCCAGGTGGGTCACGCCTGCGGCGCCGCAGGAGAGCTCAGTGCCGCCTCGGCCGGACTGCTGCTCGCCGCACCGAACAAGCGACGCGGGTCGAAGGTGCCGGCCTTCTTGAACACCTCGGCGGCGATGGGCACGGTGGAGTTGACGGGGTTGCTGATTACGTTGACGAGAGCGCACGGACACGCCTTGACGATACCCTGCGCGCGTGTTACGCTCAACGGCGGCAGCGGGCGCGGCATGCGCACGCAACGCACCTCGCAGACGGACTTGACGATGCCGGCGTTGATGTTGAACAGGTCGTCGCGCTGACAGCAATCGTCAGGAAGGCGGTGCTCGAGGCGTGCAGCCACGCGCACCGTCATGCCCGGCTTGCGGGGCACTCCTGCGGGTATAACGACCAGGTCGCAGCCGGAGAGCGCGTCCAGCAGCTGCGCAACGCCCGTGAATGCACGGACCTGTGAGCCCGCTTGTCAGTTTTCAGTCGCTGCGAGTCCCAACAGCAGACGGTGGCGCGCAGCACGCGCACAGTGTCACCGCACCTTAGCGCCCGTGTTGATGTGGCTGAGGTCAGCCTTCACGCCAGCCGTGCTGGCCACGTCGTAGAGGTGCAGCGTGGCAATGCGAGCAGACTGCTTCAGCAGCAGCGCCAGTGGCTGCCCGATACCGCCCGCAGCGCCCACTACGCAGACGCGCAGCCCGGTGCCGGCGGAGGTGTCAGCGCGCGAGAGCAGAGGTGCCAGGTGCGAGGCCACCTGCGCTAGCCTGCGCGTCTGTGCGTCCTGCATCTTCGCTCCGCGTAAGGCAGACGGAGTGTCCGCTAAACAAGTGCGAGGGTACCGAGCGGGCAGCTCGGATGGGCTCGCTCCGAGGGAGGGAGAGAGAGCGCACCAGACGAGGGAAGAAAACTAGAAAAGTGCGCACGTGGCGCTGCCCGAGCCCTGAGGCAGCAAGAACGCATGCCTCGAAGACTGCGCGAAGTACGGAGCTGGGCTATGAGTACTGATTCAGCCAAACAGATCGTCCGGGTTGCGGCTCGCTGTGGACATGAAAGCGTCCACGTCCGCGTCGGTGACGGCTGCGCGGCGCTCCTGGTGAAGGCGCGTGAGCTCAGAGAGCACTGCGATCAGCTCCGCCTTGATCTCCCCGGACAGCATTCGCCCCGCCGCGTACTCAACCCCGATAGCGGCAAGCTTCTCGTCATCCTCCATAAAGAAGTTGAGCCACTTCCAGGCAATGTCCACCGACAGGTTGGCGCCCATCGCCCGGTGCTCCTCCACCGTGTCCCGACCGCCGCTGAAGGCGTACTTGTTGATCTTGGTCTTGATTTGCTTTGGCGTGTCTGTCACGTACACCGCGCTGGTCTCGTCCGAGGCGCTCATCTTGCCCGTGTCACCCTTGAGCGAGGGGAAGAAGCGGCTTTCAATAAGCGCGGGCTTGTGGCCCTTGATGCGCGGCGCAATGTCGCGCGTCATACGGAAGTAGGGGTCCTGGGGAGACACTGGCGTCAGCCTGGAGCGCGCAGGCCGGCGCGGACTGCTGGGTCTGCGCGTGCCTGGTCAATGGCACAGGGGATGAGGCAGCGCAGCTTCTTGCCTGCCCCGAACAAGTGGGGGAATGAGTCGGGGAAAGAGGGCGCAGCCTGGGGGCGCACACGGGTCAGCACAGCCATCCCGGCGCCAACACAGCGTGGCGCGCCTGGATAGGGGGAAAGCCAACTTGGCCGATGCTGGACTCGCCTGTGAAGCCAAAGATGCCGCGTGCTTGGTTGTAGGTGCAGCACTGAGAGGCGGGTCAGCAGCCAGCAACGCGTGCCAGGCGTGCCTCGCGCGCCTTTGCGATGCGCATGCAGTTCTTGTAGAACTCGCCTCCCTGGAGACAATGGTGAGCCCGTGCAGAACGGGCTGGGCCAGCAGCACTGCACAGCACGCGCACCACGCGGGTGCAGTGCGCTGTGCAGCTGCAGCCTGCGCTGCGCTGCGCTGTGGGCAGCGCACCATATACCCAAAATCGCTGAAGATGAAAGTGCGCTTCGGGTCAAAGCCTAGGGGCGGCGCGTCAGCGCAGCCCGCTGGGGCTAGGATAGCTCATGCGCGTGCACGCACGACATGCGATGATGTCCTTTGCGTTCTCACGCGACAGGCGGCACGTCTCCTCAATGGTGAGCGACTGGGACCGAGTGTCAGGTGCAGCACTGGATACCGCCGCCGGGCATGCCGCGCCTTCCACAGGAACTTCTCGTCGTCGGTGAGCTGGATAACTAGGGGCACCTGTGAACAGCGTCCTGAGAACGAGTCGCGGCAGCTTCGACTGCGCCGCGCTTGCCTTGAAGGCGTCCTGCAGCCACTTTGTGAAGTGGAAGGGGATGAGGTGCCCCAGGTGCAGCGCCTCGGAGGACGGGCCCTGCGCGCGGCGTCGGCTCGGTGCGCAAAGGAGCACAGGGCGGACCAGCGGAACACGCACCCGCCCCGTGTAGAGATAGAAACTGCGAGGGTCCTTCTCGTACGCGTCCAGCAGCAGTGTCAAGTCCCTGCCCGGGCGGGCAGAGAGGCGACAACATTCAGGCTCGGGCACAGATAGCGAGCGGACAGGCCTCTGCGACAGGCGCCACACACCTGTGCGCGAAGAACATGCCTCGTCGCAGCAGCACGTGCGCCTTCGTTCCAGTCACGCGCTCAACACTGTTGCCAAGCCGTCAGATCTGCTGCGGCCTCATGCTCGTTGCAGGCGCGAGATCTTGCAGGCGCAGCGGCACGCACCGTGCAATCAGGTTGGCATCAATGCTCTGGCAGCCAAACGTTGTGAGCAGCTTGTCGTAGTCTATTCCGCACGCGCCGGACTGGACATCCCATGGCGTGACCACCTGCGCCACCGCGTCGCCCTCCGCCACCGTTGCGGACGCGAGCTGCTCCGTGGCAGCCTCCACCGCGGCCATTGGGACACACCGATAGCTAGGGGCAGAGAATTTGACAAAGCGTTGGAGCCGCCGCGGCGCACGCGTTCGATTCGACAGCTGTGGTCGGTCGCTAATATGGTTGCTATTGCTCGCTGTGTGCACGCATGCGCTGTTGGTGCATTCATGCAAATCGGTTGAAGGCAGCACCGACACGAAGTCAACACTCAGCGTCAGCCACTGCTGGTGCCCCTCAGCCGCCCTTCCGGCGGCGGACGAGCGCATCAATGTCCGACACGGGCCGCTTCTCGGCGGCGGCAGGCGGCGGCGGCGGCGGCGGCGGCGGTGTATCTTTGGCGTCAGGCCTGCGGCCTGCTCCAGCAGCGTGCTCCAAGCCCGACCCCTGCACAACCTCCTGCACGGCTGCGCGCAGCACATCTAGGGGCGCGCCCATAATGCCCGCCCCCTGCTCCGTCACCAGACCCTGGGAGCGCCAGGCGGGGGCGTCGGAGGGGGGGCCTGCGTCTGCGTCGGGCGCATAGACCCGCCACAGCGCGCGGCCCGCGTCCGTGGTGCGCACCCATGCCACCAGCCGTCGCAGGCGCTCTCGGTCTCGGATGTGCGGTGCCCCCAGCGACGCCAGCTGCGCCACATACTCAACCGTCTCGCCCGACGGTGTGCACCCCAGCTCCTGCATCCACGCCATCGCCTCTACCGCCCGGTCCCAGTGGCCCTCCTCCGCGCGGCGCTGCGAGACGCGCACGAAGGAGTCCGCGGGCAGCTGCGTGCCCCGATGCCGGCTCCAAGTGGCCACCGCCGCAGCGGTGTCCCACCGCTCCTTGCGGCCCAGCGCCACGAGCACGGAGGTGTAGGCCTTGGGCGTCAGCGAGTCATGGAACTTGGGCAGCACGGAGGAGGGTGGCACACCGGCGGAGTGGGCCGCCAGCAGCGCGTAGACAACCTCGGCGCAGAACCGCTCAGCCACAGGCTCCTCCTCCTCAACCGCAGGGCCGCTGAAGAGAGAGCCCTTAGGCGGCGGAGGAGGAGGCGGCAGCGGCGCAGGGGCGGCGGCGGCGGAACAGGGCTGAAGTCTTTCTGCCGTCTGCAAGCGCAGACGTGTACGTGGCTTGGGTGCTCCAGTCGCAACGCCCACGCTGCGGCAGCCACCATATGCAGGCCGCCGCGTTGCGCTGCGCAGAAGCGGCGGCTGGCAGAAACAAGTTGACAGCATCAGCAAAGCTTGTGCACCCGGGCCTGCTTCACAGCGCAGACACGGGCCTACAGACCACAGACCACCGACAGCGCAGACAATGGCTTCATAGTTCGACGCTTCGACCGACGACCTACATCGTACGACCCAAAAAAACGCAAGCGGCGGGCGTTCTTCGTTGTTGCCGCAGCCCTCCTCCTCCCTCTTTTGCTCTACTGAGTGTACCCAGGCACTTGCTCCGGGGCGTGCAGCTATATCGGAGCTCTCTGCGTCTCGCCCGCAGAGGCCGGGCTGGCCGCAAGAATGAGTAAGCGAGGCAAGGCAGATGAGGAGGGCGCGCGCACACCGCTGCAGGCGGTTGTGCTTGCCGACAGCTTCACACAGGTGTGTGTGAGTGCATCAGCGCTGTGTGGAGTGCAAGTGCTGAGCTGTACTGCTCGCAGCGCTTCCGCCCAATCAGCGTGGAGCGGCCCAAGGTGCTCATGCCGCTCGTCAACGTGCCCATGCTGGACTATACACTCGAGTGGCTGGCCTCCGCGGGCGTGGAGGAGGTGCGTCGAAGCGTAGGAGGTGCCGCCGGCCGCAACCCTGACGCCTCGCCCAGGTGTTTGTGTTTTGCTGCGCTCACGCGGCGCAGATCGAGGCCTACCTGCGCAAGTCCCGGTGGATGTACCAGCCGTCGTTCGCGGTGCACACCATCGTGAGCACGGACTGCCTGTCGGTGGGCGAGGCACTGCGGCTGGTGGACCAGCGCAACGTTGTGCGCTCTGACTTCGTGCTCGTCTCCGGCGACACGGTGAGCAACATGTCGCTGACGGCAGTGCTGGCGGAGCACCGGGCGCGGAGGCAGCGCGACAAGCTGGCCATTCTGACAGTGGTGACCAAGAAGGTGTCTGCCAAGCACCGGGCGGCGCGGCTGGGGGAGCACACGCTGACGCTGGCCATCGACCCGGAGAGCAACCAGCTGCTGCACTACGAGGAGGGTGCTGGCGCCAGCTCCGAGCTGTGCCTGGAGGCGTCGCTGTTCTCAGAGCACCGCAGTGTGTCGGTGCGCACAGACCTGCTGGACTGCCACATCGACATCTGCGCGCCGGAGGTGCTCTTCCTGTTCACCGACAACTTCGACTACCAGCACATGCGGCGCGACTTCGTGGCTGGCACGCTGCTGGAGCGAGAGCTGGGCAACAAGATCTACGTGCACCAGCTGGGCGCTGAGTACGCGGCGCGAGTGCACAACATGCGCACCTACGACGCCGTGGCGCGAGACCTGCTGCAGCGCTGGGCCTACCCCTTCGTGCCCGACGCCAACTGGCTTCCGCGCGGCGCAACGCCCGCGCCCACCTACGCCTACGGGCGGCGCAACATCTACAAGGAGGAGGGGGTGGTGGTAGCTCGCACCGCCGACATCGGCGCAGACACTGTGCTGGGCGCGGGCACCACTGTGGGCGACTTTTCCCTTGTCCGCAAGTCCGTGGTTGGCCGCGGTTGCTCCATCGGCATGCGCGCCTGTTTAGACGGGTGCCACCTGATGGACGGATGCGTGATTGGGGACCACGTGCGCGCTAACGGGGCGCTCATCTGCGAAGGCGCTGTCATCCACCCAGGCGCCGTGCTGGAGCCGGGTGCCGTGGTCTCCTTCAACGTGGTCATCGGCAAGGGCTTCCACGTGGCGCAGAACGTGCGCCTCAGCCTCTTCCGCCAGCCGCAGGTTGCGGAGGGGGCGAGCGACGAGGAGCTGGAGTACGCCAGCGCGGGCGGGCGGGCGGCTGGCGACGGGGAAGACGCGCAGGCGGAGGCGTCGGCGCTGGACGCGGGCACCCTGGCCGCGCTGCGCGCCGCCAAGGAGGGCCGCCCGCTGCCGGCGGGGCGCAGCCCGTGGGACGACGCGCACGTGGGCCAGGGCGGCGCCGGCTTCCTCTGGGAAGCGCGGCTAGGGGAGGACGAGTGGCGCTTCTCCGTCGCACCCGTGCATCCCTCCCTGGGCCTGGACGCCGAGCCCGAGGATGGCGACAGCGACGACGAGGCGCGCGCGGGCGCGCGCACCACCGTGGCCAGCTCCGCGGGTGCGCCGCAGGCTGGCCGCGCGGCTGCGCTCTCCCGCGGCGAAGAAGACGAGCCCGGCGAGGAGGAAGAGGAGGTGGACACCCGCGAGCTGCATTTCCGCAGGGAGGTTGCGGAGACCTTCCTACGCTGCGTCAAGGATGGCTTCGAGCAGTCCAACGCGGTGGTTGAGCTGCAGGGCCTGAAGATGGCCGAGAACCGCACGTTTGCGGACCTAGCGCGCTACATCCTCACCACGCTGCTGGGCCTGTCGCTGCCGGCGCCGCCGGACTGCGCGCCCGAAAACCTCTGCCTCTACCCGCCAGCCGCGCCCGCCAGCCAGGCTGCGCTGCTGGCGGGCCTGCGCCCCCGCCTGCGCGCCTGGGCGCCCCTGCTGCGCCGCTTCCTGAAGACGGAGGACGACCAGGTTGAGATGCTGCTCACCTTTGAAGAGTTTGCCGCGGAGGAGGCGGTCTTCCGGGGAGGCGGCGGCGCAGCCTTCGCAGGCGCGGGCGCCTTCGCCGCAACCCTGCACCTGCTGTACGACGCGGACGTGCTGTCCGAGGAGGCTGCGCAGGCGTGGGCGGCTGAGAAGGCTGGCGCGGAGGAGGCGGACCAGCGCTTCTCCAGGCTCGCGCAGCCCTTCTTCGACTGGCTGCAGAAAGCCTCGGAGGAGGGCTCCTCCTCGGCGGAGGACGACAGCAGCAGCAGCGAGTCGTCAGACTCTGACTAGCACTAGTTTGGAATTGTCACTCTGCGCGCTTTGCCTCCGCCACCCACTCCTCCGTCGCAGTCGTCACCAGCGCCGCGCCCGCGATGTCGCCCGCCACCAGCCCCGCCAGCGTGGCCCACTGGGCCAGCCTGGGGTGGTTGGCCGGCAGCACCAGGGCCACGGCGGCGGCGCCAGCCGCCGCACCCGCAGCGCAGGCGGCCGCGCGCGCCATGTTCTGCGTCGTCTGCCGCACCCACAGGCGCAGCGGGCGCCTGACTCGCTTGCCGCGCAGCGCCGTGGCAGTCACGATGGCTTGCTGCACAACCAGCTCGCCGCCAGCCACCAGCAGCCAGGCGCGCATCGCCGTGCGCGCTGTGCGCAGCGAGTCAGCGCGGTCAGTGCGCACACGTCCGGCAGCGGCGACGCACCCAGCACTTCTGCACGTCGCCAGCAGGGGAGCTGCGCAAAGGATGGCCGCAGCGCCTTGCGCTTGGCCGACTTTGGAATGTCTGGCGCGGGCGCGCTCAGGCGGTCCGTTCGCGGCTCGCGCGGCTCGTGCGGGCTGTGCGAGCGCACCCTTGAGCAGCTTGGCGGCGGTGCGCGCGGGCTGCGTCACAATCACGGCTCGCTCCAAGGCCCGCCGAGCAACCTGCACAGACAAGTCGCGCGCTAAGGACGCGCGGACGCGCTGTATCGCCGGCCAGACGTCGGGAAAGGGCACCGGCGGAGGCTCCTCGCCCCGCTCCTCAATCTGCAGGCAGGCTCGCTCAGCGCGTGCGACAGCTCGCAGCCAGAGCCACGCGCGCACCTCGCCAGCCTCCTCTAGCGCCACCAGGTAGCGCTCCACGAGGGGCACGCAGGCCATGAACGCACTGGGGAGTGGCTGACAGCGTGAGCGTGCTTCTCCCGCTCCCGCTCACGCTCACGCTCGTCTCACGCCTCGAGTGCGCAGAGGCGGGTGGCCGCACCAGCGAGCGACGGTTTTCACCAAGCTGCGCAGCGAGAAGACGGACTGGATTGGCTTCACGTCCAGCACGTAGCCCTGCCGCACGCCTCAGAGGAGCAGGACAGCCGACAGGTCTGCGGCTGACGCGGAGACGGCCACCAAATGCGGCCGAGGCTGTGCAGCGCGAGCGCGTTGAGGCGCGGGGGTGCGGCCTGCGCAGGCGCACCTTGTCTCCGGCGCACAAAGGCCCGCTCCAGCGCAGCAGCGCGTCGCAGCTGGCAGGTGCGGCGACGCAGGAGAGCGCCGCGGCGGAGAGGGCGGTGCTCAGCGCCACGCCGCCGGGCTGACTGGCGCGCGTGGCCAGCTGCACGGCCAGCACCAACCCAGCGGGCTGCCGAGCCAGCATGGCTCCGGGTGGATGCGGAAGGCGGAGGCTGCTCGTCTGGCACTAGCCCCGCCGTGCGTGCGTGGAATTAATCCCGCCATGCCTTCGT
>Ga0049083_10000022_pt1 | contig 36653 bp, 35 predicted proteins | sample GreLakmeMI27MSRF_FD_66719 | JGI IMG/M metagenome (GOLD analysis project Ga0049083, IMG submission 66719) | Freshwater lentic microbial communities from great Laurentian Lakes, MI, USA - Great Lakes metaG MI27MSRF | ecosystem: Environmental > Aquatic > Freshwater > Lake | place: Great Lakes...
TAGACAGGCCTTGCTTCTTGAGCTCGTCAGCAGACGTGTCTTGCGAAGACCCGTCCAGAAGAGCGCGTCTCCGCTCAGTGCTACCCCCGCATTCACGGCAGGCTCACCTCCGCCGCCGCAAGGGTGTCCGCTGGCGCGTTCGCCGCAGCCAGGAGGTCGCACTTGAGCGTCCAGAGCTTGGCTTTGGCCGAAGCATTGCGGGTGAGCTTCGAGGCGTGGCCGTCCGCGAGGTTGGCGTTGCAGATGAAGCTCCCGCGAGCGCCCTCCAGCTGGGGATGCGCCGCCGCAAACACAAGACTGCCGGCGCCCTGCTGCACGGACCGCACGAACCGCTTGCCCAGCGCAGTCAGGCAGCCGCCCGCCGCGCCGCTGTGCGCCGTCGCATCCACGCTGCCCTGCGTGTGCACCGCGCCAGGGTGAACCGAGAAGGCGGCCATCCGGTCGCCGTTGCGCTGGAACACGTCGTCCATCTGGCGAGCCAGCAGGATCTGCGCAAGCTTAGACTGGGAGTAGCTTTTCCAAGCAACGAAGCCTTCCGGAGAGTCCACGTCAGCCTTGAAGCCTCCGGGGTAGCCCAGGTGGTGGACGATGGAGGACACGAAGACGATGCGCCCAGCGCAGGCGCCAGGAAGCAGCGCCGAGGCTCGCATGTGCGGGATGAGCAGATCGCAGAGCAGCGCATGCGAGAGCACATTGACGCCGAACATGCTCTCGTGGCCGTCGACGGTGAGTTGAAAGGGGCCAGGCATGAGCCCGGCGTTGCAGAGAAGACACGACAGCGGCAGCTTGGTGTCCAGGAATGCTGCTGCAAAGCTGCGCACGGAGGCGAGCGAGGCGAGGTCGCACTCGAAAACGCTGGTGGTGCCGCCCATCCAGGCTGCCACGTCACGTCCGCGCTCCAGGCTGCGGCAGGGAATAATGACGTGAGCACCACGGCTGGCCAGCGCGCGCGCAGCCTCTTTGCCCAGTCCAGATGTGGCGCCCGTGACGATGATGACGCGGCCGCGGAGGTCAATGTCGGCAAGCACCTCGTCGGCGGTTGAGAGTGAGCCAAAGGAGGAGCGACCAGCCCATCCCGTAAGCTCGCCGATGGGCCACACAGAGGCGAGGCGGCACTTGAGCCCCATCGCTGCCGCACAGCGCAGGGCGATGGCAGAGGGCGACGGAATGGCGAGCACCTCGAGGCAGGTTGCCTCGCTTCGTTGTCACCAGAGTCCTTCGCTGAGTCACTCGAGCTTGCACAACATTGCTGTGCGCGGGGCGCGCGCGCGTCAGCACGTGTCACGCCATACCCGGGTCCAGGCTGATCGCGGCCAGATAAAAAGGCGGCTCAGTTACAGGCGCGCATGCGTACATTCCCGAATCGCCGCATTCACTCCTGCCCGCTGCATCCCTTGACGTAGGCGCACTGGGTGCACCATGCGGAGCTGTGGGACGAAGTGCATGGGAGCGCCTGGCATGCGTGTCGCTCCTTCCAGCAGGCAGCATTGCCGTCTCCCAAACGCAAGCTCATACGCTCCTTGTGCGCCACGCACCCGCTGTGCTCCGTGGCGCACTGCAGGCTGGGCAGCGCGATGTCCAGCTGGCGGTCGCAGGCGCAGGCGGCACATGCGGCGGCCTGGGTGGAGGCGGTGCGGGCAGCCTGGCAGGCTGCGTGGCGCGCGCAAGCCCCGTCCATGGCGTCAACAGGCGGGCACTGCTTGAGGCAGGTTTCCGAGGGGGCTTCTCCGTCGCCATCGGCAACGCAAGCGGCGCACGCCTCTCCCGAGCAACAGTCCGTGTAACCCCCTCGCCCGGCGCCGCACCAGTGTCCGTGCGGCGCGTCTCGCTCTACGGGCCACGTCGCTGCGCGCCACTCGGTGCCGGCGGGCGCGCGCGGGGTGAAGGGCACGCAGGCTTGGGGGTCGTAGTCTGGCGGAGCTGGAGCATGCGCTCCCTCTGGCAACGCCGTGAACGACCCGTGACGCCCGAACGTCTCGGAGGGAGGCAGCAGCCCGTACGCCAGCGCGGTGTCGTTGTACGACACGAAGCAAGCGGCGAGCTGGGCAGGTGCGCGTCAACCCACGCTCACACAGAACATGTTTGCAGCCGTTGACAACGCACCTCCGACGCCTGCGTTGCTGAGTAGAACAACCACCGTGTGCTGCGCTCCCCTGCGTCGTACAACACCACGCGCGCGCCCCCTGGGCGCTTGGCGTGAGGTGCGAATGCCACATGTGACGTGCTGCATCCCTCTCTCCCTCGCACCGTCGGTGCTGTAGTGTATGCGCTGCGTGCGCGCGGCGTCGTCCTGCACCACCACCACGCGCTCGCCATAGCCAGGGGGGGGTGACGCTGCACGGTAGCTGCTCACGTGGCCTGAGGCGCGTAGAGGCGCCTCTGGCGCCATCAGGAGGCCCACCGTTCCGTCCAGACCGTATGTGTAGACGATCCAGGCCACCTGGAAGAAGAGTAGGCCCACGCAGCAGACGCAGGTGGCCTCGCACGCCTTTGCTCCTGGGTCGTCTCGGCTCTGCTGCTGCCGACGACGGTGCCGGTCGCTCTCCTTCTCATCCTCTAGCTCCAAGTTCAGCACGCCGCGCGCGGGAGGCTCCTCGGGAGGCACGCGGGGCATCGTGGCGCGACGCTGCATGCAGCGGTGGCACCTGCCGGGAGCGTTGTTGCTGCGCGGTTGCGAGGCGACGGCGGTGCAGCTGCGCAATGGCGTGTTCAATTCGAACAACCGCGTCATACATATCGACCGTGTCCAGAGCCAGAGTTTCCAGTGCCATACTCAGGATACTCTATCTGGGTCACTGCACTGGAGCGCGAGAGAGCACGCTCATCCTGGTGTTTTATTGGCAGCGTGTGGCAGGTATTGACGCACTTCACGGGTCCGCTGCTGACAGGAGGCGCGGGTCTGCAATCAACATGGCCGCCACGTCAAGCGCGTCCGGATTCGCGGCGCGCAGGTTGGACAGCGCGCGTGCGACGGCAGGCACGTCAGCAAGAAGGCGCGGCTCGCGGAGGAGCGCGTCCGGCAGCTTGCGTGCGCTGAGTGGAGGAAACAGAGACGCCAGCTCTTTGTACGCCACTCCGGCGGCGCGCGGCGCGTCTGGGTGCAGCAGCAGCTCCGGTGCCGCGGCGGCGAGGCGGCCTGCGTCCATGGAGGGCGGTAGCGCGAGCCGCAGCGCTACCAGCGCCCTGGCAACGTCACCATCGCTCAACAAGCATAGCGCCGCCAGCTGCTCCGCGCGGCCCAGACGCACCAGCTCCTCCGACGGGCAGGACAGCAGCGTGCATAGCTCACCAAAGCGCTGCAAAGCCCACGCCTCGTCGCGCCCAGACTCCCTCGCCACGCTGTGCGACACCAGGTCAACTGTCATCTCGTCACACATGATGCAGTGGCCCCGACCACGCAGCGGTTGAGAACGCAGCGGGTCCGTTGGCGAGCCCTGAGGCGTGTAGGCGGCGGCGGTGCGGTGGCGGTGCGCGGCATGACAGCGGGCGTGGCGACGCAGCGGCGCGCAGGCGGCAACCGCCGGCAGCTCACAGGGCGCATGACAGTGCATGGGCTGCGGCTGCGGGAGCGGCTGCGCACTGGCTGTTCTACTCGAACGACATACATACTTGTTAGCGTCGGTCGAGCGTGCGAGTGAGGGCACACATGTGCATCCCCTTCGGCCTACGCGCTGCTACGCCATGCAACTGGTCAATGTCCGCGTAGTTGGGGAGGGAGTGGGCGCAAGCGTCGCAAGCAGCAGACGTGAGCTCGCGTTGACACAGAGGCGTCCAGCCCCACAACCACGCCTTGCCGCACGCGCCTGCGCGGACTGCGCACGGAGCAGTCGCCGCCCGCTGTTGCGCCTGTACGCGGCGCCCGAGAGCAGAGCAGAGTCGACCCACGAGGATGGCGCACCTCCGCCGCTGGCTCCTCCGCCCGACACGCCCACAGCTGCGGACAGCGTCCCTGTGGCCGTTGCGCTGGCGTTGCTCTCTTTTTACCGCAAGCAGATCTCGCCGCTGCTGCCCAGCTCCTGCCGCTTCGTGCCCTCTTGCTCGGTGTACAGCATCCAGGCCTTCAAGACGTACGGCTTCTGGAAAGGTGGACTGCTCACCGCGTGGCGCCTGGCGCGCTGCAACCCACTGAACCCGAGCTATGGATACGACCGCCCCCGCTGGCCGCCACGGTGGAGCCAGGCGGAGGAGGACTGAGCGCTTTGGCGTTGAGCGCATGCAGAGTGCGACAGACCAGCCGTCCTTGCGTCGCAACTCCGGCGAGGCTGGCGCGGACGCTTGCACTTTGATGATTGACAGCGTTGCTGGCGCGCTGGCGCTGGCCAGAGCACTGCCAGACCGCTGCAACAAGCTTGCTGCGCCTGAAAGCGAAGCGTGTCAGCAGCACGACACTCTCGCCGATGTACATGTTTGTGCGTTTCATAAAATGACAGCTGCGTTGCCTCTTTGAAAGGCTGTACCTCAGAAGGGGTTGGACGCTCCCGCTCCGCCCGCAGGTGCCCCAAACGGGCTGCCCGCCTCGCCCTCCGCCTCCGCCAGGGCGGCGAACGGGTCGAAGGGGCGCCCCACATAGGACACCGGCCCGTGGGACGCCGCCGCGCCACGCACGCTCTGCGGCGGCGCAGCAGCCCCGGGGTCGCTGCTCACGCGCACCGACGGCGGCGGCAGGCCCGCGCCACCAGGCAGGCGAGGCAGGGGCTTAGGCGGCAGAGACGGCGGCGCGGCTCCGGGCGCCTTGATGTTGACCACGAAGCGGGGCCGCCCGGCGTAGGAGGCACCCCCCTCCTGTTCCTCCTCGGAAGACGAATCGTCCAGGTGATCGTTGGTATCCGAAGGCACCGTGGAAGGGGGGCGGGGCGGCAGCGCCGGGGGGGGGTGCGGCGCCCTGGGCGGCTGATGAGGCGGCCCCGCCATGGGGGCCCGGTCTTCCTCCACCCCCCGAAAGCTGGGCGTGGCGGAGCTGAGCCTGCGCGAGCCGCCGTGCGCCGACGACGCGCCCCTCTGCGACGTGCCGCCGTCGAAAGGGTTGCGCTCAGGCGCGTCGGAGCCGTAGACGGAGGGCGCGGCAGCGACAGCGTGGCGAGCCGTCACCTGCAGCCCCAGGCAGCTCACGGGCGCGCCAGCCACCGAGTGCGCGCCCAGCTCCGCCGTGCCACCAGGCGCCGCCGGCGGCGCCGCCGCCAGGTGCGGCGGCGGCGGCGGCGAGGGCAGCCCCCAGCGCTGGTGCCAGCTGGCCCAGCCCCGCTGCACCGCTTCCCCGAGGCTGGCCGAGCGGATGCGCAGCTCCATGGCCCGGGGGGTGTGCCCACGGCCCGGGTAGAGCAGCAGGAGGCGGTCCTGGGCGGCGCTGAGCAGGAGGGGCGCCTCAGCGGCGTCCCCGCCCTCCCCCTCCCCCTTCCCTCCCCCCCCGGCGCAGTCCACCGCCGCCACCCGGTAGGACCGCCCCTGCCAGTCCAGGTGCCACACCGCCAGGCGGGTGGAGAACAGCAGCGCGGGGCCCAGCCAGAGGAGTGAGCAAGGGGGGTCCGCGCCCAGGTCCCCGCCGCCGCCACCGCCGCACGCCTGCGTGCGCGTCAGCACCTCCAGCCGCGAGTCCAGCACCACCGCCCGCATGTCGGTCAGCACCGCGGCGCAGGAGGCTGCGCCTTGGTCGCCGCGCGGCGTGCGCTGCCACGCCACCGTGAGCACGCACTCGCCCGCCAGCAGCGCCAGCCGGGGCTGCAGCTGCGCGGCGGTGGCCCCATGCCGCAGCACGGCGCCCATGGGAATGCGGCCCAGCCATCGTCCGTCGACAGCGTACAGCAGGGAGGCTGCGTGCTCGTGGCCGTCATCCTGGAAGAGGCGCGACACGGGCTCCGCCCCCAGGCGCACGCTGCAGGTGGCGGCGCCGCCGTCCAGCGCGTGCGCGGCGAACACGTCCAGCGAGCGACCGCCCGCGTCCAGCAGCGCGCAGTGGGCGCAGCGGGCGCCCAGGAAGGCTGCGTCTGCGGCTGGCCGGAAGCGGCTCACGCTGGGCGCCGCAGACGCAGGGGTGGCGCCGTCGCGCACCACGCACACCTGTGCGGGCGGGGCGCCCGGCTGGTGGCGGGCCAGCACCAACGAGAGGCGCTGCTGGTCGCAGCGCAGCAGCCGAGCCGGGCAGGCGGCCCCGCCGCCGGGGGGCAGCTGCGGCAGCTCCTCGTGTCTCGCGCAGGTCCCGCTGGCGCCGTCGTAGCGCGCCACAAGCTCGCCGGTGATGTAGAAGAGCTGCTGCTTGTGGGCGACAGGCTGCGCGAGGTCCGCCTCACAGGGCGTGTGACCGGGGGCCACCAGCTGACAGTCCGCCCCTCTGGCGCCGACCGCGCGCGCGCGCGAGCGCAGGCACACCAGGCGCCCGGCACCTGCGTGCGACCCCACCAGAAGCGCTACGTGCTGCGACGACGCGCCGGGCAGGCCCAGAGCGCAGCGCACTCCGCCGGGGCGGCACGCCGCGGCCGCCATGTCGGGCGGCAGAGCGCCCTGCGCCGCCGCCGCGCGCACCAGCGCGTCAATGTCAGCCTCGGGCGGCGTGTACGCAGAAGCGGAGGAACACCGAGTGAGCGTGCCTGTGCTGCCGCCGCCCGCCGCCGCCGCCGCCACAAAGGCGGACAGGGCGCATCCCCCCCCCGGAGTGACGCATCGCACCAGCATGGTGGCAAGCCCCGGCAGCGGCAGCAGCTGCGCCACGCGCGCGGGCGGCGCCGTGGGCGGGGCGACGCAGCAGCTTGCGAAGGTTTCCAGCGCGCCGCTGCCTGGGCTGGCGCTCCAGGCGGTGAGCCTTCCGGAAACGTCCGCAGCGACCAGCAGGTGCGCGAAGCCGCCGGGGGCGCCGTGGGGCAGCAGCGCGAGGGCGAGCACGGGAGAGGCGGCGCCGGCGGCGCTCTTTCCGCCCGCGTCGGTGCGGTACGAGCCACGTAGGGCGAGGGCGGCCGGAGCGGGCGGGGCGGAGGTGAGGAGCTGGTAGGCTCGCACGGCGCCGTTGGCGTAGCCGGCGTAGGCCACTCCGCCCCCAGGGTGGGCCGCCAGGGCGGTGAGGGGCTTCTTCAAGTCCGTGCGCAGCTTCAGCGCCTGCGCAGAGGCCAGAAGCGCGGCGGGTCGCGCGCCCGCTGGAGGAGGGCCCACAGCGGCGCCCACGTCCGACAGGAACAGGGCGGACCTGCCTGGCGACGCGAACAGCAGCAGCTGGCGGGCGGCGGGGCCGCCCAGGGGAAGCAGGAGCGGCGGGCAGGCGAGGCCGACGCCCTTTGGGGGCTGCGCGCACCCCAGCGTGGTGCTGCACCCGCTCCAGGGCTCCACCGCAAGCACCAAGCCGCTGTCCAGCGCGCAGAACAGCAGCGCGGGCGCGCCCGCAGCTCCCCAGGCGAGCGCCACAGGGGGCGAGGCGGTGCAAACGTGCAGCGTTCGGGCGCCTGCGCCAGAGCAGGCGCCGCGTCAGACCGCGCGGCAGGAGGCACACCCGGCGTGCGTGTCACGCACCCGTCACTGTGTCGTACACAAGCAGCGAGGAGCCGCTGCCCAGCGCCAGAAGAGGCTCGCTCGGGTGCGTTGCACAGCATAGGGCAGCAGCTGCGTCCACGCCAGCAGCGCTCAGGGACGCTGGCGAGGCGTCAGGCGTGGCGAGCGTCTGCGCAGTGACCGTCCACTCCATTCTGAAGGGCGGGGACGGAGGAGGGCAGCAGGGCGGCACCCGGGAGCAGACTGCGCTCCTCCTCCGCGCACGAGGCAGACCACCCGCCGCGCGGTTGCGGGCGACCGCACGCAGCAGGCGGAGGTATGTCTGGCAATCTTAGACCAAAGAGCAAAGACCGCGCGCAGGCGCGCTGCCGCGCTCGCAGTGTTTGACACGGGACACACTCCACCCCTCGCCTCTCGCGTCAGTATGACCTGCACGGAGGCTGTGCTGGGCTATCTGGAGACGCAGAACCGGCCCTTCAACAACACGAACTTGGTCGACGCCCTGCAAAGCACAGGTGAGAGAGAAGTTCATGCTTTCTTGCCGCACGTCTAAGGCCACCACTCTCAGGTTTCAAGAAGGGGCAGATACAGTCGGGTGCGCGCTAGGAGTGACGTGGAGGAATGACGGGAGGCTCCACCTGCGGCGTGGCGCTCGCCAGCTCACGGGCTCCGTTTTGCCGCCCTCAGCGCTGGATACTCTGGCGGGAGACGGGCGCGTCACATGCATAGAGAACGGCAAGCAGAAGGTGTACCTGGCGCTCCAGACGTCGAGCGACGCGCCCCCGGAGGTGCGAGTCTGAAGCGCGAGTCTCACTCGCTTAGTGAGCGCTGTCTCTGAGCTCTTTGTCTGCAGGAGACGCAGGCGCTGGAAGAAGAAGCTGTGCAGCTGTCGCGCCAGCTGACTGAAGCCAAGAAGCGCCACGCAGAGCTGGCCGCAGGCGCGCAGCCTTCCCGCTAACTGTCATACTCAATCTCGCGCTCACACTTCCTCTCATAGAGATGCGATCCCTGGGCAAGGCCGCCAGCACCGAGCAGCTGTTGGCGACTGCCGCCAAGCTGAACGCCGAGTCGGAGCAGATGGAAGCGAAACTAGCGTCCCTCCGCGACGGGTCAGCTATTGTGCTGTCGCCAGAGGATCGCGCGCAGGCGGAGCTCCTTGCGATCGCCTTCTTCGACGCCTGGGCGAGCCGGCGCAAGGGATTCAAGGCTTTGTGGAGCAGCGTGTTGGAGGCTGCCGAGATGAGCAGCAAGGAGCTGAAGGATGTGGTAGCCTTTGACGACGACGAGGGCGCCGGCGCAAATTTCGAGGAGGCTAAGAAGCTGGTGGACAGCATCAAGGCTGCACGCTTTAAGCGCAAGGGCGCCAAGCCCGCTTGAGACGCAGCGACGGAGGAAGGAAAGGATCAAAGGAAAAGCCAACAACAGACAAAACCACTTGAACGCAGCAGCCTGCATACTCGGGCGCTGGAATGACACGCACATGCAATAACGGCGTCGTCGCTTGCGAAGAGACAGGCCTGAGCGGGCGGGGCCTGGGGCCCTCCTGCCTGCTGCTGGTGGTGGCTGGTGGGTGCGGCCCACGCGCCCACCTATGGCACCCTTTCGCTTCCCCCGGATACTCACGATGTTGAGCTCCGACTTCTACCGCAGCTCCGCGGCGCGCAGCTTCAGCCGCTCGGTGCTGCCTGCGAGCGCTGCTGCGAGCAGCACGTTCACCACGCGCGCGCTGAGCGCAGTGAGCGCGGCGCCCTTTTTGGCCGCCTCGCCGCGCGAGGTGTACGCGGCCAAGGAGAAGGACAGCTGGACGAAGGCTTTCCTGAAGGACCTGGCCGCGGTGCGTGTCTTCAGTCGCGCAGTCTCTCGTTCAAGGGGACTCGCTTGCCTTCCCCACCCTCCCAGCGCACGCCCACCGCCAGCCCCCCGCGCGCCTGCGCACCACAGCAGCGCACGCTGCGCGCGATCCGAGCGACGCGGGCTTCGGGAGCACGTGCTGGAGGGTGGCCGCCGCGGGAAGACCCTAACCGCTTTTCATCAACCGCCCAATCTGGCACGCATAGCCGCACGCACGGCGCACGATCGCGCCAAGCCGCAACTGCGTTGCGCACAGGGCAGCGCGGCGTGCGATCCACACGCGCCCGTGTGCCCTGAACTCTCTGGATGTGGTGGCTGCCCAGTGCCGGTCAGAGTTCTTTGCCCTTGTGCGCTCTGCACTGACACCGCAGCGTCTCTCCCCAGGGCGGTGTCTCCGGCGCGGTGGCCAAGACTGCGACTGCGCCGATTGAGCGCGTCAAGCTGCTGATCCAGACGCAGGACGCCAACCCCAAGATCATGAGCGGCGAGGTTGCCCGCTACACGGGCATTGTGAACTGCTTCACCCGCGTGACGGCTGAGCAGGGGTTCATGAGCTTCTGGCGCGGCAATGTGGCGAACATTGTGCGCTACTTCCCCACCCAGGCCTTCAACTTCGCCTTCAAGGACACCTTCAAGGTGATGTTCCCCTCCTACAACCCCAAGACGGACTTCTGGAAGTTCTTCGCGTCCAACATGGCGTCTGGCGGCGCAGCCGGCGCAGCCTCCCTCACCATCGTCTACCCGCTCGACTTTGCGCGCACGCGCCTCGCAGCGGACGTGGGCAAGAACAACGCGCGCGAGTTCACGGGCCTGGTCAACTGCGTGACCACCATCGCCAAGCGGTCGGGCCCCATGGCGCTGTACCAGGGCTTTGGCGTGTCCGTGCAGGGCATCGTGGTGTACCGCGGCGCCTACTTCGGCCTGTACGACACGGCCAAGGGCGCGCTGCTCACCAAGGAGAGCACGCTGATTGAGAAGTTTGTGGTTGCCCAGGTTGTGACCAACGCGGCAGGCATCATCTCCTACCCCTTCGACACCGTGCGCCGCCGGCTCATGATGCAGGCTGGCGGCAAGGAGAAGCTGTACAACGGCACCATCGACGCGTTCCGCAAGATTGCGGCCAAGGAAGGCAGCGGTGCCTTCTTCAAGGGCGCATTCTCCAACGTCCTGCGTGGCGTGGGCGGCGCGGTGGTGCTCGTCATGTACGACGAGCTCAAGATCATGATGGCCAACCAGTAAAACTGGCCTGGAGAATGCGATACGCGGCTCCTCATGTTCTTCTACCATTTCTCATCCACACGAGTCTCGGAAGCGTTTAATGAAATCCTTCCCTTCTCGACAGATGCGCGCGCGCGCGTCTCTCTATGTGTGTGTGTTAAAGTGCGGCGTCACTGAAGACTGCAGAGCGCAGCGCTTGAGAGGCTGTGGGTCGCTCTCCAGGCTCCTTGCTCAGCATCGCTTCCAAAAGGTCCACCAACGCTGCAGGTTGCCCCCCCAGCCGCTCCTGCAGGTGCTGCCTGAGCGACGTGCGCGCCCGTGGCGGCGCGGGCGAGCCGGTGCGGCGCTCCAGAGCATCAGCCTCCGCAGGGTCCAGCGCCCAGTCGCTGAACAGGCCGGCCATGCAGCGCAGCACGTCCTCTTCGCCCGCCCATCGCGCGCCGGGGCGCTCAGGCACCAGTGGCTGGCCTGCGCAGAGCTCGAAGAGCGCGCAGCCGCAGCTGAACACATCGCAGGCGGCGCTGGGCGCCTGCTCCGGGCGCAGCAGTAGCTCCATGGCCTGGTAGCCCAGCGTGCCGGCCGAGGGCGCCACGCACGCCAGGTCCTCCTGCTCCAGGCCGGGCCCAACCGCAACCCCAAAGTCCACCAACGTCGCCTCGCCTCCCGCGGCGCTCAGCAGCACGTTGGCCGGCTTCACGTCCCGGTGTAGCACCCCGTGCGCGTGACAGTGCTCCAGCGCGCGGAGGAGCCCTCGGGCGGCACGCCGCGCACCCCGACGGGTCAAACCACCCGTTTCGCGAACCTCGGCACAGCTGCGCCCGCCGTCGCCCAGCAGCAGCACGCTCTCGTTGCGGCCCCGGTGGATGTACGCGCCGAGGAGCGTCACCACGCATGGATGTGGAGGCATCGCCTGCAGCAGTCGCGCCTCGATGCGGCCTCGCGCCGCGCCGCTGCCCTCGGGAAGTCCCGCCTGCGTGGTCCCCGGAAAGGGCAGGGAGCATTTGAGGACCGCCCCGCCGGATGCGGAGACGTAGACGTCCGCGTTGGCCCCACATCCCAGCTGTTCGCCCAACGGATGCGCCTCTGCCAACTGTGCCAACGCCGTTCCCAGCGCCGCGTCGCCAACCTCGCTGCTGTCGAAGACGCGACCGCGCGCGGCGGCCGCCTGCAGCGCGGCGGCGTGCACGGCTGCAGCGCGGTCGCTGCGCGCCCAAGGAGTGGCAACCGTTTGAGCAAACCACGCTCGGCGCCGCAACAGCCTCGCGGCGCGCACTGCGCCCCCCTGCGCATCCGCCAGCTGTCTCAGCCATTGCGGGGTATAGAGCGCAGGCGGGACCGCCGGGTATGCCACGTCATTGAGCGCCTCTGGTGAGAGTGCAGCTGGCGGGGGGACAGCATCTTCCGCATCTGCCGTGGCTGAGGACAGACGCAACGTCGCTCCCGCCTGCGCTGCAAGCAGCTGCGCGCCGCGGCGCACACGCGAGAGGTATTTCTCTTCGGCGTCTGCGCACGTGAGTTCCACAAAGTCGATCCACTGCCCTTCGTCGTACCAGGAGCCGCCTTTGGAGGGGCGACCCCAAGGCGCGCCTTTCGCTCGAACAACGGCGGCGGCGGGAGCGGCAGGGGCTGCAGACTCCGCCGCCGGCGAGCGCGAGGGCCGAGATGACGCATTGCCACCGTACCCGCCCTCTGAACCACCAGCCTCGAGCTCGGCCAGCTCGGCCTGCAGCAGCGCCACGCGCGCCCGGCGCGCCAGCTCGCCTTTGGGGGCGCCAGGCTGTGTTGCTTCACGTGACGTCGGAGCGGCGGGCTCGCCCTGCGCCAGCACGCCCCGCATCCTCACCGACAAAGCGGACGGCCCCTCTGGCGCCCGCAAGGCCCCGCGCGCGGCGGCAGCGGCGGCGGCATTGCGCTGTCTGCGCGCCCTGAGGAGAGCCAGTCCCAGCACTGCAGCGCCTAAGGTTAAGGAGGCGCTGGGGTCCCAGCGCCGAACCAGCGGCCGGCGAGCGGGCTCCACCGTGGAGGCCGCCACTGTGCCTCTTTGCGAGCCTGAGGGCGGCAAGAGCCAGCCGCCCGTCGCAGGCGGGCCCGCTTGGCTGCGTGAGGTAACCTCCTTGCGTAGGCTCACCCTGCGCGGCCGCACAGCCGCTTGCAAGCCCAGCCCAGGCGCCGGGCGGCGCACAAAGCGTGGCAGCAGCATTGCGGGGCCAGCAGCAGGGAGACGGGGAGAAGGCCTGAAGGCGCAAGGCGGCTGTTGAGAACGCGAGGGGTGGCGCAGCGCAGTGTCAGGTGGGTGCCGCGCGATACGCGCAGTGCGTGAGGGCGCAAGGTTCAACGCGCAAAACGGCAAAACCGCATATGTCGGACGATGATGTGCGGGGGCCCCCCAGTAGGAGTCCCGCATAAAGTCGTAAAGTGCCAGGGGACACAAGCGCGCTCCTACGCCTCTCCTTGTCGCGTCGCGCCAGCACCGGTTCAACCCGGCCGCTCTGACCTTGCTCGCGCGCGCGTGGCCATGCGGCGCGGCAGCTTCGACCGGGTGATGCCGAGTCCGGCAAGTGGGTCACTTTTCGCGAGCCGGGCGCCCGCAGCGCAGGCCGCGGCGGACGCGCAGGAGGGCGACGGCGGCTGGTTCAGCTGCAGCACGGAGACGGTTGCCGGCTGGAAGCGCGGCGGCGCGGCGGAGGACCCACAGTCTGACTGTGCTTTGCGTCTGCGGCTGGCGAGCGCTCTGCCCTGGACTGTACCCCGCCGCACAAGCGAAGACGCGCAAGCCATGTCCGGCGACGACACCTGCAGCGAGGACGGGCCGGCCTCCAGGTGCGCGCGCGTTGTGGGACAAGAAAGGGCGGGCAGCGCGCCTGAGCCCTGAGTTGCAGGGCTCAGAGCAAAAGCTGACGCCTGCCCCTCGCCCCGCGCAGCCTGGAAGCGCAGGGTGGTCGCCGGCGCAGCAGCGACATGTCTGAGGGGGAGGCGGACGGCGCGGAGGACAGCAGCCAGCGTTGGAGCGGCGTCAGCGGGAGCAGTAACGAGGACTCAGCTGCTATCTCTTGCGCCCTGGGCACTTCCCAGCGCCACATGCCCCCGCTGCCCGAACTGCACAGCGCAGCTTTCTCGCGGCGCGGCAGCGTGCCAGAGATGGACACCGGAGAAGCCGTGGCTGTGGCGCAGATGCGGCGCGCTGCTTCTGTGCACTCGATGGAGACCCTGTTTGCCGCGCCCTGGCAAACGATGGCCCAACAGCCGCCCTGCTCTCCCCCCGTGACCGACGAGTTCGAGCTGTGCTGCCGGCTGTCCCGTGCGCGGCAGACGGTTGACTTTGTGCAGCGCACTCGTGGGCGCTCCGCCAGCCTCGACAAGGCCCGCATAGCCGTGCCGCAAGCGCTGCTCTTGCTGCGCTGCGTGCCCCCCGTAGTCCAAGCGCTCCTCACCGGCGAGGCTGGTCCTCCCGCGGCGCACCTACGCCCGGCGCTGCACATGGCAACCGCCATGCTGCGCGCGCACCCGGATCAGCCCTGGTTCGCCTTGGTGGGCCTGGTGCACTCGCTTGGGCGGCTGCTGCTGCTGCCTGCGTTCGGCGGCCATCCTACGTGGAGCGTGTGCGGGGAAAGCTTTCCCGTGGGGTGTCGCTTTGACCCGCGCGTGTCGTACGCCCACTACTTCGGTGCCAACCCGGACCGCCGCAAGCGCGCGCTGGGCACCCCCTTTGGATGCTACTCGCCGGGCTGCGGGCTGGCGGAGGTTGACATGTGCTGGTCAGCCGACGAATACCTCTTCGAGGTGCTGTGTCGCAACCGCGCGCCTCTGCCCCCCGCCGCGCTCTTCTGCGTGCGATACGGCTCATTCTGCAGCCTGGGCACGGGCGCGGCGGCCTACGAGGCGCTCATGTCCGAGACTGAGCGAGAGGCGCTGCCCTGGCTGCACCGGTTGCGCGCCTTCAAGCGCGACGCGTACGCGGCCACGGCGGGACAGCCGGAGGTTGGCGCGGAGGACGGGGCGCGCGAGATTGCAGCCTTTGGACAGCTGTTTGAGCAGCTGTGCCCTGGTGCGCTGCGCTGGTGAAGACCTGCAGAGGCGACATGGTGCTCTGGGATGCGCAGCGCGTGTGAATTTATAGACCAGTTTGGTTCAAGGCGTCAAAACAGGCTTGCCACTGCGCCACCACTGTCAGCGGCGGAACGCTTGCGCGAGCGCTTCACCGGCGTGCGGTGCACCTGCGTCTCCGCGTTGAACTGCCGCCGTTGGTACGAGATGAACGCCTGTTCAACCGCGTCCACGTAGCGCGGGTCGTCTCGCCGGCTGTACACGCGAACCTTGCGCTCCAGGAATATGTCCGGAATCAGGCTGCTCACCTTCTCCTTGGGAATGCTGAACTTCTCCAGGCTGCTGTAGTCGTGGTAAAAGTGGATCTGGTCAACCGGGTTTTTGTTCTTCATCGCCCAGTCGATCTTCAAGTTGTGCACGATCACATCCTCCGGCCGAAGGCCCCAAGGCACGCTGCTGTTGCCCGCGTCCTGGCAGGCCACGATGTCCTCGGGCGTCACGTCGCGCCAGGCGGGCAGCCTGGCGCTGGGCACGGTGAACTCGTTGACGAAGCGGTACAGCTCTCGGCGGCGAAGTCGCTGCAGCACCTCCTGCGCGGGCTTCAGGGCTGCGTCTGTGGACCATTCGATCCTCTTGAGCACGGTGTCGTCCAGCTTGACGAACTCGTTGGGCTGCCACACGGCGTTGCTGATCTCCCCTCCCCAGGCTGCATCCGCCTGCACCAGCGCATCCACCACCATGTATTCAATGGCCTTTGCTTTGCGGTGGGTGTAGACGCGCTGGTGCAGGCTGGCGCGAGTGTGGAAGAGCTCATACAGGTTGAGTACCTCGCTCGCCTTGAAGCAGATCTCGTCCTCTATGACCTTCATGTAGAGCATGAGTCGCCCAAAGTCGCTGCTGTTCTTGAGGCCGCAGTTTTGGCAGTCGCGCTGGATGTAGTCGAACTTGTCTACGTCCACGCTGTTGCGCGCGTTGGCCACAATCTCTCGCAGGTAGCCCCGCCCGGGCGGGTCGCTGCCTTGTTGCGACGCGCGCCGGGTGTGGCCGGAAGTGATGAGAGACTGCACACGACGGATGATGTCGCTCCCGCCACGTGATGCAGTCTCGATGTGGTTCTCATCCACCAAATACTCCAACATGCTGCTGGACATGGCTTCGTGGCTCCACGCGTCCGGGTCGTACTGCGATCCGTGGCGTCGGGGGAGGAACTCGGTATCAAACACATGACTAAAAGGGCCGTGGCCTAGGTCGTGGCAGAGGCCCGCCAGAGCAACAGCCTCGCCGTCGCTTCTGTCCGCCTCGAGGTCGTCCTTCTGCAGCCTGGCAGCGACAGGGGGCGGAGGAGAGGGTGAGCGAGCCGAGCCGTGTGCCGAGGTGCGAGAGCACACGCGCCGGTAGAGGTGTGTGAACACGTTGTTGGCCAGGTGGCAGGTGCCCAGGGAGTGCTCGAAGCGGTTGTGACTGGCGCCTACGCACAACAGACACAGGCCAAGTGTTAGCGACGGCCCCTCTCCTCGCGCAGGCCGCAAAAGCACCTGGAAACACCAAATACGTCAGCCCCAGCTGCTTCAGGTCGCGTAGGCGCTGGAACTGGGGCGTGTCTGCGCGTGCCGCGGGCGAGGCGTGAGTGCAGTGAACCGCACGCCGGCGCGGCTGTGCGAGACCCCTCACGCGCCGATGACGTCACAGGCGAGGCCGGACAGGTAGATGTGGCCGTGCACGGGGTCATTGAAAACCTGCAGCGCAGCGCAGGCGCGGCGGGGCGGCGTGAGCTGCTGAAGGCGGGGAGGGCAGCGTTGGCGGCCAGTACCTTGCCGCGACGAGAGGTGTCGCCCGCGTCGCCGGCCGCTGCAAAGTCCGTGGGGAAGTTGACGCGCTGTGAGAGCGAGAAACCTTCCGTGTCCGCCATGTGGCAGTCCACGTGCGCGCGCCGGCAACAGCAGAGAAGCTCCTCCGAAGGCTCTCAACTCTCAGCGTGACGGATATACCCTACAGCAGTGAAACACACGCGGCGAGGGGTCAAACTTGAGACCGCCAAAGAGCGCCGACAGAGCGACGCCGCGACAACGCGTTTTTTTGGCAGAGTTTCGGTGGGGCACACCTAACGCTCCTCGCCTTGCCTGTCATGCGTGCACCAGCTGAGCGCGATGAGGAGCCCGGTCGCGCGCGCGAAGCGTCGCCTGGGTTAAGCGGCGTGAGGCCCCCTACCGTGCTCGACGTGACGGACTCCGTGACGGGCGTGAAGCCACGGATGGTCCTTCTGGAGCCTCGCCCGGTCGCGGCGAAGCTCTGCTACGGCGTACTGCTCTATAATGACCGACACGCGGCGGAAGGACGGGAGCCGGTGCGCCCTCGCGTTTCGCTGGCTCTTTGCTGTGTGTGAGAGCGCTCGACAGTCCTGCTGGGGCATGCCCGTGCACCGCCTGGTGCCTCGCCCTCCGCCACCGAGCTTGCCGGGGCACATACACCCCGCAGACGTGGCTTTCAAGTTTTCCTGCACAGGCGCGTGGCCTCGCTCTGTCCTCCGGGTCCCCTGTGACGTGCGCACCCCTGCAGGCAAGGCGCTGCACGTCCTGCAGCCGCCCAAGGGTCACGGAGGCAAGGTGCTGCTGCCGTACTGCGAGGGGCTGGAGGCGCGTGCGCGTGCTTGGGTGTCACAGACGCCCGCCCTCTCCTCACCCCTGCTCTCTCTCTTTGCCACCAGGTGCTTGCTTCCAGCCACACCGCCGCAGCAGCAACCAAGCCAGCCGGGGAGAGGCGCGCCGCCGCCTCTGGGCCTTCTAGAGCAGTCGGCCGAGGGGCGGCTCCCACTCCGCCACCCGGCGTGCTGGACCTGAGCGACTTCGGGGAGCGCTGGCTCAAGTCTGCCAACAAGATCTGGGCCAGGATGCAGGAGAACCTAGAAACGGTGTTGGGACGAAGGTGAGACCCAGAGAAACACCACAGCGCGAGGGAGCAAAGGACTCTATGCCATGAATCACAGCTGGTGCTTCGCGAGCACGTACAGAGGCGCTCCTGCAACGTGCGGCTGCAAGATCTGCACGGCCCCGCGAGATCTTTGCGCATCAGCGGCTAAGGCAGCCGCAATGCCAGCCCCTGCTGCGCCCCGCAGAGCCGGGGGCAGCGCGCCCATTGCCAACGCTGCGAGTGCGCACTCCTGCGCGTCCATGGGGCGCGCTGCGGCTCGTAGGGCTGCGTGGGCGGCGCCTGCAAAGAAAGAAGTGGGCGCCATGCTGCCCCCGGCCACTCCACCCAGCCGCATCATGCGTGGCCGATGCGCTGGCGTGCGCGGCAGCGCCTCTAGGGCGGCGCGTAGCGCGCCAGTGAGCGGGGCGAGAGCAGCGGCATCCTCCCTCGCAGCCTGCTCGCTCCATCCTGTCAAGGCGTGTGTGAAGCCGGCAGGCAACGCGCCCTGGCTCACCGCCAGAGCGCACAGCGCGCGCAGCAGCAGCAGCAGCTCTGCCGGTGACGTGGCACACGCGGCGCGGTCACACAGCGCCTGCACCGCCCCGGCACAGAAAGGGGTCCCGGCCACAACCACGTGTCGCAGCGCATCGGCGGCATCGCGCAGCCCTTCCGCCGCCGCCAGCAAGGCGGCGTCGGCGCATGCGTCTGGCGGAGGGCGATGCGGCACATCGGCGGCGGCGGCGGCGGCGGCGGCATCCTGTGACGCGTAGCGCAGGCGCACGGTGCGATCTGGGAGCCGCAGCGCCTCCAGGTCTCCGTCTGCGTCGTAACGCGCGGTGTAGTCGCCGGAATGGGGGTCCACGGCCACCAGACGCGCGGGCGCCCAGCAGGACGCGTGCGCCAGCCATACGTCGCAGCAGAAACCCAGCAATCCTCGCGGCGCATCCGCAGCCGGCACGGATCCCGCCGCCGCCGCCGCCGCCGCCGCCGCTGAGGGGTTGGGGCGCGCCTGGCGCTTGCGCGTCACCGTCACCGCCGGTGGCGGCGGCAGGGGCAGCGGTGTCGGAGCAGGCGCTGCCGCCGCTGCCGGCACGGCGCGAGCGGAGCGGGGCTGAGTGGGGGGCCGCGCGGCGATGGCGGCGGAGGAGAGAATCGGAGGAAGAGAGGCCGGGGGTGGGGCCGGAAGTGGGGCAGCCGCCGCCTTCTCATGCGCAGCGGCGGCGCCAGCCCGCCGCTTTTTCGCAGCCGCCGCACCGCCCTGAGGTCCCTGTCGCGCGGCGGTGGGCAGTGCGTTGAACCCCGCCACCGCAGACAGCGCGGCACACAGCCTCCCTGCCAGAACTTCCAGCGAGGGCACCAGGTCGGAGCCTGCAGCCGCCTTGTGAGCACTGGGCACTTTACCCCCCTCTCCCTCATCATCCCCCCCACCTCCAAGCAGCCCCAGCTTGACCGCAGTGCCGTGCAGTCGCTGCGCCATCCACGCGCCTAAGGGAATGGCCCGCCCGTTTGCAAACTGCACGTGCAAGCTTCTGCGCCAATTGCGGCTGCTGTCCCGGCCACCCAGGCGCTCAAATTCGCTGGGCGACACGGTGGGCTGTGCCGCGATGAGCTGCGCAGAAGGGCCGCCTTCGCCTTGCTGCTCAGCCGGCGCGAGTTGCACTAAGAGCTCCAAGACAAGAAACAAGCCTCGCGTGCCGCCGCAGCATACCGGCACGCGCAACGGCAGCGATGCGCCGTCAGGCAGAGCCAAGACGCTGGGAGGATCTTCTGGCGCTTCTTGCGCTTGCGCTTCCGCTTGCGCTAGCAGCGGCGCCGCCGTGCGCGCAATCGTGCGGATGCTGGCCGCCAGGGGCTCCGGCTGTGCTGCCTCGGGGTTTTGCTTCTTCAGCCAGGTTCCCAGCGGCACGTTGCGTCCTCGCTCATCCTTGGTGTAGAGGCTCTTGCGGTAGTTGCGGCAGCTGCCTCGCCCCGCCAGCCGCTCGAACTCCACAGGCGCTACCACACGCCCGTCCTCCAACTGGACAGCCACGTCGTCCGCGCCCCGCCAGATGAACGTCCCAAGCAACGCGTCACAGCTCACCGCGACACGCGTGACGGCGGCCGTCTCCGCGGGAGGTGGTGCGTCACCAACCTTCTTGTGCGCTGCTTCCGCCGGCGTGAGGTTGCTCAGGAGGCGCTCCGCTAGCGTGGCCAACGCTGCACGGGTAAAGGTGAAGAGGGGCAGCGGCTGATCAACATCGGACACCAGAGAACCGCTCTCAGGCGGTGTCGCAGCCAGCATGGAGGCCGAGCTGGTCTGAGCGGCGAATAGGAGCTGACAGGGAGACAGCGCCGGCTTCACAGCCCCTTCCATGTCCTTCTGCAGCGCGGCGCGCCCTCACAGCCGCATGGTATACAGGCTGGGGGCGGGGACGCCCAGGAGAGGCGCGAGGACGTGCGCGCGAGACGAACGGGTGTGTGACGTTCGGCCAGCCGTACCGCGCGCGAGACGATCGGAGGGGGCGAAAGAGGGAGCGAGAGGCCCACCTGCTGGCGTGGAGCGAAGCTGGCGTGACGTTTCGCGTCGCGCCGTTCGCTTTCTCTGTGCAGGTGAGTGTGTCGGCTGATATGGAGGAGGAGGAGGAGGTTCAGGAGCTTGAGGAGGAGGAAGAAGTTGCAGAGCCAGGTGCGCAAGGCCGCAAGCTCGTCATATCTTCTGCGCGCGACGCTCACGCGCGACGCTCACGGCGCGCTTCCAGTGTCCATGACGCTGCCTGAGTTCCGGCGCGCCGTGCTGGCAAACGTGGAGGCTGCAGCGGTGGCCAAGGCGCGTGCTTTGGGCCGGTCTGAGTCCTGACGCCCGTGTCGTCCGCGTGGCTACACCTCTCACTTGCGCGCGCGCGCAGAACAAGGGCAACGAGCAGCTCAGCGCCCAGGCGTGGGAAGCTGCGGTGGCGCAGTACGAGGAGGCGCTGGGCGTGCTGGGCGGCGCGCTGGCGGTGCCAACGCTGAGAGAGCGGCCCGACATGGCCGACCTGCTCCGCCGCGTGCACGCGGCTCACGCGGCGTGTCACCTCAACCTGGCGGCGGTTGCCGCAAAGGCGCGCGAGCGAGCGCGGTGGCGGGCGCACGCGAACAGACACGACTGGCGTTGTCCGGCTGACGCACGCCGCTGCTCGCTGTGCAGCGGGGCGCGCCGCAGGTTTCTGAAAAGCACTGCCGCGAGGCGCTGAAAGTGGAGCCCAAGAGCGTCAAGGCGCACTACAGGCTGGCTCAGGCGCGCGGCTTCGCTCTCTCTTGATACGCCGCACGCTCGCCCTCTGACGCGGCCCCTCCTCCCAGGCGCTGATTGCCCAGTGTCGGGACGAGGAGGCTGCCTGCGCCGCGGAGCGCGCGGCGGCGCTGGACAGCGGCCGGTGCCCTGAGGTGGCCTCGCTGGCCCGCCGCGCGCGCGCAGAGGTGACTCAGCGCAAGCGGCGGGAGGCGCAGCGCTTCGGGGGCCTCTTCGCGTCTCCGCGCTACGCTCAGGCGGCGGCGGAGGCCCACGCAGCCGGCCTTGTCTCGGAGCGCGCCGACCGGCAGCGCGTCGCCGACGCGGCGCTCGCACGCCACTGCGCTGGAGAGGAGGACGCGCGCGCGCTGGCCGCCTGGGTGGAGCGCGGCGCCCCCAGTCTGCCCGCCCGCAACGCGGCGCCCGACGGAGTCGGTTCAGGTCCGGCGGCACCGGGCGACCACCGCGCCGCCCTCATGCGCCTCGTGCGCCGCGCCGCCACAGCTGGCGCGCTGGAGGACGGCGAGGCGAGGCAGGCGCTGCGGGCGCACGGGCTTGCCGGCGGACTGGCCTCTGCGGGCGACCCCGACGCGGAGGGACTGCAGGGAGAGGAGGCCCACAGCGCGCAGGAGCGTGCGTTGCTCGCCCGCGTGCGCGCCCTGGTGGCAAAGGCGCAGCAGCGCCAGGCGTTGTCGGACGAGGAGCTGGGCGTGCTGGATGGCTTCCGGGCGTCGGAGATTGCGCGCCTGCAGCACCTCTCCGCCACGGCTCAACTCACCCAGGAGGAACAGGCGCTTCTGGAGAGGCTCACGGCGCAGCGCGAACAGGCGGCGCAGGCGGCGCGGGAGGCGAAAGAAGCGTCGCAGATGGCGGCGAAGGCGCTGCGAAAGATGCGCGAGGGAGTCCACGTCGGCCCCCGGGTGCGTTCCTCCAACCGACACGACACGTTTCGCAGCTCTCATGCCGCGCGTATCCGCAGGAGAAGTTCCATATGATGCAGGCTCTCTCCGCCGAGGAGGCGCGGCTGAGTGCGCTGGAGGAGGGCCCCGGGCTGCGCAGCGAGGAGGCTGCCACGCTGCGCGAGCTGCGCGCCGTCGCGCAGCAGAAGGCGCAGCGTGCAAAGGCTCGTGAGGGTCAGCAGGAAATGCTCGCCATGATGCGGGCACTATCCACCTGAGAAGAGGCGCTGCAGATTTCCTTTCCGTGGCGCGTGTTCTTTTTACAGCAATGCCTGAGAATGTGTCTCTCAGCCCTCCAGCGCAGCGCGAGTGCTGGACAGCACGCGTGTGACTGTGACGCTCCCCCCAGCGAGCCTTCCGCTGCCCTCCAACGCTGCGCAGCTCTCCCGTGCGCCCCGCGCCCAGCCGATCAGCCCTCCAAAGCGGCGGCGCCGGAAATGATCTAAACGGGAGGCGCGCGCGACGCGTGAGAAGAGGCACAGTGACTCCTCTCAGCAGCGGAAGCTCCCGGACGCTGCGCCCCGCCGCGCCGGCGCGTGTATGCGCACGCACCTCGATGAGCTCGGTGGTGATGGCTGCTTGGCGGGTTCTGTTGTAGTAGAGCGTGAGCTTGGCGAGCATCTCCTGCGCGTTCTTGGTGCTGTTCTCCATGCTCTGCATGCGGCTGCCCAGCTCGCTGGTGCTGTTCTCCAGCATGGCGTTGTACAGCGTGGCAGCCAGCTGGAACTCGCCCAAGTCGAGCAGGAATTCGGAGCGGTCGGGACCCTCAACCTCGTACGTGTCGAACAACAGACCGCTCTCTTCTGCGCTGGCCTCCAGCGCAGGCACGGACAGCAGCGTGGCGATGGTTGGCTTGAAGGCGATGACCGACTGGAAGCGGTTATAAATCACCTGCAGCTTTTCGTACCCCTCTTTGAGCACCGAATCCGCTACCAGAGAGGCCATCACGAAGCTGATGCCGTCCTTGCTCTTCGCCGTGTCCACAACACACTGGCTCACCTTGAGTTGGAACACGCCTCGCGCAAGCTGCGCACGACCCTTCTCACCAACCACGAGCAAGCTGGTCACGCTGCCTGCGTCGCTCGCAATGTTATCCACCATCTTGGTGTACTTCACCACCGTGGTGTTGATGCCACCGCAGAGGCCCTTGTCGGAGGTGATTGGCATCAGCATCGTCTTGACCGCCGCGAGGCCTGCAGGGCGGCGCAGGCGTGAGCGGCGGCGGGTATGGCCTGCGCAGCCGGCTGGCGCAGCCGCGTGTGCGCTCGCGGCGCGGCGGAACGGGCCGGAGACCGAAACCTAGTGGACTGCGAGCAGCGTAGCGCACCGGGAGCGTCGCCCAGCAGCTTCACCATGGGCAGCGGCAGGCCGCGGGACTGCTCCATGCGGGTCTGCACGCCGCGGAGTCGAGAGGCTGCCACCATCTTCATCGCCTTAGTGATTTTGGCGATGTTGCCGACCGACTTCATGCGCTGCTTAACTGTGGGCGGCAACGCGCAGAAGCAGGCTCAGTGCCGGCGGCTGGCGAGCGGCGAGCGGTGCGGACGCGGGTGGCCGGGCGACGGAGCTGCAAACACACCAATTTGGCGAGACACCTGGCGAGCGCCGAAGGGCTCCAAGCGCCTGCGTCTCCGCGTCAGCGCGCGCGTGGCCGCTGCGGGGGGGGGGCACGCACGAGACGGCATCCTCCGCGGCGAAGGCTGCTGCGGGCGACACGCTCGGCGCGCTGCTCAGCGTGGGTACGCCCTGGCCCACGAACGGGCTGCTGGCGCGCAGCTGGCGCGCCAGCGCCAGGCCGCGGCGCAGGCCGGACATTGCGCCTGCGAGGGGGCTGGTGTGCCATCGGTGGACGAGAGGACGACTGGACGTGCGTGCGGCGGCGGGCCCACCTGCTGGTCCCGCCTGCGGCGCACCCCTTTGCGCGCCCTATGAGCCTGTTCCCGTTCCTGAGGCCGTTCCTGAACGCCCGCTTCGCGCCCCGCTCCGGTTTCGCAGCGCTCACGAGCAAGCGCGGAAACAAGCACTTCTACAAGGGCAAGGGCGCGCGGCCCACCGGGAGACACACTAAGCTAGGTGCGTGCCGGCACCGTCCACCCGGGCTGGCGGCACGACAGGCGCAATCTGCCTGCAGAGGCGACAGCGCATGCAACCGCGAACCCTCGCGCCCTCTCTCAACACGCCTTACGCGCGCCCTTAGGCGGATACCGGCTCCTTGAGTGGAAGCTGCCGGACTACATCGTGCCTGACTTGAAGAACTTCGAGGCACGCTCGGAGAAGCCGCGATCCAGTACCGCTCACTCTCACCACTCCCACCCTTCGCAGCTCAAGCCCTACGTGAGCTACCTCACCAAGGCCCCACCAAAGACCACCGCGTGAGCGATGGCGCCCCAGCTCCTCCTGTGCGTGCGCGCGTGCAGCACGCGCGCAGCGACTGGCGGCCTGACCGCCCCGCGCCTCTCTCGCCGTGTTGGCCGGCCTGGGCGCACCTGCGTGCGCGCCGCGGCTGCGCCCGCATTCAACTCGGCGCCGCTGTTGGCGGTTGAGCCCGCAGCTGTGCGCGACGTAGCCACCGCTTTTGCGCCAGCCACGGTTGCGAACCTGGGCCCCGGCTTCGACTACCTCGGGGTGGCTGTGGAGGGACAGGGGGATACCGTCACCGCCACCCTGCGTCCGGACTTACCGGGCGGTAGCGTGGTCATCACGTCAATCACCGGCGACGCCGGCCGCCTGTCCCTCCAGGCCGACCAGAACTGCTGCGGCATCGCCGCCGCCGCCACGCTCAAGCTGCTCAACGTGCGCTCCTTGGGGGTCTCTCTGAGCTGCACCAAGGGCCTTCCTCTGGGTTCGGGGTTGGGCTCCTCAGCCGCATCCGCCGCCGCCGCCGCCTGGGCTGTCAACCTGCTTTTCGGCGCGCCGCTTTCGAAAGCGCAGCTGGTGCCTGCGGGGCTGGCCTCAGAGGCGACCGTCTCTGGGTATCACGCAGACAACATTGCGCCCGCAATCATGGGAGGCTTCGTTCTCGTGCGCTCCTACGCGCCGCTCACGCTGCTGCCCCTGGCATACGGCAGCGATGCGGGTGAGCTATGGTTCGTGTTGGTGACGCCCGTGTTCGAAGCGCCCACGCGCGAGATGCGGGCAGCCCTACCGAAAATCATCTCCATGCCTCTCCACGTGGCAAATGCCGCCGCGGGCGCGGGCCTGGTTGCGGGCATCCTGACTGGAGACGCGGCGATGTTGGGTAAGGCGTTGGGCGACGACACGATTGTGGAGACTGCGCGCGGTCCCCTCATCCCTGGCTTCATGGCCGTCAAGCAGGCCGCCATGCAGGCCGGGGCCTATGGATGCACCATCAGCGGCGCGGGTCCTACGGTGGTGGCCATCGCGCCGGGCAAGGATGCTGGCGTGAAGATTGCAAAGGCGATGGCGGAGGCTTTTCGCACCAAAGGCAACCTACAGGTTGCGTACGCGGGATGCGCGCAGCTGTGCGCGGACGGGGCCCGCGAGTGCGCGCCGGGGGAGGAGAGCGGAGCGCACGGTGTGGTTCGAGTGGAGTGAAGAGCGTGTGGAATGCTAACAGCTAAGCAAGCTTTCGCGCTTTTCACCAGCTGTAGGTGCCTGACGGCTCGTGCAGCCAGAAGGGCACCTGAGTGCCGTCTGGGTGCGTGGTGCTCAGTCGCTTCCAGCCCACTGCCTCGCTCTGCGCCTGCGCAGGCTCGCCGGCCGCGGGCGGCGGCGCTGGCGGCGGCGCGAGGCGCTTCGCCTCGGCCTCATCCCACTCCGCGCGCCTTTGCGCGGCGGCCAGCAGCTCCTGTGCGTACGCCTTGCTCGCCGCGCAGTCCCGGGCGCCCAACAACCCCTGCAACGCCAGCTTGGCCGCCTCCACCTCCTCAGCGCTGCCGGTCACCACCACGGTGCCTTTGCGGCCCCCGGTCGCGGTCACCTCCTCCAGCACGTCAAGCGTTGCGCCGGACAGCGCACGCACGGCCTTCACAGTCGCTCCGCCGGGGCCCACCACCCAGCCGATCTTGGAGGCGTCGCAGGGAACCCGGAGCTGCAATGGAGGGTCAGCGCACAACAGCGCAAGGGAGTGAGTTCAGCTCTAGTATCGCTCTGCGCACCTCTACTCGCGACTCGGTGCTGCGAGCGCCGCAGCCCCTGTTCTGTGCGTGCTCAATCAGCTGTTGGAGCATCGCGAGCGCCACAGCCGCAGCGGGCGCGACGCCGCTGACGCTAACGTCTCGACGGTCACCCGTCCCCTCTCGAGAAACCTGGATGGCACAGCCCGTGAGGCCCTGCAGGCCTTTCACGTTGGCGCCGCCCTTGCCGATGACCTGGCCCACGCAGCCTGGCGGAGGAGAGAGGGGAAGAAAAGAGCGTGAGCAACAAGTGAGCGCGAGGGAGCGAAGCGGCGGCCGAGCGCGTGGGCACGCACTGGCGGGGCAGCTGAGCACCTCGGTGACCACCACGGGCGCTTGCAGAGGAAGCGGCAGCTGCACGGGCGGCACCGGAGGGGCCGCAACGGGGTCGGAGCGCACTGCCGGCACACCCTCCTTCTTGCTGCTTCCTGCCTCCTGCTTCCTGCTGCGCTTGCTGGCCGGCTGGTCTCCGGCTGCGTCGCAGGAATGCGGGGCTGCGCTGGGCGCGGCGGGCGCAGGAGACCCAGCTGCACGCCGGATGCCTGGGATCTGCAAGAGCAGCGCCTCGAACTCGGTGGCCATGCGACGCAAAAGGCGACGCTACACACCACGCCAGCAGCAGAGACGGATGACGCGGAGGGTGCACAAATGCATCGCAGGCGGGACTGCAGCCTGAGTGGAATGATAGTGACCGTAGACCGTACACGACGGACGTTTGCGAACCTCTGGAGTCTCTATGCGCACGTTCGCTGCATTATTGCGTTGCGCCAAGCCCCAATTCATCGCACTGGCTTGAAGACTGTTCGTCGAAGCCATCGCAGCTCGTCCAGCGACTCCAGGATGTCAGCCTTGGCGGTATGCTCGCACGCCTTACGCGGCGCCTTGCGCATCTCTGCGGGGTACCATCGCTTGGCTAGCTCGCGAACGCTGCTCACATCCACGATGCGGTAGTGCAGGTGCGCCGCCAGACGAGGCATGTACCGCCTCAGAAAGCCTAGGTCGCAGTGCACGCTGTTACCCGCCAGCTGCGCGTGGCCAGCCACCGTGTGCCGCGCGACGAAGCTCAGCACTGCCTCCTCTGCTTCCTGAAGAGAGACCTTTGAGGAGCGCACCCGCTCGGTGAGGCCGCTCTTACCGTGGTGAGACACACACCACTCGTTCATGCCCGCCAGCACAGCCTCCGACTGGTGGATCACCAGGTCGGGGCCCTCCAGCACGCGCTCCAGACGACCATCGGTGACGAGGACGGCGATTTCGAGGAGAGCACAGGACTCCACGTCCTGCTCTCTGCTATCAGTAAAGCGGGTTTACACGCACGCTACGAATGCGCGCACCAGGCCCGTCATCTCGCAGTCAACCCTGCGCGCGTTGGGGAAGGGGGCGCGTGAGAGCGGGCGCGGAGTGACAGCACTGGCGTCCGCCACGCACCAAACGAGCGGCTCGAACAAAGGTTCGAACGATGACTCTGCATGTTCGCTGGGCAGCTCCTCATCTGTTGTGGCGCTGTGCAGGGGCTGTCTGCAAGAGCAGAGCGCGTTAGCGGAGAGGCGCGCTGGTGGTCGCTGCTCGCCGCCCCGCAACAGGCCGGCCACGCACCCGTTGCTCTCGCGCGCCAGCGCGCGGGCTCTGGCTTTGGCCTTCTTCTTCGCGGAAGCTGAAAGCGGCCGCACAGAATCGACGTCTGCAGACTCCAGACTCAGCAGCTCAAACACGTTCTGCACGTATGCCATCCGATATATATTTGCGCAGCGCACGCACAAGCCGGAGTCGCGTAGATCTGACCATACTCTTTCGTACTTTTGTACAGTAGTGATGTTGTACGACCACAACCGTGCCCTCGCCGCACAATGTCTGTTCAGAAGCCGGCCAACATAGCTGAGGGCGACTTCGCAAACTACTTCTGCACCTATGGGTGCGCGAAACACCGCCTCAGCGGAGAGTTGCGTGGCTTGTGGCGGCTGCTCACACGCGCAACCGCAGCTACCTGTTTCACCAGAAGGAGATGCTGGAGGACCAGGTCCGCATGCAGGCGTACCACAACGCGGTGTTCCACAACAAGAGCTGCTTCGAGGGCAAAGTAAGAACACTGCTGAGCGCACCCGGCCACTTGCACGCCCGCCTCACGCGCGCTCACCTCTCCAGGTGGTGCTGGACGTGGGCACCGGCAGCGGCATTCTAGCAATCTGGGCGGCGCAGGCTGGAGCCCGCAAGGTGTATGCAGTGGAGGCGCGTGCCCATGCACACTCCCAATGCGCACCTCCGCACGCCTCTGCGCAGCTCCGTAGCGCGTATCCGCACGCGCCCGCGTCCCTGCACACCGCGCGCGCGCCTCGGCGGCGCGTTGTGCGCGCTAGGCGTGTCACACGAGCGCGCAGCCGCCAGCCGCCATCGGCACTCCCTCCAGTCTGTCCGCTGCCGCTCGGCTTCCGCGTAGCCTGCCGCCACGCGCAGCCCAGACGCGGCTCGCACGTAGCGCTCTTGCGCTGCGCTGACGTGTCACGCGCGGGCTCAGGCCACGTACATGGCGAACCACGCGCGCACACTGATCAAGGCGAACGGCCTGGACGGCGTCATTGAGGTCTTCCAGTGCACTGCTGAGGAGCTGGAGCTTCCCGAGAAGGTTGACGTGGTCATCTCCGAGTGGATGGGGTGCGCGCTCCTTGCACGTTGCTCCGCTTCTCCGTCATTCACCTGACGCGCGCTGTTTCTGGCAGTTATTTCCTGCTGCGCGAGTCCATGCTTGACAGCGTGCTCAAGGCTCGCGACAAGTGGATGAAGCCCGGTGGTTCGATGTACCCGTCGCACGCGCGCATCCTGATGGCGCCCATGCGCGGCCACACGGGGCGCAAAAAGCAGGATGACCTGGCGGACGCCGTGGAGGGGTGGTCTGAGTTTTGCGAGGTCACCGGCGCAAAGTTTGGGGTGGACATGGGCGCCCTTTCCACGGCATTCAAGGCTGAGCAGACGCAATATTACCTGCAAACCAGCCTGTGGAGTGACATCTCACCCAGCCAGCTGCTGGGCCCGCCGGTGGTGCTGGCCAGCTACGACCTGAACGCAATCACGGTTGAGGACATCACGCGCCCAACCTGCAGCTTCGAGATGGTGCTTGAGGGGGTTGGTTCTGGAGTGGGAGTGGACGCGCTGTGCGGCTGGTTCGACGTTGACTTCCGCGGCAGCGGGGCCAACCCAGCGTCTTCGCCGGTGACGCTGGACACTGCGCCGGACGAACAGGGCGCCACGCACTGGGGCCAGCAGGTGTTCTACCTGCACCCCCCGCAGCCGGCGGAGGCTGATGACGTGTTGGCGGGCAGCCTGGAGCTGGTGCGCAAGACTGAGAACCACCGGCTGCTGACGGTGCACATGCAACTGCGCCACGGACGTCGGGTGGGAGGGGAGCTGCAGCTGGGTCCGGCGCGCATGGAGCACTTTTCTATTGAATGAAGAGAAAGCGCTCTCATCCACATTCACAGCGCTGCGGTGTGCCGTCCATCTGCGGCCGCACAAAATAGAACCTTCTCTAGTTCTCTTCTACTCACCCACGCGGACGCGCAGCGACTCCGCCGCAGATTGCAGTGCACTCTCCGCCTTGCGCGTCTCCGCTTGCGCGCCCTCTTGAACAGCTCCCACTGCAGACGAGAACACACCGGCCGCATCGAGAGCCGCCGCCGCCCCCGCCGCGCCGACAGCCTGAGCTTTAGGCAACACGACTGCAATCGCGGCGACGCGTGCGTTTTGCAGCGCTGCATTGGCTTCATGGCTTGCTTCCGTGAATTGCTGGAGAGAAGCGGCCATCTTGTTGACCACCAGGGAGGAGATTGGCGCTAACACGTCGTGCTTGGATAGCGCCGCCGGCGAAGCGTAGGCCAGTTGGAGCGAGCGCACATGGGCTTCGGCGTTGGCAAAGAACAGCGGGTAGCAGGCGGTGACGTCCGCGCGGCATCCGATGCCGCCCTCAGGCGGGAGTACCGCGAATCCGTTTAGGTTGCCAACAGTTGGCACAAAACCTGCGGCGAAGCGGTGCAGTGAGTGGAGTGCGCATCGCGAGCAGAGAGCGTCAGAGCGGTGCTAAGTCGGCGTGTCAGACTGGCTCTCGCACCTTGCACCGCGCCGTCTGCAGCTTCCGAGGCTAAGGCTATGGCCAGCAGCACGCCGCTGACATGCCGGTGCATGGGAGCGGCGCGTTTTCGAAGTTACAGGTCAAACACAGTCGCTCCTCTCCTCGGACGCACAATCGTCTCTAACTCGCCGGTACCTATGAAGCGCGGCGCGAGCGGCGTGGCCCGCGGCGCGACCCGCGGCTTGCAAAAGGGGCGCTCGCCGAATCAAGGCAGCTGCGACGACGACGGCGACGCGCCAGCAGCAAAGAAGAGCTCACGCCCGGTTGCGCGCCCGGTCGCGCGACAGCTCTCGCTCCTAGAAGAGGAGCCTCAGCACCACGCAGTAGGTGCTGGCGCACGTGCGTGGCCCCCGCGCGAGGCTGTGGCCAGCGCGCGTGGAGCTGACGATGTGCGCTCGCTTCCCGCGCCCTCCGCCCACGCAGGCGATGAGACCTCCTCTTCCACCTCAGCCATCATGCCCGTCTCTAAGACGCAGGCACAGGCCGCGGCCGCGAGCGCCGCAGCCTTGGCCTCAGCCGCGCCTGCCGCGCCCGCGACGATGCGAGTCCCAGTGCCCGTGGGGCCTGTTGCGCGCACCGCTCTGGGCACGCTCACCGCCGACGCGGCCGCCACGCGCCTGGCTGTGGCCAAGGCCGCGCCCGTGGGCGCCAGCGCCAAGGGCGTGGCGCACGAAGCAAAGTCTGTGGCAGTTCCGGCGAGTGTCATTCCGCCTTCTACAAGCGACGAGGAGGCACCGCTGCCGCTCCCCTCCTCACAGCCCTCCCGCCTCTTCTTCTTCGCGCAGCCTGCGCCCGCGGCACCGCCGGAGGCGGAGCAGCCGCTGCCGTGGCAGGAGGGGGGTGCGGGCGCGGCGGCGGCGCGAGGGCGTGAGGCACCGCTGCTCGACCGCGCCTTCAACACGCCACGCCAGCGCAAGCGCCCCACTCCCTGGTACGTGTCCGGCAAGTTCTCGTGGGAGGGCGTAGGCCCGCAGGTTGGCTGATTCAGGGGACTGACTCAGGCACTTTGCCGGCGGAAGGGATGTAAACCATCATGGCTATTCGAACTCCCCGCCTCTGTCGCCGGCTCGTGGCGCCTCGCCCAGCAGCGCATCCTCCGCCTGTTCATCGTCAGAGTGTGCGGGCTCCGTTGCGGTGGCCGCATAGAAGGGAGCCTCTGGAAAGAGCCGGTGAAACGCGCGCCGAGCATCCTCCACGGCGAAACATACGTGAGGCTCCGCGCCCGCGCCGCAGCACAGCGCTGCGTTGGAGGGCAGCCCCGCCTGGGCCTCACGCAGGGACGCCTCGCTGTGCACGCTCTGCCGGTAAAACACTGCCCACCGCAGCCGCGGCCGCTTGCGCGCCCCTTCCTCCTCCACCACCTCCGCCCCCTCCTCGCGCGTGTCCAGCAGCGCGCAGACGGAGGGCCACAGCGCCTCCTGCGGCGACAACGCGTCGTCGGCGCCGCTTTCGCAGCACCGCGTGGAGAAGTACAGCAGCCGGGTGTCCTCGCGCGTCACGCACGCGGACGGGCCGTACTGCAGCACCCGCACCGTGTCGATCGGGCCGCCGCAGGGCAGGCAGGCTGGCGGAAGGAGCGCCAACAGCTGCTCTTTTGCGTCGACGAGGGACGAGTCCACCAGACAGGCGGCTCTGTAGACGGCGGTGCACGGAGGAGGGGCGCATCGCGCATCCCAGTAGTGCCCACCCGCAGCCAGAGAGGCGCAGCGCAGGATCTGGCCAGAGGCTGTGCGCACAGCCGTCACCAGCCTCGGGGGGGCGCGGTCGCCCGGGGCGACAGGTGCCAGAATGACGGCATCCACACGACGACGCAGCACGGTGGTGGCGCCCGCCACAGCCTGGATGGGAGGCGTGAGAAAGAGTGGGCGCGTGGGTTGAAAGCGCTCCGAGAGAGAGGCCGAGAGAGGCGCTGGAGGGCAAGAGGGGGTGCGAAAGGGCGCACCGCTGTGCGGCAGAAGGCTTGCGGCAGCTCCGACGTGCCGTATAGAGGCACCAGGAGCGCCCCCGCTCCCGTGAAGCGCCCCAGAGACCACAGGTAGCTGTCATGGGGGGAAGGAAGGAGGGTAACAGGCGCTGCGTGAGCATCGCGAGCGCCTCATCGCGCAATGCGATGTGATGCAGTGCGATGCGGTGAGGGGCGCAGTGCGATGCGGTGAGGGGCGCACCGCTGCATGGCGGCGACGCCTTTCGCAACGGTGGTGTCCTCCTCGCCCAGCAGAGCCAGCGCGTGTTTCACCACGCTCCGCAGCTCGCAGCCCAGCCCAGCTTCTCGCAGCGCAGAGTCAAAGCAGGCCTGCGGGTCCGCGAACAGCCCAGGCGGCGAAGACACGCCAGCAGCAGTGGCGGAACTGCCTGAGGAGGAGCCCTGTTCCGCCGCGGCTTTCAGCACTCGCATCAGGGCGCGCTTGTCCGCTGCGCCCAGGTCCCGAGAGGTGAACACCTCGGCGCGGCTGGCGGGCACTGGGCGTAGCTGGGCGCGTGAGTGCAGCGCGACCAACTCCACAGCCTTAAACTCCAGGTGCGCGTGCGCGCCGGAGCGCAACAGCACGTCAATCAGCTCGCCGTGGCAGTACACCACCTGTGTGTGCGCGTCAGGGGCTGTGCGTGTGAGCGCAAGAGAAGAGCACGAGCGTGCCTTTGGGCCGCTGAGGTCCACGCTGAAGCCCCGTGTGGCGCTTGCGGGCGCGCCCGCACCCGCGTCCGGGCCAGCGAAGGACACGCCGGACAAACGGCGCCGGCAGGCGGCCGCGGCGTGCACCGGCAGCTCATCAGTCGACGCCCCCGCTCCTCCCTGCGCCCCTTCCGCCGCGACGACGGCCGCGTCGCCCACAGCCAACCACTCGTGCAGCGCCTGGACGCCGAAGGAGGCCCACTGCGCACGTGAACCGAGTGAGAGGAGTGAGCAAGATGACACCGTCCAAAGCAACGCGCCTCTGACCCGTACTGTCCTTCGTGGTCTAACACCAACACGCTCTTGCCAGCCTTGGCGGCCGCGCTGAGAGGCGCGTCAGCCACGATGGGCAGCCGTTAGCGCTCCGGATACTCACCCAGCTACGAGCGCCTCTGTCAGGCCCGTCCCCAGTACGATGAGGTCCCACTCGCCGCTCGCGGGCGCCTCGATGGGCGCCTCCTCCATCCTGCCTGAGGAGGGGACGCGCGGTGTGATGTTCGGGAGCGCCCGAACATACGTACGACGACAGCGGTTCGCGCCCGGACGTCAAGAGTCTGCAGCCTCCGCCCATCTGTTGGCATGTCGGCCTCAGCGCCCCGCGGCGCTGAGTTCGGGCCGTTGTGGAGTGCATTGAAGCCTGTGTTGTGCGAGTCTTCTTTAGCGGCGCTGTCGTGTGCGGGATTCTCTCGCGCCACTCCTGTTCAGGCTGCAGTGGTGCCCTTGCTGTGCAGCAACAAGGACGTTTCCGTGGAGGCTTGCACCGGCAGCGGCAAGACGCTCGCCTTTCTGCTGCCCCTGGTAGAGCTGCTGCGGCGCGCACACGCGGAGACGGCGCTCAAGAAACACGACGTGCGGCGGCTCTCCGTCTCATCTCGCTCCTCCGCACGCGCGCGCCTGACGCCTGCACTGCCGCTTCACAGGTGGTTGCGCTGGTCATCTCGCCCACCCGCGAGCTGGCGCGCCAGATCCTGGACGTGTCGCACCCCTTCCTCGCCCCGCTGCCCGGCCCTCCCGCCATGCTGCTCGTCGGCGGCAGCGACCCCTCAGCAGACATCACGCGCTTCCACGAGGCGCGTGTGACGCCTCCGCAGTGCCGTGCGGCGCACTCACTCTGCGTCCACAGAACGGAGCGCATGTGCTCATAGGCACCCCCGGGCGCCTGGACGACGTGATGGCGCGCTCCGGCAGCCTCTCGCTGCGTCGCCTGGAGTTGCTGGTGCTAGACGAGGCCGACCGGCTGCTCTCAATGGGCTTCTCCGCTCAAGTTGGCTCCATCCTCCGCCGCCTACCCAAGCAACGCCGCACGGGGCTCTTCAGCGCCACGCAGACGGAGGAGGTTGAGGAGCTGGCACGAGCGGGGCTACGCAACCCGGTTCGCATCACCGTTCGGTGCGCGTACATCGCGACTGCGTTTCATCTGTTGTGCGCTGCACTGCGCCGACTGACGCGGTGTGTGCGCAGGGACACGGCCAAGGGTGGTCCCGCCTGCGGAGGCAAGACGCCCTCCCAGCTGTCTCTCTATCACGGCATGTGCTCTGGCTCAGACGACAAGCTTCCCCGTTTGGTCGCCTTTCTGCAGCGCCACGCGCAGCACAAGGTCATCGTGTATTTCCTCACTTGCGCGTGCGTTGACTTTTACGCCGACGCCCTGGGTGGCTTGCCCCAGCTCGCTGCCCTAATGCTCACCCCCCTGCACGGCCGCATGAAGCAGTCGCACCGCGAGCGCGCGCTGGAGCAGTACAGCACCGCCAGCTGCGGCGTGCTGCTGGCCACGGACGTGGCAGCTCGGGGGCTGGACATCCCGGGGGTGGACTGGGTGCTTCAGTTCGACCCGCCGCAGGACCCCGCAGCGTTCCTGCACCGCTGCGGACGCACGGCGCGCATGGGCGCCGCCGGCGCATCCATCGCATTCCTGCTGCCCAGCGAGGACGCGTACCTGGGCTTTCTCGCGCTGCGCTCGCTGCAGCTGGTGCCTGCGCCGGACTGTCAGCACGCGCCGCCCCACTCGCACAACGACGCGGCGCAGGAGCAGGCGCTCTTCGCGGCGCTGCGCGGGCGCGCGGAAACGGAGCGAGAGTTCATGGAGAAGGCTGCCCGAGCCTTCGTTTCCTTCGTTCGGGGATACAAGGAGCACCAGTGCCGCTTCATCTTCCGGCTCAAGGAGCTGGAGCTGGGCCGCCTGGCACGCGCGTTCGGCCTGCTTCGCATGCCGCGCATGCCGGAAACCAAGCGCGTGGACGTGTCGTCCACCTTTCAGGCGTCTGCGGTCGTGCCGGACGATGTGCCGTACCGTGACCGGGCGCGCGAGAAGCTGCGGCTGGCACGCAACAGGGAGGCGGCCTATGAGGCTGCCGCTGCGGCTGCGGCGGCCCCGCATCACGTGCGAGCTGCGCCGCGCATACAGCCGCAGGCGGAGCAGCCTGCGTCCCGAGCGCCCACCGCCCAGAAGCGCCGCCTGGAGCAGACGCGGTGCGACGAGGATGACCTGGACGCAGACTGGAAGCTGCTGCGCAAGCTCAAGGCTGGCAAGATCAGCGAGCACCAGTACAACGTGCAGGCGGGCCTCAGCTCAGACAGCGAGCAGGAGCAGGAGCAGGAGCAGCAGGCGCGAGCGGACAAGCGCCCGGCAAAAAAGCAGCAGCAGCAGCACGGCAGAGGCAACGGCAAGGCTCAAAGCCGAGGTGGGCGGGGCGGGGGCCGAAGGTGACGAAACTCTCACGGCAGCTTCTCGCTCGCTCACTCACTCACTCACTAAATCACTCAATCACTCAATCAATCAGTATCTTCACGCGGCCTGGCTCTCTGCGACCCCAGGGGGGCTGAGGGGCGACTGCGCCTGTCCCCCCACCCGGCGACGCAGCGACGCGCTGCGGGTCAAACCCGCCGCTGGCGACGCGCCCGCGTCAGCCTGTGCGCCAGCGGTGGGCGTGCCGCCCTCACCGTCCCTGCGTCGCTTGAGGCTGATAGAGCGGGTGAGGGCGCCCTCCCCTCCGTTCAGCGGCGACAGCGATGCCCTGGGCGTGCGAACCCGCGCCGGCGAAGCAGGCTCAGCAGCCAGCTTATGCGGCTCGGACCGGTCCGACTGCGCCAGGTGGGCCGCCACAAACGCCAGGGCATGCGAGTTTGCAGCTTCCAGGATTTCCGCCGCGATGCTTGCCATCTGGCGCTCGATCAGCGACTGAAAGCCCGGGATGAAGGGCGCCTCCACGCGGATGACCTGACGCAGCAGACTGGACTCCTGGCTGTCCTGTGCCGGGGTGATGGTGGTGCAGATGCTCGTCTTGAACTTCTCAAACCCCTGCGGTGTGCCCACAGTCAACGTGTGCGCGGGCGTGCGGGCGGCGCGTGCGAGCGCGCGCCTTGGAGGCGGCCGTTGAAGTGACGGTTGCAACTGTCGGTGCTACCAACAGCTCCTGCTGCTCCACCACCGGCATGGCGGATAGGTCGCCTGCAAGGGCGCCAGGCGCCTGCGTGAGAGCTGCGCTGCGCGTGAAGCAGAGAGACGCAGCGGTGTGGCGCGGGCCGTCCGTGGGCGCGACAAGTGGGGCGCACGCACCCAACAATTTTAGCAAAGCCGCGGGCAGGTCCAGAGTCTTGGTGAAGTTCACCGTGCGCTTGCCGGCCAGCCAAGGCGTGACGGAGGCGGCCGCGTCGTGCGTCACAGCCGCGTGAAGACTGCGCAGGAAGCAGCCGTCGTCGCTGTAAAGCAGCCGCAGCAACAGCCGCGGTGGACACGGCACTCGCACGCACACGTCCAGCTCCTTCACCATCGCTAGGCGGCACGGAAGGGCAGCAACGGGGAAGCGACGGGAGCGCCGAGTTTGAACCCGAATGAACCGTTTAGAACTCGCTCGTCGCGAGCTTCCGGAGGTAAAATTTTCAGGCGTCACCAGACCACCTCAAGGGACATCCCCACTAAAAAATTTCCAGACCTCGACAACGTCTTACTCTGGCACCCCGGATTTTCCCCACTGTTTTGTCGATTAATGCTCTACTAAAAAACAACGGTTTTCAACTAGTGGATAAT
>Ga0049083_10000024_pt1 | contig 36300 bp, 31 predicted proteins | sample GreLakmeMI27MSRF_FD_66719 | JGI IMG/M metagenome (GOLD analysis project Ga0049083, IMG submission 66719) | Freshwater lentic microbial communities from great Laurentian Lakes, MI, USA - Great Lakes metaG MI27MSRF | ecosystem: Environmental > Aquatic > Freshwater > Lake | place: Great Lakes...
CAATGATGGAAGCTGTGTTGGTGCTCTCCGCGCTCTGCAGAGCGGTCACGCTGCGCGTGCCGACGGGCGAGCAGCCGCCACAGACGGCGGCGCTCATCACGCTGCGCCCACAGGCTGCGCGACTGCAGATCACGCCCCGAGAAGCGGGCGGCTCTGAGAAAGCTGCACAGAATGCCAGCGATGCGGTGTCGGTTGCACGCTGACGCTGAGGACTGAGTTGCGAAGAGTGTCTACCAGTGCTCTATTGCGTGGTCGCGTCCGGTGTGCCCTGTATCACGTCTTGTGTGCCTGTGGTTGCGGCAGCGGCAGCCGCGGCAGCCCGCTCGAGAGACTCCCGCGCAGCCAGCTCGCGCTCCATCTTCTCTCGCCTTCGCTCCTTGTCCTCTGCTATGGCGTTGAGCGCGCTCTCTCGTCGCAGCCGGTCCTCGTTCTTATGCAGCCACGCAGCCTTTTCATGGCGCTCAGCCTTCTCCGCGACGGCGAGCTGGCACTTGGCCAGCAGGCGGTCCGCGATGACCAACAGGTCGCTGTGGAAGCTCACGAGGACCAGGTGGCGCGTAAAGTCCACCGTCTGGTCGCGCCAGCCCTGTGGCACACGCTGGCTCAGCGCACAGCGAGCGCGAGGGGAAGGGCGACGCACAGCGGCCTTGAGGAACTCCTCGCCGCCCTTCACCGCCAGCACGCGGCTCCTGAACGCCTCGTTGCTGCAGCGCACGCGGCGGAACTTGTCGTTGTCGGGCTCGCGCAGCACGTTGGACACCATTGTGGACAGCGTCTCCACGCACGCCTTTGCCGCACACGGGTTGTTCAGCTTCGCAAGCAGGATGGTGCCGTGCAGCGCTTTGACCAGCGCGTCGTGCGCCTCCTCAAGCTCTTTTGAGAGGCGCAGGTGCGCGGCGGACGCTAAGCCAGCCTCAGAGGGCAGCAGCTGTGCGCCAGACGTGTGCAGCGCGTGCTCCGCCATGAGGAGAGAGCAGTGCGCGCGAAAGGCGGAGGGGAGGGACAGAGTCGCGCAGGCGGGACCACCTAATTAGAAACGACGACGACGACGATGATCGCGCGTGAGTCAAGAGAAGCGTTCACTACCCACTCATCGCCCCGCGCGCATTGCCTGCACAGCCCGCAGCCACGCGTCCGCCGCGGCGTCCGCCAGCGCATCCCGCAGCGCCGTCTGGTCCAGAGAGAGCGCAAAGCCGTCCAGCGAGGTGCGCCAGGCGGCTGGAAACGCACCCTCCTCCCCAGCCTCACGCGCATCCCAGGCGGCGCGCTCACCTCGCGGCGCGTCGTGACGCGAGCGCGAGCGCGAGCGCGAGTGCGAGCGCGAGCGGTGTCTCCTCTTTGTGCGTCTCTTGCGCCCCCTGAGCTCCCCGTCCTCCGGCTCGCCCGCCAGCTGCTCCTCCCGCCGATACGAAACGCCCTCCGCGCGCATCGCCCCTTCCAGCTGTTCAACGTCGGCGCCCGCGAGACGAAGCCGCAGCAGCCAGGCGTGCACCAGCAGCGTCAGTCGGCCCCTCTCCGGCGAGGCACCCTCCGCCACGGAGCGCATCAGCTGCGCGTGCGCGTCGTCCACGGCGCTCACATCCACGGCGCGCGCAGCGTGCAGCGCATGACAGGCGGCCGATGCGGCGCTGCCGTGTGCCGCAGTCGCAGCTCGCTCCTGGAGCAGCGTCAGCAGCCCTCCGCCGCCGCGGCGCGCCAGGGCGGCCGCAAGCTCAGCCTCCTCCAGTCTGCGCCACGTCACGTGCGCCAAGGGGGCGGCGGCGACAGCGGCGTGTGCACCGAGAACCACCTCCTCGGCCGGCGCAAAGCCGCAGCGCAGAGCATCCAGCAGCTCGCCCCCCTGGAGCGTGGGCAGCAGGCGCTGCGCCAGCGCGTTCAGCGGCTCCGCAGCCAGCGCGCTCTCGAGCAGCTGCCAGAGCTGGCGGCGCTCTGCGTCTGCGCCAAAGTCCAGCAGTCGCGCCAGCGCATCCGCGAAGAAAGGCCGGTCCAGCGTCATCACCGCCCCAGAACGCAGGCTGTCCCACAGCTCCGGGCTGGCCCAAAAGGAGGGGGTCCCCGGGCCAGGGTTCACTCCGCCGCCGTGCTGCATCAGCGCCTGCAGCGTGGCGCGCGTGTCCAGCTCGCACCAGGTCGCGGGCTTGCAGGCGGCCACCACTGGACTCTGCGCGTGGCGGCCCGTCCAGGCAAGCAGGTGCCAGGCGGAGTGGCGGTGCGCGAGCGCGTAGCGAGCCAGCGCAGCCGCGCCGGGTCCGTGGTGCCCGTCCGGAGACCAGGAGCCGAACCAGGCGCAGGCGCGCGCACAGCCGGAGTGGTCGCCTTGGTGGTCTGCGAGGCTGAAGAAGCGCTGCCAGAGGGCGGCGTCGGCGCGAAGGAGGCACACCAGCTCCGCCGGGCGACGCTCAAGCAGCAGCGCCAGACACGCCACGCCCAGGCGGCTGCGCGCGCCGCGGCGACGCAGCGCGCCCAGCAGCGCCGCCGCCGCGCGCTCAGAGGTGCCGCCTGCGCGAGCAGCCGCGTCGCGCAGCCACGAGCCAGCCTCCGCACCCGCCACCGGGTCCTCCTCTAAGAACCGAGTCAGCGCGCGGCGCAGCGTGTGCACGGCCGCCAGGTACTCGGTCGGCTGAGCGACGGCAACGCTGGCAGCATGCGCACTGAGCGCGTCGCTCGACACTCTTCCTAACAGCGTCGCGAGGTGGAGGAGCATCTTAGGCGGACAGTGCGCGCACGAGCTCGCGTCTGCGCTGGGCGCAAGCAGTCATGGCTTGCTCGCTGCGCAAGAAGAACAGGCCGAAGAAGGGGCTGATCACCAACGCCGTGCGCGAGCTCACGCCCGTGGCGCGCCGGAAGGCTGGCGAGAAGCGCAGCGCTGCGGCCAGGGAGACGCTTGACAAAAGGAGGGCCTTAGCTGCGGCCAGACTGCCCGCCTCCACAGCCTCGCGCGTGCACGCCTCCTGCTTGGCTTGGCGCGCGGGGTCGTTCATACGAGTGGGTGGGGTGCACAGAGAGCGAGGGAGCGAGGCGTGATGAGGCCCGATGACGTGGCATCGAAGGCGTGTACGGCGGGCGTCAAACCGGCGGCACGCATCATCCAAGGCAGCATTCAATCATTCAATAGTGTCCACAGCGCGGACAGTCACGGCTTGTGCGATCGCTGTCCCGGCAGCCAGGCCGAGTGTGGCAGCTTCTGCAGCTCCACCACGGGTCTCCTGGCCACCGCCAGCCAGGCGACGCCCAGCAGCGTGCACACCACCGTGAGCGGCGTGAAGGCGTCCTTGTGTGTCACGCACACCCCCCCTGTAGCCGCGCACGCCTCCCTCGCCCCAGCCCCTCCACACTGCCCAGCCACCCCCGCAGCGCCCTCGCACGCGCGCCGCGTCATCGGCTCCGCCAGAAACAGCGCCACGCTGGTGGGCCATTTGCCTCCCAGGTTGGCAACCGTGTTGAGAAGCGTCATGGCGGTTCCACCAATGGATGGGTCGCTGACGCGCGCAAAGAACGCCATCTGTGACACGAACTGCACTTGGCTCACCACAGCCTGCATGGCCATGGCGCACGCCACCAGGGCGTAGAACAGGGCTCTCGGGGCGCCTGGCGCGGGCGCCGCCGCCACCAGAAGAGCGGTGAGGAGCCCCACCAGCAGCCGTGCGGGATAGGCGGCCAAAAAGGCGTGCCAGGGCGCATCGCCGCTGGTCCAGCGCGCCACGATGAGGGGGAGCAGGATGTGGAGGGGTGCCACAAGGGTGGAGAGATAGGCCTAAGGGGGATAAAAGTGGAAAAGGTTGTGTGTGAGAGAGCCAGCGAGCCGGCGCTGTGCCGTCGCGGCTGCCCTGGCGCACCATGTGCGCCTTGGACACCCCTTTCTCCATGAGCTTGAGCGTGGTCAGCGCGTCAGTGGCCGCGAAGGCTACACGGCAGGTGAGCAGCACAGCCAGCAGGCTGCGCACGGCGGGCAGGCGCATGAGGCGCCACGTGTGACGATACACCGCGCCCACGCTGCCGTCCCCGGGGGCATCCTCGTGCGCAACCGCCTCGCGCTGCGGGTGGTGAGGCAAGGAGAGCGTGGGGGCGTGAGAGGGTGCCGCGAGCGCACAACTGCCGCTGCGCGCACCTTCAGCCACACCGCCACCGCTGAGAGCAGGAAGGCGACGCCCCAGAAGCGCATGAAGCCCGGCAGCGTGGCCAGCCCGTGCTCCGACAGCGCCAGGAAGCCGGTGAAAGCCGCAAAGTAGCCCACCGTTTGGCCAACCGCGTTGGCGGTGCTGGCCAGACCTACGTTCCTCTTGGACAGCAGCGTGAGGGCCCACCCGTCCACAGCCACGTCCTGAGTGGCCATCAGAAGGTACAGCCCAAAGAACAACGCAGTCAGCGAGCGAACATCAGGCTCGCTGCCTTCCCCGTCCAGAAGCGTTTGCACCGCGGGACCCAGGAGCAGCATGAGTAGCCCGACAGCGCTCTGAGGCGGGAGGTGGGTGAGAGGGCAGGCGACGGGAACGGGGGTGCGCGCACCTGCACGGGAATCAGCCACGTGCGCCGCTGGCCCACGGCGCGCAGGTAGCAGGAGTCAACCAGGGGCGCCCAGAGGATCTTGAGCGAGAAGGGCCACGACACGAAACTGAACACGCCTGCAGACGGAGTAGTTACGAGCTGAGCGCTCTCTGCTCTCTGCTCTGCCACGCGCGCCCAGACGCGCCTTGTGCCGCGTATGAGGCGCCCTTTTCCTGCAGCAGGAAGGTCACGCTGCTGGCGAGGCCCATGGGCACTCCTTGCAGCGTGTAAAGGAGCAGAAGCAGCGCCAAGTTCCAACGATCACCGTCCATGTTGACGCCCGCGGGCGCGCTGCGCACGTCGCGCTCCTCGTCTTCGGAGGAGGTCACGCCGCGCTCGGCGGAGGAGGCGCCTCGACGAGTGGCACGCGTCACCGCCATGAAAGGCGATGGGGAGGCGATGGGGAGCTGCCGCGTGCACGGGTGGCACACAGACCTCCGAGACCGGATTCGGGAGAAGAGGAAGGCGCGTAGAGTGCCAGATTTTGATCAACAGCAGAAGAAGAATGCCCAATATTTGGTGTGCGTGCCTGTCCGACAAGACAATCTTCACTGGAACGGAAAACTTGTACAGTGAGCTGGTGGACTACGGCAGGCACGACTCGTCCTTGATGACCCACACTGCTTGCCGTCGCGCGTGTAGATCCGCTTGTGGTACTTCGCGTGGGCCTGCATGCCCGCCAACTTGCTGAGCTCACCCTGAGGTGGGGACGTCCGCCCACGCCAACTCCTACAAGCCGACCTTCACGCCTGACGGCAAGCACATGCACGTCATCAAATACGAGTGGTGCCTGCCGTAGTCCATCAGCTTTCAGTGAAGATAGTCGAGCGCTGAGCCACAGCGCTCGGTCCCTCACCGCCGCTGCCTGCGCTTCTCCGCCTGCATGAAGCGTCGTGCCACGATGTCATCCGTGGAGACGTTGCCTTCGGCTCGCGCAGCTTGTTGCGGTTGCAAAAAGGTACCATCAGCCTGGGCGCCCCCTCCCCCTCCCGCGCGCGCTCTCTGAGCATCCAGCAGCTGGGCCTTTGCGCGCTCCGTGTCCTCGATGTTCTGCACAGCCGTTGCGTCAGCCAGCGCACTCTCCGTGCCGCACACGGCAACAAAGCATGATGAGCGTCTTTGGCGTCTTACCCTCAGTTGGTACTCCACGGGCAGCTGCACCTCCTGGATGCCCGTGAGCCACCGGTCCGCGTTATCCTGCGCCCCGCCCTGAGCCCCTGGCGCGCGCAGCTCTTCAGGCGTCTCGTATAGCGACGCCTCTCGGAGCGTGCTGGCGCTCGGCGCTGCCACGGCCGCCACGCCGCGCCGCTTCGCCAGCTCAGCCTCCAGGTACTTGAGCCTGCGCGCGCGGCTCAGCAATCGTCGCAAGGCTCTGCGCTCGACAGGAGGGGAAGGGGCCTCACAAATGCGGGTCCTCCGTGCCCACTTCGCGCTGCTGCTCCGCCGAGAAGGTGTCACGCAGCTTCATGCCCTCATCCTCCTCCTCACCCTCCGCCTGAGGGGGCACCGTGAGCGCCCCAAACAGCGAAGCATAGGGTGCCGCGGCTGCACGCACCGCATGCAGAACGCTGCCGGCAGCCAGCGAATCTGCAGTCAACCCTGCCAGGCGCGCCGTCTCGACGCCCTGACGACAACAAGGAGCGTCCACGTCAGCGCTGCGAGTGGCTGCTTGATGAGGCACGGGGTGGTCACCCGCACGCGGACGCGCTCCTGCTGCAGTCTCCGCGTGTCTTCCAGCCTCACCCTGGCGCGAAGTGAGCGCGCCTGGACAGTGTACGCAAGCAGCAGGCAGCTGCGCACCGCATCTGCTCGTCGCTCGCCACAGGCTCCAGGACTGCCGCCTCCGCGTCATCATCCGCGCTGCGCTTGCGGTAGCTCCGGCCCATGGGGAATGCGGCGGCGTGAGAGTGTGCAATCTTTGGTTCGTTGACCAAAACGTGCACGCTCCGCCTCCTCGTCGCTCCTTTCAATGGCTGCGAGTCCTTCCTGCAAGCTGTATGTGGACCCTCTGTCGCAGCCCAGCCGCGCGTTGATGCTCTTCTGCCGCGTCAACGCTCTGAAAGTGGAAGAAGTGACGGTGAAACTGCGAGCTTTGGAGCAACAGAGCGACGCCTACAAGGGCGTCAACCCTTTGGCCAAGGTGCCGGCGCTGCAGGAGCCCGACGGCTTCGTCTTGCCGGAGAGTTGCGCCATCCTGCGCTACCTCTGCAACTCCCGCAGTACCGCCGACCACTGGTACCCTGTTCGGCCACGCGGCAGAGCTCGCGTGGACGCGGCACTGGACTGGCACCACAGCACGCTACGGCGCGGTGCAGCGACGTTAGTCTTCCTTCGTTTCTTCCGCAACGTCACAGCACCAGCGGAGACAGACCGAGCACTGAAGCAGGCGCTTTTCTTTCTCAAGCCTGCTCTCGCACAGCTCGACACCTTCTGGCTGGGCGACAAGCCGTTCATTGGCGGCCACAGTCTGTCTATAGCCGACCTCGTACTCGCCTGTGAAGTGTCACAGCTCGAGCTGCTAGACGCTGGCACCGTGCCGCCTTCAATGCGCGACTTGCTGGCGCCGCACGCCCGTGTGAGACTCTGGCTGGAGGCTGTGCGAGGGGCGACGCAGCCGCACTGGGACGAGGTGCACGGAGCGCTGAAAGCGGCCGCTGCCGCACGCGCAAAGCTGTGAGCGAAAGGGCGAAGAGCCGTCGAGAGACTGTCAACATAGAGCGTAGCATTACAAACAGCAATAATTCGGCAGCGAGCGCGAGGAAGCAGGGCGGGCGCGCTCAGCTGCACGCGTCTATGAGCAGCTGCAGCCGCACGGTGCGGGCCAGCTGGCACTGACGCAGCAGGCCCGCTGCGCTGCGAGCATGTGGGCTCCTGCTCCAGCTCCGGCGCAGCGAAGAGTGGAAAGCGAGAAGGAGCTTCCAACCTTCCCGCTCGTTCCCGGCTATCGTCCCCGCTCTTCCAACCTCCCAACACAGACTCACTCACGTGACCCGCAAGGCCGCAAGGCTTGAACACGGCGCCACGGCGGCAGGAGGCTGCGTGGTGTCGCTGTGCGGTGTCGCTGTGCTGCCGCCAGACGCGGACGACGGTGTAAAGTCTTCTTGCCCTCGCGCGCCGCAGCCACCGAGACACACAACGCATGCTCGCTCGTAGCCATTCCCCAGCTCGCTCAAGCCGCGGCTGAGCACTTGCAGGTGCACCATCAGTTCGTCATGGAGCGCGCTCAAGTTCAGCACCACGCTCTCCTCACTGCAGCTTTCAGGGGCCATCGATGGCCGCCGCAACTCGGTGTAGCAGCGGACACGCGCGGCGTTGGTACGGCGAAGACACGGCGCGACTGTGAGTGCGCAGGCAGGACTCACCTCGCTCGCTCGTGGGGGCGGCATCACCTCGTTCCCCTCTGTCACCCCGGCGTGGTTGGCCCTGGTTTCATGGCACCGTTCACTACGAGTGTCGTACGCTCTAGCATCATTTTTCTTCCCCTCTGTCATGGCTGCGTGTGGCTCTGCGCGGCTGGCGCTGCGTGCGTGCCACAGTGCTGCTAGATGTTCACACCCGAAGCCGTGCGCCGGCAGCACTGGTTCAGCAGCGCCAGCCTGGCGCACCGCTACGCTGGGTGGCGGTTCGCTGCTGCTGCGCCGCGCCGTGCTGTCTGTGGTGCTGACGCCACTCCTCCTGGCGCTGCCTGGTGCCGCTGTGGACGCGCCCCGAGTGCTGGACCGCTCCCGCGCGCTCAGCGCCTCGCGCGCCGCGGCGCTGGAGCGGCAGCTGAGCACCCTGGAGCAGGACACGGGCTACAGAGTGCGTCTCGTCGTGGCAGACGGACAGCTGGACCCCAGAGGCGGCGGGGCCACCGGCGCGGAGCTGCGAGCGCTCTGGGGGGCACGTGACGAGCGCACGCTCTACGTTCTCGCGGACCCAACGCAGCAGTCCATCCTGTCCTTTGCAGCCGGCAAGGACGTGCAGGCGCAGCTGTACGGACAGATGCTTTCTGAGCTGCAGGGACGCTTTGGCAACCTGTTCTTCTTGCGCGAGGAAGGCGTGGAAGAGGCCCTTGCGCAGACACTGGCTGCTATTGACGGCTGCCTGCGTCGCCCGGGCGGCTGCTCTGCCGTCCCCGGAGTGCCTGAGGAGGGCCGCTGGCTCACGCTATCACCATCGCTGTTTGCAGGCGCAGTGTTGGGCTATGCGCTGAGGCAGCCAGGCTCACGCCTCACGTGGGCGGCGATCACGTCTCCGCTGTGGGCTTTTCTGCTCGTCTCGTTCGGCGTGGCGCCGGTGCTCACACGCACCGACGACCTCCAGGCGTTGCTGCCCAACCTGGGAGGTTTCGCGATCGCCGCCGGGCTGCTGTTTCTGACGCCCATCCTGGGTGCTTCGCCGGCGACTCGCCCCAGGGACGACGACAGCGCCTGAGAACGCAGTCACAAGAGAGCAGAACACAACAGAGCAGCCGTCCGAGTGCGGCAACAAAAGGCCAAGACATCCCTCTTACTCCTCCAGCACGTCACCCTCCTCCGCCATCTCGTAGAGGGCCCCCCGCGCCGCCAGATTGGCCGCATCTTCCCACGCGGACGCAAACTCGTCCTCCAGCAGCTGCGCATCTTCCGGCTCACCACGATCCTGGCGCACAAAAACCAGCGGCGGCGGCGCGGGCTGGGGCGGCTGGGGCTCCGACTCCTTTCGGATGATGCTGGGCGGCAGCTTGCTGCCCCGCGCCTTGTACACCTCGATGCGCTGCACCCACAGCTCGAAGGGGCCTTCAGCGAAGAACGGGTTCAGCGGCCAGCCGGCGCCGTGCATGCGCTCGTGCGGAGCATGCACGTGCAGCGCTCCGCCGCATGCGCCGTCGTCGAACTTGCTGAGAATGAGCTGCAGGGAGTACACCTGGAAGCAGCGGAGGGTGTCATGGTCCGCGCGGCGCCACCCGCCGGGCGTGAACCTGGCCCAGGGGATGTGCACGTCCGTCCAGACATCCTTGGCGGCATCGAATGAGGACTCAAAGGCTGGCGCCATCCACCCCGGCGAGTCGCGCAGTGCCAGCTTGTAGCGCTGTCCGTCGCCGCGCACGCGCAGGCGGATGCCCTCGAATGCGGACAGGTCCCAGGGCGGCGACGCGTCGCGGGTGCGTGCTGAAGCGAAGCCGCCGCCGCGGGCAGCGCTGACCACGCCGGTGAAGGCGAGCACGCGCCCATGCGCCGTGCTCAGCAGCCGCGCCTGGCTGCTGCTGCATCCGCCCATGACGACATCGTCCACCTCACCCCACTGTTGGTTGAAACGCCGCAGCTCGCTGGGGTCCTCGGCGTCGAACAAGGCGAGCTTGTCCTCGCCGCGCCGCCTCTCGGCGGCCACGTCGCGGCTGAAAGACGGTGGAGGGCTCCAGGGCGCAAGCAGGCGCTGCAGAGGAGGGCCGTTGAAGAAGGCTGCCGAGTTGCTTGCCCGACGCAGACGGTCGAAAGCGCCCGGGCAAGGCGGACGCACGCTCGCGGGGCCACGCTGCAAAGTTGCGCGCCTGCTGCTGCCGTGGGCTACCTGAACTGCCATAGCATGCATGTTGTCGTCGGCGAGGGCGAGGAAATCTTACGTCCAAGGGCTGAAGGGGGCACCACGGCGCGGGCCCCGGCTCCCTGAGACTTCGGCAGCTGCTTCGGTTGTACGGTTGTACGGTTCTTCCGCTGACTCCCTCGCCTTCTACTTTCTGGAGCTTAAGCGGCGGCTGTTTTAGAGAAGCTCGCAGCCTTCCAGCGACGCAGCTGCAGCTGCGCGCGTCGAGCCGAGTCTGCACGAGGCGCACGCGGCCGTCTATGCACGCTTATACGCGCGCGGCAAGACACCACAGCGCTGGCCAGCGAGGCTGCTCGCCAAGCTGGTAAGCTTCGACGTGCCCTTGAGGGATCCTTTCTCATGCCTGCCGATGCCCCGCCTGACAACGAAGAGGTGAGTTTGCTGCCTCAAGGCCTGCCGCTGCCTCTTGCAGCTGAAGATCCGGCGGCTTTGAGCGGCGACACGGAGGCGCTGGACTTGTGCAAAGAGGAGCCTCGCAATACAGCTACCTCCACGCCTCAAGCCGTCGATGCTGCGCACCTGGAAGCTGGTTCGCCGCTGGAAGAGGGCGAGCTGGCTGAGACAGAGACTGCAGGCGCACCTGCCCTGGTGGTCGCCGCGGCCCCTACCCGCAGGTTTGTTGTTCGCACCTGTACCTGGACCTGGACCTGGACCTGGACCTGGACCTGTCCTGCGGTCCTGTGCCGCGGCTTACATGTCAATTTCGTTCCCCTGGACGCCACGTCGGCGGAGGTGTGCGCGTTCTTCGAGCACTTCGGACCCGTCGAGAGGGCTGCGTTGCCTGAGCCCAAGAAGCCAGCGGCCTTCGGCCCAGCGTGGCGCTTCGCCAGCGTTCTGATGGAGAGACAGGAAGACGCACAGGCTGCACTGCGCCAGCGGTGCGGCCCGCTTCGGCCCGGCGGGCGTATGCTCAAAGTGCTCCCGTCCCGTGGGGTACTGCGTCCCGTCGAGGGCGAGATGAGCAAGGCGGGGAAGGCGCGGGGAAGGCGTGGGGAAGGCAAGGCGGGGTATGCACGTGAGGCCCAGGCTGCTGAGCTGAGCCGTGTGCGTGAGCCGTCGCCGCCTCGGGCCGACTGCACGCTGGAGTGGCTGCCGCCGCCGGGCGCGCGCATCAGCGGCGGGCGGCGGCGCAGCGCTAGCCCGGCGCGGAGGAGCGGAGAGAAGGAGCAGCCGAGGCGCCGCAGCCGCAGCCGCAGCCGCAGCCCCCAGCGGGGCGGCTCCTCTGTTCAGGAGCGAGACCGGGAACGAGAGCGTGTTCGGGAGCGGGAGCCCCCTCGGCGAGTGCGCTCCCGAACCCGCACCCCGCCGCCGCACCCCTTGCGCCCCTTGCGCTTCGCCGCCGCCGTCGCCCCGCCCCTGGCGGCACCGCCTGCGCTCAAGGTCCAGTACAAGAGCACGCTCTCCGTCCCCTCCATCCAGGGCGCCTTTGCCCTCCCGCTGCTGGTGCTGGGCGACTCTCTCGCCGGAGACCCCGCGCTGCCGCAGCCGCTGGTGCTGAGCGACTGCGTGCCGATGACGGTTGTGGAGACGCTGGCCGCGATGGTGCCACTCGAACGACGCGCCCTGGTGTCACTCTCTGGCCAGCACGATGAGGCGCACGCGCAGCTGGTGCATCTGGCGAAGCAGCTCAGCGGCGGGGGGGAGCAGTTGGCGGCCAAGGCGCTGGCTCCAGACGGAGGATGCCACTTCCTATGCCCGCCCAGCGAGGCGGCACGGCGCCTTCTGCAGTGTGTCCTGGGGCCCACGGCGTTCCCGCCGTACAACTGCGCCGCGCTGGCAGTTTTGCTGCTCCTCACGGACGAGGCGGCGGCCATCGCGGCAGCTGTACGGCAGTCCATGGAGAGCCAAATCGCCGCGGCGCAGGCGCAGGGACAACGTGAGTGAGGGCGGCAGGAACACGTTGTTGTACGTTGCACGTGTTGCTGATCTGGCCGACCCGTGAGCGGGTCGGCCACGGCCAGATCAGCGACACTTATAACGTACGACGTGTTCCTGCCGCTAATGTGGTCCGCCGTGCGTATTGCGTCTGCTGTCGCCTACAAATAGCGGTCCCACCACGCTCGCGAGAACAGCGTTTCGTCGCCCCTTCTATCTCCGCCCCTCGCGCCCACCCCCGCCGGCGGGGCTGCCCCGTAATCCCCGGCCTCAACCTTGAGCGCGGCTCGCTCCCCCTGGCGCGCCGCCGCGCTGGCGCGCAGGTCGAAGTGCAGGTTGAGGCCCACCAGCACAGCCTGCGCAAAGTTCGCCACCAGCGGTGGAGCCCACGTCACCACCCGCTCGCCGCTGCCCTCGGCCTTCTGCAGCGCCGATGCGATGCCCAGCAGGATGTGCAGCCCCAAAAATCCGTACGACATGCCTGCGCTTTGTCGCTCCATCGTCTCCCAAATCTGCGGCAGGTACATCACCACGTACACCCCAGCGCAAGATAGCCCCAGCGCAGCTGCGTAGACGGCCAACGGTGCGCATGCGCCGTAGATTGCCAGTCCCAACGCCACGGGCGCGCCAGTGAGCACCAGCGCACAGAGGAGCAGTTGAAGCATGCGAACGCCGTTGTCGCGCGCCTCGCCCGCAGGAGTGTGCCATAGCGCAAACGGCAGCAGCGGCGCGGCAACGAACAGGCTGGTCGTCAAGTAGGCTAGCGTGGTGAGGCTGTGGTCACATGCGTGCCAGCCCGCGGAGCCGAGACTCCTGCACTCTGCGATTTGGTCGTAGTGTAGCACAAGCAGATTCAGCAGCTGCAGCCAAGTGCTGAGCGTGATGAGCGCTAGCGTCAGCTGCGACACACCAGCCGCGCTTTGCCTGCGAAAGGGAGAGAGCGAGGAGCGGTTACTTCCTCATGCGCGCACAGCCCGAGGTTCAACCACACAGCCGCGCACCGCAGGTGGAACTTGAGGTACTGGGGCAGAAACGGCAGCACTGTGAGGCAGCAGAACAGCGCAGTGACGGCGATTGAGAGAGGCCGCGTGGGCAGAAGAGTGTCGCCGCTAAAGCAGAGTCCGCTGCCCAGCCACTCTCCGTCGCTGGACGTCATGGCAGTGGTAGTGCTGCTGACGCGCAGCTGGGCCCTACAACCAGGCTGCGCGGCGGGCGGAGATACGCAGTCACCGCATGTGCACTGGAGTCAGCAGATGGCGGCTGGACGCTTGACGCCGAAGTGTACAGATTCGCGAAGGCGGCACAGCGCAATGACCACACTGCACACTCCGTGTCGGCGGTCATCGTACGACAGAAACTGTAAACAAACTCCCGGCCTCTCGGGTGTGTGATGTGGCGCCCGGCGCTGCTGCTGCTGCTGCTGACGCAGGGCGCGGCGGCGCTGGTGACTCGCGGCGCCTCTCCGGAGGTTGCATCTTTGCTGTCTCGGCTGTCTACGTTTGCGTGCGACGGCGGGTCGCGCCGTCTGCCGCTCCAGCGCTTCAACGACGACTACTGCGACTGCCAGGACGGCACGGACGAGCCGGGTGCGCCTCACAGCCCCGCGGCGCACAGCGCCAGCCAGGCGCTCTGACGCAGCGCAACGTGTTGTGCAGGCACCTCCGCCTGTCCGAACGGACGCTTCTTTTGCCCAAACGAGGGCCACGCGCCGGAGCGGGTGTTCTCGTCGCGCGTGAACGACGGCGTGTGCGGTGCGGCGCGCGCATGGCAGCGGCGCCAAAACGTTCCTCTCACCCCCGCGCAGACTGCTGCGACGGCAGCGACGAGTGGTCCGGCCGCGCACAGTGCGCCAACAGCTGCCTGGAGGTTGGCCGCGCCGCGCGGGAGCAGCTGACGGCGGAGGCTGCGGCGCACAAGGAGGTGCGTTGAGACCGTGCTTTTACCCTAAGAGCGGGCGCGGAGTGGCCGCGCCCGCGCCGGAGCTCACCCCCGCTCCCTCGCTCGCCCTGTGCAGGGCCTGGAGGCCCGCGCGCGCCTTGTGGCGGACGCGCAGCAGAGCGCGCTGACGTGGCGCGCGGAGCTTGGGGAGCTGGAGCACGCGCTTTCGGCGCAGGAGGCGCACGTGGCCGCCCTGGCCGCTCAGAAGGCTGCCGCCGAGGCGGAGCACGCCGCAGCGCAGGCGCAGGCGCCGGCTGGCGAGGGCGCCGCGGCTGGCGAGGCTGGTGAGGCTGCGCGGTCCGAGCCGGAGGGCGCCCCGCAGCAGGAGGCTGTGCCTGTGGAGGAGAGCGACGAGGAGCGAGGGCGACGCATCGCGCGCCAGTGGACCAACGACGTGCGTGCTGCGCTGCGGCCCCCACCCGCTGCTCTCGCTCACGCGCAGCGCCTCAGGCTGCAGCCGCCGGACCAGCCGCCCCCCAGACGGCCGACCAAGCGGGCGCCGCGCGCCTCGCTGCGGTCGGGCACCACTCAGACGCGCACGCGCAGCAGCAGCAGCAGCAGCACGCGGACGCCGATGCTGAGCCTGACGCTGGCGCTGGCGCTGGCGGCGACGCTGGCGGCGACGACTACGCGGTGGCGGGCTCGGAGGACGAGGGCGGCGAAGATGAGCTGAGCGCCGATGAAATGGAGCAGCAGAACAACCTCGACGACGTCGCAGATGCCGCCGCCGATGCCGCAGACGCTTCGCTGTCGCCACCGGCCAAGCCTTTGGCGGCGCTCACTTCGCGCGTCTCCTCCTGGCTGGGCAGGAAGAAGGTGGTCCCTCCCGCGGGTGCGTCTCCGTCGCCACAGAATATTCCTCGTGGCCCCTCACTGACTGGAGCTGTGCGCGACGCGTCCTTTCCCCCAGCACCCCCCGCTACGCCGCCCGCCGCCGCCCACACTCCGCCGGCGCCCCCCAGCGCCCTGGAGGCGCTGCGCGCGGAGCACGGCGCGGCCGATGCGAAGCTGAGCGAGCTGCGCCAGCGCCGGGGCGCGCTGCAGGCGCTGCTGGGCCCCGACGGGGGTCCCGACGGCGTGCTCACGCAGCTGTCCGGCCAGTGCTTCGAGCTGCAGTCGGACGGCTACACCTACCGGTATGTTGCGTCAGCCCGGCCACGCGCCCGAGTTTTTAAACTGTTTTTAAACCCCGGCCCACAGGGTGTGCCCCTTCGACGGCGCCACGCAGGAGCCGGGGGGCACCAGCCTGGGGCGCTGGGCGGGCGTGGCGGCGCCGCCTGAGGGTGTCCCTCCCGCCAGCGTGGCGGGACTCCCGGGCGCGCTCAACTTCCAGGGGGGCACCCCGTGCTGGAACGGCCCAGCCAGAAGCCTGCGCGTGGAGCTGCAGTGCGGGGCCACCCACCAGCTGCTCAAGGTTGACGAGCCCAACCGCTGCGAGTACCGAGCGCACCTGGCCACCCCGGCGGCGTGCACGCAGCAGCTGGCAGACGCGTCCGCGGCGCGCGCGCAGGAGGCGATGGCGCTGGTGGAGCGCGTGCGTCGCAACAGCGCAGCAGAGCTGTGAAAAAAGCGCAGCTGGCGGACGCTGCAGCAGCGGCAGACCATGGACATGCAGATACTCGCGGCGCGGTGCAATTCCAGCAAACGAACGTAACTTGCGCGCGCGCGCAGGAGGGGCTGACGCGGCACTCTTACTCTCTGACGCCCCGCCCGCCCCATCACCGATCTCTCAAGCCTCCCACAATCATGTCGGGCCGCGGCAAGGGCAAGGGCAAGAGTGACAAGAAAAGTGCGTGCGCGCGCGCGCTGTCCGCACAGGGAAGGCAACGCAAGACGCACGCTGGTCCACCCCCTGCTGCGCCCGCAGATCGGCAGCCAGCGCGACGCCTCTGACGCGGTGTGCGCACTCCTCCGCTTCGCTGCAGACGTCTCGCGCAGCGCCAAGGCTGGCCTGCAGTTCCCCGTGGGCCGCATCGCCCGCTATCTCAAGGCTGGCAAGTACGTCACCCGCATGGGCGCCGGCGCGCCCGTCTACCTGGCGGCGGTGCTGGAGTACCTGACCGCGGAGGTGCGCGGATTGGGGCGGAGGGCACGAAGGACGAAGCCATCGCGTCACAGCGCTCAGCGCCCACTCGCTCCGCTTCACTCACAAACCCCGCAGGTGCTGGAGCTGGCGGGCAACGCCAGCCGCGACAACAAGAAGACGCGGTGCGCAGTCGCGCGCGCGTGAGGAGAGCGGGAAAAAGCACAGGGTTCATACGCTGTACGCCCTTCGCCCCTTCGCAAGAGACTCACGCGCGCCGCTCACCCTTTGAAGCATCACCCCCCGCCACATCCAGCTGGCCATCCGCAACGACGAGGAGCTGTCCAAGCTGCTGGGTGGCGTCACCATCGCAGCGGGTGGCGTGCTGCCGAACATCCACGCCGTCCTGCTGCCCAAGGCGACCGGCGACAAGAAGCACAAGCAGGAGGACGAGTAGGAGCGCCCTCTATAGCCCGCGAGAGGAGCTGGATATCCTCGCGCCGGCTCAATTTTGCGTTGTGATCGACGCCACCGCACAGACCATCGCACACGGCAGACAGCAATGCACATGTAACTAACGGAACGCACTGCCACCCCTCACAGAGTTCGCCAGCGCGTGCTGAGCGACACTGCTGACGCGGACGAGACACTCAAAGCACGCGCATCGCATCGTTTGTCGCTATGCTCGCCTGGCTGCGCCGTCGCTGGGCGCCTCCCGCGGCGGAGCCTCCCGCGGCGGGGCCTCCTACGCAAGACGTGGCGGACACGCGAACCCGGTTCCAGAGGATGGAGTCGTTCGGCGCCTCAGACTGTTGGGTTGTACCCGCCCTTCCGGCGGACAGCCCCGTGGCGCGCGCAGCCGCGACGCTGCTGTTCGACGTGCGCCGTGGCGCGGGCTTGAGCTGCTGGCGGGTGAACATAGGTGCTGGTAAGCAGCGCGTGAGCATCGATGACCCTCTCCGAAGCCGGGAGTGCTTCGAGCTCGCCCCTGGCATTTACGACTGGAGCGCGGACGCAAACGCGCAGTCAATCCTTCGTCGGGCGATGGAGCTCGGCTTGGCGAGCGTGGTTCTCTTCTCCAACTCGCCTCCCATGCGACTCACAAGGAACGGACTCACGAACTGCGACGACGACCAGAGCACCACGAACCTAACGCCTGACGCCGCGCAAGCCTTCGCGCGCTTCCTGGCGGATGTTGCGCAGCACTTCGTAGAGGCGGGCGTGCCAGTCACCGCGCTGTCGCCCATCAACGAGCCACAGTGGCGATGGCTGGGCGGGCAGGAGGGATGCCGCTACGCCAACGCAGACGTGATCCAGGTGGTGACCGCCACCCGGGAGGCGCTCTCTGCCCGAGGTCTGGGAAACGAGATGCTTGCCACGCCAGACAGCGGCAGCCTGCCGGACATGTGGCAGCTCAACGCGAACGCAGACGAGGCCGCTGGAGGCGCTGCCTACGGCGACTACGCGCACGCGCTGCCTGGATGCGTCGGGGAGGCGCTCATCACCTACCACTCCTACTGGTCAGACGACATCGACAGCACGCTCGTGCAGCATCGCGCGCGCCTGGCGCAATGCGTGTCTGCCAGCTGGCGCTTGTGGCAGACGGAGTACTGTGCGATGACAGATGACCCCGAGGACGCGGACTGCGACGATAAGCGCGCGTTGGGTATGGGAGGGGGCCTGCGCCTATCACGCATCATGTGGGCGGACCTGGCCATCGCGGGCGCATGCAGCTGGAGCTGGTGGCTGGGCGTGAGCTGCTACAACTTTGCCGACGGGCTCGTCTATGTGCCGTCGCCGGTCTCAGGCACAGAATGTGTGGCGCCAGATGCGCCCGTCACGCCATCCAAGCGCCTCTGGGTGATGGCACAGTACGCACGCTTCGTGCGGTCCGGCTATACGCGCGTGGCGGTGAGTGCTCAGGATGGCGCTGGCGGCATTACTGCGGACATACGTTTGGTGATGGCCGTGGCGTTCATCAGCCCCGATGGGCGCACGCTAGTCGTGGTCTACACCAATGCGGGGGATTGCGCAGCTGTGCGCCAGCTGCGGGTTGAGGGAATGGAGGGCACCGCTGTCGCTATTCAGTGTTGGGTCACCGATGCCACGCGCGACTGCCAGCCGGAGGTAGTGCGCGGACCGCTGAACGAGGTCTTCACGCTGCCGCCAAGAAGCGTGGTGACGTTTGTGTTGACGGGGGTCACCTGAGGTGACTCAGCGCGCCCAACCGAAAAAAACCCAAAATGCGAAAGTGAGCGCCCTTGTCCGGCCCTTGTCGCTTGATGTTGACGCAGTGCGTGAGCGCGGTAGCGCCTGCGCGCGAGGCCTCTCGCGCGCGGGGGCGGGCGCAGGCGACTTGCCTTCGTGCGCAGCATGAGCGGGCAGGCGCAGCGCTGACGCCCGCCTGCGACCTCATGAGCTCCAACGCTGCAGCCGCGGAGTGCTGGTTAGCGACCGAGGAGCTTACCCGCGGCGTGCAGAACAGCGCCGTACACGCACGGTGCGCCAGCCAGCGAGTTAGGCGGGCATTAATTCCCGTCGCAGTCGCTGTCGCCCCGCTCGTCCGCCCTTACACCGCTTCGCCCGCAGAGCTGAGGCGGAATTGGCCTGGCTGGCCAAGGCTGAGACCTTGCAGCTGGAGGCTCAGCGGGTTGCAGAGGCGGCGAGCTTGGACTCTGAGCTAGCGCTTTTCGACGAGCCTTTCCCATGGCTGGGCTCGTGGAGCGAGAAACTGTACTGGGCGCTTTGCAAGTTTGGCCTCTCCGAGGTGGGTGTCAAGCACAAGGCAGGTCAGGCGGCGCGGGGCGGGAGGGACATTTGGATCAACGAGGACGGCACCGTGGACTTCGTCAACGCGGACGATGTCACACGCACTTGAGAAAGATACACAAGAGACCACACAGAGGTCTTGTAGAGCAACGCAAGCAGAGCACCATCTCGTCTCTGTTGTCCCTTAGTTGTTCTTCTTCCGGGCAGCCCACCTCCCGTCTGCCACTTTCTCGCCCCCGCTATTTGCGTCCGCCATGGCCGCGCCCGCCGCGCCTGCGGCTGCAGTTGCGCGCATCACAGCCTCCACCATTCGCGTATTCGCCGAGAGCCTGGGAGTTTCGGCGCTTCCCGATGACGTGGCTGCCGCGCAGGCTGCGGACGTGGAGTATCGGATGCGGCAGATCATCCAGGCGCGTCGCCTGTTTGTGAGGCGCCGTGCCGCTTGTGACTAACAGAGCACCTCGCCCGCCGTTCAACAGGAGGCGCTCAAGTTCATGCGCCACGGCCGGCGCAGCGTGCTGACCACGGAGGACGTGAACAGCGCGCTGCGACTGCGAAACGTGGAGGTGCGTGGCCGCTGGCAGCGCCGGGGCGCTAGGGTTGATTTTCTCAGCCTGGCACGCGGCTGCCACCACGCTCCGCACGTCCGCACCATCCACGCAGCAGCTGTTGCTTCACGCGGCGTCTGACTGTGCTGCCCGCTGTGCAGCCGGTGTACGGTTTTTTTGGCGGCGCAGAGCCAGTGGAGTTCCTTAAGGCGGACGGAGTGCCCAACCTCTATTTCCTACAGGACCGGGAGCTGAACCTAGAGGAGGAGGCGCGCGGGGACGGGACACCCGCCTTGTATCCACCGCCGCGTTGCGCTCACGCCTGCCTTGCTCACGCGCAGATCCGGGTACCCCTTCCCAAGCCCCCCACCGCAACCTATCTCACCGCCCACTGGCTGGCCATCGATGGCGTGCAGCCGGCCATCCCGGAGAACCCAGGCGCGGCGGAGGCGCCCGCGCAAGCGCCCGTCGTGCGTGCCGCAGCGCCCGCCCAGGGTGAGCCGCCTGCAACTGTGGTTCCGGTTGTGGCGCACATCATCAGCAAGGAGTTGCAGCTCTACTTCGACAAGATCACGGAGTTGGTTTCTGAACGCGGCTACGAGGGCCCCAAAGAGATCTTCGACTCGCTTGCGAGCGACGGCGGCCTCCAGCCCCTGGCGCCATACTTCACGCAGTGGGTGGCTGAAACCGTTTCCGCAAACCTCACACACCTGGCCCGGCTGCGGGGCTGCGTGCGCGCCGCCTCCGCGCTACTAAGCAACACTCGGGTCAGCCTGGAGCTCTACCTCCATCAACTCATGCCGGCGCTCATCACCTGTTTGGTGGCCAAGCGACTGTGCAGCTCTCCGACGGAGGACCACTGGGCGCTGCGAGACGCGGCGGCGTCCGCTCTGGCGACGGTGTGCGCTCGCCACGGTGGCGCGTACCCAAACGTGCAGCCTCGGCTGAGCCGCACGCTCCTGAACGCGCTGTTGGACGCCAATCGGCCTCTGGCGACGCATTACGGCGCGCTGGTGGGTCTGGCTGCGCTCGGTCCGCGCGTCGTGCGCCTGCTGGTGCTGCCCAACGCGTCCGCCTACCTGCAGCAGCTGGCGCCGCAGCTGCAGGCGGAGTCGCAGAGCAACGCGGCGAAGCGCCAGGAGGCGGAGCGGGTGCGGGGGGCGCTGCTGCGATGCTGCGGCGGGGCGGCATATGCCGTGCTGCGCCCGTGCGCGGCCCCCGCGCCCGCCGCCGCTGCGCACGCGCGAGGTGCCAGGCCGCGCCTCGTCAGCCTGGCGGCGGCGGCGCAGCGGCAGCCCGCCGCGCCCGCCGCGCCCGCCGCGCCGCCCGCAGCGCCGGCGGGCAAGCAAAAGGGCGGCGCCAAAGCCAAAGCACCCGCAAAAGGCAAGGCGAAGACGCCCGCCAAGGAGCCTCAGCCGCCGGCCCCGCAGCAGCAGCAGCCGCATGCGGACGGCGAGGATGAGCAGCCTGCAGGCAAGGCGTGCCGCGTTGCCGTCACTGCGCTGGACAGAGCGCAGGGATGTGCCCTGGAGGAGGCGTGGAGGGAGGATGCACAGGCGGGGCCTGCGCTGGCACAGCTCTATGAGCTCTTCGGAGACGCAATGGTGCCCTTCGTGCCCGCGGACTCGCTGGGGCTGACTGTGTGAAGTGCCTAGCCTAGAGAATCACACTTGCCCGAATGCGGCCCGTACGATGGAGTGTTTGCCGCCCTCGCAATCCCAATGCTGCTCACGCGGTCTGTGCGGCCTGCTGCGCCGCTGCGCGCTGGCCCAGCGCGAGCAGAGCCGGTGCCGCGTGCGTGTGCAAGTCTCTCAGTTCGTCGTCCACGCCGCACGCCTCGCTATCGGGCCCAGCCCGACAGCGGCGCAGCTGTGGACCCGCTCGAGGAGCAGCTGGTGTCCTTTGTGCGCTCGTTTTTCCGTGGGAAAACACCAACCGCCGCTCCCTTCCCCGCACCCGCCGCTCCCGCTGCGCCTCCTCCTCCTCCTCCTCCTCTTTCCTCAGCGGACGCGGCTGCGCGTGTGCGGGCGTGGCTGATGGCGCTCATCACGGCCCTGCAGACTGTAGAGCTGGCGCAGGCATTGGGAGCAGCGCGACGTGCTACAAGTGCTGTGACTTCCCAGTCCCAGGCTGTGACCCAGCTTGCCAGCGACGCGGCCAGCGCGCTGCTGCGGCTGTGGCTGGCAGTGCGGTGGTATGCCGCAGGCACTGCCCTGGTGTTTCTGTCGCCCACGGTGATAGCGGCCACGCACGAGTCCTGGAGACGCGCCCATCCGCCTCCGCCGCCGCCGGCAGCCTGGTGGCAGCGCAAGGGCGACGCGAAAGCAAAGGCCAAAGCGGGCAAAGGCAAGGAGGCAGCGAAGGTGAAGGCACCTGCAGCGCAGAAGCAGAAGGGCACGACGCGGAGATGACATCGAGTGTGTGTGTCAATGCAGCCGCGGCATTCTGTGCTCTCCGCTCGTCCGCTTTCACACGTATTCCCCGCCTCGCTCCTGCCCTTCGCCGGCCCAGTACCTGAAGTACTGCGCTAGGAGCTTGTAGACCGGTAGCTCCGCCAGCACCCGCGGCGCCGGCACCGCTCTTGTGACGAAGCTCGCGAGGTCCTCTGAGCTGAACTGAAGCACAGTTTCCAGCTCCCGTAGCTCCTCTGCGTCCATTGACCTCGCGTGGTCTTGATAGAAGCCACGTAGCAACCACCCCACCCCGCAGGCGTCCACCCCCCGGGCCAGGATGCCGTCCCACACAGCCTCACGACGGAGTCTCAGCGCGCCCGAGGAGGCGCCCAGGCGCGCGGAGAGAGGCCCAGCCTCGCCCAGCGCGTGCTTAGCGCTCACAAGGGCAGCGTCCTCGGCGATGGAAGCAGACGTTGCGCCGCGCCTCGCCTTGGTGGTGACGCTGCGCACGTCGTGCAGCAGTTCGTCGTCAGCCTCGGTCTCGCGTCTCTTGCGCGGCTCAGCTGTGCCCTGGAGCATAGCGGAGAGGCTCGAAAGCGCGGCCTTGTTACGCTCAACCAGAGCGGCACGCGCATCTTCAGGAGGTGGAGCCTCGGGGCGCGACGACAGGGAGCGAACGCGCAAGCCACAGCGGCGGCAGACAGCGGCCGCCTGGCGCAGCATTGCTCGTCAGCCAACAGCGCCACGGGCTCCTCCGAAACAGAGCAGGCGGGCGCGAGCAGAAGACGGGGTTGACGGGTTGTTGGTCGTACGAAACAACATCCGTGGTTCCGTGCACAACAGGCCTTGCCCCCGGGAGCTGTGTATCGGGCTGGGCTGTGAAGCGTCCTGTGAGCCTGCCTACCTGCGCCGTGCTGCACTGGCGGCGCGGCGCTGTCTGAACTGAGTTGCATTGACATTGTGTGCCTTCGCCGTGCCATGGAGTCGGAGCCGCCTGCCGAGCACGCGGAGGAGGCTGTGGCATCGCCCGCGTCCGAGCGCGCCTCGCAAAAGGAGGTGCGCGTGCATTCGGCCCGGCGCGGTAGGAAGAGCTCTGCCCAAGGGACGACATGCAGCCGCGTCGCCGCGCAGCGTCGGGCACGCGGCAGCCTGCAGCCTGGGTGTGCTGGACGGCTCGCGCGGCGCGCATTGGGTCCGCATTGTCGTTGGCGAGACGCTGCTGTGAATGTTTCTCCCACAAACGCAGGCCGACTTACGCCACACGCAGGCCAACAAGCTGGCGCTGAAACAGCGACGCCTAGATGAGCGACTGGCTGCTGCCACTGCGGCCGCGGAAGAGGAGAACCAACGACAGGTGCGGGCGGGAGGAGTTGCTTCGTTTCGGACTGCCTTGCTTCCTTCCGCGTGGAGCCCACCCGCTCGTGCCACTCGCTCTGCCGCGCGCTATGCGGCCGCTGCATCCCGGCGCTGGCGTGGCGTGGGAGAGGCGCGGCGGGTCGGGCCGTGACGACCGGGCGCTGCAACTCTTCGGTTTGCAAGTCGGGTGCCCAGCCAGCAGTGGCACCGCTGACGTTCCCGCTCCGCGCCCGGGCGCGCGCAGGAAATACGGGAGCTGGTGGAGTCGCGGCGCCTGCAGCGCGTCGCGGCGGAGCAGCGGGCAGAGGCTGAGGCTCTGAGCAGTGCGGTATCGCAGACGCGGGAAGAGGAGCACAAAACAACCTCTGCCCCCCCCCGCCGCGCCTCCGCGCCGCCCGCAGCCTCGCCGCCCGACGACGACCCCCTCACGGCGGTGCTGGCCCGCCTCTCTCTTGCCGACCCGTCGTCAGCCCTGGGCCCGCTGCGCCGCGCGCCAATCAAGGGCCCTTCAGGCCCGCGCCGCGCGGGCGAGGGCACGGAGGAGGAGGAACAAGCTGTGGTGACCTTTGAGCGCCTCGCAAACGGAGGCGTGCAGCTGCGCGTGACTCTGCTGGCCGCGGGCTTTGTCATTGGCGCCGCCGGTGCCAGCGTGCGCGAAATCAGCGCATCCACCGGCGCAGTGGTGCAGAGCTGGAGCGAGGGCGCAGTGCCGGGGTGTCACCGCCCCACGCGCGTGTTTCGGGTGCAGGGGCAGCGCAAGGCTGTCGCGGCTGCGGTAGAGATCATCCACGAGGCGGTCGAGCGATACAAGGAGCTCTGCGAAGGCAAACGACGCGGCGAGTTCGTGCAGCGCCAACAGCGCATCCGAGGGGTTGAGTTTGCGTACCAGCCGCCACCTCGCTCGGTGGCCCCGCATGCTGCTGCGCTGGGCAGCGCGCCGGGCAGCGAGGCGGGGGGCACCAGCGTGGGCAGCGCGTCGCCGGAGCCGCGCGGTGGGGGGGCAGGAGGCCCGCTGGCGGACGAGGGCAAGCGTGCCCGCGCAGGGCGGCGGGGCCGGGGCGGACGCGGCCAAGGCCAAGGCCAAGGCCAGGGCCAAGCGGGCATCATGCCGCCGCTGAGCATGCTGCCCCGGGCCATGCTGGCCCAGCCTCCGGGCGCGTGGGGCGCGCGGGGCGGGGCACTGACCAGCGGGCCGCCGCCGCAGGGCCTGCCCGGCTTTGCGTCCGCAGCAGCAGCCGCCGAGTCCTACGCCTACCACTCCCACCTGGCCGCGGCGGCGGCGGCGGCAGCGGCGGCGGCGGCCGCGTACGCGCCTCAGCCTCGGCAGCCTCAGCAGCAGCAGTTTGAGGCGGCCGGGTACGGCGGCAACGGCCTCTATCCCCAGCAGCCGCAGTCCTACTACGCACAGCCGCAGCCGCACCAGCCGGCGGCGTCGTACTACGGCCAGGCGCCCTCGCAGTTCGAGCACCAGCAGTTTGCGCACGGCCCCCCCGAGCCGCTGGGCTTCGACAGCGCCCCCGCGCAGCCGCAGCCGCCCCCCGGATTCTACGGCCACCAGGCCTACCCCGGCGGCGGTGCGCAGGCGCCGCCTGTGGCGATGTCGTACGGCGGCAAGGCTTCGCGCCACTATGGCGGCCCCGGCCACGCGGCGGCGGCGCACAACGTCGGCGCCGCCGGCTACAGCGGCTACCAGGACAGCGCCCACGCGCCGCCGTCGCCCATGCGGCACGCCTCACCCGCCCTGCCCGTCACGGAGGCTGCGCGTCTGCTGGGCAGCGCCCTGGCGGGTCCGCTGCTTGGGATGGAGGTTGAGGAGGGCGCCAGCTCTTTCGGCTCTCACAGCTCCCAGTCGGGCAGCATCGCCACGCCGCCGCTGACGCCCGTGCCGCCCCGAAGGGTGGCAAGCAACGAGTCTTTGGGACACGGCAGTCACCCCTGGTCAACGCAGCAGGTGCCGCTGCCGATGCCGATGCCGCTGTCGCCCAGCCGTGTGGAGTCGCCCTATAGCCGCGCGCCCGCCAGCAGCGAGCCGTGGAGCCGCCCATCCTGGCTGGGCGCCGGGGCTGCGACCGGCGGCGCAGCGCTGTACTGACGGCGCACGCACGTCACGCGTTGCGAGCGCAGCGGCTGCTGCGGCCCTGCTGGACCTCGATCCGAGCACATACAGAAAACTACCGTGCGAGGTGCGCGGGCAGTGTGCGTTTGATGGGCCTGCTCATGAGCGCTGACACTCTGACTCCGACGCAGCTTTTGTACCCCCCATACTCCCCCCATCCTAACATCAGGATGTGACGCCCTACCACTGTGGGCCAACCGTTGTGTGCCTCCTCCCTCCTTTGGAGCGGCGCACGTGTGGGCTTGGGACGCCTCCTGAAGGAGCGCTACACCCGAGCCGCGGAACACGCTGCGCCGACTTGTTGCTTGTATCATCATGAGAGCCTTTGTTGTGCACTGTTGCGTCGCTTGAGAGCTCCTTTTCTGTACACCTCCACCTCTTGTCATACGTGTCGCTGTACCGCCACGTACTGGGTCACTCGCGCAGTGCTGCAGTCTCCTCCCCCCGCATTCTCCATCACACCGCGCGCAGAGAGGGACACGTTCGCCTTCTTGCCCCCGCGTCTCACAAGCCAAGACAATGGCTGACGCTGACGACCTCCTGCTGCCTCTCTCGCGCTCTCTGCCCTGCGTCACAGCCTCGGCCACCCCTGCGGAGGGCAAGGACGCGCACTGGTGCCGCGATGAACTCCCGCCGCTGCCGCCAGACGCCCGCTTGGTGTTCGAGCAGGGCCCTTGTGCTCGTGCGCACTATAGCGCCCGCCTGCTCACCATGCGCGACGGCACGCGCGTCGCCGTGGACGTCATGCTGCCAGAGGTGCGCACAGCGCTCCAGCAGTGCTCATGGCTCTCCTCTGAGCAGCCGCAGGGCAAGAGTGGTCCGCTGGACTGCGTGTTTGTGCAGGCGCGCTACGGGCGAGGGTGGCGCATCCGGTGGCCTTACAAGCGTCTGTGGGGCGGTAAACCCGTGGACTTGGTCTATTTCAACTTCAAGCCGCTGTGGCTGGCCAGCGGCCTGGCGGTGGTGAGCATGGACGTGCGCGGCACTGGCGCCTCGTTTGGCGCGTGGCGACAGCCGTGGAGCGCGGAAGAGCTTGGCGACTCTCTGGAAGTGCTTGCCTGGCTCACAGCGCAGCCCTGGAGCAGCGGACGAGCGGTCCTGTTCGGCCAGTCCTACGACGCTGGCTGCGCGCTCGCCACGGCGGCCGCGGCGCCGCCCTCCAGCATTGCAGCCGTGGTCGCAATCAACCCCTTTCTGGACATGTTCGACAACGTGTCGCTCCCAGGAGGGGTGCCCCAGAAGCAGTTCACGCACCACTGGGCAGCGCTGGTGAAGGCGTTTGACTCGCAGCGCCTGGGAGATGCGCCGGATGCGGCTGGCTTGCTGGGCCTACTGGCGCGCGGATTTGCGCGCGCCCTGCCCGCCGACGAGCTGCCCACACCCGGCTCGCCGCCGTTGGGGCGAGCCGAGCGTCGCGCGCTGCGCAGTCGCCGCGCCGAGATGTTGACCCAGGCGCTGGCGGCGCGCAAGGGACAAAACTGGGAGACGGCGAAGGACGCGGCTGTCATCTCCTTCATGGACGATTTGAGCCCGCAAGCTGGCGTCAGCGCTGAGCAGATGAACTGCGCGCGGCTGTTGCCCGCGCTGGCCGCGACGGGCGTGCCCATCCTGTGGACTTCAGCCTGGTTCGACGCAACCGTGAGCTCGGCCGCCGCGGGATTCGCAGCCACGCGCCACACGCCCGGCACAGCACTGCTGGTTGGCCCCTGGACGCACATGCTGTGGCAGCAGGTGACCACATCAGGGCGGGGCAGCAGCAGCTTCTCGTCCTTCCCATTTCCCCATGAAATGCTGCGCTTCATGAAGCAGCACCTTGGGCCAGCAGGTGAGCACGGCGGCGGCGCCGGCGGTTCGCCCGCGGCGGTGCAGGGCCCCCGCGTAAGGCTGTACGAAATGGGAACCAGCCGCTGGCTGCACATGCCCGATTGGCCGACCACAGAGAGCCTCTCGCTCTGGCTGGGCGACAAGCGCTCTCTGAGCTCGATGGCGCCCTCGACATCCGGCCGAGACGCGCTGCGCGTGTCGCTGGCTCATCGCCCGCACGGCTGGAGCCGCTGGCAAGCAATGCTGAACATCGGCAAGATGGTTCGCTACAAGCGCTTTGAAGATCTGCCTCTGCGTTACACGGGCGACCAGCTGCGCGCGCCCCTGCGCCTCTGCGGCAGCGCGGTGGTGACTCTGCGGATGGACAGCAGCGACGGCAAGGGGGATGTATTCGCGTACCTGCTGGACGTGGACGCGGATGGGGAGCTGCACTACGTCACCGAGGGCTGCCTGCGCTGGGTGCATCGCACGGAGGCTGCCAGCCTTGACGCGTTGGGGCCGCGCAAGCATGCGCTGCTTCCGCAAACCGCGCCGCCGCTGCCGCTGCGCAGCTTCCGAAAAGGGGACGCGGCGCCAGAGTTGCCCCGCTTCCCGCAGCCCCCCGAGCGCATGGCCTTCCCCCTGCTGCCGGCATGCTACGTCTTCGCGCCCGGACACAGGCTGGCGCTGGCCCTGGCGGGCGCCGACGACAAGCACTTTCGGGCCGAGGCTGGGACCGAGGGGCGACTGATGGGCGTCTCCTGGGGCAGTGGAGAGACGTGCGCACTGCAGCTGCCGCTTCTGCCGAGCAACAGCGCCTGAGGTGCGGGACAACTTGACGATTGGTTTGTTCGTGTCCGACGGAATTGCACTGCGTCGATCAGTCAAAGAGGGCCCACACGGACGCATCGGCAGCCGCTCGTTTCGTGGGCGCCTCCTGCTCCGCGTCGCCCCCCGGGACGCGCTTCTTCGTTGCGGCAGTGAGCTGCTGTGCCGGACAGTGCGTGTCCAGGAGCGCCCGCGCGGCCGCGATGGCGGCGCGCTCGCTGAGTCGCAGCTCGATGGCGTGCACGGCGGGCGGAGCTCGCTGGCCGTGGCGCACCATGCCCCGCGGCCATGTACACTCAAGCAGTTGAACATCGTGCTCCGTGGATGGCGTCGGGTAGAGGCCCTCGCGCAGCGCCAGCGCGGCTCGGAGGTGTTGCGCCACGCCAGGCGCCCTCAACAGAAAGGACACCTCCTCCTCCTCCTCCTCCTCCTCCTCCTCCTCTTCAGCATCTTCGTCAGCGTCGCCTTGGCGCGCCTCCGCGCCATAGCCTCCAACGACGGCGGCGTTGCTGAAGATCTGCCAGAGCACCTCGGGCGGCGAGGTGGCCTCTTCGCAAACGGGATCACCCTGGTCGTCAACATCTAGCGTCTGCACCGCCACGCTGCCATCAGCCTCTAGCTTGCCCAGCAGCTCAGCGATGTCGTCCGCCACTGTCTGCGAGCAGCACACAACGTTGATGAGCAGCAGGAGCTCTCGCTGAAAGGGGCAGGTGGCATCGTCTGCGTTGACCTCGAAGGACTCGCGGTGCTCCGCCGCATCCGCAACCAGTTCCGCCGACACCGCCAGCCGCAGGCGAGCAGCTAACATGTGCGGCGCAATCCCCTCTGCCAGCGCAGCCAGGACGAGTGAGGCGTCCAGGCACACGCTCGCGTGTGGGTTGCTGGCCAGCGTGAAACCGAACATGTGTAGTAGCGAGCCGTTGCCCCGCTCGCCGTAGGTGTTGAAGATCTCGCATCCAGCGGACACGTCGCGCACGCACACCATGCTCAGCGTCGCGTGCGCGTGCGTAAGTGCCAGAGCAGCCGCGCCGTCCGTCTCTACGTTGCGGCTACATAGCGGGCATGTGCCGGTGAGCGGGCGCGGAGGCATTTCAGCGTCAAAGTGCGCCTCTTCACTAGTCACTCCATCCTCTTCTGGCCCCTCTTCTGAGGCGGCATCACCCTCCTGTGTCTCCTCGCCTTGGTCGTCTGCCTCCGGCATGCCACAGCAGGCGCAGACCTCGCCGGCGCCGGTAAAGTGCACATCCTCCTGTGTTTCGTGGTTGAACAGGTCTGCGAATGGCACCATTCCCTGGCCGTGGTGTGCGTCCACTGCAAAGCCTCGGCTGGCGGTCAGCGTGCGAGCGTCCACGTACGCCGCCAGGCTGAACGCGGCGGCGGGGAAGCTGGCTGGGTAGAGCGCGGTAAGCGGCTCAATGTGAGTCTCGTAGTCCTTCTGCAGCTGCTCAACGTCAGCAGAGATGGAAGCCACCAGCTCTGTGCCCGCTAGTAGCGCTTGCTCTGATCCAGACCAGGCCAACGGCAGGGGCTCGCGCTGCGGCAGGATAGCCAGGTAGGGCGCCCACCTGAGAGATAGTGGGAGTGAGTGGGGTGAGGGAGAGCAGCCGCCGGGCACTCGCCTGGACGCCTCGCCCAGGTTTCTCTCGGCAATGAGAGCCAGCGCGAGCCCAACACCGCCCTCTGCGCCAACAAGCTGTGACCCGGCGCAGTCGCTTGTGAGCGCTCAGAGCGGAAGCAACGGAGCGTTGACGCACCCCGCGCTCTTGCAGCACACCGGATATGGATGTATTCCGCACGGTGAGCAAGGATTCCTTAGGCATGGAGCACAGCACGTGCGCCTCTGCGAGTGCTCTGCGTGCGATGATAGCCCGGCTGCCGTGGCCGTCATCGTGAAACGTCAAGTCGTCGTCGCTCCACTGGAAGCCCCTCTGTCGCATCCAGGCAAGGAACGAGGCGAACAACATAGGAGTAGTCATACGTGGTGCGATAGGGCGGCAGCGCTATGAAATCTCGAGTCGAACGCTCCCCACGCCCTCACACGCGCTCGTTCGAGCACGAGGCGTCACACTTTCTCACTGCCACCTAGCGCATTGGACCGACACTGGCGCGCCAGCTCTGCTGACCACGTCCCTGCGCCTCCGAGGGCGCTGTGAGGCGGTGGCGAGACATGGGCAACGCTCTCACTGCGCCCTCAGCCGCGCTGCCCGCGCCCGCGGACGTGCTGGCGGACCTCCCCGCGGGCGTGACGGTGAAGGCTTCTCTGGGCGGCGGACGGTTCCTGAAGACGGCGCGCGCACGCTTACGCACTCCGCGTGTGACTGTCCATCAGCTGACAGTCTCTTCCATAGGTGCTCTGCACGCAGGCGGGCAGCGCCAACCTGGTGGTTGTCAAGGTGTTTCTGGTGCGCGGCGAAGTGCGTCGTCGTGACGTGGACGATGCGCTGGCTGCCTTGGCAGCGCAGACAGCCTCGTTGGCCTCTCCGCCTTTTTCCTCGCCGCACGTGGCACCCGCCGCGCGCGTGCACCGCACGGAGCGCGCAATCTTCCTGCTGCGCCAGCACGTGCACACGAGCCTGAAGGAGCGGGTGGGCGGTGCGGTGGCACTGTCTCCAGTGGAGAAGCTTTTCACAGCCTTTCAGCTGCTGCACGCGCTGCAGCAGTGCCACAGCCGCGGCGTGCTACACGGCGACATCACGGCCAGCAACTGCTTGCTGAGCAGCTGGGGGTGGCTGCTGCTGTCCGACTTTGCGAGCGCGTACAAGCCGGCTTCTCTGCCGGCGGACAACCCGTCGCTGTTCAGCTTCTTCTATGACACCGACGCCTCCAGGGCATGCCACGTGGCGCCGGAGCGCTTCACGGACGACGCGCATGCCGCGGCGAGCGCACTCGCCCCCTCGGCGGACGTCTTCAGCGCCGGTGCAGTGCTCGCGGCGCTCTTCTCCCCAGACGGGGCGCCCCTGTTTGACCTCGCCGCGCTAATGACGTGGCGCAGCGGCGGCCGGGACCCCCGCGGCAAGGCGCTGAGCGCCATCGCAGCCACACCTGGGCTAGGGCCACCCGCGGCAGCCTTAGTGGAGAGCATGACAAGTCGGTCGCCCTCCGAACGACGCAGCGCGGCTGAGTACCTGAGCTGCTACGAGGGCACTCTGTTTCGGGGATATTTCCGTGAGGCGCGAGAGGCGAGCTGTGCTGCGCTGTGGGCTGCGGAAGGAGATGCGCGCAGCCGCGTGCTGGAGGCTGCGTTGGCGCCGCTGAGTGCGGCCATCGTGGCGGAGGAAGGGGGCGATGAGCGCGGGGGAGAAGGAGTGCTGCTGGGGGGACCGCTGCTTGGGTCATTGGCATGCAGCGCTCTGGCACAGGCGGGCCGCCGAAGCAGTAAGCGCAGGGCGCTGGCCGCCATTTTGCACCTGGCGGCGCCGATGTGCTCCCCTGGAGACCGCGCCGCGCGTCTGCTGCCGCACGCGCTGAGCCTGGCGTCCGACCGCGCGGCGCCCCTGCGAGCAGCCGCCGCGCACGCAGCCGCAGAGCTGCTGGCGCCCCGCCACGGACCACAGCAGCGCTGGCGCAGCGGTGCCGATGCGACGGCCACGCTGCGCGATGTGCTGCACTACGCGCTCCCAGCGCTGGCGCGTCTCCCAAACGACCCAGAGGAGTGCGTGCGAGCTGCAGCAGCCGATGCGCTGCCCCGCCTCGCCGCACTGGCGTCCGCGGCGCTCCAACGCGCAGCCGGAGGCGACGTGCCACCGACACACCTCTTGGGCGAGGCGCCACAGGCGAGCGGGGCTGCACCCCCTGAGACTTCTGCATGCATGAGCGCCTCCACACATGCGGCCTACCGGGCGTCCCTGCACTCCGTGCTGCGCGAGTCACTGTCTGACGCGCTGGTGGCGCAGTCTGGCAGCGGCGGCGCCAGCGCGGCTGCTGCGTGCGCCAGCCTGCAGTCGTCGTCTGCATGCGGCGACGCCTTCCTGCAGGGCGCCGGCGGCGCGGAGGCGCTGCTTCCCGCGGCGCTGGCGTGCCTGAACGAGCGTCTGTGGCGTGCCCGGGGCGCAGCGTACGGCTGCGCGCCCGCGCTGGCTAAGGCCCTGGGACCAGCCGCAGCAGCAGCCCTCGCCTCCGCCGCCGAGAACGGACTCACGGACGCGCATCCCACCGTCGCAGCAGCAGCGGCGGCGGTGCTGGCGCAGATGCTGCGCGCCGGCGCGGTGGCGCAGCCGCCGCAAGCGTCGGCAGAACCGCCAAACGCATCGCCACATCCGCCTCCGACATCTCCCCTTCTGCGCCGCGCGGCCCTCTCCGCAGCCCTGGCGTGCGCGCCGCTGCGGTGTCACCCCTCCTGCGCGCTGCGCTGCGCGGCTGCCGACTGCGTGGCGGCAGCCACTGAGGCGCTGGGACAGCTGGACTCGGCCGCGCTGCTGGCGCCGCAGCTGGCGCACCTGTTCGGCGGCGTGGCGCAGGCGCGGCGGCTGCTGGCCTCGGGCGACGTGAGCGCGCAGCGCATCTTGGCCTCGTCTCCCCCCCCGCTTTGCTGGGCCGAATATACCCGCCTGGGCCGGGACGTGCCCTCCGCCGCAGCGCAGCAGCCGCCGTCGCAGCAGCACGCTCTGGCGGTGCACTCCTGTGCGTGCGCGCGTCGGTCGGCGTCGCAGCAGGCGCCCACCCCTGAGACTGCCCCGCACGCGCCGGTGCTGTACGCCACGTCCGGCGCGGCGCCCCACCGCCCCCAGCCCGTCACCTTCCCTCCCTCGCCGCAGGGCGCCGCCGTGGCCAGCGCTTTAGCCGCCGCAGCCGCCACACCCCTAAGGGTTGCGAGCGCCTCCACCGCCGTGGTTGCCCCCCGACCCGACCCTTCCCCCGCGCGCCCCGCCTTTGCGTCACCCCCCAGCCCCCAGGCGCCGCCCGGGAGTGCCGCACAGCCGTGGAGGCCCGCCTGCGTGCTGGTGGCGCACCACTGCGAGCACCGGCGGCGGGTCAACGCCCTGGTGCCCTCCCCGCCCGACGCAGCAGCCCCCTGGGTGCTCTCCGTCTCCGACGACGGGGCAGCAAAGGTGTGGACCGCGGCGGGCAGCAGCAGCAGTCAAGGCGGCGGCGGCGGCGGCGGCGCGGGCGCGGGCGCCTTGTGCGCGCTGCGCAGCTGCGTGACATACGGCAGCCAGGGAGGGCGCCTCACGGCGGCGGCGGCGCTGGGGGCCGACTGCGTGGCCACCGGCAGCGCGGCGGGCAGCGTGCACACGTGGAGGCTGGAGCGGGCGCGCGCACCTCCTGCTCGAGGCGCCTCCGCCACCTCAACCTCTTCCTCGTCATCCTACGTTGGCGCAGCGGATGTGCGCCGCGCGCCTACGCCGGATGACCCGTCCTCTCCCAGCGCCATCACGGCATTGGCATGCGCCCCGGGCTCATCTCCGCTGCTGGTGGTAGCGAGCTTGAGGGGCGGCGTGTGCGGCTGGGACCCGCGCGCGCACACGGGCGCCCCCTCATGGCGCCTGCCCTGGAAAATTGCAAGCTCTGGCGCGCCTCTGTGCCTGCTTTTGGACCCGCAGGCGGTGGCCTGGCTGGCGGTGGGCAGCGGGCGAGGAGAGGTGTCTCTCTGGGACGCGCGATTCCAGCTGCCGCTCACGCGATGGACGCACCCTGACGGTGCGCCCTGTCGAGCGCTCGCGCACGCGGGCCCCGACGCGTGCCTTTGGGTCGCGTGCGGCGACGGCGGAGAGGTTGCGGCATTGGACGCGGCGGCGGCGTGCGTCACGGCCGTCATGCGCCTGCGCATGCCGGAAGATGCGAGCGACGAGCCCGCCGCGCTGCGCGCGGCGGGCAGCGCTGCTGCGTCTGGGCTTGATCCCGCGCCTGATGCGCTGCACATGCGAGCGCTGCTCTCTGCGGGCTGCGGGTCGCTGGTGTCTGGCAGCGACGACGGCTGTTTGCGGCAGTGGGAGCCGGCGCAGCGTCACGGAACCAGCGCCGCATGCCGTCTGCTCGCAGCCCCGGGCTCCGCCGCCGCTGCGCACGACGGCCCGCCCGTGGCGGCCGCCTGGCGGGGCGTGCCTGTGCTGCAGCAGCGCCTGCGGTGTGCGCAGCCGGCGGCGAGGCGCCAGGGGGCGGGGGCGCACGAGGACGCGGTCACAGCCTTGTGTGCGCTGCACGCGCACCAGGGCGACCGCCTGCTGTACAGCGCTGACCGCTCCGGCATCGTCAAAGCGTGGCTCTAGAGCGCATCGTGTCAGTGCATGGCTGTTGTTTTCACACGTCTGTCTGGTCTCTTGCACGCAGGCGCAGCCTCAAGATGCGCCTGAGGGCGGCTTGTAGGAGGGCGGCCGGTACGCCTTGGGCGCTGCAGGTGCGGGTGCAGCAGCGGCAGCGGGCGCAGGAGCGGGCGCAGGAGCGGGCGCAGGAGCGGGCGCCCCCCCGCCCCCAAACATAAAGGGGAAGAGCACGTCCAGGGCCTGCGAGCTCGGCGCCTCGGGCGGCGGGGCCGCCTCAAAGGTGGGCACTGCCAGGTTGGCGAACCGCCTCGCAACGGCCTGCTCAAACGGGTCGCTGCTCACCCACGCCGCAGGCGGCGCAGGCGCCACCGCAGGCGCCACCGCAGGCGCCACCGGCGGCGGCGGCGGCGGGGCAGGCGCAGGCAGAGGCGCAGGCGGCGCATCAGATGCCGGAGGAGGCGGCTGCGCCGGCTGCGCAGCCGTGTTCCAAGGCATTGCGGCTGCGTACGGCGCCGAGTCAGCCTGCTGGAACCTGTCCGCCCATAGCGCAGCCGCTGGGGGCGTCGCGGGCGCTGCTGCGTCGCGCGCGGCTCCTCGTGCGTTCGCCACATCATGCTCCTGCAGCGCCCGCGCAAAGAGCTCGTCCTCACGCTCCTGCGCACGCCGCGCCTCCGCCACCGCCGAGGCTGCACCCAGCGCCGCCGGCGTGCCCGCAGCAGCCCCCTGGCGCGTCTCGGCGGGCATCGCAGAGCCGGAGAGCACTGCTGCGACCGCCGCCGCCAGGCTAGCCCCCCCGGAGCCCCTCATCATCTGCACCACGAGTTCGGTGTCCACGCCGCTGAGGGCCATGGGCAGGCTGCTCGCCTGCAGCGTGGGAATGACGTGCCCGAACTGCTCGCGCGTCAGAGGGCGGGCCTCCCACAGCGTGTTGAACGCCACCACTTTGCCGCCGGGCTGGTCCCGCGAGCCAAAAAAGACGCCATGCAGGCTGTCGTCCGACGTGTTGAGCAGCAGCAGCGCCGTCACCGCAGGGCCGCTGGTCACCACGCCCCCGTGCGGCCCGTCAAGAACCAGGTTGGACGGGTTGAGCCCAAAGATTGGCGACGCTCGGTACATGGTCAGGATCTGCGCGTTGCAGCCGATCACCTGGGCGTTGCTCCACCGCACAGCGCCGGGGGGCATGGACGGGCCGAGGGGGAGCAAAGGCGCCGCGGCGGGCACGAAGAGCGGGGCGGCCGTGGGCGGCACAAAGGGCGGCGTCTGTGGGTTGATGCGCGACGGCGGCGGCGCGGGCGGCGGCGCGGGCGCAGTCGGCGGCGCAGGCGGGGCCACAAAGTGCGGGGCGGTGGGCGTGAGGCTGGACTTTGCTGGGGGGCCAGCCGCCTTGGGGGCGCTGCCCGCGGCAGCTTTCAGCGCCTGCCGCGCCGGGGCAGCGGCCACGGCTGCTGAGGAGGAGGAGGACGCGGAGCTGGACGCCGAGGCGCCAGAGCCGGCTGCAGAGCCGCTGCGGGCGGGCGGCTTGGCTGCGGAGGCGGCTGCGACGGAGGCTGAAAAGTCAGCCCCGGCGCAGGCGCTGCGCTTCACCACTGCGGGCGCCCCGCCGCCCGCCGCCGGCGGCGCCGCCGTCTGCGTCTGCGTCTGCGTCTGCGTCTGCGTCTGCGTCTGCTGCGCGGCGGCCCTGGCGGCCGAGGAGAGGGCCGGGAAAGCCTCATCCAGGTGCTCGTGGTCTGGCGCCTCCTCCACCGGCTCCTCGTCGGGGCTCACCCCCGAAAACGCGGCCGCAACCGCAGCCTGCGCCTGCGCTGCGGCGCGCTCCTCCGAGGGAATGACGCGAAAGTCAACCTCCAGCAGCTTCTTCACCTTCCTGGGCACCTTGGGCGGCTGTGCCGCGCCGCCGCCTTCCTCCCCGGCGGCGCCGTCGGACTGGGCAGCCGATGCCCTTGCTCCCTTGTCGCGCGCGCGCTCGGCGGCGCGGCGTGCCTGCTCCTCCTCCTCATCCTTGCGTCGCTGGATGACCAGCAGCGGGTTGGAGCGCCTCAGCAGCGCCCCCGCGTCCTCCTCGCGCACGGAGGTGAGGGACGCGGGCGCGGAGAGCTTGGCCAGCTTGGCGCGCCGGTCCGCGCGAGGCAGCTCCGCAGCCTCGGGCGGCAGCAGCGGCGTGTAGGCTGACAGCGGCACCCGCGCAGACGGGTCGGCGGGCGCCGGCGCCGGCGCGGGCGCAGGCGCGGCGGCGCCGGCGGCGGCGGCGGCGGCGGCAACAGCCTCGGCTGCAGCTTGGGCGGCGGCCTTTGCGGCGGCCACCTTCTTGCGAGACGGCTTGGGCGCCTGCTTGGCCGCCCGC
>Ga0049083_10000025_pt1 | contig 36197 bp, 25 predicted proteins | sample GreLakmeMI27MSRF_FD_66719 | JGI IMG/M metagenome (GOLD analysis project Ga0049083, IMG submission 66719) | Freshwater lentic microbial communities from great Laurentian Lakes, MI, USA - Great Lakes metaG MI27MSRF | ecosystem: Environmental > Aquatic > Freshwater > Lake | place: Great Lakes...
CTGGCACAAGGGTGCATGCAGTGCGGCAACGTGTTCTCCTCTTCCATCACGCCCGGCTACGAAAACACGAGCCTTTGGCACCTGGCCAATGCGCAGTACTTGTGGCTCGCCGCAGCCTTTGCAATCTCGCGGCCCTTCAGGCAGCCGCAGTGGACTAACGTGCCATTCTCGTGCGTCTGGCTCTGCCTCCTGGGCTGCACGGTGGCGATGCTCTTCTCGGGCTCTCGCTTTGTGAACAACACCTTTGACTTGATCCCCCTCCCGGACTACAACTTCAGGTGGGCCATCGCCTGCCTGGCGCTGCTCTCGGGCCTGGCCAGCTTTGCGTGGGAGCTTGCGCTGGAGGAAGCGCAGATCTCACTGGCGGAAAGTAAGGAGACGCTGGCAATGCGCATCAGAAAGCTTGGCTTGCGAAAGCGCTTCGGCGCTGCATATACCGCGCTGTAATGGCGCCATACTAGACGTGCAGCCGAGAGCTGACTTAGTTGTGGGCGCCGGGCACGCATCGCTCGTGAGGTCTTCCGTCTTCGTCGTACGGCGTTTTCGCACACTCTGCTGCCCTATGTTTGCCCGTCACCGTGGCCGCCGCATTGCGAGATAAGGGCGGAAGGATGCGTTTAGTACATGTCTTCGCTCTCGCACTCCTCGCAGTGGTTTGGCAGCTCGTCGCAAGAGCACCGCAGCCGGTGGTGCTGCACTCACTTTTCAGCAGCAGTGCGACGCGGCTGGGCGGCGGCGCGGACGCGAGCTGCGCGGCGTGCGCGGTGAGCGCTGCTGGCACCCGGCGCCAGAGAACGTCGACTCTCACACTGCGCCTTTGCACGCGCCTCCACAGCTTCCCAGTCCCGCGTCACTGTCACTGAGTGCCGCAGTGCCGGAGGTGCGCATGTGCAGCCGCGATGCAGCTTCGGCGCTGGCAGCGGTGCTTCTCTCCGCCCGTTTCCGCTGCGACCCGCAGAGCTCCGTCCTCACGCCTCGCGTGTCGCCCCGTCCCCCGCAGGCGCTTGGCGCGGAGGTTTCTGCGAGCGGGTGCGCCTTGGAGGCCATGGAGCGTGTGAACGAGGCGCGTGGTGGCACCCCCCCTGCGCCCACCCCGGCTCTCACGGACCTCCCGCAGGAGGTTCTGCACCCGCTGCTGTCCCAGCTGGTGAAGCAGCCCTTCTTCCGCTACTTTCGGGTGAACCTGCAGGGTCGGTGTCCGTTCTGGGCGGAGGATGGCATGTGTGCGCTGCCCGACTGCTCGGTGTGCGAGTGCCCCGCCGACGAGGTGCCCCTCCCCTGGCGTGTGGAGGCCCCGCCCAGCCTGGAGGTGGAGGCGCCCATGGGCGGCCCGCTGACGCCGCAGACGGCCGAGTGCGTGGGCGAGAGCGGGGGTGAGGAGGGGGAGGCGTCCGCTCGGCTGAACGCCGTGGAGGGGCTGGTGAACCGGGAGGGGCTGGACACGCGCACGCTGCGCGTGTGGGGGGCGGCGGACAACCCGTGGACGCTGGAAGACGAGCGCAAGGTTGAGGAGGACCCTGGGTGCGCCTACGTCAACCTGCTGCTCAACCCGGAGCGCTACACCGGCTACAGCGGCGAGCACGCGCACCGGGTGTGGGGCGCCATCTACGCGCAGGCGTGCTTCAACGGGCTGGGCACGCGCGGCAGCTCGCTGTGCGGCGGCGGGCCAGCCTCCGAGGCGCCCGAGCCCAGGGTCTTCTACCGCCTCGTCAGCGGCCTGCACGCCAGCATCTCCGCCCACATCGCGGGCGAGTACCTGCTGCAGCGCCGGGGCGCCTCGGAGGTGTGGGGACCAAACTACGCGCTCTTCCAGGAGCGCCTGGGCGAGCACCCGGAGCGACTGCAGAACCTGCGCTTCATCACAGCGTTCGTGCTGCGCGCGGTGGCGCAGGCGCGACCCTTCCTGCTGGCCGCAGACTACAGCACCGGCTTCCCTGTGGACGACGCAGCCACGCGCGCGCTCCTGCGCCAGCTCCTCGACTCCCCCGCGCTGCGCCCCTCATGCGCCGTGCCGTTCGACGAGACGCGCATGTTCACCGGCAAACAGGGGCCGCGGCTGAAGGAGGAGGTGCAACTGCACTTCAGAAACATCAGCGCCGTCATGGACTGCGTCGGCTGCGAAAAGTGCAGGCTCTGGGGCAAGCTGCAAACGCTGGGCTTGGGGACGGCCATGAAGGTGCGCGCGCGAGGAGCAGCTGCGTGTGCGCTTTGCTGACACTCGCACATTGCGCCGCAGATCCTCTTCTCCGCGGAGCCCGGGGCGCCGGCGGACCTGCACCGCAACGAGGTCATCGCGCTGCTGAACCTCATGCACCGCCTGTCGGAGAGCCTGCGGCTGTGCCATGACATGCAGCTGGCGGTTGCGGGCGGCGCGTTGGAGGTGCAGCCTGCTCCCGCGCCTCGCCACTCCAACGTGCCGCACTTTTTATTCTAGCACAGCCGCTTCATGGGCGCTCTGAACTGCAGCGCCTCAGGTCCGCCGCGCGCGTTGTACGCGTCCACCAACACTCGCAGCACACCCGCGCTGTGCTGCATCGCGTTGCGCTTCATGTCGCGCGCCATCGCCGCCACGTCGTCCCCGTGAGCTTCCACCAGCGCGCCCACGATGCTCTGCCGCGCGCGTCAGGCGGAGAGCAGGCGCGCGAGAGCAGACAGACAGAGCGCACCAGCTGCATATTGGTCAGCTTCTTTGGCGGCCGTTGTCCCTTGGGCAGGTGCTGCCCGGTGGCGACGCGCAGCGCGTCCGGGTCGCAGTGCGCCAGCTGGCCCAGCGTGGGCTCTGCGTCTTGGCCGGCGGTCTCGCCCTCCTCCGCCGGCGGCTGCTGCGGGTTGACGCGCCCGAAGCCTGGGTTCGGGTCCTGCGCCAGCCCTAGCGCGCGGTAGTTGCGCCGCAGAGTGGTGTCCTGGGCCCAGGCCGTCCTGAGGCCAGCCGCGTCAGCCGCCAAGCACAAGCGCAACCAAGTGACGCACGCTTGTTGTGTGCCCGGCAGCAGCACAGCCCCGGGCGGGCGCTTCTCCTTCTTCAGGCCAACCTGGGAGCAGCGCAGCCTCAGCACTGGAGCAGGAAGAAGAGCGCCGCGCTAGAGGCTCACCTTCACTTTCGTGTGCGTCGTCTTCCGACGAGCCTTCGCCTTGCGTGACGAACCCATGTGCCCTAACCTACTTCGGCCTGCTAGAGTGCGCGAGGAGAGCTTAACCAGAAGGCGGAAGAGACGATTGGCATGCAGGCCCCGGGGGGCCCCGCCCCAGGCGCCCGCCCGCTGGGGCGGGCCCCGCCCCAGCCCCAGCGCCCCACATCTCGACACAGCACGCCTCCCTCCGGAATCGCGTTCGAGATGGCGGAGTCGCAACTGCGTGCAGAGACTCTGTTCAGCGTGCAGGACAAGGCACGCGAAGCAGGTCCACTCAGAGTCTCGAGCTGACGCGTTGCCAGGTGTGCTTGGTGACTGGAGGCGCACGTGGGCTGGGTCTCATGTTCGCTGAGGGCCTCGTTGCGAACGGTGCCACCGTCTACATTTCGTCGCGCGACGCCGCTGCGTGCGAGGCTGCGGCAACCCAGCTGACAGCGCACGGGCCTGGGCGAGCCTATGCGCTGCCGGAGGACCTGTCCACGGACGCCGGCTGCGTGCGTCTCGCAGCGAGGCTGTCAGAGCGCGAGACGAAGCTGCACGTCCTAGTCAACAACTCAGGCATCGCCTGGGGAGAACCGCTGGAGACGTTCAGCGAGATTGGCTGGAAGAAGGTCATGGCGCTGAACGTCGAGGCGGTCTTCAACGTCACAAGAGCCTGCCTGCCCTTGCTCGACGCCGGCAGCTCACAGTCGTCCCCTGCACGGGTCATAGTGGTTGGATCTGTCGCTGGCATCAAGCCTCAACCGTTCCCGACGTGGAGCTATGACATCTCCAAGGCGGCCGTGCACCACCTAACGTTGAAGATGGCTGCTGCGTTCACGGACCGGAGAGCGCAAGGCGGGCACAGCATCTGCGTGAACGCTGTGGCGCCGGGCTACGTCCCGTCCAGGATGAGCAAGGTGCGCATCCCGCTTGCTCACTCATGCTGCGTAAGCACTAACTTTTGCGGCACTGTTTCTGTTTGTCGTATTTGTGAATGTTAGTCGCTCGACAGATACCAGAGTGAGCCCGGTGAGCTGGAGCAGAGCGTGCCGCTGCGCAGACTGGGCAGCAAGAGTGACATGGCGGCTGTCGTTCTCTACCTCGCATCGCCCGCGGGAGCCTGGGTCACGGGAACGGTCATTCCGGTGGACGGTGGTCACTTGAGCAAGCTTTAGAAGCTTGTGCGCTTCGTAGTGACAGTGGTACGACGAACGACGTCCTGCCGGGGTTGGTTAGCCTTCGGGTTGGCCACCCCGGCATGTGGGCCGTGTTTCCATGGCAACGTCAACTACGAGAGTCGAACGCTTCGGGCGTCATTTTTCGTACGACGTGGCAAGGGCCCTCTCTCTCTCGCCCCGGCCTCTGTGGCATGCTGCTAGCTGCGCGGCACCAGGCCTGCTTGCACGCGCGCCAGTCCCTGCTGCCTCGCACGCGCTGTCGCGTGCAGACTCGCGCTGTCGCTATGTCCGTCTACGCCCCGTCGCAGCCGCCCATTGTCTTCAAGCCTGCCGGCCCGCACACCGCCACCCTCATATGGCTTCACGGCCTGGGCGACAGCGGCGCGGGTTGGGCCGACGTAGCTGATCAGTTTGCTCTGCCTGGCCTCAAGCTGGTCTTCCCCACCAGCTCCCAGCTGCCGGTGACGCTGAACGGCGGGATGCGCATGAACGCCTGGTTCGACCTGACCAGCCTGAGCGACATCGACACGGTGGAGGACCGCGCAGGCATGCAGGCGAGCACGGCGCACGTGCGAGCGCTGGTGGAGGCAGAGGTGAGCGCGGGCGTGCCGCACAACCGCATCGTGGTGGCGGGCTTCAGCCAGGGCGGCGCCATCGCCCTCAGCGTGGGCTTGCGCACGCCACAGCCGCTCGCGGGGGTGGTGGCTCTGTCCACCTGGCTGCCTCTTCGCGACGATTACCCTGGCGCGCTGGGCGAGGGCGCCAAGGCGACGCCGGTGCTGCAGTGCCACGGGACGCAAGATCAGGTTGTCAGGACTGCGTATGGACAGCAGACGCACGAGGCGATGAAGGCGATGGGGATGAACACGGAGCTGAAACTCTATCCCATGGCGCACAGCGCCTGCCCCCAGGAGCTGGACGCTGTGCGCGCGTTCCTGCAGTCGCGGCTGTGAGTTATTTCTTATGAGCTCTATGAAACCACCGCTTGCTGCGTTTCGACTCTGGCCACCTTCCTTGGCTCGGTTGCGCGCGTCACCGGGCACTGCATCTCCTTCCAGCTGAGCGGCACCATGACCTCTCCCGAGGCTGCGCTGCGCGCGTGCACCACGCCCAGCTGGTTCTGCGCCGTCGAGAGATAATAGGAGCGAGAGTCTCCCAGGGACAGCACCACGCAGCGCAGCACGTCGCCGGGGCGGAAGCAGTCGTAGAGGATGACCTTGTCCACCTCTGTAGCGCGCACGTCCTGCTGGCGCACGACGCCCGAGAAGGGCTGCTCCGTCGCGCAGCCGTCCACGCACACAACCTCCACCGTGGCCAGCCGCGGCGTCACGTTGCGCACGCGCGCCAGCACCACGCTGCCCGGCTGCGGCAGCGCGGCGGAGGAGCGGCCGCGCAGCACCTCGGCCACGGGGCGGGGGTCCACGCTGCCGGCGGCGGCTGCGCTCACCACCGCCCTCCCAGCCAGCGACGCGCACACCGCCCCGTCGCTGCTGCGCACGTACGTGCCGCGGCCAGCAACTACCTCGCTGCTGTGACGCAGGCGGTCGCCTGGGGAGACCACGGTGCTCATGCGACGCAGAAGCGCGTCCGCGTCCGTGCCTCTCGCTCGCGCAAAAAAGTTGACTTCAACACGGGTGCACAGGCGCTTCAGGGCCAGGTGTTGTGGTCGGTTGCTGGTCGTACGAAACAGCGGGCAATGCACGCGTGTTCAGCAGCGTAGTGGCTGTAGTGGTAGGTGGGTACGGCTGACCGAACGAACCGCACATCGTCGCCCTCGGCTGCTGGTGAGCGCGAGGACATCGAGGAGGCTGGCGTCGCTGCGCAGCGTCGCTGCGGCTTGTCGACCGCGGCCGACAGCCGCCTTGGCGGTGGCGGCGCCCTCCCTTGCCGCCACCCCCGAGCGCGCGCTCCCCGCACACCTGTCGCGCGCCTCCGCCAAGGCGCTGCTGCTGGGCGAGGGCAACTTCAGCTTCGCAGCTGCGCTGAGCAGGCAGCACCCGTCGCTGTGCCTCTTCGCCACCAGCCTGGAGAGCCAGGAGCAGGCCTTAGGACTGTGGGGCGCCGGTGCTGCGCTGCAGGAGCTGCGGGAGCGCCCACAGCGCGTGGAGGTGCTCCACAGCGTCGACGCAACGAAGCTGGAGCAGAGTCCCCTCCACAGGGAGTCCTTCGACGCGGGTGCGTGCGCCTTCACTGCGCCTGCCTGCTCGCCGTCACCGCCCGGCTCACCCGTGCCTCGTAGTGCTCTTCTCCTTCCCGCACTGCGGGCGCAAGGGCCGCATACAGCTCAACCGAGCGCTGCTGGCAGACTTTGCGCGCAGCCTGCAGCGCTCGGGCGCGCTGGCAGCTGGCGGGGCGGCGGAGGTCACCCTGGCGGCTGGCCAGGGCGGCACGGGGGCGGACGGCTCCGCGAGGCGCGTGTACGGAGACTCCTGGATGCTGGGACTTCAGGCGGCAGAGGGCGGCCTGGTGCTGTGCGACGCCGAGCCGTTTGACGAGGCCAGATGGACGGCTTTGGGGTACCGACCCAGCGGGCATTACCGGGGCTTGGGGCAGCTTGAGCGCACGATGGACAAGCGGTTTCGCACGGTAGCTGGCGTGGTGCACACGCTGCTGCCGGAGGGCTCCCCGGGTGCAGTGTCTCCGTGGCCCCAGTGCTTCGACTATGACGCCTCCTTCTGGGTGGGCCGCCAGTGGAGCGGCACGCTGGCGGGCGACCCGCAGGCTGCGACGCCCTTTGCAGAGGCTGCTCTGGCGGCCGCGCAGGCTGCGGTTGGACCCGAGGCTGTGCATTTCGTGCGGCTGGTGAACCTGTGGCAGCGCCCCGAGGATGGGCGCGTCTCTGTGTGCCTGAGGTTCTCCTACGCGGCAGCCGCGCAGGCGGTGACCACTGCACGCGCGCTGCTGATGCACGAGGCGGTCAAGAGCGGCGTGGCACAGGCGATGCAGCTGCTGCTGAGGACGCGCGCGGATGCGGTAGCTGCCTGCCCATGAAGGGTGCTGACTCTTGCGTGCAAGTCCCAAATCGCGGAGCTCCTCGTCACTTGTCCCGCTCCTCGTCGCGTTTTTCTACGACTCGGTGCTGCCCCCGGAGCTGCTGGAGGCACAGGACGTCATGGCCCACTACACAGCGAGAGACGTGTCGAGGACGTCAAAAACTCCAGAAGACCGAACAAATGAACCCGTTGAGCGTTGACTATCCCGTTAGGCTAACACGCGTCTCCCTCCGCTTGGTCTATTCACGTCCTGGTGCGCGCGCGTGCAAATGCCAGCAGAGATCTCTGTTCAGACGGGCCGCATCCTGTTGCTTGAGGAGGTTGTGAGACAGGGCGCTGCTCTGCGCGGCACGGCTGTGCGCGTGACGGGCAGGTGAGAGCGACAGTCCACTGTCTCAAGCAGGCGAGCGCTGAGCACGCTCTCACACGCAGCTTGACAGAGTACGACGCTGTCTCCCAGTGCGCCCTCATCACGCACAAGGGCTGCAGCTTGACCGTAGTCACCAGCCTGTTGCCACCTAGCGCCTACCGAGTGCGTGGCCTTGCGGGCCCAGAAAAGGCGTGCGTGACGCGCTGACGCTTCCCGCACTCCCGCTCAGCCAAAATCGCTGATGCAGTTCATAGGCGAGGTAGACATACGTCACGTGAGTGGGAAGGCACGTCTCGCCTGTGCAGTCAAGTGCGTAAACAGTATGAGCCACCAGCAGCTCACTGCTCGCTCGCAGGACGAGTCTGTGGTTGTGGTGGCGCGCGTCGCGCGCTGCGTGGACGGTCTGGACGTGGCGCTCTACGAGCAGGCACTCGCCGTGCGGCGCCAGTTCGAGGCGACGGAGATGCATACATAGCGTTGGTTCCCAGCAGATGATGTGCTCGCTGTGTGTAATGCTAGGCAGTATGCTCGAGGCTCTCTGTGATTCACACCAGCACCTCCTGGCTGGCGCGCCAGCTGTCGTTGCTTAGCGCGCCGAGCGGCTGCGTGCTCATAGGCTGCGTGCCGCCTCGCGCAGTCGCCTCCTCTGCAGCCTCCTCCTCCATGGCGCCCCCGGGTTCGCCCTCATCCGCATGCGCATCCGCAACCGGCGACGGCGGCGTGGCAGCCGCGTCCGGCGCGGGCGGCTGCGATCCCGGCGGACTGGGCCCACGCTCCTGCTCTGCGTCCAGCTCACGCGGCTGCGGGGCGGGTGAGGCCAGGCCGTCGGAGCGCGCCGCCGGCGTGGCCCAGTCCGCGCCTCCAAACAGCTGCTCCTCCTCCGCTTCCCCCGCAGCCGCCCCATCAGCGGGCGTGGCGCCGGCGCTGCCGCCCAGCCCCTGCGCCGCCGCCTGCGCCGCCTGCAGCCCGAGCGCCATGCGAAGCGCCTGGTCCATGACGCCGTCGCTGTCCGGACAGTCCGGCAGGCACCCCTCCCGCTGGGGCTCACCCTGCGAGCGGAAGAACAGCCGCTGCCCCAGCTGGTTCAGCTGCAGCGCCTCCGGGCTGGTGTTGGGGTGGCTGGGCGGCACCGAGGGCGGCACCAGGCTGAAAAGCCAGGGCGTCACGCCAGCCCCGCCCGCAGGAGGACCAGCCTCGGCTGCTGCGCCAGAGCCCCGACCCGAGCCGCTCCCGCTGCCCCCGCCGCCCACGGCGCCGCCGGCCGCGGGCGACGCGGGCGTCACCAGGCCCTGCTGCAGCGCCGCCCCGGCGCCGCGGCCGGGCGAGATTGAGCCCAGCATGCTGCGCTGGCTCTCCTGCACCGCAGCGCCGCCGGCTGGCTGAAAGGCTGGCGGCGCAACATCCAGCGCCGCCAGCGGTGCCGCGGGCTGCTGCGGCTCCTCAGCGGTGGCGTCCGAGTCGGGCGCAGGGCTGGCCTCGCGCAACCGCTTGGCGCCGCCGCCGGGCGAGTCCTTCCGCGGGCGCTTGCCCCCGCGCGCGTCCTCTTCCTCCTGGCCGCCGGGGCTGCCGCACAGCGCCGCCGCCTCGTGGCGCGCGGCGCTGGAGGTGAGCGCGGTGGAGGGGGCCGCCTCGCTGGGCGCGGAGGGCAGTGCGGAGGGCCACGGGCTGCCCGGCGCAGCGCCAGAGGCAGCCAGGTGCGCCTGCAGCACGCGGGCGGCGTGTGCTGCCAACGAAGGCATCTCGGCCGTGTCCGCTCCCTCGTCAGCCAGCGCCTTCAGCCGCTGCGCCAGCAGAGAGGCCACGGCGGCCACGGCGCGGCGCGACGCGGCAGCGGCGGGGCAGCCCGAGGCGTCCAGGTCGCAGGCAGCCTCCTGGTTGACGGCAGCGGCAAAGGCGAGCCGCGGCACGCAGTCGCGCAGCGAAGCCTCCAGCTCACGCAGCCGCACCACCAGGCGGGCCTGCATGGCGCCGCACGAGTCCAGAGCCTGCGCCAGCAGCGGCAGCGCCTGCGCGAGCGGGAACGCACGGAGGAGTGAGAGGTTTGAAAGTGAGCGCCGCGCCGGGGGGGTGGCCGCCAGGCGCGCTCCGCGGCGGGCAGCGCGGTGCTGGCGCGACGGGCTGAGCGTGCGTGGAGGGGCGCACCGCGTTGAGCAGCGGCTGCGCGTGCGTGCACTCCAGGGTGTGCGCCCACGCCTGCTGTAGACTCGCCGACTGCCGCGCCGCCGCGCCGTAGTGGTCCACCAGCAGCTGCAGCTCGCGCCCGGAGGAGGCCACCTGCGGAGGGCGCGCAGCGCGTGAGAGGCGTGAGAGAGGCGCGGCGGGTGTGCCAAACGCGCCTCCAACAGCAGCTCCGCCTGCTGCCGGCTGGAGACGCAGCGCACGACGAAGGGTGCGTCCACACACAGCGCCGCGGCGATAGGCTCAACGCACTCCTCAGCAGACATCGGGTTGCCTGAGTCCGTGCGACCGTGCAACAGCCAGACTACGTGCGGCTGTGCTGAGACACAGATTAGGCGAGGGACAAGAAAGTGGCGATGTAGAACACTCGAACAGTATGTAGTGCGTAAAAACACTGGTCAAATGCACCTTGATCTCTGGTCTCGCGCCTTGATGCGCCTTGATCTCTGGGTTGTCCTGCGCTGCACCTGGGGGTGTTCCACATAGACATCTTTCAGCGCCGCTCGTTCTAGCTCGGGAATTCGTTTGCTTCTTAGCTGGCTCTTGTACATGGCTCTTCTCCTTCTTCCAGGCGGCTCAGGGGTCTCTGAGCTGCGCGCGGGTGCTTGCCTTTTATGTGGGGCTGCGACTATGATGGTTGTGTGCAGTGAGTCAGTTGGTATCAGAAGCTGGCCAGCCGGAGTCTAGGGGTTCGTCGCCTCCACCGCGTTTTTCTAGTTTGCACCTCCTCGCTATAGCTGCGTCTTTCTGGGCGTTTGTGTTATAGTAGCCCACGTCCGATCACCTTGATCTCTGGTAGGTGCAGGCGGTCACTCTCCTCCTTTGTAGGTGTGAGCGTCCGCGCGCGTGTCGAACATGAGGTTCCAGGGCAGCAGACGGTTCTGCGCATCGCGCTCGCAGTAGATCATGGACGGGAAGCCCACGTTCTTGAGCGCGATGCAGGTTGATCGCAACGGCTTAGGCCAAACCAGGACGAATGCGTAGCACATCTCCTCGAAGTGCCCCTCCGCCTTGTTGTAGGTGCCAAAGCCGCCCACCACATCCTGCTCGCCGCCGGGCGCAGCTGAGCCAGTGATGTAGGGAGACTCGAGCTGCGTGCTGTTCCGCGTATTGAAGACGCACCGCGTCAGGAGCGCATCGTCGGCGTGAAGCACGGTGCCCCGCTCCGCCGGCAACGCGCGCTGATGCTCGAAGTCCCAGTACGGCTGGCTGATGCCGCCCATCCTCTTGCCGTCCCGCCACACCTCCAGGTATTCGTGCACGCCCTTCACATGCATGTGGAAGGTGGTGCTCACCACGTGGAGCTCGCTCTTGGCGGATGGCAGCATTTGGCGAATACAAGAGGCCGGGCAGAAGTTGGAGACTTCGTACTCCGCATGGCCCGCGGGCAGGCGCTGCGGGCGGCTCTTCACCGGCGCAGCCTGCTGCTCCAGCGAGTCTCCCACGATGAGGTAGCCCAGGTCGTGCGGACGGAGCCGCTCGGTGAAGGTGAACTCGAAGCCGCTGCGGTCCACAATGCCCTTTGTCTGCGCCAGGTTTTCGTAGTGGACCTCAAGCAGGATTGACTTGGTCTCCCCAGCGCCGAAGGGGAAGCCCGCCTCAGGCGGGTAGCGCAACACGTCGGAGGATGCCCATCCGATGAAGTTCTGTGGGCACGCAGGCGGCATCGACCCCTCGTCCCGGCAAATCACCCCGCCACGGCGCAGAGTGTCGCCCGCCGAGCCACCGCCGCCCAAAGCGAACGAGTCGGGGCAGGCGTAGCTCACGATGTGATGGATCAGCCCTGCGAGTAATCAGAATGTAAGAGCTGGGCTCAGTGCGCAACGTTGCAGACTTGCCTGGGTGATCGTTGGCGACGGTCGCCTTGACCTTCGTGATGTGGTACTTCTTGTCGCTCGGGAGCTGATGCCAGCTCCAGCAATAGCGTGATGGACTCCCGCTCGTGTATGTAGCAGGAGTGCGGACGAAAAGAGTGCGCTCGTCTGAGCTCTGCACATCGTCTCCAGCCGGCCCCTCCGGCAGCGAGATGCGCACGCCACCGCGCAGGCTGCCGTGATAGTTGAAGTCGCCAGGCGAGGATCCAATCGCCCAAATCATGTTGTCGCCGCCAGCTCTCAGGAGCGGGATGCTGTCCATCTCGCTGCCCCAGGCTGCCACGGGGCGCGTAAATGCCCACGAGGCGCCCTGCGCCGTGGATTGCCAGCCCAGCAGGGTGAGGGACTTGCTGGCGCGCGAGGAGTGGCCCGGCTTCACGTAGTCGCGGCTCCAAAAGGCTTCCAACTGAAAACGCCCATCACCGTCCAGGCGCGCAACCCACAGCTCGGCGCCTTTCATGCCGCCGTTATAGGAGCTGCCCAACGCGACGTAGCCCAGGTCAGACAGAGGGGCGGCGATGTTGACGCCGAAGGAGACGCTGCTTCCAGAGACACGCCACAGCAGGCGCAGGGCGGGCGTCGAAGCATCGCCCGCGTGCAGCAGCACGCACTGGTCCAGCGACACTCCGGACGGCATGGGCGGCGAGATTTGTGCTGGGTCGCATCGCTGTGAGGCGGCGGCCAGAGAGGCCAGCAACAGCGCGCTGAGCGCGCGCAGCCATGCGATCATGCTGCGGCAACAGCGCGGAGCGCGCAGGGCGGTTCTCGTTGAGAGCAAAGTCCGAGGCAGCGGAACTTTCCACCCTAAAGTTCCCTCGACACCTCCTCCAACTTTCAGCTAGAGCTAGGAAGAAGCTACACGTGCGCATGCTTGTCCGCCGGGCGGCTGGGCGCGTCAGCAGGCCCTCCGCCCCAGGCGAGCTGCAGCGTCCAGGTCCAGAGCATCGTCCCCAACGCCAGCACCACCAGCATGTAACCCGCCGGGTTGACATCCACGTCCTCCGCGAAGCGCACGGGGCACTCGGAACTGAAGACGAAGGTGAGCGAGGCGAGCAGGGCCAGGAGGGAGTACTCGAAGATGCGCGGCACGCAGCGGAAGAAGCTCCCTAGCAGCAGGAAGCCCGCGTGCGACTGGTGCGTCAGCCGTGAGAGGTCGCTGAACTGGGCGTGGTGGAGGATCATGATGCAGTGGCCAGCACTCTGCGGCGCACAGGTGGTCAGAACGCAAGGGCAGCAACGCGCGCAGCGCGCGCGCACCGCCACCAGCATGTGCATGCCCGTGACGACGTCGAAGCGCGCCAGGACGAGGGCCAGCGCGCCGCAGCAGACCCAGAGAGTGCCAGAGAAGACGTGCTGCTGATCGTGGTGCGTCCCGCCATGGTTCAGAACCGCGCCGTGGTGCGCCAACGTGATCTCGGTCAGGAAGAAGGCGCCGCCGGCCAGCATCATCCGCCCCTCCGCGCGCTGCAGCGCCAGCAGGCGGGGCGCCTGGTCAGCACCAGGGCGGATGTGCTGCAGGGCCACCAGGGCGGCGGCGGTCCACAGCGAGGCTGGGATGAGGTGGCCGATCTCGTAGCCGATGAACTTCGGGGACGAGTAGCAGTTGAGGGTGCTCCAAAGACCCGTGAGCAGCAAGAAAAAACCGCTGGCGCAGCAGAGCACCGTGGCCCAGCCCAGCAGGCCCACCTCCACGCCGATGAGAATGCGCGCAAGGCGCCGCGCCGCGCCCTCGGCCTCTGCGGCCAGACGCACAGCCGCGACGCGGCACTCGCTCCTTGGTAGCACGGCGCTCACCGCCGCCGCCGCCAGCGCGGCAGCGGAGAAGAGCCAGCCACACACGGCGTGCAGGTTGAACGGAGGCAGCTCCGTCTCGCCGCCGCGCAGCAGGCAGGCGGACTGCATGATGCGACTAATCCCAGCGCACGCAAACACGGCCACCGCCGCGGCGGAGAATGCCAGCGGCGAGCCGCGCGCCGTTGCGTGGGGGATGGCGCCCATGACCAGGGCGCCCAGCAGCAGCGCGTGCGTCCAGAGGCCTTGGAAGCGACAGTCGCTGGGGTCGACGGTGGGGCGCCAGTCGAACGTGCTCGCGTGCACGTGCGCCGTGTGCGCCTCCATGGCGGGCGGGATGACGGGCGGGTGAGCGTGCTCCATGACGGGCGTGCGGCTGCTGAGCTGGGAGTCCAAGACGCTCCCCGAAAAAATCCGAGACCTGACCAAAAACTGGGTTTTCGGGTCCCACGGCTCGCTTGGGTCGTTGCCCCGAGAGGTGGCTCAAACGCAATCTCCCCGCAGACCTCATGCGGCGCGCATCGCTGCTGCTGCTTGCGTGTGTGGCGCTGTGCCTGGGCAGTGCGCTCTCCTGCGAGGGCCCTCCCCCGCCGCTGAAGCACTTCTCCGCCTCTCGCTATGCGGGCACCTGGTACATCCAGCGCATCTGGGGCACCGGGGATGGCAGCATGGCGTGCGCGCATATGCAGTACAACCTCCAAAGCCACCCGTTGTCTTCGCCGTCGTTCTCTGTGCGGTCAGACTTCACGGTGATCCCGTACCTCAACCACCTCACTTTGACTGGCCAGAAAAGGCTGCCCGACGCCCACAATCCAAGCTTCTTCGAAGTGACGCCGGAGGCGGGGCCTTTCAACCTCCAGGCCACGCCCAGCTGGATCGTCGCCCTGGCCGACGACTACAGGCGCGGCAAAATCAGCCACGCGTCGACAGAGGCTGATCATGCGCTGACGCGCCTGCGCAGCTGGTCGGCGGTGGTGTCTGGGCCGCCCACGGAGCCGTCAGCATTTGGCTGCCTGCCGCGCGAACGCACCGGCGGGATGAGCATCATGACCCGAGCGCGCCTGCCCAGCGACGCTGTGGTCAAGCGCGCACTCGCCTCCTTGTCACTTCTGGTGAGGAGCGAGCGTTGAACGCGTCAGCCAGCCTCAGTCCCAGCTCACAACTCGTGTGTTCGCCTCCTTCCCCAAGGGGTACGACACAAACCAGATGAAGACCGTCCGACAGGAGGGCTTCCCCTGCGGCGCCGCCTCTTGAAACGGCCACATGCTATTACTCATGCTTTACTCTTCTGCATCGTCCGCGTCCGCTGCTGCGTCCGCCAGGCCCGCGCGCCGGGCTCTGTAGGCGGGCTCGGCGCCCCACTTGCGGTAGTCGCTGGCCAGCTGGCGTATGAAGACGTTCAGCAGCGCGGGCACCGCTCGGCGCAGCACCGCATTGCAGGCGCCTGAGAGCAGCGAGCGCGGCACGCGGTGGAAGGGAGGCAGCACTTCGCACCACACCTTCACCTCCGTCTCGACCGCGATGTGGCACTCGTCCAGCCCGCCTTGCCAGGTGAGCGTGGTGCTCCAAAACATGTCAAAGTGCTCGTTCAGCTTGCTCTGCTGCACGAACTCGCTGCCGTCGATGCGCGTCGCGCGGCTGCGCATGTGCACGCTGGTGGGCGAGATGAGGACGTCCACGTCCACAGTTGGTTCCAGCCAGACGTTGAAGAAGCTCAGGCGCGGGATGCGGCACCGGAAAGCGTTGGGACCCAGCCGCGTCACGCTCTCCGGCTCCAACACGAAGTACTGCTCCACTGCAAGGGGCAGCAGATGCTGTGCGTGAGCGAGCAGGGCGCGTGGTGGCGCGAGAGTTGCGAGGCGAGAGAGTGGCGCGGTGCGTCACGTCTGTCGTCCGTGACGCGCCTGGGAGCGTCATGTACTTGTCCAGCGCCCCGTCACCGCCACAGTCTGTGACGGACGCGCGCGAGCGAGCCAGGGCGGACAGCAGCACCGGCTCCTTGAGTGTGCGGCTGGGCGAGAGAGGGGAAGATAGCGCCCTCTCTTCCCCAGCCACCGCGCTGGCAGCATAAGAGGCGAGCCGCCCCGCAGCAGGGCGAGCAGCAGCGCGGCGAGCGTGCAGAAGGCGTGACTGCGAGCCAGGCAAACGATGAGCGCTCCGCCGCTGTGCCACGCCGCTGCATAGCCCCTGCGGCTGGGCGGACATCAAGCCCCACAGATCCCGGGCTCACAAGAGCCTGCCTGCTGTCTGCGAGTGTTGAGCTGCCACTGACTTAAGGAGACACGCACTCAGCGAAGGAGAGCAGCCGCAGTCACCAGGGTGCGGCAGGCGGCCCCTCCATTTGCACCCCACGCTGGCGCGGGGGCGGCGGGCGGGGCGCGCCCGCCGCCGCGCGCCCCTACGCCTCTTTCCTCCGCCTCGCCTTCGCTATCAACCGTTAGCAACAATGTGCGTGCCGTGCTCGCCTGCGATTGCCCTGCGTGCGCTCACGTGTCGTGCCTTGCGTCTGACAGGGCGGGCGAGGATAGCAAGCTTTTCGTGGGCAGCCTGTCGTGGGGCACCACCGACCAGAGCCTTCACCAGGCGTTCGGCGCGTTCGGCAACGTGGTGGAGGCGCGGGTGCGTGAGCAATGCAGCGCGCGCGTGGAGGCCGTTTTGAGGCTGCGCGACGCCGCACTGCGCGCGAGCGGACGGTTGCGTGTCTGTGGCGACCTCCGGGCGCGCGTGGCGTGGAGGCTGGGCGCGGGGTGCGCGGCGCGGGCGGCAGCCGCCGGACGTCCTGGCAGTCGCCTCCGCGCTGCCGCGCCGCGCCCCCGCCGCACCTCGTCGCACCTTCCCGCAGCTCGGCCTCGCTTCGCACTCGCGCGCGGGCGGTGCATTGGCGCGCACGCGGCGCGGGCGCTGACGCGTGGGATGTATCGCACAATCGTCGGTTAACTGACTCGTCTCCGCGCGCGCAGGTGGTGATGGATCGCGAGACCGGCCGCAGCCGCGGCTTCGGCTTCGTCACCTTCGACAACGTGGCTGACTGCGACAAGGCGCGTGATCCAGTGCCCGTCTCATATGCCTCCTGTCAGGCCACTCCGCTGCGCACCGCACGCTCGCTGCGCGCCGCTCTGTTGCGCCAACCGCAGCTAACTGAGCGCCTGTCACTCTCTGCGCAGGCACTGGCCTCCATGGACGGCCAGGACCTGGACGGGCGCCCCATCCGCGTCAGCAAGTCCACTGCCCGTGCCGGCGGCGGCGGCGGCGGCGGCGGCGGCTACGGCGGCGGCGGTGGCGGCGGCTACGGCGGCGGCGGCGGCGGCTACGAGGCCCCTCGCGGCGGTGGCTACGGCGGCGGCGGCGGCGGCTTCGGCGGCGACCGAGGTGGCGGTGGCTCTTTCGGCGGCTCTTATGGCGGCGGCGCGGGTGCCGGCGCCGGCGGCGGCAGCCGCGTCTGCTTCGACTTCCAGAAGGGGCGCTGCACTCGCACCTCCTGCCGCTTTGAGCACTCTGGAGGTGCGTGCCAACCCTCTCGTTCCGCGTCGCCCCCTCGCGCGCCACTCACGCGCCGTGCCCCCCCCCAGCCGCCAACTGAGTGCCGCGCTGGGCGCGACGCAGCCCCTCCCTGAGGGGTGTGCGAAGGAGTGAGAGGGTTGATGGGTGTTAGCGTAGTCCTGCAGGACCAGGCGCGCCGGCGGCGAGAGCTGCTGGTGCCGCCACGGGGCTGCCGTGTGACGCTTTGTGTTTCGGGGGGGGCTCGTCGTTGCTGTTGGGGGTTGGGGCTGCTGCTGCTGCCGGGGAGAGGGATACGGAGAGCCGGCGCCGTTGGAGGCGCTGTGCTGCGTGTGCTGCTTTGCGTTGCGTGTTGTGGTGTCTAAACTTGACATCGTCGTGGTCAAGAGCACCAGTTCTGGTCGTTGTTCAGTCAGCAGCACGCCCTTGCAAACTCGGTCTACCGCCGCTGCGTGTGCCGAGCGATCCTGAACGCACGCCGAACGATTTTCGGGACCTCAAAGCGCGCCCCTGTCCCGGCGACTCCGTCGTGCGCCTTTCTTTCCTGTCCGCCCTCCGCGCGTCGCCCTTGCACACACACTGTAGCGAGGCATGAGCGGCGACGCGGACTCTCTGCCCTTGGCGCACGTGAAGCGCATCGTGCGCAGCAAGCTGGCTGAGCTGAGCGGCAGCGTCGCGGAGGGTGGCAAGAAGAAGGAGGTGTCCGTTCAGAAGGAGGCGCTGACAGCCTTTGCGGAGGCTGCGAAGATCTTCATCCACTACCTCACGGGCACCGCCAACGAGCTCTGCCACGAGGGCAAGCGGCTGACGGTGAACGCGGAGGACGTGCTGAGGGCGCTGGAGGAGGTTGAGTTTGCAGAGTTTGCAGGGCCGCTGCGGGAGGCGCTTGCCGGTGCGCGAACCGAGGGCGGCAAGCGCTGCGGAGCTGAGCCGGGCTCTTACGCGCCGCCCCCGCCCCCGCGCACCGCACAGGACTCAAGGCGGCGGCTGCGGAGAAGGCTGCCAGCAAGGCTGCCAGCAAGAAGCGCAAGGCGGAGGGAGACGCAGAGCCGGGTGCTGAGGGCGAGCCGGAGGGCGCCGCATCGCCGGAGGGCGCTGGGCAGGGCGAGGAGGAGGAGGAGCAGGAGGAGGAGGAATAGGAACGCACGGCGGTTGCACGCTGAGCGTCGGATGTGCTCGTTGGGACGCTGAGCCAACCTGTCTCGCCAGCGCACAGCTCGGAGTAATAAAACCCACGCACGCAGAAGCGAAAGCAGAGAAGCAGCTGCTCTCTTTTACGTTCACAGAGCGTCCAGGCGCGCAATCATGAGACCCAACACCGACCGCCTATGTCGCCGGCCCCGGCCGCAATGCCTGGGCGTGGAACCGCAGGTGGTCCTCCACGAAGCTTGCAATGAAGTAGTAGGAGTGGTCATAGCCCTCCTGCATTCGCAGCGTCACGGAGACGACCCCGGACGCTCCTGCAGCCTCGATGAGCCGCTGCGGCGTCAGCTGCACCGCCAGGAACGAGTCGGCCGTGCCCTGGTCCACCAAGAGGTGTCGCCCAGGACCCTTATACGCGCGCAGCAGCTCGCAGGCGTCATAGGCCTAACAGCATTATCAGCGAAACAGAACGCACAGCAACGAAAACGCACCTTCCAGGCCTCCCTGTCCTCGCCCAGGTAGCCACTGAAGGCCTTGATACCCCAGGGCACCGCGCTGGGGTTGCAGATGGGCGCAAAAGCGCTAATGCTGCGGTAACTATCTGGGTTTCGCAACCCCAGCACCAGCGCGCCGTGGCCGCCCATGCTGTGGCCCATGATGCTCGCGTTGCTGGTGTCAAGTGCTGCCGGGAAGGACGCTGCGAGCAGCGCAGGCAGCTCTGAAAGAACGTAGGAGTACATGCGCCAGGCTTGCCACTTCGGCTGTGTGGCGTCCAGGTAGAAGCCAGCCGCGACGCCAAAGTCCCAGCTGTCGGCGCTGCCGTCCACCTCCACGCCGCGCGGGCTGGTGTCTGGCAAGACCAGCGCGAGCCCAAGCTCGGCAGCGACCCGCTGTGCGCCAGCCTTCTGGGCGAAGTTCTCGTCGCTGCAGGTCAGACCGGACAGCCAGTAGACGAGCGGCGCTCTGGCGCCCACAGCCAACGGCGGCGTGAAGATAGCGAACGTCATGGTGCACCCGCACTCGTGCGACGCGTGGGAGTAGCGCCGATGCCACCCGCCAAAGCTGCGAACCTCGCTGAGCAGCGTCGCCATTTCAGAACAGGCGGGGGAGGGAGGCGATGGGATGGACTCTGTCGTTTACGGACGTACGCGTTCGACCCGAGCGTCGATTCGGATACTCACAACACCTCAATGCCAGCCTCCTCATGCGCCTCCTCCTCATCGCCGGCTTGCTCGTCGTCGTCCGCAGGCTCAGGCTCAGGCTCCAACGTGAGCTTCTGTGCTTTCTGCGTCCCGGCTCCGCCAGTCTCCTCCGCACCGCGCTTGCGCGGGGGCACGGCTCGCTGGCAGGCCACCCGCCAGTCCCTCACCTCCAGCCAGACCAGCAGGATGTCCAACACCTGGTTGACGGTGAGCACGGCGCTGCCGCTGAGCTGCATGTGCTGCTGCAGGGGCAGCCGGGCGTGGCGGATGCCCTCGGCCTCAGCCTTGCGCAGCGTGAGGCCCTTGTGGCGGTTGCGGTCAACCACACCGCCGATGAGGTACACGTCCTGTTCGCTCAGATCGCTCAACTCGTTGGGGCTGTCGGCGGTGAGGTACACAAGACTAGCCCGGCGCTCGGCGAAGAGCTGCAGGTACGAGTCCGCGGAACGCACCACCGGCCAGCGCTCGGAGCCCGCGTACTTGTCGTACCCGGCGGCCAGGGCGCCCGTCAGCCCTGCAAACGTCAGCCGCGTGGGCACAGCCGCTCGGCCATTGCTCGCGTAGCACAGCGTGAACTGGTGCAACAACGACTTGACTTCCTTGGGTTGCATCAGCTCTCCGAAGGCGCAGTCGATGCAGAGGTTGAAGGGCGAGTCCAGCGCGCTGTTGCGGTGCGCGACGGCCTGCGCTTTGGACTCCCTGCGCTCAGCCAGCGTGCTCTGCCGCTTGGCCAGGTGCGCCTGAAGCTCCTCGGGCGACAGGGCCTCCAGGCGCTGCTTGAGCACTACGTGGCGCGCGGCGCTCGCCTCCTTCTCCTTCGCCTTTTTGGCAGCCTTTTTCTCACCCTTGCGCAGCTCCCATTCTGCCTGCTTGGCCAGCTTCTTGGCCGCGTTCTTGCTCAGCGGCGCAGCAGCGAGCTGCGCAGCCGCCACAGCCTCGTCTTCACCCTCGCACTCCGCTGCCGCCTCGCGCTCGCTCTCCGCCCCGCAAACCACCTCCGGCGGCTCCATGGCCGGCACAGATGCAAGCGTGTGCCGCAGCACGCAGCAGCAGCAGGTGGGCCACCACGGACCAATCTGACGCACCCCCGCAGATGCTGTGTTGCAGTCCGATGCTGCTCTGCAGAGCGCTGTTGGTGCAGTCTCGCTGCTGCGCTTTGGCCAGGGCGCACGCGCTGCAACGTCACTGTGTCACAAGCTCAGCGGGGGGGGCTTCAGCTGGCGGAGCGAGGAGAGGCTGCGGCGGCGCGGGGCTGCTGCTGCGTCGCGCTGTCAGCGGGGCCGCCTCAGCCACCGAACAGGCTGAGGAGGGGCTGGAGCGTGCCGCGACTGAGAGCGGTGAGGTCGCCGCGAGCACCGTCGCAGATCGTCTACAGCGCGGCACTCTGTATGTTGTGAGCACGCCCATCGGGAACCTGGAGGACATCACGCTCCGCGCGCTGCGCGTGCTGCGTACTGCGGACTGCGTATTTGCGGAGGACACGAGGCACACGCGCGCGCTGCTGACACACTACGGCCTGCGCACGCCCTGCGTCTCGCTGCACGCGCACAACGAGAGCTCACGCTCAGCGGGCGTGCTGGCACGCTTGGCTGCTGGCGAGTCTCTGGCGCTGGTCTCCGACGCGGGCACGCCAGGCGTGTGCGACCCGGGCAGCCTGGTGGTAAGCGCGGCGCTGCAGGCGGGGCACCCAGTGGTGGCGGTGCCTGGCGCCTGCGCGCTGCTGGCCGCGCTGGTGGTGGCCGGGCTGCCCACGCACGCCTTCGCCTTCGCGGGCTTCCTTCCCCCGCAGCCCGGTCAGCGGCGGCGCCGGCTGCGCGACCTGGCGGCGGCGCAGGGCGACGCCACGCTGCTGCTCTACGTGCCGCCCCACAAGGCTGCGGCCACGCTGGCGGACGCGGCGGACGCGCTGGGCGGCGAAAGGAGGTGCTGTGTGGCAAGAGAGCTCACCAAGCTACATGAGGAGGCCTGGAGGGGCACGCTGCAGGCTGCGGCTGTGGAGTTCGCGCACCCAGGGAGGGCCAGAGGCGAATTCACGCTGCTCATCGCTGGCGCGCAGACAGCCGCGGCTGATGACGAGGCGGACGCGGAGCTGCAGGCTGGCGACGCGGCAGATGCGCAGACGGAGGTGGAGCAAAGGCTTCAGGCGCTGATGGCTAAAGGTGTCTCGCCCAGTCAAGCGGCAAGGGAGGTGGCCGAGGCGACGGGGGTGAGGCGAAGAGACGTCTACGCGAAAGCGCTCGCGCTGCATTCCGCTGGACCCGACACTGCGGCTTTGTAACAAACATGGCATACCGGAGTCATGCAGCAAGCCAGGCAGGCGCGTCGCTAGGACGCTCGCGGGGCAGTGGCATAAATTTTCGCGCCCCCGCTGACTGCGTCAAATGGCGACTGGGCTCGTGCCTGCGAGTAAAGTGCTCACCTACTTGGCGGGCTTCGGCGTTGTGGCCTACGTGCCGTACTTCTTCATCAACAAGCGGAAGATTTTCGGCGGTGCGACTGCACGCACCTGCTCCTGGCTTCCAGCAAGCAGCCTCGCCGCCGCCGCGCGCTGCACTCGCATGTAGTTGTCACAAGTGCTTGCTCGGGCCTGTGCTCGCTCTCCTGTGCTCGCAGCTCGCGTTGCAACAACCCTAGCGTTTGCTCTGCGACGCTCACGCAGCCGCTGCTCGCTCGCAGGCAGCGTGCCGTCCACGGTGACCAACAAGGAGTGGGCGCCCGCGACGCAGCAGCGCGGCCTGGCTCAGCCTCGCGAGGGCAGCGCTGTGCCTATTGAGACCAACCCCATCAAGCACCGGAAAGCTTAGACCCACGAGACTCCGACGACGCTGCTGTTGCTATTAACTTAGAGCTGGACACAGTCGCTGTCGCTCACGCGGCGCCCCACCAGCGCATGGTTGGGTATGCCAGCGCATTGCCCGTGTATGCAGCTCCGCAGTTCTCCGTGGCAACTCCCTGCAGGCTGATGCTGCCCGCGCTCGCCCTGCCCGGCTGCGCGAACTTGTCGCCCGCCAGCACATCCCCCCCGCCCCCCCCCGCGCAGTCAATGACAGCCGCCCCGCGTGCAGCCGCAGACACCAGCAGTGCGCGCCCCCCGGGCGCCACGCCGGTGTTGCCTGCGCCCTGGAACCTGCCCGGGAGGAGCACGATGTTGTCCCAGTTGACCACCGAGGCGAGGCCCGCAGGCTGGCCCGCCTGTCCGCCACGCGCGTCGCTCAGCGCCGCGCCCACGCTCCGCGACAGGCTGCCGTAGGGCGCTGCGCGGGTGCCGTCGCCGGCGGCGTCGTCGCCGGACGGGGAGGCGTAGATCGGGGAGTAGAGGAAGCGCAGGAGGCCCGGCCCAGCGGTGCCGTAGCCAGAGTCGCTCCAGGCCAGCCCGTCGTTGGAGAGGGACACGTTGACCCACAGCCCCGGCTTGACGCTCCCTAGCGCAACCTCCGGGTGCGCGTCGCCGCCGCCCTGCGCAGCCGCGTCCAGCGCGAAAGCCGTGAACTGCCAGCTGTCGCCCGCCTGGTAAGCCGCCCCCGCGCAGGCGGCGCTTGCGGCCACCTGCAGGCGCGCGAAGACGCCGGAAGCGGCGCGGCCGTCCGGCAGCGGGAGGGCGAACCAGGTGGAGCCGTCTGCCAGGGCGGCCAGCGTGCCCAGCGCCACGGGGACGCCCGAGCCGCTGGCCGTGGCGGTGACCAGCAGCGCCGACGAGTTGCTCACCACGGACAGGGAGTAGCTCACGGTGGCGGGGCCCAGGTAGGCGCCCGAGAGGGCGAGCAGCGGCGCGGCTGCGCGTGTGGGCCCGACTGGCACCGTCAGCCCGTCCGCCGCGCGCGCCGGCGTGCGGCAGCGCGCCTCCGTCGGGGAGACGTAGGTGGCGGGCACGGCGGCCGCCAGGCGTCCCGCCACATCCACGAAGCGACAGCTGAGCGACGAGGACGGCAGCAGCCCGCGGCCCAGCACCACAGCCTCCGTGCCGCCGCCCAGGGGGCCCCGCGCAGCGTGCGCGGCGGCGGCGGTGAACGCCCACAGGTCGCCCGCTGAGTAGCCGCTGGGAGCAGACCAGGTGACGCTCACCCCCTCGCTCAGGGACACGGTGCGCCCGCTTCTGGCCGCCACGTAGTACACGTCGCCAGCCTGCCACACGCGCGCGGCGCCGCCGAACTGCATGAACGTGAGCGTGACGCCCTGCGCCAGCGCGTTGCTCGCGTTGCCCGAGATGCTGGCGCTCGTCCAGCTCAGCGCCGGCGACGAAAGATAGGCGCCTATCGCGGCGGCGCCCGCCGGCGAGCCCAGCGCCGCCGCCAGGCCGGGCACCGGCGGCGCGGCGGCCCAGCGGAAGGATGCGCCGCCAAAGAGCACTTCAGCCACAAAGAGTGCGTCTCCAGAGCCGTTGTAGCGCCCCCCAGACACCACATCCACGTTGGCCAGCTGCACGTCGGAGCGGTTGGCGTTGCTGCCCGCATTGGCGCGGTCGCCCAGCACCCGGTCCACGCCGGAGATGGCCATCAGCGCGCTCCACGCGCCGCCGTCCTTGCGCCAGCTGAAGGTGCTGGAGCCGTTGGCGGCCAGCTCGAAGAGCGCGTCGTCTGCGCCGGAGTAGGCGCCTGAGGGGGCGACGGTGAGGGGCAGCAGCGCCCAGGTGTCCCCAGGCGTGTATCCGGTTGTGGCGCTGAACACCACGCTCACGCCGCAGCACAGGTCCGTGGACGCCGGGCTCACCGCCACGATGGCCGCCTCCGCGCTCCAGGCAGAGGTGCCGTCGCGCGCGAACTGGTAGCTGTGGCCGGCGTTGGCCGCAAAGTACCACGCGGTTGCGTCCGGGTAGCTGCCGCTCCCGAACGTCAGGGTCAGCCCGTTGCCCACGCTCTTCCCAGCCGTGTACCCGCCGGCTGTGGCGCCGGGCGCGGTGGCGCGCCACTGGAAGCCCCCGCTGGCGCTGCTGTTGGCCACAACGTCGTACAGCAGCGTGGAGCCGTACGTGTACGCCCCGCTCACGCTCAGCTCTCGCGGCAGCTGGCCGGACACGGCGCCCACCCCCGGCGTGCCCACGATGCGCAGCACGAGCGGCGGGTAGGCCCCCGGGGCGGCCGAGCTCGGGTAGCCGGCGGGCAGCGGGGAGGCCAGGCCGCGGCCGGAGGCTGCCGAGAGCATGCCCCACGGCACCACAAAGCCCGGGGTGGGCAGCACTTTGGAGAGCGTTGGGGAGGCTCCGGTCACCGCACTGTTTGCTGGGTAAGGCACTGCGACGCCCGTGGGCAGCCCGACGTTGGCGGCGGCGGCGGCGGCGGACGAGAGGGCGGGCGCCGCGCGCGCGCCGGCGTGCACGGACGTGACGTTGTCCAGCGCGGGCACGAAGGAGGAGACGAGGAGGCTGTAGCGCGCGCCGGCGGTGAAGCTGGCGCCGGCTGTGAACCGCAGCAGCAGGCCCGTGTCGCCCACGGCCACGGTGTAGGGCGACGCCACAGGGATGAGCAGCGGCGCGGAGAAGGGCGCCGTGTTGTTGCGCCACGAAAAGGCTGTGCTGTTGGTCAGCAGCACGCTCAGCGTGGCGGACCGGGTGGCAAATGCGCCGCCGGGCGCGTACGCCCCCAGCACCGCGAAGGGCGCCGCGGCGACGGTGGGCGCCACGGGCGCGGGCGCGGATGCGGAGGAGGGCACGGGCGCCGCCCAGAAGGTGAACGCCGCGCCCGCAGTGCTGCTGCCGCCCGCCCAGCTCACGTACACGCCCTGCGACAGCGGCGTCGGGGTGGCGGCCACGATGCGCACCGCGGAGGCGCCGTCGCCGGCGTCGCTGCGCCAGTCGAAGGTTGCGCCGCCCGACAGCACGGTCAGCGTGTACAGCGTGCGCTGGCCTCCCAGGAACGCGGGCACGTTGGCGGCGCCGCTGGCGTCCGTCACCGCGAACGCGACTGCGGAGGCGCTGGAGGCGGAGACGGCGCCCGCGGAAGAGGTTGCGCCAAAGGTCACCGTGTGCCCCGTGAACGCCGTGAACTGCCAGCTGCGATTCGCGGAGCTGGACGGTAGCGCCGCCGACCAGGAGACGGCGACGCCCAGCTCCAGCGGCGTGGGCGCGGCCGGGGAGATCGCCACTGCCAGCCCTGTGGTGGTGTTGCTGGCCGTGGCGTTGCTGGACCCGTAGGCCCACCGCCGCCAGCTGAACGTGCTGGCGCCGCCCGCAACCGTCACGTTTACCTCGTACACCCAGCTGCCGCCTGCGGCGGCGGTGAGCGCGCCGCTGGGCAGCAGCCGCGCGGGCGGCGTCGCCCCCGCGGCGGCACCGCCGCTCGTCTCAGCCACCGGCGAGAAGGCGCTGCTCCACGCCGGCACGGCGCTGAACACCCAGGAGGTGCCCACCCCAGGCTTGCTGCCCTGCAGCTCGAAGCGCACCAACACCCCCTGGTCCAGTGCCTGCCACGCGGCTGTGGGGGAGACATCCCCGCCCACGATCGCAACCCCCGCGCTCATTACCACCGCGTCGCAGGAGGCTGGCGAGGCGGAGTAGCGCCGCCAGGTGAATGTTGTCGAGGATGCTATGGTCACCTCGTACATCATGGCCACGTCGCCGCTGTAGTACCCGTCCACTCGCAGCGCGCTGCCAGGACTCCAGGGCGCCATCGGCGTCTGGGGCGTGCCTGCCGCTGTGAGCGTGGCGGGGCCGCCCGGCTGGGCGTACATTTGAACGGCGCCAAAGCCCCCTCGCGCGCCCCGCAGCGACAGCCTCACCTGGTGCTGCAGCCCCGGCGTGAGCACATCCAGGTCCGGCTCCAGGGGCGCGTAGGGCGGCACGGCGCACAGCGCGTCGCGCGCGCCCAGCACGGCTGCGGCGGTGAGCGACGGGTTGAGCGTGAGCGCTGTGAAGCTCCAGGCGTCGCCCACGGCCTTGCCGGAGGTGCTTCCAAAGGTCACGGTCACGCCCAGCTCCAGCGTCACCGGGCTGGTGGACAGCAGGGCGGAGCCTGTGGCGCCGCCCAGGAAGTCGCCGTCTGGGCCGGGCGCCCCCACTGGGAAGCGCCGCCACTTGAACGCGCTGCTGTTGACCACCGCCAGCTCGTAGCTCTGGTCCGTCTGCAGGCGTGCCGCCCAGGAGGGGCCGGCGCGGAAGGAGACGGCCAGGGCGCTGTCCAGCGTCGTCACTGCCGCGGGGGCGACGCCCGCGGCGGGCGTGAACGAGGCGGACGTGAAGCCGCTGAACGCGCGCAGCAGGCTGGCGCTGAAGGCGCAGACGGTCTGGAGGGAGGGGGGGGAGTGTCAGAGGCGTTGCTATGCGCTTCCAGGAGAAGGCTGACGGCTTACCAGCCCGGTGTTGAGGAACACGCCTCCGTCAGGCGCGCCGTCCACCACCAGGCCGCGCAGCTGCACGGCGAGCGACGAGTTGCCGGCGGCTGGGAAGGTGTCGTTGGCGAGGAGCCACTGGCCCCAGGGGCGGGCGTCCGCCACCCGGTACACCAGGTAGCTCCCCGCGCCCTGCCCCCTCGCCAGTGCCGGCGCGGAGAACAGGGCGCCGTCGTTGCTGGCGGTGACGTGCAGCTCGCCCAGCGCGGCTGCGGGGGGCGCGGCGCACACTGCGCAGGGGAGGCCGGGGCGGCGCAGTGAGGCCGGGGCCCCTTCTCTGGCACCGGAGCGCACAGGCGGCGCCACGCACCCACGGTGCCGGCGTCCACGAAGGTGGCGGGCACCAGGGTGGAGCCGGCTGCGCTGGCAAAGCGCACGGTGAGCCCCCGAGAGCGCGCGAAACCAGCGCCCGTCAACGTCAGCTGCACGCCGCCCTCCGGCACGCCCACGGACGGAGACAGCGCGCTGAGCACCGGCGCGGCTGGAGGAGAGGCGAGGCGGAGCAGGAAGGGAAGCGGTTGCGTGAGGCGCAACTGCAGACTGACGGACGGCTGACGCGAAGACGCACCTGCTGTCCGCACGCCAGACGGGCTGCCGTACGAGCTGCCGCGGGGCTGCGCGGCAGCCAGTGGTGCCAGGGCCAGCAGTAGCAGTGCAAAGGCGAGCATAGCAGCAAGCCTCACGCTCTCATCGCGGTTCCATGCACTGCAGACGGCGATACAGGCGAGGCGGAGGCGCGTTGAGAGGTGGTCGAACGTCAAAGTTCACATAAGAGAGCGGAGGTCATCCCGCCTGCGCGGCGACTGTCGCTGCGCTTGCACGACGTGCGTTCGACCGACCTCCAGCAGCGTGCCCGCACCCAGCCTCGACAGCGCACACGTGGGCGCCTTCGGAATGCCCGCCAGCGCCCCAGACTTCAGGTGGGAACCCGCGGTGGGAGCGCTGAGCGACGAGTACTGGGATGAGGAGGAGGATGAGGAAGAGGAGTCCGAGTTCAGCGACGACGACGGTCAAGACGAGCCAACCTGCAGCTGCTGTCGGGGCGGTAGCGCGCAGCGCGGGCCTTTCGTCCTGCCCGACCGGGCAGGCACCTCACAGCAGCAGCCGGCCGGCCACTCGGGCGCCCACGCACCTGCCGGGGAGCTGCCCCGCAGAGTGCTGCGCGCCAGCCTGCGCGCAGAGTTTGAGGCACGCTTCGCGGAGCGTATCGGAGTGGAGCTGTTTCGGCTGTCGCCAGAGGAGGCAAAGAGCAGCTTCGACCTCTGCACGCGGCTGCTGGGCATCACCTGGGCCACCGACGAGGAGCTGGCGGGTGAGCAGGGGCCGTCCGGCGGCGGCGCCGGGAAGGCCCCCGGAGTGTCAACACTTCCTTGCCCCGCTCCCGGCGGGGGGTCGGCGACCGAGCGGGGAGGCGACCCCCCGCCCGCGTCCACGCTTGACGAGATGTACGCGCTGGTGCGCAAGAGCTACGCCGACGAGCTCGCTGCGCTCTCCGAGGCGGCGTCGCACGAGCTGCGCCTGGTGCTGGAGGCGCTGGGCGTGCCGGGTCTGACCAGCATCTTGCAGCGCATGGGCGTGCCCATCGAGGAGCCGCACGCGGGTGACGTGTCCTATCTCATGGGCTGTGTGGTGGCTGCCTCGCCGGGGCCCAGCACACTGCTGCCTCACCTTCCTGCGGGCGCGCGCCGCGTGTTCGAGGCTGGCCTGGAGGCATTCAGCACTGACCACTGCCTCAGCAAGCGCCGACTGGTGGAGCGCTGCGCGCGGCTGCGGCGGCGCTTCCAGGCAGCGTGTCGTCGCGCCGCTCGCGACTCCGACGCCCAGCAGGACGACTTGAGCGGTCCCGGAGGGCGCTTGTTCTCGTGCACTCTGTGCGGCGCTGGGCAGCTGAAGCGCGGGTGCAGCGACTGCCGTCTGGCCATCTGCCGGCTGTGCTGGCAAGTTGAGGAGTCCCTCCCGCCAGGCTGGCTGGACACGTGCCCCAACGGCGAGTGCCTGCACACGCTGTGCTTGGCGTGCCGGCGCGAGCGCGCCTGCCCTCGCTGCGCGGCGCCGCTGTCAGTGGCTGACAAGGGCACGCAGCGGCGACGCCGCAAGACGCTGCTGCTCGCGCTAGCGAAGCTGCGGCTGTGCGGCGAGGAGGAGGGCGCGGGGGCGGGAGGGGGGGCGGGGTCGCCGTGGCGCATGCCCGCCGCCGCGCTGCGCTCGCTGCCATCGCCGCGGGCGGACAGGGAGGCGGCTGCCGTTGCGGCTGCGGAGCGTCTGCTGCGCGAGGAGGCTGCGGAGGCGGCCGCGCGGGCGGAGAAGGCGCGGCGGGCCAAGGACAAGAAAAGCAAGGCGAAGCAAAAGAAGGCGGCCACGCTCAGCGCCGGCACCGCCGGCATCGCCGCCGCCGCCGGGGCCGCCTCGCTCGCACCCGCCGCCGACAGCGATGGCGGCGGGGTAACTCGTGCGCCGGCGGAAGAAGCTGTTGCGCCGCCTCCGCCTTCGCAGCCGCCGCCGCCGCCGGCCGTCAAGCCACCTCCCCGCCCCCGCGCCCCCGCCGTCGCACCGCCGCCCGCGCCCGCCGCCGCCGCCGCCGCCGCCGCCGCCGATGCGGGCCCTACCTCCCGCGACGCGGCTGTGGCCGCGCTTGCAGCCGCAGCCGCAGCCGCCTGCTCTGCGCTCTGCAGCGCCGTGGACAGCGGTGAGCTGGAGGAGCTGGATCGCGCGGTTCAGGCTGGCGAGGCGCTGCTGCTGGCCGGCGGGGAGAGCGAGGCTGGGCGGGGCGGGGGCGCGGGCGCGGCGGGGCTGGGCGCGCTGTGGGACGTGTTGGACGCGGCACGCACCGCGCGGGGCGCCGCCAGGCGGCAGACGCTGGCGCCTGCGGCACCCGCTTTGGCACCCGCCGTGGCATCCGCCGCCAGGGGGGTGCCCAGGGGCGCTGCGGCGGCGCAGGGCCACAGGGCGGGCGCTCAGCCGCCACAGCCACAGCCACAGCCACAGCCACAGGGTCAGCGCGCCCCGCTGCCAAAGCCCAAGGCCCCGCTTGTGTCGCCGCAGCAGCAGCCGCCGCCGAGACCGCGGCCGCAGCCGCTGCCCCAGCCGCCCGCAGCAGCGCCGGTGTCGTCGCTCCCCTCCGCCCCGCCGCCGCCGCCGCATCGCTCCTGGGCCCCGCCGCCGGCGCCGCCGCCGCCGCCGGCGCCGCCGCACAGCGCCCCGGCTGCGCTGGCACCCCCTCCCTGGCAGCCCATGGGCGCCTCGCCGCCCGCCGCTGTGCCTGTGTCGCTGGGCCTGGGGGGTGCCTTCACCTCCAGCCTGTGGGGCGCCGCCGCCCCCCCCTCCCAGGGCGTCCCTCCTGCGGGTCCCGCCTCCTGGGGTGCGCCCACACAGCCCCTCCACACCCCATCCTCAGCCCGAGCCTCCCTTGGCAACGGAGCCTTCGCCGGGGCTGCCTGGGGAGCCATGCTCGCCACGTCACACGCCGCAGCGGCGCCGCAACAGCAGCAGCAGGCGCTGTGGGGACAGCACGGCGGCTGGGGGGCGCGCGAGGAGCAGCCTGCGGTCATCGAGTCGGTGCTCGCCTCGCTTCTCAGCTAGAGACTCGCAATGCAGTGCGGTGCCATTTCACGCGCGCGAGTTTGCAGGCCATCCTTCTTCTTGCCTAATCCTACCCGTTCATCTCCATATCCATCTCCTGCGCCTGCAATGCGCTGCCCCAGCTACCGCCCGCGCGGTGCAGCGCCGCGTTGGCGCGTGCTGCCAGCTCGTCCACCGCGTCTGTGAACAGCACGCGGGGCACGGTTGGTTTGACCGCAACCGCCTCGCACGCCGCGCTGACTCGGCGCGCGCGGAAGCCCGCCCCGAGCAGCCCGTTGCCTTGCGCCACCGGCGAGAGCACCGCGGCGGAAGGAGACGCGGCGCACAGCGGCGGAGGCGGCGGCGGCAGCGGCAAATCCCCCGCAAACGGCATCAGCACGCGCGACATGGCCGGCGCGGCGGCGGGCAACGGCGAGCCGCTGGGCGAGGCAGTAGTTGAGTGCGTGCAGCTGAAGCGGTCGCTGGCGCACGCTGCGCCTTGGCCCTCCTCAAATACCTCCACCCAAATGTAGCCGTCCACAACGCGCACCGCGTGCGTGCGCTGCACAGGCTTGTCGGAGCCGCGCGCCTCGCAGCCGGTTGCCAGCGCGATGCGGCGGCCGTGCCAGGGGCAGCGAATGCACGCGGTACCATTCACGTCCTCAATGTCCCCAGTCTCCAAGGACGCGCCCATGTGGTGGCAGTGCGCGTCCAGGCAGTGCGTCTGCCCCGCGTGGTGCACCAGCAGCAGCGCGCGCCCGCCCGCGCTCTGCGAGGCGCGAGCCTCAGTGGGGAATTACGCGGCGGGAGACGCGCGAGGCACGCACAAAGGAGAGCCGCCCACCCGCTTTCAGGAGGTCTTGCTCGCGCGCGGCGCGTGTGAGGACCATGGCCGTCAGCGCACGCACGCCTGCTCTGTATCGGAGGTACCCGGCGCGGGGTCCGGCGAGTCCTGAGGCGTTTCCGAGAGCCTCCTCTGACCCGGTACACGTGCGTGCGTAGCACTACAGGATGGCGGAGGTCGCGTCTAGTGTCGTACACAGTCGTACTACGCTCATAGGACGGACGCTCGGTCGCGCAGCGGCATCGAGCGCCGTACGAAAGCGGAGAAAAAAAAATGGCGTTTCTCTCCGACTCTCCCTCATCTCGCCGCCTCGCATTTCCAATGGAGGAAGCTGCACCTGCCCGCGCTGCAGAGGCGGAAGCAGCGCGCCCCGTATCCCGTCGTGGCGTGCGGGAGGAGCTTCTGTCTGCCGCCATGCAGCGCTTGACGCCGCACAACGTCGCGCTCGTCTCAGCTCTCGCCACCGCCACGTGGCTGCTGCGCCGCCTGTTTGGCGGGCGGTGCGCCCAGGTGCCTGGCGGTGAGCCGCGCAGTTGGAGCGTGCGCGGGGTTGGGAGTTTCTTGCGTGCCATAGGCCTCGCGCAGCACGTCAAAGCCTTCAGGGAGGCTGGCGTAGACGGCGAGCTGCTGCTGACGCTGAGCAGCGAGGATTACAAAGAGCTGGGCGTCACGCGCAGTGTGCACCTGGTGCGCATAGCGAATGCACGCGGTTGGAGGACCTGCTCTTCCGTTGCGGCTCGCGCTCACGCGCCCTCTGCGCGCCCCTCTGCGCAGAAGAAGCTCCGTCTGCGACTGGGGCTGCCTTTGGAGGAGGCGTACGACAGCGAGGAGGGGGGGGGACAGGGGAGTGCAATGCGGCGGCTCGTGTTACCCCCTCTCCAGCGCCTGCGCCGCCCGGCAATCCCGCGTGACGAGGCGGCCACGCCTGCGGAGGACGAGGGCGGCGCGCAGGAGGGGCCGCGCGACGAGTCGGCGCCCCCATTCGCCGCCGCGCGCCGCGCCACCGAGGGTGCCCGAACTCGCGAGGAGGAGGCTTTCCGCGAGGCGCAGGCGGCGCTGGATCGCGAGCGGGCGGCCACCAAGGTACGCATCCGCGAGGAGCGCGCAGCCGCCGCCTCGGCCGAGCGCGTGGCGATAGCGGGCGCGCTTGCAGACGCCAAAGCACAAGACGCAGCCGCGCTGGAGGCTGCTCAGCGCCGACGGAGCGCCGCTGCGTTCACCGCGCTGGCGAGCATGGTTGCCGCGCAGCGTGTGGAGAGCGAGACCGCGTCGGCGGCTGCGTCGAGCGCTGCGGAGGCGAGCGAGCGGGAGGCCCGGGAGCGGGAGCGCGACGCGCAGGCTGCGTGGGAGCAAGCGCGCGCGCAAGAGCGCGAGGAGAAGAGAGCGCGGGAGCGGGAGGCTTACGCGGCGGAGCTCGCAGCGAAAGCAGGCGCGGAGGAAGCTGCGCGCGCGCGTCGGGCGGCGGCGCAGGCGCAGCTCATGCCGGGGGCGCCCCCCCCCGGCGGAGCTGCGGCGATGCAGAAGCTGGCGGACGCCAAGGCGCAGGCTGCGCGCAGCCTGGCGTCCTTCCAGCTGGCCTATGCGGGGAACGGAGGGGAGGGGGAAGGGGAGCCGCACGCGCTTCCCCGAGAGCCCGCCCAAGAGCAGGGATCCGCGCCGCCTAGCCCGGAGCCCGGCCACAGCCCCCCCCGGCGGGCAGCACAGGCCGCCCCTACGCCAGACGCGCGCTCGCGCTCCGCCTCGCCAGCCCCCTCGCCAGCCCCCTCGCCCCGATTCAACCCGACAGCTGTGGTGGATGGCGGCGATGCTGCTGCTGCGGCGGCGGCGGCGGGGCCTGCCCGCTTCGCGTTGGCGGCTGTGGGCGCGGACACTCGCCTGCGCCTGTGGGCCATACCCACCCGCGCAGTGCCGCCTTCCGCCGCCCCCCTGCGCATCTCGGAGGGTCACAGCGACGAGGTCAAGGCGCTGGCGGTGCTCTCGGACGGGCGGCTGCTGAGCGGCGGACGTGACACCCTGCTGCGGCTCTGGTCGCAAGACCCGCGCGCCCCGCCGCTCACAATCCCGGGACACACCCACACCATCTTCGCGCTTGCAGCCCTCCCGAACGCTGGCTGCGCCTCCGGATCTGGCGATATGCACGTGCGCATCTGGCGCGCGTGTGCACAGGACAGCCCCGCATCGGGCGACAGCTCCACGCCGTCCTCTCTGCGCTGCGAGCACGTGCTGCAGGGCCACAAGAACATGGTCTTCGCTCTGGCCGCCACTGCGGACGGTGCGCGCGTGCTGTCGGGCAGCGCCGACCGCACCGCCAGGCTGTGGTCCGCTGTGAACAGCGACGCCGCTGCGCCCCGCTGCACGCGCGTGCTGGCCGGCCACACCGGCTGGGTGAACTGCGTGATCTTCGTGGCGCACTCGCCGGGCCGCTGTGCCACCGGCTCCACGGATGGCAGCGTGCGCCTGTGGGAGCTGGCCACGGGAGAGTGCGCAGTGGCGTGCAGTGTGGCACACCAGGGCGCCGTGCTGGCGCTCACACACCTGCCGTCGCTGCGGCTGCTCGCCTCTGCGGGCGACGACGGCGGTCTGAGGCTGTGGCGCGACGACGACGGCGCAGAGTGGGGAAGCAAGGCGCGTGCGCACGACGGACCCGTTCGAGCGTTGGCGGCGCTGCCGGACGGACGACTGGCGTCCGCTGGAGATGACCGCAGCGTGCGCCTCTGGAAGGTGGCGCAGGGGCAGGTGCAGGCGCATGGCGTTCTGCAGGGCGATGAGACGAGCGATAGCGTGCTGGCACTCGTGGCCTGCTGACCCTTAAAATCAAACACTGAAACACGTCTGCATGGTCACCGTACGAGCGTACATATTTCTATTGTGACAGTGTGAACACAACTCTGCAAACAAATATGACACAACGAGGCGCCTTCGCGTACATACATATGTGCTGTGCCGTCGCGCGCTGCGCTGCGCTGCGGGGTGCGCGCTGCAGGTGATGAGGCGCCCGCCCTGATGCACGCGCCTGCCCGCCGCTCCCGTCGGCGCTGGAGCGGCCTGTTGCACGCCCGCGTGGCGCTGCTGGCCTGCTGCTGTGTGTGCGCGTTGAGTCCGGTGTGGCAAGCTGTGCTGCGTCTGCGCACGCCTTGCTTCCGCGTGCCTGCGCAGTTGCCAGAGTGCCGCTCCGAGGAGCCGCCCGCGCCCGCGCTGCCTCCCGCGGACGGGCCGCCCTCCGAGACGCCTCTGCGGCTGCTGCTGCTGTCCACCTACCCGCCCACGCGCTGCGGGTTGGCAACCTTCTCCGCGCACCTGCGCTTGGGCCTGCTGTCTTCGCCCTCCGTGGCGCTGGTCCACGTGGCTGCGGTCCACACGGGCCCGGCCGGCTCAGCCCCGCCACGCTATCCCCCGGAGGTGGTGCTGGTGATTCGCAAGGCCGTCGCCGCCGACTACGCAGCCGCCGCCGCCTCGCTGGACCGGGGCGGCTACCACGCGCTGCTGGTGCAGCACGAGTTCGGCATCCACGGCGGGGTGCACGGCGAGTTCCTGCTGGAGCTGCTGTTGGGAACGCGAACCCCTGTAGTGACCACCCCCCACACTGTCGAGGGGCAGGCGCACCCGCTGCGCGTCGCCGCGCTCGCGCAGGCGCTGCGTTGGAGCGCAGGCGCGGTGTCACTGGCGGGGGATGGCTGCCAGGTGGTGGGCTCCTGGGCGGGCGCCTACGGCACCGAACCCGTCTCCACGCCCTGCACCCACATCTCCCACGGCGTCGCGCCGCCCCTTCCCTGCTCCAAGGCATTCCACCGCGCGCGCCTGGGGCTGCCTCCAGACACGTTCCTGGTGCTCACGGGCGGCCTCCTGTCGCCTGGGAAGGGCACCGAGGCCGTTGTGGACGCCTGGCCAGCCGTGCTGGCCGCGCAGCCCAAAGCGCTGCTTCTCATCGTGGGCGCGCCGCATCCGGCAGACGCCGGCGGCGGGGCGTACATGCGAGCGCTGCGGCGCTGTGTGCGGCTGAGTCCGGCCCGCAGGGGCAGCATCCGGTTTGTGGAGGGCTACCTGTCTGACGAGGCCCTGCAGCGCCTCTACGCCGCCGCGCACGTCTTCGTGGCGGCGCACAGCGGGCGAGGGCAGCGCAGCAGCGGCACGCTGGCCGACGCCTGCGCCGCCGGCTGCGCTGCGGTCGCGACGCCCTTTCCGGCGGCGCTGCACCTGCCCGCGCTGGGCGCCGGCATCCTGGTGCCCTTCGACCAACCGGCGGCGCTGCGCGCTGCGCTGGCGGGGCTGGCGGCGGCGCCGGAGCGCGCGGCGGCGATGGGGGAGTGGGCCAGGGTGTCCGTGGCGGGGCTCACCTGGCCACAGGTGGGCCTTCGCTACGCGCAGCTGGCGCGCGCCGCAGCGCAAGCTGGCTCTGCTACGGATCAGAGGGGGGTGGACGGCGCCCGAGCGTGGCTGCCGCGTGTGAGGCTCAGCGAGGCGCGGCTGGTGACGTCGCTGAGCAACGGGCTGATGCGTGTCTACGCGGCATCCAATCCGGGCTGGGTGGACGGCCAGGGTCCCGGATGGGCGCTCCTGGACACGTGGGTGGCGCGGCGACGCTCAGGCTGGGGCGAAGACGCGGTGCTGCTCAAGGGCACCTTGCTGTCCTACTCGCTGCCCGGAGAGCCGCGACAGCGCAGCCTGCGCCTCTTCGAGGACGGCGCCACCAGCAGCGAGGCGAGGGGGGACGGCCCTGGGGGCGGCCCTGGGGGCTGCGGCGAGCTGGTGCAGACCTGGAGCGGCGCCCTGCCCGGCGCGCCCACAGTGCGGGTGCACGCCAACCGCACGCTGTCCCTGGCGCCGCGCAGCGCTGCGGTGCGGCTGCGGCTCAGCGTGGCCGTGGCTGTGGAACGGGGGGCGGGGGTGGGGGTGCCGTCTCCACTCACCCTCTCACCCTGCCTGGACCAGCTCACGGCGGCTGCGGGCGACCCCGCCTTCTTCGCATGGGCGGTGCAGGATGCGCCCCCACTGGCTAAGTCCAGCGCCACACGAGACCACAAGCGACGGCGCCCTCGGGCTGGCTCGCCCAGTCTGCAGCTGCAGCCTGAGCAGCCGCTGCGCCTGGTGTCGCGTGACAGCCGCGGGTGCGCCACCCAGCTGGATGTGCGCGCCAT
>Ga0049083_10000026_pt1 | contig 35681 bp, 44 predicted proteins | sample GreLakmeMI27MSRF_FD_66719 | JGI IMG/M metagenome (GOLD analysis project Ga0049083, IMG submission 66719) | Freshwater lentic microbial communities from great Laurentian Lakes, MI, USA - Great Lakes metaG MI27MSRF | ecosystem: Environmental > Aquatic > Freshwater > Lake | place: Great Lakes...
CGTGCAGCCGTGGCGCGCCCCATCTTTTTGCCGCGCGCCATTCCAAGTGCGGCGTCTATCGGAGAGCGAGGGCAGAAGCAGTGCGAGAGCGAAATTCGCAAATTCCAAATTGCGACCGATACTCCGATACAGTAGGCACCACCAAGTCACGCTTTGTTTTGTCAAACTCGAGCCAGGCCCGGTCCCGGGCGCGTTCGGCGAGTCCTTGGCCTGTCACAAAAGTGCTGCGCGCAGCTGTGGCAGGCCCGCGAGTGCTGCCTGGCGCACGGCCCTGTCGAGAGAGCGGCACGCGACGAGAGAAAGCTCATCCAAACCCAACCGCAGCAGCAGCCGCACGCCCGCCGCCGTGACTGCAGACATGGAGACGTCCAGGGAGCGCAGGTGCGCGCAGGCGGCCAGCTCCGCGACGCCCAGGTCGGATAGGGATGCGCCTGCAAAGTCGGCCCTCTGCAGCGTGCTGGCCCAGCGCGACGAGGCCACGCGAGCGCCTGCATCGGTTGCGGCAGCGCTGCCCTGCAGGTACAGCTCACACAGGCCATCCGCCTCGATCCGTTCCAACCCCCTCGCAGTGACTCTGGTGCCCCCAAGGGCAAGCTGCGTCAGCTGCCGCGCGTTGCGAAGGAATCGCGCTAGCAGATCGTCATCCACACAGCTGGCGGTGGCCGTGGAGCCCGCTGAGGTCATCCTCGAGCCGGAGGCGAGCTGGAGGCAGCGCAAAAAAGGAAACCCGAGCCCAGCTGTGCTGCGCGGCGCGCTCCAGCCCGCGTCCAGGCCGAGCGCCGACAGTTTCAGCACCTCCATGCGGGGACAGGCCTGCTGAAGCGCCTCCAAAGGCACGACGACGGCAGAGGGCACACCGCCGGCACTGGTAAGGTCCAGTTCCCGCAGACTATGCAGAGCCAGCACTGTACGCAGATATGCCGTGTTCAGGCGAGGGCAGCCAGCCAGCGACAGCGCTTCAAAATCAGGCGCCGACGCGAACAGGCGGCGCGCATGCTCCTGGCGCAAGGCCGAGCGAGCCAGCGACACGCGCAGCAGCCCCGGCCTGGCCAGGAAGCGCACCAGAGCTTCGGCGGTGAAGCCGCGACAGCCAGAGAGGTTCACCTCCTTGAGTTGCGTGGCGGAGGCAAGCGCCTCCAGCGACCGGTCCGTGAGCGAGGCACAGCCGCCCAGGTTGAGCGTTTCCGTCTCCGCAAAAGCGCCCAGTCGTGACAGGCGAGCTAGCACTGCATCCGTGGCGCGAGACCAGCCGTAGGAGAGGTCCGCCACGCGCCACAGCTGCGGCAGAGCTGCAGCAGTGGCGCGACGCATAGCGTGGCTGACGCACGGGGCGTACACGGCAGTGGGCAGCGCACCGTCACGGCAGGCCAGCACAAGGATGCGCTCCAGCAGCGCTTGAGGCAGCTCTGGGACGCTCACTTGTCTTCCAGACAATGAGGCAACGGCAGGCGCCTCGCAGTGGAGATGGAGCGGTGGTCTCGGCACGCTCTCCTCCTCGCTGTCCTCGTCGTCGATGGGCACCAACACGCCCAGCAAGCCTCGCCGCTTACGCGGCACCATGGAGACAACTCCCAGCCTGCTGTTCAGCTGTTGTCGCACGTTGCACGTTCTTACAAGCGATGAGTTGTGGCGTGACGGCCAGCACGCCAGCAGGTGCGTGCCAGGCACACAAATTAAGGGGCAGAAGAGGGCAGCGAGTGCCGCCGTGGAGGGCCTTTGTTTTTTTGCCCGCCACAGCTGCACGCGCATCGATGCATCGATCCTCGACCGCTCTCTTCCGAAGAATGTTGGGTCCTACTGCACGGCATCGCCAACAGCGGCGAGCAGCCGGCGGTTGAGCGTGTCTGCGGAAAGCATGGCTGCCTTGGAAAGCGCTGCAACCTCCTTCTGCACCGCCGCGAGGCGCGCGCTGCTGCTGGCCGCACCATGCTGCGCCGCTTGCAGCGAGCGTCGCAGCTCGGCGACAGCCGCCTCGGCGTCGCGGGTCTGGGTGGCCAGGCGCTGCTGCAGCTCGCAGGAGGCAGTCTTCTCGGTCGCGAGGGCACACTTGAGGCGCGCCACCTCCGCCGACAGCGCCTCCTCGCGGGCGCTGGGCAGTGTGGCGGGGGCGGCAGGGGCGGCAGGGGCGGCAGGCTGCACTGGGGGCGGCAGCAGAGCCACCCAAGGGGCAAATAGCACCGTGGGCGCGGGTGCATCGCAGGCGGCCAGGGGCGCATTGCCGCCTCGCATCATGCACTCGTCGTCCAGCGCCTCCGCGGCGGCGGCGGCGCGCGTGAGGGGGGACGCAGACGCGAGGGAGGGCCGGGCGCTGGGCCGCGCAGCCGGGGAGGCATCCACCATGCTCTCCAGGCGCTCATAGTACGACTTGCCGCCCCAGGAGACGGCCAGCGAGTCGCGCAGCGAGGGGCCCGGGTGCAGGTCCTCCACCACCTCCTGGTGCGTCTCATCTGCTTCCCCAACGAGCCTCTCTCAGTGTGCAAGTTGAAACGCAGTCTACCTGCCCCACGCACCCGGCAGAAGGCTGTCCGCCAAGCGCAGCAGGTGCTGCACCTGCTGGTTAACGTGCTGCACCCCTGCACTTATAAGGGGCACCGCGGGCTCGACCACGGCCGCCTCGGGCCTGCGGCGTCGCGGGAGCGATGAGCTGCGAGCGCTGCGCTTGCGGCGGGTACGGACCGCGCAGGAAGAAAAGCGTCGCCTGCAACCGAACGCCTGCGCGAGGTGCGTCGCTGGGGCTGCTCGGGCGACAGCAGCGCCTCGTGGTGGCCCGCCCTGCACAGGGCGCATGGCAGACGCGCAGAGTCAGCGTGTGCGTGCGTGCGGCAGCGGCAGCGCAGTTTTCGACGCACCCTGCCGCCGGCGGCTCTGCAGACGCGGGACGCTTGGGTCGCGGAGGTTTGGCGCTCCCAACAACTGGAGGCGCGACGAACGCAGGCGCCACGGCGGGCGCCACGGCGGGCGCCACAGCGGGTGCTACAGGCGAAGGACCCGGGGAAGCGGAAGGACTTCTGAGTTTGGGCTGGATGAACGCCTGTAAGTTGGCCAGCAGGCTGTTCTCTCCGCCACCCATCGAAGCGCGCCGGCCCTGCATCGTGGTATTACGGGGGCGTCAGGGCGGGAGCTTTCTCCTCGACGGAAACGCACTATAACGCACAACGTTTGCTTGTATGTCGTACGACCGACGCTTAAAGCGCTGTCCCTACGCTATTGAGTGCGCTTCAGACCCGCCGATACGCACGCATAAGCCAAGGTTCGATGGCGAGGCCTCGCGCTTCCTCAGCGTCCACAGGCGTTGCCCTGTCGCTCATGCTGGCTGCGAGCACAGCGCTGGCACTGGCACAGCAACACGTGGTGCTTCTAGGTGTGGCGCATCGGTACGCCAAGGAGAAGTCGCTGTGCGTGTCACTCAGGCCTGTCCCTCCGCAGGACCACCTTTCTGACGAGCTGGACGCAGTACGCGGCAGATGTGCTGCTCGGGCTCAGTGTGAAGCGGGGCAAGAAGGCCGTCAGCCCGAGCTCGCCAGTCCTGCTGTACGCCATCCCATGCCTGGACCTCTTGGGAGGGCTGCTCGGAATGCTCGGCTTAGATTCTCTAGGTGCAGGCCCTTTCACGTTCTTCTTCTCCTCGATTCTGTTGACGACCGCGCTGCTGTCGCGCGTTATACTCAGGAAACGCTTGAGCGGATGGCAATCGGCGGGAATCGCGTTGGTTAGCTGTGGTCTGGCTGCGCGCTCGCTGCTGATGGCGGGCTCAGACTCCGGCAGCGCTGCGGGCATTCTACTTACACTCGCGTCCTCTCTCAGTTACACTCTCAGGACCATCGCCATGGAGTTGCTGGGGAGGTCTCGGGGTGCGCCGACTGGTGCGGAGGTCTCCGCACTGATCGGGCGCTGGGGATTTCTTGCAACAACCTGCTGGCAGCTGGGCTTCACGTTGCCTCGCCGTGGCTCCTTGCTCGACCTCTCGGCTGCCTCACCGGCGCGCATTGTTGGGACTCACCTCGCATTCATGGCTGCCCGCTTGGCTTTCGTGAAGCAGCAGAACCTCGCGCTTGCTGTAGCGGGCGCGAATGGTGTCGCTCTAGTGACCGCCGTTCGCTCTGTTGCCGTGGCTCTTGTGGCCGCATCACTCTTCTGCTCCACGCGGCCCAGCCAATGCCTATCATCTAGTGCTGCTGCGTGCTCTGCAGTCGTGCTGGCGGGTGGCGCGCTCTATGCGCTCGCCGCGCCTGCGCCCAAGACAACCACGGACAAGAAACGCAAGTGAGCGTACCTAGAGTAGAACTCTATGTGTGAAGGCGCGCCAGGGTCAAAATCTGCCATGAAGTGCGTCGTTAGTCCACCTTGCGACTCCATTTGACCAGCTCTGCAGCCCATGGCTGACCTCCACAACAAAGTGGTCCATTCCGCAGAACAGCGTGCCTGGCCCAGCGGCGCCGCGCCTGGCGCTGCGAGGCGCGATCAGCCCCTTCCCCTGACCATCCGACTGGCTGGTGCTTTTTAGCTGGTGGCGCACGCTCAGCATCTCTGTCTGTATGACGGGGTCCTTGGCCAGCGCATCTGCGAAGGCGCGAAGCTTCGCCTGCGCGGCGGGCAGATGCGCCAGCGGCGTGGCGCTGGCCAGCTGTGCTGTGAACCAGCGATGTGACAGCGCCCGCTTGGCCGTGAGGCGTTGCGGCACAGAGGTGCACATGAGGCCGCGGACCAGGTCTTTGGCGTCGTCGGACACACCGTCCCATTGAACCCCATCCAGCGAGAAAGCCCCTGCAGAGATGCGATCAAATAGCTCGCGTAGGTCGGCGCCCGGTCGGTCGGTCCAGTTGAAGGGCACCACGCCGGAGAGCAGGATGTAGAGACATACACCCGCCGCCCAACAGTCCACCGCCGGCGTGTAGCGCTGCCCCGCGACTATCTCGGGAGCGAGGTACGAAGGCGTCCCGCAGATACCTCCCGCGCCCAGGCGGTCGCCGCCGCCGCCGCCGCTGAACGCAGATTTTGCGAGCCCAAAGTCGGCGATTCGCACAGACGAAAGGTCCTGCGCGTCCGCCAGCAGCAGGTTCTCCAGCTTCAAGAGCGAGCGGGAGCGTCAGTGGGGAGAAGGGAATAGGATTTGCAGGCTCACCTTCAGGTCCCGGTGCGTCACTCCCCGACTGTGCAGGTAGGCGAGGCCCGCGAGGACGGGGCGCATTATGGACACCGCGTCCGTCTCCGAGTAGTTGCCCCGGTCCAGCAGCGCAACCAGCAGCTCGCCACCCTCCAGCAGCTCCGTGACCAGATACACTTTGTCGCCGTGCTCCGACACGTAGTGGGCGTGCAAGTGAAGCACCGCCGGGTGGTCCAGGCTCTTGAGGATCTGAATCTCGTTTGCTATGTCCTCGAACAAGAGGTCGCTCTTGTCCACGCCACCCGAGTAGAAGCGCTCGCTCTCGCGCGCAGTACGCTGCCGCATCCCTTCCTCCACTAACCCAGACTCGCCGAGTGCTGGCAGCTTCAGAATCTTGATAGCTACACGCTCACCGGTGTGCACGTGCGTCGCGGCCTTCACCACAGCGTAGCCACCGGTGCCTGGAGCGGGGCGACGGGGGGACTCTTGTCAGCAGACAGTGCAGTACGCGCTTCCCAGCTTGACTCTGCACGCACCAAGCGTGCGGCCGAACGTGTAGTGGTCTGCCACACGCCCAGGCGCGGCGCTGCGCTGCAGGGTCCCAATTTTCGCGTCTCCCTCTGCGCCCACGTCTCCATCCTCCGCGGGCGCGCGGCAGCCGCCGCGCAGACACGCAGCCATGCGCGCGCCGCAGCGTCAGATGTGCAGACGTGTCTTACGTCGGAGACGGAGGCCGGCGAGGCTGAGAAGCGAGCAACGCGGCGTTGGGTTCCATGCAAAGCAGCTGGCACAGGAGACAGCGGGAGAGGCGGAGGCGGGCAAAGAGACGCCTAGAGGTGCGTGTCTGAAGGATGCGGTTGTTCGAAGAAGTGCACATGATGTTCCTCGCTCCCTGAAGTTGTGCTGAAGCTACCTCGCTGAGTGTGCAGGGGTCTCGCCGCGCAGCGCTCATGCCGCCCTTGTCACGCCGTGTCGCTCGGTCGCGTACGTCGTCAGAAGAGCAATTTTCAACAGAGAAAGCTGCCTGCGACAGTCTTTTCGACTTGTCTCACGTAGGACTGTCTACTGAGAAGATGCGGCCGCGCATGTGCGCATTTGCCAGGAGCGCACACCAGGTGTCGTTCCTCTTGAGCGTCTGGGCGCGGCCAACGATGTAGAGCGCGTGGCGCGCTCGGGTCAGAGCCACGTTCACACGGCGCTCGTCGCGGAGGAAGCCCACGTCGGTGGTGCGCGCGCAGCTGAGGATGACGACGTCCATCTCGCGGCCCTGGAAGCCGTCACACGTGCTGATGACGCAGCGATGGCGAGTGCGTGAGGCACGATGCGCTCCGAAAGAAAGAACGCAGGCGCGGCGCACCTTATGACCACCCCAGAGAGACGCAGGCGCTCCCACAGCGCCGCTCGCTGCGCCGCGTAGAAGGAAATTATGCCCAGCGATGCGGGTTCCACGCCGCACGCGCCGACGAGGTGCCGCACGAGGCGAACCACCACCTCAACCTCGGCCGCATTGTCGAAGGAGGCCCCCGCCGTGCGGGTTCGTCCCTCCCGTCCCCCGACCACGTCAACGAAGGCGTAGGGGGACACGGGCATGCGCGCGCCGCCAGGCAGCTGGAAGTCGGGCCGTCCAGCGAAGGGCGAGCCGAGCTGGACAGCGGGGGCATTGATCAGCCAGCTGCTGTAGAAGCGGGCGGAAGGAAAGGCGCTGATCTCGGGGTGCATGCGGTACTGGACCTGCAGCATACGCGCCGGGTGCTGCGCGGCCCAGAGGCGCTCAAACAGGGAGCAGCCAAGCGCGCGCCGCTCTCTCTCACCCCGCTGCGTCACCACCGCTGGCAGTTGTTTCGGGTCACCGACCAGCACAATGCGGGCCGCGCCACGCGTGAGCGGCACCAGAGTGCAAGGCTCCGTGCACTGCGCAGCCTCGTCCATGACGCAGACATCAAAGCGCAGCTCATCGAGGGAAGCGTCAGCCGCGGCGCCGGAGCAGGTGGTCACAAAGACCTCAGCCGCGCCCAGCACCGTGCGCCGGATGTGCGCCTGGCTGCGCATGGGCCGACCCTGCTGCTCCGAGAGAGCCCGCTCCTTCGCCACCAAGGCGTCCAGGAGCGCGGGCGCGACAGCAGCGTCCACCACAGACTCGGCGCCGCAGCGCACCAGCTGACCGGCGCGCAGCGGGACGCGCGCTCCGTCTGCGCCAAGCACGCCGCTCTGCAGCAGGCGCCGCGCGACTTCGTCGACGGCTACGTTCGAGGGGGCGCACAGCAGGATGCGTGGCTTGTCCAGGGCGAGCAGCAGCGCTGAGACAATGGCCACCACCACACTCGATTTGCCAGTGCCGGGCGGCCCCAGGCAGAGAGAGATGCCTGCAGAGGGCATGTCTGGGGGGCCTGGCAGCAGTGCCTGGCGCACCGCCTCCGCCTGCTGGTGGTTCAGCAGCGCCGAGCGTTCCCAAACGAGCACCGCGAGCAGAGCAGCCACGGTCTGCTTAGGCGCACTCGTCAGGTCGCCATCCGCCTCCAGCGCCAGGCGGTAGGGCTGCGGGGACAGCAGCGCAGCGCGCACGGCTGGGTGCAAGGAGGCGGTGCTGTGAATGGCGCTGAACTCGCGGCGAGCGGTGACCAAGCCCGCGAGGCGCTGCACCTGTAGCGCAAGCGGCGGCGTCACGCGCCCATCCCGCTCGATGACCACGTGCCGCGTGCCAGGGACTTGCACGACCAGCGCGCGAGACTCGAAGAGCCCGTTGCGCAACAGAACGGCGTCCCCCACCACCAGCTGCACTGCGGGGTCACCGGGTGAGGATAGGCAGCAGCGCATCAGGCCCCGGTCCAGCTCAAACGACTCCAGGCGCCACCCGCACGATGGCGGGCCCTCGCTGAGGCCATCTGCAATTTCTGCCTGGCACTCGGCCAGCAGAAGATGGCTGAAATGGGCGGCGTAGCTCTCGGAAGAGCCAGCCAACAAGCTTCCAAGCGGTGCCAGGCCACCCAGCCGCGCCAAGCTGAGAATGAACTGCGAGTCGGCAGGTAGTGCAGCCCGGGGGAGAGCCGCCGAACAAGCGCCGCGCAGCTTGCGTGTCTCCGCCTGCTCCGCCACGGTCGGGGGAGCGCACACTTTGTCAAACCCGCAGCCGCTGTCGCTGTCGCTGTCGCCGCTTTCGCCGCTGTCGGAGGACGAGGTGGCTGCGATAGGGTGCGTCGCGAGCGCGCGTGGCCAGGAGGCGCAGGCGGTGGTGGGTGTGGCGCGAGAGGGCGGGAGAGTCGCCGGCTCGCTCTCGCTCTCGCTCTCGCTCTCGTCCGCCAGCAGCACGGACGCTGGCGCCGGAGCCTGCACCGGAGCTTCGCCGGCAGCTGAGGCGGGCGGCTTAGGCACCGCGCCTCCCACGGGCTTGACAGGCGGCACGCCGCTCTGGCGCCGCCGCTTAGTGCCGCGCCGCGACTTCAGCTTCAGCTTGCGCTTTGGTCCAAGTGCCTTGGTAGCCTGTGCGCCCGGGTGCTCTAGGCGCATGTGGTTGACAAGGCTTGACCGATGCGCATAGCAGCGCCTGCAGCCCCACACGGGGCACGTAAGTTCGGCCAGTGGCACCAGCGGCACGCGCAGAGCCGCAGCTGACATGCGGAGGGTCGACAGCTCTAGTCCTCTCGATCGAACACGTTGCAGTACAGTCAAACAAACGTGTAGGGTCGCACCCTCGTTCCCTCCGCCTATCTATCGTCTATGCTGAGTTGCCTGCCTGCCTGTCCGCCCTCCATGCAGGCACGTCTGGCTCCGCACGCGGCGCTTGCAGGCGCCAGAAGCTGCAGGGCCAGAGCCTCCCCCAAACAAGGTTCTTCCTACTTCAGCGAGGCGGACCCCAGCCAGGGCGTGACGCAACTATGGGGCCAGGGCAAGAAACGAGACCTCATCCGAGAGGCGCGTGGCCTTCGCTGGCAGTCCTCACCTCGTCTCTCACCCCGACGGCTCGCTGCGCAGAAGGAGGAAGGCGAGCTGCTGTGGTGCGCCGCCGCGCCGACCTGCGCGCTGATGGCGTTGCTGCTTAACGCCTGCTCTCTCGTAGGAATGTGGAGTGGCAGAGCCAGCTGGACAGCGAGCTGAAAGAGCAGAACGCCGGTCCTGCGCCCGCGGCCGCGCCCAGTCCGCCGGCGCGCGGCTTCCTGAGCCTGAGCCGCTCCCTGGCGCTGGACGACCTGGCTGTGGAGCTGGAGTCCCCGCGCCTGCGCAGCGCAGAGGCGGCCGCGGCGCCGGGCACGGCACCCAGTCTGGAGGAGGGCCTGGTGCCGCTGAGCGCGGCGTTTCGCAGCTCTGGCGGCCCACGCTATGCGCCGACGCGCGGGGAGCGCAAGCAGTGGACTCGCACCAGCAAGTTTACGCGCTCCTCCACCCAAAAGGACGTGGAGGACGCCAAGGAGGGGGAGGCTTCGCGCGAGGCAGCGCGAGCGGAGGACCTGGTGCGCTACACGGCGCTGAAGCAGGAGCTGTTCACGCTCACGGCCGCCTCTGCCGCCGTGGTCACCGTCCTCACGGGCACGCTGTACAGCGCCGAGACGGGCGCCTCGTACGCCTTCGGCGCCTGTGGCGGGCTGCTCTACCTGCGCCTCCTGGCGAGGAGTGTGGACAGCACCAGCCGCGGCGCCAGCAGCGTGGGCGAGGTGGTGGAGGGCACGCTGGGGGGGCAGCGGCTGCTAGTGCCCGCCATCCTGGTGGCCGCGTGGAACCGCTGGAATGCGCTGGGCGCCCCGGCCACCGGCTTCGAGCTCCACATCCTGCCCATTCTCGCCGGCTTCTTCACCTACAAAGGCGCCACAGTGGTGCAGATCTTCAGAGACCTCCTGCCACAGCGCAGAGCAGACCAGGAGTGATGCCAGGGAACCAAGACGATGCCACCAGGGACCAAGCCGTGTTGTTGGCCGCACTGTCAACACACTTTTCGTTGTTGGTCGCGGCACGCATAACACGCATAACACGCACAGCGCACGCAATCCAAACTTGTCTGGAGGCGGGCGGGGCCACCAGAAGAGAAAGAGAGCCAGAGCAGAGCAGATACACTCCCTTCGTTCTCCCATCCAAGGAGCGAGCGGCCATGCGCACAGGGATGCTGCCGCTTGCGGGATGACGAGGCTGCTCCTCGCGGCACTGGTCTTGCTCACAGCCGCGGGCGGCGAGGGCGGCTCCGCGGAGCTCGCGCAGTGTGCCCAGCGGACGGGAGAGGGCACGTGGGTTGTGGGAGCGGCGCATAAGGGGGATGCAGCGCTCGCTGCTGAACGGTGCGTCGCCGCAGGTGCTCGTGCCAGGGCACACCGTTGTGACGTGCGCGTGCGCAGGGAGGGCGGGGCCGAAGCGGCGTGGGCGTGGGCTCCCGAGGCGGTCTCCGCCTGCGGGCTGTTCCCTTTTACTCCCCAGCCGATGGCGGTGCTGCTGCAGGACGCCTGGGTGGGGGTGCTGGGTGACAGCACCGCACGTCTCTTCTACTCCGCACTGCTGCGCGCGGCGGGCGCGGCGCCCGAGCCGCGTGTGCTGCAGGGCCACCGTGGCTTCCAGCACCCCCTGAGGGCCGGCGCGCGCGCTAGCTTCGGCTGGGCGCCCTACAGCGAGAACGTGACGGAGGCGCTGCGCGCTTGGCACGTCGCCGGCTCAGCGCCGGATGTGGTGGTCATGGGCGCCTCTCTCTGGCACATGCTGCACGTGGGCGACGCTGGCGCCCACGGCGAGGCACTGGAGCGCATGCTGGACGTACTGGCTCTGCTGAGCAGCAAGACTGGCCGTGGCCCACTGCTCTTCTGGATGTCAACCACGGCGTTGGTGAACCACAAGCTTCTCACCGAGCAAAAGCGGACGCAGCTGACCGCGGAGCGGGCGAGCGCGTACGAGGCGCAGGCTGCGAGGTTGCTCGCCCCAGCCGGGCCTTGCCTCCTGCTCGACTTGCGGCGCATCACGCACGGCGCGCCCCCTGCCGCATCGTTGCTATTCCATGCCTGACCCATGACCGCGCGCAGACTGCGGGGAGGCGTGCACGGAGGACGGGATGCATTACCACAACAGCACGTATGACGCGCTCGTGCAGCAGTGGGCCAACTCCGTGCGCCTTGAGCGCCTCAGCCGCGCCTGTGCGCTGACCGTCAGGCTGAGCATGCAGTACCGTGGAGTGGACCTGTGCGAAATGCCCGGGAGGAGGGAGAGCACGAGACGCCTCTGGGCCTCTGACAGCTATGGTGCCCCTGCACTCAGAGCATGACGCGCGACATCGCCCGGTGCTACGATACCTGCTCTCCGTCGATGCCTCTTCGATTCGTCAGTCTTGTCCGCCGCAGCGAGGAGAGCAGGAGTGCGAGCGCCGCGCTCGCACCGGCTCTATGTTCAAATTGTTGTGCCCCCGGCAACCTGCTGTCATGGACATGGAGCGAGTGCTCGTGCGCCTGCAGGCGCTGCGGCGCCACCTGGACGGATACCACGGTCCGGAAGAGTCTGGGACGCAGCTGGCGATGCAGGCGACGTCGGCGCAGCTGGGTGCGCACTGAACTACGGAGAGGCCAGCTGCCGGCGACTGACGCGACGGTGTACAGGCCTGGGCGAGCGCCCCACGCCCGGCGGCGGTAAGGGCACGCTGACTGTGAGGGACAGCCGCACGGGAACCACCTACGAAATCCAGGCGAGTGCGGCTGCGCTGAGCCAGCCCGGCCGCGCTGCACGCAGTGCGCAGTGCTGGGGGCACAGGCTGTGTGTTCGTGCGGTCGCCTTGCGCTCGCCCGGCGACGGTGCGCTGACACAGCGACACCCGCGGGCACTTTCCACACCACAGGTGGCCGACCTGGGCTACATCCACGCCACCGACATTGCCAAGATCCACGCAGGCGGCGACGGCTTTGGGCTGAAGCTCTACGACCCGGTGTGTGTTTAGGCCCGCATCGAGTGTCTCTGCGCTCACACGTTGCATGCATCAGGGGTACATGAACACGGCGCCCTGCCGTAGCGCGGTGAGCTACATCGACGGCGACAAGGGCGTGCTGCGTTACCGCGGCTACCCCATAGAGGAGCTGGCTGAGCAGAGCACCTTCCTGGAGGTTGCATACCTGCTGCTCTATGGCTCGCTGCCCAGCGCCAAGCAACTGGCGAGCTGGGAGGAGGCTGTGATGCGTCACTCGGCGCTGCCGCAGGGCGTCGCCGCGGCGGTGGCCTCGCTGCCGCACGACGCACACCCCATGGGCGCGCTGTTGGTGGGCCTGGCGTCGCTGGGGGCACACCACCCGGAGGCCAACCCCGCGTTGGCGGGGCAGGGGGTGTACAAGGAGTCGTCAGCGCGGGACAAGCAGTGCGTGCGTCTACTTGGCAAGATGCCCGCCCTCGCTGCAGCAGCCTACCACATGCGCACCGGGCGCCCGCCGGCGCCGCCGCGAACGGATCTGACGTACGCGGAGTCGTTTCTGTATCAGCTGGATGCGGGGTTGGCGCACGGCCATGCGCCCCACCCGCGCCTGGCACGCGCGCTAGACGTCATGTTCATCCTGCATGCCGAGCACGAGATGAACTGCTCCACCGCAGCAGCGCGGCATCTGGCCTCCTCGGGCGTGGACGTGTACACGTGCGTGGGCGGCGCTGTCGGCGCCCTGTATGGCCCCCTCCACGGCGGCGCAAACGAGGCTGTGCTGCGCATGCTCGGCCGAATCGGCAGCCCCGCGGACATCCCAGCTTTCCTGGATGCTGTCAAGGCGCGCAAGGAGATCCTGTTTGGCTTTGGCCACCGGTGCGTGGGAGCAAAAGCCGCGTGACCCTCCCGCTGACATCCTCGCGCAGAGTGTACAAGAATTTCGATCCCCGCGCCGCCTGCATCCGCAGAGTGGCCGAGGAGGTGTTCAGCCTGGTTGGCCGCGACCCGCTGATTGACACTGCCACCGCGCTGGAAAAGGCTGCCCGCGCGGATGAGTACTTCATCTCCCGCAAGCTCTATCCGAACGTGGACTTCTACAGCGGCCTCGTCTACCGCGCGCTGGGCTTTCCCACAAATTACTTCACAGTCCTCTTTGCAGTCCCCCGCGTCGCCGGCTACCTGGCTCACTGGCGCGAGGCGCTGGACGACGGCGACGCGAAGATCATGCGCCCGCAGCAGATCTACATTGGCGAATGGCTTCGCGGATACACGCCCATGGAGCGCCGACCCACGGACGTGGACCCCTACTTCGCTTTCAGTGGCGCGCCGCCCAGCGCAGCGTCGCGCCGACGCCTGGCTGGCGTGAATGGGCCGTAGAGGGTTCTAGCACACCACGTACGCACCTGCCTTTGTCATAGCACACACTCACCTTCCTCCTTTTTCGTACTTTTGTCGTACGTTAGAACTTACTGCGTGGTGGTGGCGACGCGCCACAGACTGTAGAACACGACCCTCAAACCACCGCTCCATCCGCATTCTCGTGTACATCTCTCCTCTCCCCAGCGTGCCGCAGACTGCGCTAACTCGTGCACTGCAACGGCTTCTCTGTGCGCCTCGGGAGCAGGTTTGTGGGCGCCCCCCGCCTCACGACGGCGGAACTGCGCGCACCCTCTTGCGATGAACTGCTGGCGCGGACGGGGGCGAGCTGCAGCAGCTGCGGAGGACCGCTGTTCGCGCCCGGACTGCGTCTTCTGCTCCATTGTTGCGAACGGCGGCGAGACTGGCCGTCCGCTGCTGCACGAAGACGCGCACTGCGTCGCCTTCTACGACCGCTCTCCTGCAGCCGCTCTGCACATACTAGTCGTCCCGAGGCTGCACGTGGCGAACTGCGCTCAGCTGCGAGGCGGCCCGGACGAAGCGCTGGCGGCGCACCTGCTCTCAGTCGGGCGGCGCCTGCTTGAGAAGCATGGCGCGTTTGGTGCGGAAACGCAGCTGGGATACCACCAAGCGCCTTTCACCTCCGTCAACCACCTGCACCTGCACTGCTTCTCGCTGCCCTGGAAGCCTTGGAAGGCGCTTAAGTACCCCGCCGCTCCAGCTGAAGCCGACTGGTGTCTGCCCTGGTACCTGTCAGCGGAGCAGCTTGCGCAGGTGCGTTGTCGCTGCGGCAGCTCCAAGACTGCGTGAGCTCACTCGCCCACGCCCGCAGAGACTGCGTGCCGGCTGCTCTGCTGGCGACGGCCTGCTGGACAAGTGACAGTCGGACTGTCACACGAGTCGACTGCGGCGGACTCCTGCGGACTTTGAGTTTTGACAGGGATGGATTGAAAAGCGATGCGTTTGCTGCATTATGCTTACAGCCCGGTGATATTCTTGAGGTGCATGTTCTCGAAGAAGGTCTTCACCTGCGCGGGTCGTGAGTGGTATCCTCAGCCATGCCTCCTGCTCGCGTACTCGACATACCTGCGTGGGGCCGGGCGCTGCAACCTCCTTGGCGATGCGCGCCAGCTCCTCAGCCGAGGGGTACGGCTCGCGCTGGAACTCGGCGAGCAGCTTGTTGTACACCTGGCGTGGCATGAGGGTGAGCTTGGTGCGTCGTGACTGCTCCACCGGCTGCACGCGCGCCGCTGCGCGCCTCCTCGGGCTGGTTGGAGAACCACATGCCGGGCGTGGGTAGGAAAGCTCGCTCGGGGCGGCCCTCGCAGAGGTAGGTGACGCGGCCCTTGCCCGTCTCGGGATCCACCAGCGTGATGCTGGGCGCGTGCGCGTCGACGCCCATCCTGCTCTCTCTCAACACTCCTGCGCGCGGGGCGGCGTGGGGGCAGTAGAGCGGGAGGCGTTACGTTTGAGGCGTTGGCACCTGTCACCTCGCTCGCGGGGTATTTCTTAACCGTTTCGGGTGGTCCCTCCATGCGCGAAAGGTCGCATATACCGGCGGCGGCGGCCCGTCGTCGTCGTCGCTTCTTGCCAGCTGGCACCTGGGAGGCGTAGTCAGTCAGTGCTCCCTCCGCCCGTCGCGTATCGGCAGGGCTGGCCTTGCGGTGGAGCGCTAGATAGCTTGGAGTGGCGCCCACGGTAGTGCTTTGACGCCTTGTCTTGTCAGCTCGACATGGCTGCGCTCACGCGGCAGCCACACGAGGCTGTGGCCACCGGCTTTACAGCCTTCGCGCCGCTCGGGGTGCGTGTGCTGCGCTGCGCGTTTGTGAGGGAGAGGGTGAGCTGACAGCACATCGCTCAACGTCTCGCCTCGCAGGCCGCACTCTCGCCGTTTTCCAGCTCCGCGCCAGCCGCTTCGCCTGGCTTCGCGGGCTACGCGGCACACCCAGGCGGCGGGCTGCTGCCGCCGCGGCCGGGGGCACTGGCAGCGGCTCTCTCCGACGCCGGAGCGGGACGGCCGCTGCGCTCCGGCGGCGCCAGCGCCTTCGGCGCAATGCCCTCCACGCCGTCGCCCGCCATGGTGGTGGGCAGCGCTCCGGTGGAGCCGAGCTTGAGCTCCTTTTCGGCCGGCCTCGCCTCGCCGCCGCTGGCCGGCCTGCGCGCCAAAGCGCCGCTGGGCGGCAAGGCCAAGGCGCTGAGCAAGCCGCTGCTTCAGGCGCGTTCACGGCGGTTTCTTTGGGTTGGGCGCTGCGCGCGACGCTTTATCCTTTTAGGCCGCCTCTTGGAGAGTCACGGACCTGCTTGCCCCATCACCCGCGCCCTCACCCCAAGCCGCCCCGCCCCAGGCCTCCAAGGTCTCCGCCGGAAAGTCGTCATACCGGGGCGTGCGCCAGCGTCCGTGGGGCAAGGTACGCAGGCAGCGCGGGGCGGGAGCGGAGAGCAACCCTTAGGTGCCACGCGGTGCCTGACGCCCAAAACGCGCAGTTTGCGGCCGAGATCCGCGACCCGACGCGTGGGGCGCGCGTGTGGCTGGGCACGTTCGACAGCGCCGAGGAGGCTGCGCGCGCCTATGACGCGGCTGCGCGCGCCATCCGCGGCGACGCAGCCGTCACCAACTTCCCCAAGGACCCGCATGAGCGGGGCACGCCCCCCGCCTACCCGCCTCTGCTCACCGGCAAGGGTGCGCCGGCGCCAGCGCAGTCTTCCCTGCGTCTATTCACTGACCCTGCCCCCCCAAGGCTCCGGCTCCTTCTCCCGCAGCTACGGCAGCGGCGCTGGCAGCTACGGCGCTCGCGGCGCCTCCATCGCGGAGGAGGATGACGAGGACCTGGAGCAGGATGCGGAGTTGTTGCTTCTGCTGCGCGCCGAAGCCGCTGCGGCTGCCAGTGCCATCGCACAACCGTCGAGCCAGCACATCCTGCGCCGCTTCTCCACCGCATCCTTTGACGACGAGCGCTCTGAGGACGGGCGCGAGGAGTCGCCTGGGGTTGACCACGGTGAGGAGGACGACGCGGCGGGCATGGAGCTAGGAGAAATGGAGGGCACGGAACTCGCCACCCGCCTGGGCGCCTTTTCCATGCCGCTCGGGGCGGCGGCATAGCGTGTTGTGTGGGTGACGGGATTAGGACTGGGTGGGGAAAGCTACGGCACCCCGGGTGAGCGGGCGATCAGCGCTGCTGCGAAGGCGAGGGAACCAATACAATACGCGCTAATGTGCGTACATTCACAGTATACGTCCGTCACCCGGCAGGCACGGCACGCACAGCAGGCACAGCGGCGTGCACAGTCGGCGGCGCTGCTGTAGCTGTGCGAAACAGCTTGGGCGGCGGTGGCAGCAGCAGGGGCGGCGGCGACGGCGCGTGGCTCTCAAAGAACCCGTAGCTGCGAAGCTTGGCGTAGGCGATCAGTAGCAGGCTGGCCAGAACGACCCCGCAAAGGAGATAGCTAAGACCACCCGAGATCAGCGACTGCAGGTACATCATGCGCAGCGTCCTGTCGCTGGAGCCCAGCTCGTCGCCAGTCTCCAGCATTGTCTCCCTGCACAGCGCGTGAGCTTGGAGCAGCCGCATCCGACTCACCGGCAACATGCAACGCACTGTGTGTTCTTCATCTGCTGCCGCTGCCTCTGCAGGCTAGCCAGCACGTCGTTACCTAGCTCCTCCGTCTCCACCAGTGAGCGGTGGCCCTGCTCCAGCCGGTTGGAGGCACGCGCAAGTGTGTCGCTTCCCTGCAGCAGAGATTGCCTGCCAGGGCGCACCAGGGCCTCAGCTTCAGTCCAGACGACGCGCCTCGAGCGCCGAGTGCGCAGCAGCGGCACGTGAGGTTCGCAGAGGCTCACTCACCGTTGTCGCCGCTCCCGCTCCCTCTGCGGGTCATGCAGCGAGGCCAGCAACTGCCACAGCGCGCGTCAATCACCGCTCAGGCTGGAGCAGCGGCCGCACTCGCACCGGCGACCTCTCGCCAACCTCGCGGAGCTCCACGGCGCGGGACATGTTAACAAGATGACGAGCAAGCTTGCTGGTGCTCGACACTCGCAAGTCCTCTGTTGCAGGCGAGATGGAGGGCACACACGGGTGAAGGAGGGACTGTAGGTCTACCTCGCCAACATATGCGTTCACGCACATGACGCGCACGTACGTTCTAATGACAAGACGAATAGCCTGAGAGCTCTCGCCCTGGGGCTATCCGTGTCACCACGCCGTGTCACGCTGTCACCTGTCACCACCGCCCTGCAGCAGCTGATATTGACAGCCTGCGCGCGATGGCGCATGCGTCGGAAAGGCGTCAGCCCGCAGCTGCAGCTGCCTCCAGTCTGGAGTCGCTGCTGGACCGGGCGCTAGCATCCGAGAGTGTGGAATGGACTCGGGTTGCACAGGCGGCGGAAACAAGCCACTCTTTCTGGCCCGCACCTGTGCCCAGCTGCTCGCAAGAGGACAGCACGGACGAGCGCCTAAACTCTGCACTGCGCGCCGTGACGCAGGCGCTCCGCACTCGGCACGCGCAGCCTGGCTTACGCGCCTCTCTTCCCGCCGTGCGCGCCGCCGCATACGCGTCGGATGAACGCACGGATGCAGCATCCGCACGCTGTGAGCGGTCGCGGCTGGAATGGCGGAGGCTGCACCTACAAGTGGAGAGCGAGCGCGCCAGCCTTCCTCTGCAACAGGCGCTTCTAGCCACCAAACTTGCCTGCCTTGCCGGATGGCCGCCAAATGCCCCGCTGACCTCCGCTGGAGCTGCAGAGGAGACGGCAGCTGTACTTGCCGAGTCGGACGCGTACGCCGCAAGAGAAGGAGCAGAGCAGCAGGAAGCCATCGTCCTCTCCAACTTGCAGCATGATGTTGTGGTAGGGGGTGCTGCGCAAACACCCGCTGCCGTGCGCAGACACGACACCCCGCAGATGCAGTCACGGAGGTCTCGCGTTGTGACGCAGACGCCAGCGATTCCGATGCCGTCTGCACTGCACAGGCGAGCGCTCCGTGCAGCTGCAGCGTGGGACTCGGAGTGAACGCACTGAGACCGCCAATAGGCGTCGGCTACTGCGTCGAGCTTACAAGTCATCAACGGCGTTATTCTTCGCATCTTCAGCTGCAGCGATCCGACCGTAGTTGGACCCAGGCGCTTCCTGCATCCATTCTGCTTATCCTGCCGGCGCAACACGCTGCTCCACCCGCGCAGCCGGCGATGCCGAGCCGAGTCTATGACCCATCAAATCTGCGCGACGCTCGACCGCTCGTGTCATGGTGAACGACTGCTAGAGACATCGCTGCACGCGCTGCATCGTTCGTGCGCCGCCGCGCTGTTTGATCTCGCTCTTCTGAGAAAATTTCTTCACGAGTGCCCAGTGCCGCCCTCGCCTACCTCGTGCGCCTCGCTTTTCCTGCACGTGCCCAGGCCCGGCGAGTGGCGAATGGCAGATCTGCAGACGCAAGCTGCGGCGGCCTGGCTGCGACTTCGCGAGTATGCTGTGACCTTCGACTTCCAGCAGGGGGTGCAGCCGCTGTCCAGTTGGCAGGCGCCGGCGGTGCGGGGCCCGACGGACGGCAGCCAGTCAGCCCGGCTTCAGGACTCGGCCGTGGGAGCGCCGCTGCGCCCGATGAGGCTGCGCTTATGCGGCTGCTCGCTGATCGGGTCGTGGCTCTCGGCGCCGCGTGCGAGCCGGGCTCAGCCGCGCGGGCGTGAGGAGTGAGCGCTGACGGCCCCCCGTTCAAAAACATACGCCAGGCGACTGTGGCCATCTACTTCACCTCGCTCATCTTGTTGAGGAAGCTGGTTGCGTGGAGAGGGAAGCCGCTAGACGCGGAGCTGCGGGGCTATGTACTGGGTGCGCCTGCTGGACTTACTCGCACAACTTGTTTCGCGCTGACGCCGCGCGCCATAGTGCACAACTTTGGGCTGGCCCTGCTCTCCTCCTTCCTGCTGGCGGGCATCGTGCACGAGCTGGTCGCAGCGGCGCTGAAGCACCGCAAGGACGGCGTGCTGTGGACCGCCTGGCTGCTCTTCTGCGACCCTGCACCACACCAGTTCCGCAGCGGCTTGCTGGTCTTCCTGTACTACCTGAACTACTTGACCAAGTACGCGGAGCTGAGCGACACCGTGCTGCTCTGCCTGCGCGGCAAGCCCCTCCCCTTCCTCCACGTCTACCACCACGCAGCCACGCTGGTGCTCTGCTGGACCCAGCTGGCGGCCAAGTCCGGCGTGCAGTGGGTGCCCATCGTGCTGAATCTGATGGTCCACGTGCCTATGTACTATTACTACGCGGTGCGCCCTACTTCTGCACTCTCCGTGCTGCGCCTGACCAGCCTCGCCCCAGATTGCCACCCTGGGACGCAGCCCGTGGTGGAAGAAGTACCTCACGACCGCACAGATTGTGCAGTTCTGTGTTGACGTCCCCGCCACCGGCACCGCCACGCTGCTAAAGGCGCGACACGCCGCCCAGCCGCTTGCCGGCACCAAGCGCTGACGCGCCCTGCGCCGCGCCATCAGATGAACGCGGTGTACAAGTGGGGCTGGTTTGGCGGTGCCAACACCAACTGCGGCTGCGACAGCCTCTACGCCGCCTATTTCGGCACGGGCCTGCTGCTCAGCTACCTGGTGCGCTGCGTAGCTCAAAGCCCGCTCCATGTCGCTCACTCCTCCCCCGCAGTTCCTGTTCATCGACTTCTTCATCCAGACCTACAAGCGGGGTGCGGAGCGCCGGCGCAAGGCGCGCGCGGACGGCACGAAGAAGAAGACGCGATGAGCGGCCACTTCAGGGGGAGGGCGGCGATGGGTCGTCTAGTGCAACGACAAAGCGAGCCACTAGAGCCCCGCCCTCTAGAGCCCTCTAGCTCTCCACACTGCCTCCAGGCATGCGTCATCGCCTGTAACGATCATTGTTGGCGCTGTAGGGTGTGCAGCCAGGCCACCCGAAGTATCGATCTCGGCGCGGGTGGGTAGGTGGGGCTGCCTCAACGGTCCAACAAGCGTACAACCCGCCGCCGTACAAAGGGACAGCTCAGAACTCTTTCTCTGGTCTTCCTATGGCGCTGACCAAGCAGATCGCGCACGCCTGGCGCGGGGCTCGTCGCGAGGTTGCTTTGCAACAGGGCGCAGTGGCGAAGTTGGTGCGAGCGTTGCTTCTCCTTAAGCTCGTTGTGCGCGAGCTTCTTGGCACGCTGCTCCTGGCGCCCTACGGCCTGCGTGCTGCGCTATGCAGGCGCGCCCTCGTCGGGGCCGGGCGGCTGCGTGTCGAGCGCTATGGCTTGCAGCCGCGAAACAGTGTGGAGGTTGTCGTTGGAGCGGCCGGCGCGTCGACGCTCAAGCCGGTGGTGGTGTTCGTCAACGGGGGCGTCTGGAGCGCTGGCGACGCCTGGCAGTTCGCACCCCTCGCGCAGGCGCTGTCAGACTCGGGCGCTGTGGTGTGCGTGGCGCAGTACACGCTCTACCCAGCCACGACGGCGCCCACGATGGTGTTGGAGGTGCAGGCGGCCGTGGAGTGGGTGCAGCGCAACGTCGCGCGCTTCGGCGGCGACGCGGCGCGTGTGTCCGTCGTTGGGCACTCAGCAGGAGCGCACCTGGCGGCGAGCGCCGTGCTCTCCCGCGCCAGGGCGCCGCCGCCGCTGCCGCCGCTGCACGCCTTCGTGGGCATCGCGGGCGTCTACGACGTGGCGGAGCACTTTCGCTTCGAGACCTGGCGCGGCGTGCAGAACTTGAGCACTATGGAGGCTGCCATGGGCGGGCAGGAGGCCTTCGCGGCACTGTCGCCCAGCCTGACGCTGCACGCCGCGCTAGCACCGCACCTGCCGCCATTTGTGTTGCTAAGCAGCGAGGCTGACAGCACTGTGCCGACGGGGCAGAGCGACACCATGCTGCGGGCAGCTATGGCTGCTGGTGCCTCCGCCACGCACCTGGTGTACAGCAGCATCACGCATCTCCAGTTCGCGACTGGCTGGGAGTATGGTCGACCCGTCGTTGACGAGCTGCCGCTGCTGGGGGAGCCCCACAGCAGGCGAGTGATGGCGCATGTTGCGGACGTCATTGCGGTAGTGAGCCGGCCGAGCCGCTCGCAGCTCGCCGTGCTGATTAAAGACGTGAAGACGGGTACGCTTAAGCAGCCTGCTCTGCCACGACGGCCGGCAGCGCCCCGCGCCCGCGCGCAGACTGCGGCCCTTCCGCGGGCTGTTGCTTGAAGCCCGCGGGCTGGTTGAGGTCATCAGCGGGCGGCGGCGAGGTCGCGAAGCGTTTCGGCGCACTGCTTGCGCAGCATGGAGCGCAGGACGGTCACGCCGGCGAGCGCGTAGAGGATGTGGGGCTGGCCCTCCACCTCCTGGCGCATATGAATGGCGCATGCCAAAGGGCCGGTGGGCACGACCTGCAGCGACCCAGTGAAGGTGCGCATCATGCGGTCCTGCTCCAGCATGTGAAAACTGATGCGCCGCTCGCGCTCGTCGATGGAGACCAGGTGTGTGAAGCGCGAGCGGCCCCGCAGCGGGCCCACCTGCCAGCGGCAGTGCTGTTGCAGCGTGACGCTGCCGTCCGCGTGCTCCGCCAGCACGCGCGACTGTTGCACTGAGCGCAGCACGCCGTGCGAGCGCCCGGCGATGCAGTCGCGGACGACGCGCCACACCGCATCTCCGTCGCGTGAGCAGGCCACCGTTCCTGTCACCACGTTCAGCAGCCGCCCCGTCGGTCGGACATGCACCAGCGGGATCGCCGCCTGCAACGGGGCGGGGGCGCCGTCCGTCAACGCCCGCTTGGGGAGGGGCGCAACTGGCGCCAGCAGCATCGATACTGCCGCTGCGAGCATCCCTACACCAAGCAGCCAGTGCGCGCTCGTCGCCGCGAGCAGCCATTGCGCGCTGAATGTCGCGAGCAGAGCAGCCAGCACGGGGGCGCCGACTGCAAATGGCCAACGGGCGGCCGCAGGGCGGCACTCGCTGGCGGCACAACGAGGCAGCGCGGGCGCAGACGCTGGGGCGTCGCGGCGCACATTCGTGTGTTTCTGGGCGGCAACGTGAGCGACGTGCCGGGCTGTGAGCGCGGCTACCGCGGAGGAGATGCCGAGGAGTAGCACCGTCTGCGCCGCTGCGTTGCCCGCCGGAAAGCGAGGTTTGCTTGGCGCGCCCATTCTCCCTCACCAGCTAGAGCTGCAGCGCGGGCTGAATGAGCCTCGGCATCACGACTCCTAGTCCTGGGTCTGGCGTGCCTTCTCGAGGCTTGCGCCTGCCTCGGATTTAACGTAACGCGACGCTATCTTTGGCGGCTGCTGCTGCACCGCGAATTTTGTTTTTCACAATTTTGTTTGTCTTCTCTCCCTGAGTCCCTGTCGCACCCATGAGCGGCGGTAGACGCATAACGCAGGAGGCGTTTGACGAGCTGCTAGCGGAAAACGTGGTTGAGTTTGGCATGGAGCCGGGGGAAGCGCTGGAGGAGGCTATCGCGGCGCTGAGGCTGCAGGGGGTCGACCTGAGCAGCATACGGACCACGGTGCCCGGCGAGGGCGGCCGCCAGGTGCTGCGAGCAGTGCAGGCATTGCGCGCAGTCGCTGGGGCGCTGGACGCGGGCGAGAAGGAGGCGCTGTGCGCCGCACTTGCCGCACTGGCGAGCGAGCTGGGCGGGCCGAGCGTGCAGCCTGGCGCCGTGGAGGCTGCAGGCGCGTGCGGCGCGAGCTGATCAGAGAACACTAGACTCTTCGCTCACACCGCTCGCGCTCAGGTCGCGAAGGCGCCGTCGCGCTGCTCCTGCGTTTGCTTCGCGAGACTGCTGGCGACCAGCTGGTGCTGTTGCAGGGGCTGGCGACACTGAAGGTGAGCATCCTCTCTGCGTTGACCGCCCTGCTCAGCGCCTCACGCGCCCACTGCAGGCGCTGCTGTGCGAGCTGCACACCAAGGACGCGTTTACGGCGCAGGGCGGCGCGGAGGTGCTGGTGAAGGGGATACTGCTGGCACACGCAGAGTCGGCGCCCTGTGTCGCGGCGGCTGCGCGTGCCGCGGCGGCGGCCGCCTCGCGGCATGAGGACACCAAGGTAGCGCTCTTCAAGGCTGGCATCGCCGCGCCGCTGCTGGCGTCGCTGGAGGCGCACGGCGGGGATGCGCGGTTGGCTGCCTCAGTCTGCCAGGCGCTGTCGGCGCTCGCCACCGCCGACGACCGTCGCACCGCCGCCAGCGCGGCCTTCGCGCACGGCCGACAGCTGCACGCGCTGACGGCGCACGTGCCGCTGATGGCCGCGCTGCAGCGGCACCCAGGCGCTGCCTCGGTTGCTGGGGCAGCCTGCTGCGCCCTGCGCGCCTCGGCCGTGAACGACGAGGCGTGCGAGGACATTGCGGAGGCGGGCGCCGTGGAGGCGGCGGTGGCGCTGCTGCTGTTTGAGTTGAGGGAGGGGTCCGCCACGGGGGTCACTCGCTCTGCGCTCGCCCTGCTCCGCCAGCTCGCCGGTGCGGACGCCGTCAAGGCGCGATTCCTCAGCGGAGGGGGGCTGCCGCCCCTGGTCGCAGTCCTGTCCTCCTGCGCTGGCCCGTCTGCAGTACCCACCTGCGAAGCAGCGCTGGCACTGCTCTCCGCCCTCTCCCTGCGCCACCCTGAGTTTGTGGCGGCCGCAGCCGCCGCCGGCGCGCTGGACGCAACGCTGGATGCCATGGCAGCGTACGCAAGTGCACCCGGCCTGCAGCGCGCCGCCTGCATGTTCCTTCGCAACTGCGCGGCGCGCAACCCGGAGGTGCGCCCGCTGCTGCGCGACCGCGGCGCGGAGCCGCTGTTGCGCGCTGCTAAGCAGGCGCATCCGAGCCTGTGCACCGACGTGGGCTCCGCGGCTCTGCGCGACCTGGGGTCGGAGAACTATAACGAGGGCTGGACGCCCACCACCGTCTACATGGGCTCAGAGGGTCAGCTGTTCACCTACGCAGACTTGGGCTCCGACGGCGAGGAGGACCATAAGCTGGCGCCGCTGGCGGAGGAGTGATGGGTTTTTGGGGTGTGGGGTTCAGTCACGTGCCCAGCCGCGGTATTGCTGGCTGAGGGCCGCAGGATCCATGCAACAGGGAACCGGCAGGCATCGACAGGGCCTGACACGTGTCAACATGAAACGCTATGCAACTGCCAGGCTGTGCCCGCGCAGGGGAACGGGACGCCAGTGGGAGCGGTAGTCGGAGGATCCGAGCTGCCCCCAGTCGCCGCGACCCCAAAGGAAGAGCTGCCCGTCCGCTGCGACGGCAGCGCTGTGGCTCTCGCCAGCAGCAATGCCCGTGATGCGCGGCAGCGATGCGACGCGCACGAAGTTGGTCTGCCCTACCGTGTCGCCGGTACCCAGGCAGCCATAGCTGTTGCAGCCGGCCGCGAGCACGGCACCGCATGCAGTCAGCACCAGCGTATGGTCCCGACCAGCCACCATCGCCGCCACGCGGCTGGAGGCGCAGCTGCCGAGGCGGCAGATGCAGCGGTTGGGCCCACGCAACGCGCCAGCGCCACAGTCCACCGTCACCTCCACCAGCGAGTGTCGGTCAGCCGTGTCGCCCAGCCCCATCGCGCCGTGGCGCCCGCGGCCGCAGGCCAGCAGCCGTCCGCTGGCGGTGCGCAGCAGCGTGTGGTGTCCACCAGCCGCGAGTGCAACCACCGGGTCGGCTGTACACCAGGCAGGGAGGGGCACTGGGGCGGGCAGGGGCACGCCCGCGTCCCACCCGTGCGCCGCATGGGCAGCCACGGCGGCGCCCTGGCCCAGCTGGCCGGCGCGCGCATCGCCCCAGCTCCACACTCCGCCGCAAGCGGTGAGGGCAAGCGAGTGCGCTGCGCCCGCCGCGGCTGCAACCACATGCTCCCCCCGCAGGCCCTCCACCTGCTGCATTGGCCCCGCATCGTTGAAGTGGCCCTGGCCCAGCTGCCCGCCGCGCCCGCGCCCGCAGGCCCAGAGGCCGCCACTGTCGGCGATAGCGAGCGTGTGGTTGGCCCCAGTCACCACCGCGCGCACGTGCACCTTGCCCACGAAGGCGGCAACGCAGCGCGGCGTGTCCACCTCGATGGGCGTCCAGCCGCCGTGGCCCAGCTCGCCAGACGAGGCGAGGCCCCAGGTGAAGAGGCGGCCGTCGCGGCAGAGCACCGCGCAGTGACTGCCGCCGCAGTGCACGTCCGATATGTCGCCTGCTGCAGCGAACGCCTCCACTGCGGCTGGCTCTGCGGCGTCGTCGTAGCCACCGCGGCCGAGCTGGCCGTGGAAGCCACGACCAAAGGCCATGAGCCGCGGGGGCGCGTTGCTGCCATCGGCGCGGAGCATTGCCGCGGTGTGGTACGCGCCCAGTGCGATTGCGCCGCCGTGGCGCTGCGCCGTGGCGCAGCGGCGGACGAATGCGAGCAGGCGTAGGCACGTGTCACGCTGGAACTGCCCACGAAGCGCTCCGCCTCGCGGCTGGCTGCACAGCAGCGCGAGCGCCACACGAGGCACGACCCCAGAGGCGGCCCAGAACCTGCAGGGGCGAAAAAGGACGTCAGCACGCTGCCATCACGCCGGCGCACGAGATGCACCCCTCGCGCAGCTGCCAGCTAAGCCGCTCGCGCGCCTGGAGGTACAGACCACTGCCGCCAGCTCGTGCGCGTCCAGACCGGCCAAAACGACTTCCAGCAGCTGTCGAGCAAGGCAACGGAAAGGTGAGACTTCCGGAACGGCGACTCGCGCCTTTCCGCGCGTCCCCGGCAACCACCGCGCCTCGCGCGGCAAACCAGTCGTTTCGCACCTCCGTGGGCAGCGCCGCAAGCGAGCCCGTCAGCTCCGCGGGCGCGGGCGCGAGCCGGCCGTTGCCAGTGGCCAGCTGCGTACGGCTGCGCGTGCGGCTCAGCGACTTCAGCCTGCGTGGCGGACGCGGCGAGACTGCTGAACGGACGGAGCGAGTCAGCCTGCGCGCCGGGAACGGCAGAGCGAGGAGAGACCAACGTACCTGAGCACTCGACCTCCACTGCACCCATACTACGGCGGGAGACCACGGTGTCGTAGCAGGACAGCATGGTGGCGCGAGAGACCTCGGCCAGGGACATTGGTCGTGAGCGGCACTGCGCGACGACTGCTGCGGCGTCGGCAACAAGAAGTGAGACGATGCTCACATCGTACGACAAAAATAGCGTAAGACGGTCCAACTTCCCGCAAAAGGTGAGAGACCAGTTTCGAGAAACACCAGAGAATCAGTTTAAAAAGTGTGCTGGAGGCTTGCCTCAGGGCAAGCGCTTGGCGGAGTCCGGCGGAGCGCGCCAGGTGCAGTAGACCTGCCAGCGCAGCACGGAGGGCACTGTGTTGAGGTCAGCGCAGAGGAGCGCCACCTGGCGCGTGTCGCCGCCGAGCTCAAAGCCCATGCTGCAAGTGCCGCGGCCCTCGTCCAGCGGCTTGCCCGAGTAGGCGCGAATGGACAGTCCCAGCCGCGTGATGACGGACGACACGTCCGCCAGCAGGCCGTTGCGGTCGCCGCCCTCGATGCGCAGCATGAGCAGGCTGTGTAGCATGCTGTAGGAGGCTGCGCCCAGAGGTTCCATGGATGCATCATCCGAGGCAGCCGCGCCAGCCAGCGCATCAGTCAGCGCGACCGCAGGAGGGGCGGCAGCCTGCGCGAGAGGGGCGGTCTTGAGCATGGGGCGGGCGGTGCCGTTGGCCGCTGCCGCCGCCGCGCCCAGTGCAGCCTCCTCCGCCCAGTCCAGCTGCAGGCTGCGGTCCAGCGCGCTCCAGCCGCCGCCGCCGCCGGAGGCTGTGAGCGGCGCCACGGGGGGCTCGCCGCCCTGGGGCGCCTGCGCGTCCGCGAGCAGCGCCTCGGGGTCTGAGCGCAGCGCGTCGTGGTCCTTGAGCCACTTGAGCAGCTTGTGGCGCGTGGAGCGCGTGTGCACCTGCGCCACCCAGCTGGCGTGCAGGTCATAGAGCTTGGGGGATGGGGCGCCGTCGTAGGTGACGATGTCAACCACCTCTGCGTTGCGCAAAACGTGGGCAGGGGGCACAATCACGCCGTTGACCTTGGCGCCCACCATGCGGTTGCCCACGTCCGTGTGGATGTGGTACGCATAGTCCACGGTCGTTGCGCCCAGGGGCAGCGACAGCACCTCTCCCTTTGGTGTGAAGACAAAGACGCGCCGCCCAGAGACGAGCAGGTCGCCCGTGACCGTGTCCACAAACTCCCGCGCCGATAGATCGCCTACGAACTCCTGCTGCCACTGCCGCAGGCTGGTCAGCCAGCGCACGCGGCGAGACATGTCGTCGCGGCTCAGCCCCTCTGCACCCTCCGAGCCAGTGCTGCCCGACGCCGCCGCGGCGCGCGAGCTGTCGTGCCAGCGCGCCATGACGGTACTGTCCGCCGCGATGCCGCACTCTGCGGTGCGGTGCATCTCGCCCGTGCGGATCTGCAGCTCCAGCGGGAACAGGTCCTGGCTGCCAAAGGGCAGCACCAGCGTGTGAAGCGCGCGGTAGCCGTTGGGCTTGGGCGTGGCAATGTAGTCCTTGACTCGCCCCGGAATCGGGGGCCAGAAGGCGTGCACCAGGCCCAACACGTGGTAGCAGACGCTCGTGCCGCTGGACAGGGCGCTCAGCGCCACGCGCGAGCTGCCCGCGGGTGCCGCGTCTTTCTGCTGGGCGGCGGCGGCGCGTGGGTTTTGCTGATGGAGGTGCGCCACGATCCGGATCTGGGCCACGTCGCGCACTTCCTGGAGCGTCAGCTGCCGCTCCCGCATCTTGCGGTGCACCGAGTACAACTCCTTGCAGCGTACCTCCACGTCCACCCGCTCGCAGGTGATCTGGAGGAACTCGTCACGCGCAAAGGCGGCCCTCAACGCCAGCACAGCCTGCTCCACCACGGGCCCCTGGCTCACGCTCAGCTCGTCGTACCAGCGCAGCAGCTCGGCGTGGCTGTCCGGGTCAGACCAGCGGAAGGCAAGCGCCTCCAGCTCGTCCTTGACACAATACATGCCCAGCAGCTTGGCCAGCGGCGCAAACACCTCCAGCGTCTCGTCTGCGATGCGCTTGCGCTTGTGCGGCGCCAGAGACTCCAGCGTCCGCATGTTGTGCAGCCGGTCCGCGAGCTTGACAATGATCACTCGCACCTCCTCTGCCATGGCGATGAACATCTGCTGCAGGTCGTCAGCCTTAACGTCCGCGGCGGGGAATCCCTCGCGTCCCTGCTTGGAGACCTTGGAGGAGATTTTGGAGACCTTGGTCTCACCCTCCACTATCCTGCGCACGGCTGGCCCAAAGCGCTGCTCAATGCCCTCGAACGTCACACGCATTGTGTCCTCCACCGTGTCATGCAGCAGCCCAGCAATCACGGTGTCCGCGTCCATGCCCATGTCGCCCAGAATGCCAGCTACTGCCACAGGGTGCGTGATGAACGGCTCCCCGCTCTTGCGCAGCTGCCCGTCGTGCGCGTCGAAGGCAAGCAGCAGGCCCGCGTGCACCTCAGCAACCTCCCCCTGGGTGAGGTAGCGTAGCGATGGCTCCAGCTCCTGACGACAGCACCGCGCACGGGTGTCAGGGGTGAGGTGCACAGCCTCGGGGCGCCTAGCAGCCCTGGGCAGGCGGGACAGCCTTGCGCACCCGCCACAGCGTCTCGACTGTGAAGCTCTCCGTCTCCGCGTCAGCCTGCTCTGCCTAGGGGATTTTCGTCAGCCAGCAGTCTCGGGTGCGGCGAGCGGATGAGAGGACGCAAAGCACGCGCCTGACGGCCAACTGCAGTGCAGGGCTGCGAAACGGCGCGCCGGCCAAGCAGGCGGCCGGCGGGAGCGGCGAGCTGCGAAACGGGGAAAGGGACACGGCCACCGAGTTTGCGCCGGCCGCTGCTCGACACGCCGCCAGCCGCCTGCAGAGCGGCGCAGCGTGCGGCCACCCGCTCAGCGCCTTGTCGAAGCGCTGTCGTGCGTGGTGTGCAGCATTGTACAGCTCGTCGTGCGCTGCCTCCTGCCGTGGCGTGCGAGTTCACGCGCTGCCGTTGCCGCTCGCCCAGCCAGCAGTCGGCCGCCTCAACAAAGCGGGAAGCCATGCCTGCTCGGAGCTGCGCTTCAGTAGCACAGTCAGTTCGTGCGCTCAGCAACCCCCCAGCACCGCCAAAGGCGGACCCCGAGGGAGAGAAGGCTTCTTCAGATGCCTCAGAAAAGCAGAGTCACACAGGTGGCAGGGCTCGAGCTAGGTCGCCCTGCGGACGTGCGGAGCGCGCGGAGAGGACAAGAAAGTGGTCTAGTCATGCACGATGCACGGGCGCCCCGCGTGCGTGCCTGGTCGGTCGGTCGGTGCAGCACTGCAGCAGCCAGCAGGCGGTCGTCAGGCTCCGCCCTTCGGTGGCTCTGTGCCGCAGCGTAACCGGCACACCGTGGCCTGCCGGGCGCGCCTGCTTGCACGGCCTGGTGCGTGTCTACCGGCGCCTCGCAGCAGTTCCGGACCAGCCCCACACGGAAGGCGGGCGACCGGCTGCTGCTGCTCCCGAGGCGCCTGCCGGCTTGCTGTGCGCTGCTAGGCGCACGACTGCTGCGCCGTGCGCGGTGGGGACGGCGTGTAGTGGGAGAATGGCGCCCTCCATGCGCGCTCCTCTCACCCTCCCCAATCACGCACCGCCTTGCTCTCTCTCGCGCTCCCTCTCACGCTCCTCCCAGTTTGAGAGGCGACAGGTGGCCGCGCTTGTGGCTGGCGACCGCTGAAGTCCGGCGGAGGCGTGCGTGAGCAATGGTGCGTGGTCCCTGGCCCAATGCCCCGCCACGGCACTCACGTCCTCCCAGGCACCTATCCACGACGCGGCACGCGATGGCGACTTGCAGCGCGTCACGGCTGTGCTGGACGCTGGCGGTAACGTGAACCGCAAGGATTGGGTGCGTCGTGAGTTCGCTTCGCCAGATGTTGCTTATTCCTCTCCGCGCGCAGTACGGACGCACGGCGCTGCACGATGCCTCCGTCAACGACCACCTGCAAGTGGTCAAGCTGCTGCTGCAGCGCGGCGCGGACGTGCGTGTGATGAACCAGTTTGGTGACACTGCGCTGCACGAGGCTGCCCGCTGGGGCCACCTGGAGGTGGTGCGCCTGCTGTTGGACAACCAGGCTGACATAAGCATGACGAACCAGCACGGGTGGACGCCACTGCACTTTTCGGCAGCCTACTCGCAGCTGGAGGTAGCGCGCGTACTCCTTGAGGCTGGCGCAGACGTGCAGGCCAAGGACAACGTGCGTGTTCCCTCCGCTTCCCCGCGCGCCGTGCTAACACCGTCGCCTTTCAACAGTGGGGGCGCATGCCGCTGCACTTCGCGGCCAGCAACGACGACCTGGACGTGGCCCGCCTGCTGATGGAGGCTGGCGCGGACGTGCTGGCCAAGAACAAGGACGGCGACACGCCCATTCACTACGCCTCCTCATACGGCCACGTGGAGGTTGCCGCCATGCTTCTCGCCGCCGGCGCTGATGTGCGCGCCAAAAAGGAGCACGGCGACACGCCGCTGCACTTCGCGGCGCACGAGGGGCACCTTGCGGTGGCGCGGCTACTCATCGAGGAGGGGGCGGAGGTGAACGCCGCCGACGAGGCTGGCGGCACGCCCCTGCACTACTCTGCCGTCAACGGCCACGTGGACATGTGCAAGCTGCTGCTGGACCGCGGCGCCGTCGTGACCGCCTTTGACGAAGACGGGCGCACGCCACTGGACATGGCGGCTGCGTGCGAGGAGCCGCACGAGGCTGTGCTGTCGCTGCTGGGGAGCTACGAAGGCGCGGTGCGCAACGACGAGGACCAGCGCCACGCGCAGGAGCAGGCTGACCAGCGGCGGCGCGAGGAGGCCGTGAAGCGCGTCAAGGACGAGGAGGAGCGCCGCGAGGTGGAGCTACGCCGCCGCCGGCGGGAGGCGGACATTGACGCTCCAGAGGTGGTCTTCTGGGTGCGCGAGCTGCTGGAGCTGGAGGGGGAGACCATCGTGGGCCTCGACAACTAGCACACGCGCGAGCAATTCTGTATTTGCACAACACAACACCACCACAGCTGCGTGTGTCTGTATGCCATGCGTGCGCGCGCGCTGCTTTGCCCTCTCGCCTCTTCTCAGTGAGAGGCTGCTCGCAGCACGCTTGTCACGCTCGCGCTCGCGCTCAATTTGAGAGTCGGAAGTCGTAGTCAGCGGCTGATTGGGGATGGCGTAAGTCAGGCACGTGCAGGGCACAGGACGTACGCTGCATGACGCACCGCTCTTGGAGATGTAGCGCACCCAGGGCAGGGCCTGGTAGCCGCTCTTCTCGGACACCTTCAGGTAGCGCACCTGGATGCCGGACACCGTGAAGTAGGGTATCTCGAAGGAGACCTTGATGGGCGGGCGCTTCACCTTGGCGCCCGTTTCCTCGTCGGCACTCACGCTTGGCAGCGCAAACTTGGCGCGCAGCAGGTACTCCTTGCCGCCAGGGAAGGCCTTAATCTTCCACAGCAGCGCCTCCTGCTCCGGCGCGTACTCCGCGGAGCCGGCGTTAGTGCGGATGATCGGGTTGGTTGCGTCCGACGACACCGGCAGCTTCACAACCACCCCCTGCGCGCTGCTCTTCTCCTTGAACTGCGAGCGGATCTTGACCATGTACTCCACCCGGCTTGTGCCGTGCTTCTCCACCACCGCCTCAACCCAAAAGAGCGGCTTCACCGCCGTGCTCAGCCGGTAAGTCATCAGGTCGAAGGCACCGTCCGGGGGAATGAAGGACACCGTGCGGTCCGCGTCGAAGCGGGAGAGGCGCACGCACTGGTGGAACTTCATATCCTCCAGCTCCACAGCCTTTCCTTTGCCCCCTTTGCCCTGCGCTTCCATCATCATCTTGTCATTCAGCCCCAGCTTGCACTCCGGCATGCCGCTTAGGTAGCACCGCATCTTCAGCGCGCCCGTCACCTCGCTGTGCACAACCTGGCCGTTGCTGTTCACCAGCAGGCTCATACTCTCGGTGACGTCCAAGAACACCTCGTTTTTCTGAGCCACGCCGCGCGCCCGTGAGCGTGACTGTTCGCGCATGCGGCAACTGCAAACAGGCGCGCACCTTGTACTTGAGCCCCTCGCTGCGCCAGGACACCGCATTGGTCACCGCCATCGACTGCTTCACCTCGTGCACGTCAGCCTTGTGCGCGTCCGTCTTGATGTAGTCGCTCATGATCTTCGCCTCCGTGAACTGGGGGTAGCCAAAGTCCATGACCTCGTCAAAAAGCTCATAGACTGGGAGTGGTAAGGTGGTGAGCCCATCGCCGCACGTCGCTGCAAGGGCGCTTTTCCGGAAGGGCGCACCTATGACGAAGTTGTCGCGCAAGGACTCCTCGTCCAGCTCCTGCGGGCGCGCAAGCCTCAGCTGGCTGCGAATTGGCGTGGAAGCTGGCGCGACGACCCAGCGTGTCGCGGCCGCATCTGCAGGACGGCGTGTGCCGCGCGCGCGCGTGCCTCAAAGTAATACTTGAAGACGTCCACCAGGCGGTGCAGAAAGTAGAGGGTGGACGCAGCGTTGGCATTTGTCCTGGAGACGGCGAGCAGGAACAGGCTGTTGTGGGTGATATAGGAGTACGTGATGCCCTCCTCGTGTATCACCGGCTTCACCTCAGCCTCCGTCTCCACGTCTGCCGCGCAGCAGAGCTTAAGAGACGCGCATTGTGGGTTGAGCGCGCTGCCTCGCACCCGTCACCAGGCTCACGAACCGCTCCACGCAGCTCGCTGCTATGTCGCCCCTGAAGTCGCGCGCAATGAGCTGCTTGCCCTTGCTGTCCAGCACGTAGATTGCGCTGATGGCGCCCATTGGGGGCGCCAGAGGCGTGTCGCCGCTGCCTCTGAACACTCGCGCGCCCAGGCAGGCACGAACTGGCCTCCTGTGCAGGTTTAAGTAACAGCGTCCACGCGTCTACCGAGGAAGCGACGTAGTGTGCTGCGACGCGACTATTTGGTCGGCGGCCGTGTCCGTGGTGCATGGCGATCTTTGATGTTCGCGAGCCCCTATCTCCTCCTCCGCCCGTCCTGTCTCCTCTCCGCATGATGCTGAGCTTGTGTGCTCGGTTGGGTGGGCTTGGAGCGCACCACCGGCGTACAAGGCCTCTTCTCCACCCAGCGCCGAGACGCAGCCTCTGTGCGCACGCCTCGGCGAGGGTGGGCGCCGCGCTTCCGCTGCTGAACGCGCTGGATGCGGGAAAGCGTCAGCAGGTGAGTTGCTGTTCGCTGCCAACCTCACCTGTCCTCCTCTCTGAAGACCAGGCCACAGATTGACGCCTACGTCGCAACCCTGCTGGAGTGGAACGACAGGATGAACCTGGTCGCGGCGTCGCAGGCGAACCGTGAGCAGGCACGCCAGGGCCCACATGTTGCTTCTGTCCGCTGCTGCTTGTTGCACACGCCTCTGAGTTCCGTCGCTTGCACCGGCCAGATTCTGGAGCGGCATGTGGAGGACGCGCTGGCGCTGCTGCCAGTGATTACGCAGGCGCTGGGGCAAGAGGCATCCGAGAGCGTCAGCCTGGTGGACGTTGGCTCAGGCGCCGGCTTTCCCGGCATGGTGCTTGCGATCGCGAGACCGCAGTGGCGTGTCACGCTGGTGGACTCCCTGGCCAAGGTGTGAACGCTACGCAGCGCTTCGTTGGAAGCAACGCTCTGACAACTTCACCAGCGCGTCAAGTTTTTGGACACCGTTGCGCAGCAGGTTCCTGTGAGCAACGTGCATTCGTTGTGGGGTGCGCAACTGCGATGCTCAGGGCGAAACGCTTGTTGGCTCACTCCCCGACTTTCCTGCAGCGCGCTCGGAGGACGCTGGCCACGATAATGCGCATCGTGAGCTGTACGACATTGCAGTCGCGCGCGCGGTCGCCGAGCTCCGGTGCGCTTGCGCTTGATAGCGTTGTGCTGCTTGGCACCCTCACTGACTGCTTCTTGCCTTTGCCCGCTGTCGCCACGGTGCCAGCGTGCTGGCGGAGCTCTGCCTTCCGTTGGTTCGGGTGGGCGGCCTGTGGGTGGCTGCCAAGGGCGCTGACGCGGAGGCTGAGGTACGCTCAGCGCCAGGAGCGCTCTGCCATTGAGCGCGTAGCTCCTGCCTCCGCTGACGCGCATCGGCTCACCAGCTGGCGCCCGCGAGTCGCGCGGTGGCGCTGCTGGGTGGCGGCGAGCTCGCTGTGCGCCCCGTGGCGACGTTGGGCCCAGACGGCCGCCCTTTTTGCGCGGTGGTTTGCACCAAGCAGCGTCGCACGCCCATCGCCTATCCCCGCAGCGCCGGCACGCCGAAGCACAGTCCGCTAGCGTGAGGAGGGCGGTTGCGAACTAGTGCGAACGAAGGGTGGGTCTTCGACTCCGGCACTCTCTTCGAATGAGCAGTCGCGATCCACCTCTTCGCTCCTGGCCGCCTGCTCCGGCGGCCTACAGCCACCGCTCCGCATTCTCCGCGACTCGCCTGCCCGCCGCACGGCGCGCTGCGCGCGACCGCGGCCCTTTACGGCGTCGTGAGAGGGCGCGGAGGCCCGGGACTCCAGAGGGACGGCACCGCTGGTGCCATGGCCTTCCCCTTCTCCTCCTCTGCCGGGTGCGCGTCCGCGTGCGGCTGCGCGGCTGTGCCCGGCTCCTGGCTCGCCCAGGGCGGGCGTGCGCGCGCGGGCGTGCGCGGCGCGTGCCGGCGGCAGCCGAGCGAGCTAACAGGTGCCTGCTCCGACACTCCTCCGCGCGCAGACGCAAGCGCGTGGGCGCCGCCTGGTCACGCAAGGGGGCTCCCATGCCCGTCAGTACGGCCCCAAGCCCAGCCCAGCCCAAGCCCAGCAGCGAGGTGACCCAGATGTCGCTGGACGAGAAGGGTACGCTCGCGCCAGGCGCGCAAAGCCACCCGTCACGCAGAACCTCACGTCGCCCGTTGCACACCCGCCCCAGTCTTCATCCACGCGGCCGCCAAGGAGGACGCGGCGGCGCCAGAGCTGTCGGCCAAGCTGGCCCGAATTGACTTACTGCCGCCGGACTCGCGCACCATACTGGTCACCCAGTCCTGCCCACCTCAGATGGTGCAGGCGCGTGTAGTCGGGCGTGGCCTGTGGGCCGACGCGCAGTTCGAGCTGCTGAAGCTGGTGGGCTCCGGCAAGATTTCTAACGTATACCAGGCGCGCCCTTGCCCTGCCCAATCGCTGCGCCTCATCGCCGCTGACGGCAACACGCGTATACAGGCCTGCTGCATCCGATCCTCTACCGTAGTGGCGCTGAAGGTCTACCCAAAGGTATGCAAAGGCCGAGGGGCGAAGAGGCACCTCGTGCTGCGCACTCACTCACGCGCCCCCCTCCCCAAGAAATCGCTGTCCGAGCTTAACCAGGTGCAGGTGCAGCGTGAGCTGGACATCCACAGCCGGCTGCACCACGCGAACGTGCTGGAGCTGTACGCTGTGTTTGAGGACGCTGATGCCTTCTACTTCGCCATGCAGTGCG